>Ga0208494_1000001_pt1 | contig 338942 bp, 261 predicted proteins | sample CryBogmetaGMA10M_FD_184544 | JGI IMG/M metagenome (GOLD analysis project Ga0208494, IMG submission 184544) | Freshwater microbial communities from Crystal Bog, Wisconsin, USA - MA10M (SPAdes) | ecosystem: Environmental > Aquatic > Freshwater > Lake | place: Crystal Bog, Wisconsin, USA...
ATTATTTTTAATGTTTGTACGGTTTTATGCACTACTTAAGTGAAAATAAAACTCTAATTTTGAATGACCCGAAAAATAGGGGAGCTTACAGGGCAACAGCGTAACTTTTAGAAAGCATCATGACATATTCACTGAGAATTATGAAAAAGAAACCTGGATTTTCCACTCTATTGCTGATCGGATTGGTGATGTTTTTCTCGGACAGCTGTAAAAAAAAAGAAGCTACCGAGGTCAACGGAAACCCTTACAACGGCAATACTACCGCAATCTTTAATTCCCAGTTAACATACGGTACGATGACCGACCAGGAAGGCAATATCTATAAGACCATAAGGATCGGCAGCCAGACCTGGATGGCGGAGAACCTGCGCACGAGCATTTACCGTAATGGAAAAACAATCCCCGTCGTCACGGACAGTCTTGAATGGTGCTCGCTTAAGACAGGAGCTTACTGTAACTATTACAACACGCAAAATTCCGTCCACATTGCAACGTATGGCCGCTTGTACAACTGGTACGCCGTTTCTGACAGCAACATCCTGGCCCCTCAGGGCTGGCATGTGCCGGCGAGCAGTGAATGGGACACGTTGGTCACTTACCTGGGAGGTGTGAATTTGTCCGTCGCTAAGTTGAAAGAACAAGGGAAAAACCATTGGGGAAACAGCAATACATCCGATAACAGCAGTGGTTTTACTGCACTCCCGGGTGGTTGCCGCATGGGGTATTGCTATTACATGGGTCTGGGTGATTTAGGCTACTGGTGGAGTTCAACCGAATTCTTGGACATGGATACGGCATGGTACCGCTCATTGACTATAATGCCTGACAGTATTTCCCCGTGGAGATGGTTTAAAGATGCCGGGTTTGCCATTCGCTGCGTGAAGGATTAACGGGATGGGGCGGGGTGACAGCTGTTTGCAACAAAAGTGACCACCCGAACGGAAAAATTAATTTGCTTCCGGATTAACCAGTTCCGGCAACCTTTTCCAGAAGAAAAACAAATCTTGGAATTCTGAATCTGTTGTAACAAAACAACACGATACTGCTTCCCAGAACTCCACCGGTGAATCCGGTAATTGCGGCGACCAGGACAGGGAATGAATCTGCGCTTTGCCACAGCAGGATGACAGGAAGTGCGATGGCTTCATAAATGCCCGCCATTACAGCCAGTGGCATTAATGAAAAATGCCTGACCGCATAGACGGATTTAGCGGTCGTTAATGTGATGCGAAAAAACGGGAACATTTTATCAACGGCTTCATAAATAGAGATAGTGAGAAGAACTGCTCCAAAGGTTGAGAAAAATCCGCTCATTGCTTGGTGGACAACCACTGGCCCGACGTTGATGAAACTTATTATATGCTGAATTCCGAAAAGTAAAGCGAGCAGTAGGGCATTCCACAAGGCTGAAGTGAGTACAGATATTCCTGAAACAGGTTGTTCTTCCAGTTTCAAATGTAAAACGTGAAGGAAACGGTTCAGGATCAGGAATAATAATACAATCCCCAAAAACCCCACGACAGCGCCTTCAAGCGGAGATTTCACCCTGAGGAAAGTTATTCCGGGGAGCCAGGCTACAATCGGAACCGTTATCATCTCAAGCAATCCGAAAATCCAGATGAAATGAAAAGATAATTTTTCAGCTGAGAGCCTGATCATGGGTCGATATTGAAATAGGTTCCAAGTTTTCTTCCATGGATCCCATATGCGATGAAGTTGATAATTCCACCTGTTAATATGGGCAGGATGAGCTTAGGATCAGTGAGGATATATGTCAGATTATTTACAGAGTTCTGAGAGATCTTTAATTTTTCTTTCACAAAGAGCATTTCACCTGAAATGTATAAAAAAAAGACTATGAAAACGAATGTCAGGATCAGTGTAACAGCTGCCCATTGGTAAGAAATTTTATTCGAGGGATCTTTCCATCTCCAAGGCTGAATAATGATTCTTTTCAGGTTCAAACCTACAATAAATATGATCGTAATGATACCTGAGTAAGGATAATTAAAGATTACAATGAAACACAAACAAAACAACAACAAATCAATTCCTGAAGCGATAAGTTGCACGGGGATCAATGGGATTCCATAGAACTCCGGAACTTCCCTGCAAATTTTGGCTTCCGGATCCGAATATACAGTACCATATTTTTGTTGTGTTGGCTTGCCTACACAACAGCCATAATTGTAACACCCCAAACGGCCGATGAACATAGTCGCCAATCCACCAAAACAAATAGCATCACTAAGCAGGAAAAAAGGTATTCTCAGAATGTAAAACAGGCACACCGTGCTAAGAATAAAACCAAAAACTCCGCCCTGATGATAAAAAGAAGTTTCGTTTAAGTGATGGCGTAAATTCTTATAGAACTTCTTCAGGCCCATTGAAAAAATTGAAAATATTTTGGCGAAAATAAGATTGGGCAAAACAAAAAAAAGAATTATGATCCATGCATAATTCCCGATCTGTACACCATTGCAATAAAGATAGAAAAAAGCAATATAATATCCTGCCATCGAAGCCAGGGCTGCGAAAACTCCAAAAGTGACGAGGTTATAAGACTTACCGTGATAAAAAACTGAGGGTATCCTGAACATATTCTTATTTGGCATCCTATAAGGGGAGTTTGTTATCCTTCCATTGTTCCAGGTGCGACTGTATATAATGAATCACTTTCTGATGTTCTTCTTTTCCCGGATCGGAAACCTGGAATGGCTCACCAAAGGCAATATAAATAGGTTTTTGACGCTGGATCGGACCAAGATATCCAGTGTATCTGCCGTTGCCCCAGAAATCGGTTTTAATTGCTACGGGAATCACCGGAATACCGGCCCGGGCTGCAAGTTTTATACCAAGTGAATTGAACTCTTCAGGAATGAATTCCGTTCTGCGGGTATGCTGGGGGAAAATAATTACTGAGATCCCCCTTGATATTCTCTCTAATCCCTGTTCCATCACTATCCTGAAATCCTCCCTGGGATTGCTACGGCTTAAAACAATAGGATTACGTGAACGCATCACTGCACCGAAAATCCAATGGTTGATCAAGGCATCTTTAACAATAAAGGTGACATCTTTTAACGGCTGTATGATCCCGGGAAAAATCATGGGTTCCAGGGTACTCATATGGTTGCTGATGAACACCACCGGACCCTTGCTGCTGCGGATATTTTCCAATCCGCTGATCTGAAACCGCCCTCCGCAACTTTCGATAAGCCTGAAAACATCATGTGAGGAAGACACCCAATAGGCAGTGTCATAAAGACCCTGTATGGCTGCCCTGCGGGTCAATAAACAAAGAGTGACGAAACGGCTCATGAAATAGAACCGGGTATTCAAAGCAAGCCGGTCAGTCAGACTTCGGCGGGTATCTGCTTGAGTAGAATAACTATCAGAGGTCAATAAGAATTTACTTATTTCATCTGTTTCTTCCTTCATCTCATTCGATGGTCTCCAGGTGAATTAATTGATGTTGAAGTGATTCGTCTTTCGGATTTCTGTCCGGTACAATGTGTTTATTTCTTCACGCATCTAACTCCGAAGGCAGAGCCTTTAACATTGGAACTTTTTCCGATTGTTTTACTGCCATGGACAAAAAGGTAATTGCTTGCCATGTCGTTGACAACGGTTGCCGACCAAAGTCCACCCCATAATGCAATGGCTGTGTATGTGCTGTCGCTATGCCTGACCCCTCCCAGTAAGGTGGAAATCGTCCTGGCTGATTGAGGAATATTTTTATTCGCTTTCCAATAGAGTGTATCCATGTCCTCCAGCTTTCCACCGGCAGCATCAAAGCCTCCAAGCTTTTCAATCAGGCGTGCCCAATCGTCATCAGTGGGTACTGCCCAGCCTTTCGGACAAGCAGTCATCGCAGCGTTCCATGTGTATAACCTGCCATAAAGTGAAATATTTGTGGTGTCTTTATTGTAAACCCAACTGCCAGGTTTTGCATTATATTTAAGATTTTCGGCCAGCCATGACTTTTTCCCGATTTTTACCCATTGATAAATACGACCGTCACGGGAATCTGTAATAGTTCCTTTTTCCTGTGCAAAAAGTGCATTGCAAAACAACAGCATGACAATGGAGATCATTGCATACCGGAGCGTTCCTGAAATCTGATGAAAGGTGTTCATGTGGATTGTTGTTAAAATTAAATATTATGAATGATTTAAAGGGTTCGAAATAATGTATTTGCAGGCAAAGTTAATGTTATTTCGAATTCATCCGATTTTTGTCAACAAGGAGAATGAATAAACAAAGTTAGATTCAACGACTCAAAAAACAAAAAAGGCCGTCTCGTACTTTTGAGACAGCCTCTGCGGTTCCTGGGGATAGATATGATGAGCTAAACAATATCTTCGAACGTTGCTTCTGACGGTAAAACCGGAGCCAGGTTCATGTCTCCCATTCCCGTAGGCGTGTTTGAATCCAGGAAATCAGCTTCATCGGGAGTCTTTGGTGCAAGATCCATCATCAGGGAATTCAGATCGTCTGAGTCTGAATCACTAAAGTCTGCCTCCCTGGGAGTGACAGGTGCAAGAGAATATAAAGCCGGAGAGCTTGAAGGAACAAGGTCATTGTCGCTGAAAGCAGCTTCCATCGGTTCTGAATATATTGTCTGAGCGGAAGTGGAATTTGCAAAAAGAAGATTTGACTGTAATCCGAAAAAGGCCAGGATAATATAAAATGTTGTTTTCATCGGTTTCTGTTTTTTTACTGTTTTGTTTTGCTCTTGAACTTAATTCGAACATAAGACGATGTGTTTGAATCAATGTTACATTCTTATCAGGTCGGGTGCTTATATTAACAAAACATTAACAAGTGATTGAAGATTAATTATTTAAAATGCAAAAATATAATTTATTTAGACTCGATAAAACAAAAAATCGACGAATCTCCGTAAAATTCCGATGAAAGGGGTGAAAAAACCGACGAAATCGTAAGATGCAGAGATAGAGTGACTTACGATGGAAGCCCGATTTCAGGATAACTGAAGATCACTGCTCGCTACAAGTAGTCTTTAAAATACTGGTATATCTTAGTATTCAGGTGAATCCTGTCCTTGCCTCTTACATTATGCTCATGGCCCGGGTAAATAAAATAATCGACCTGCTTGCCTTCATCAATGCACTTTTTAATAAATGACAGTCCGTTCTGGGGTACGACAGTCCCGTCCTGATAGCCCTGGATTATCAGCAATTTGCCGCTCAGGTTCCTGACGTAATTAAGAAGTGAGGCATTTTTATATCCCCCGGGGTTTGACTGGGGAGTATCCATATACCTTTCTCCGTACATCACTTCATAATACTTCCAGTCGATTACCGGTCCTCCGCATACGGCCACCTTAAACATCCCGGGGTTCCTCAGCATCATCGAGATGGTCATGAATCCCCCATAGGACCATCCGTTGATACCCAGTCTGGTACTATCGACCCAGGGCAGGGACTTCAGGTATTTTACACCGCACATCTGGTCTTCAAGCTCAAGATCTCCTACATGACGAAAAATAGCCTGTTCAAAATCTTTTCCACGTTCGGAAGTTCCCCTGTTATCAAGGGTGAATACCACGTATCCTTGTTCCGCAAGGTAGTTCAGGAATAAGCCCGCCCCTCCCAGCCAGCTGTCGGTAATCAATTGTGAATGAGGTCCTCCGTAAACATAAATAATCACAGGGTAACGCTTTGTCGAGTCAAAATCAACAGGCCTGATGAGCCTGCAGTACAATTCGGTATTCTCTTTGTTTTTAATAGTAAAGACCGACACCTTTCCTATCCTGTAGCTTATAAGGGGATTGGTATCGGAAAGCAATTCCTGTTTCACGGTCCCGTTTGCATCCAGCAGTTCTGTTTTCCTGGCTAAAGACGGATTGGAATATGTATCAAGGATGAAAAGCCCGTCCTTACTTATTTTTACATTATGACTTCCTGTGGATGAGGTGATACCCTTGATTATAAATGATTTAAGGTCCAGGGAGTAAAGGAAAGTCCCAATCGGATTCCCTTTATTGCACATAAAGAACAGTTTTTCTCCTTTTGCATCTGCGCCTTTGAATGAGCTAACCTCCCATGGGCCGCTGGTAATCTGTTTCAGGAGTTTCCCTGAAGCTTCATACAGGTAGAAATGACTATACCCGTCGCGGCGGCTCAGCCATAAAAAACGGGCACAATCGTTGTTAATAAATTCGGGGCCGTGCAGAGGTTCCACGTATTTAGGATCGGTTTCAATAAAAAGGGTTTTTACAAATTTCCCGGTACCGGAATCAAAGGTTTTCATCCACATACTGTCCTGCTCCCGGTTCAGCACGGCAATATAGATTAGTTTACCGTCGGGGCTCCAGCTTACATTGGTCAGGTATTTTGAAGTATCGGCTCCTGTTTGCAGCTCGATATGGGTACCAGTAGCCACAGAGTATACATGAACATTCACACTATGGCTTTTTTGCCCTGCCATAGGATACTTTGTGCCGTCAAGAACGGCAATCGGATCAATAATATCAACAATAGGATATGAGGCCACTCCTTTTTCGTTCATATAATAGTAAGCAAGCTTGTCGCCTGAGGGAGACCAGAATGTTCCCTTGCTGATCCCGAATTCATTCCTGTGAACCCTGTTCGATCCGTAAGAAATATCGGGATCAGTGGAGGTTTCCACTTTGACCTCTTTCCCGGCTGTACTCACAAACAGGTCGTTCTTCACAGTATATGTAGTATTGAACAGGGGATTGGCCATGTCGGCATTCTCTGCATTTGCGGGCCAGGAATTGAGTTTTTGCAGAATGCCGTCCGCCAGGCTGAAACTAAAGATCCTGTTCTTCGAAATGAAACTGAAATTATTTGTCTTATATGCTGTGACAGACGGAAAGTTTAACAGGGTATCTTCCTTCATTTCCTTAAGCCGGGTGTTCAATACTGCAAGCTTAAGCAGAGTATCCCTCCGGGTATTCCCGGTATATCCCTTCACAAGACAGTTTTTGGCAACGAATAGCCATGTTTGGTCATCCCCGTTCCACTGCAATTGCGAAAGGTTTTTTGCTGTAAGCCCCGTGCCGGTAGTTGCTTCGTCAATGCTCATAAGTTTCGACTGGGCAAGAAGAAAGCCCGGTAAGACCAGGCTTGCAACTATAAAAAATAAGCGCTTCATACTGTTGTTATCAGATGTAAACTGTTGGTTTGATATCGCCTTTAAGGACCATGATGCCATTCTGGGCAAGGGCTCTCATCTCATCCTCGCCCGGATAAATCTGTACCGGAGCCAGTTTATATACCCTTTCCTGTATCCAGCTCACGAACATTTTATCATAAGCTACGCCCCCGGTGATCAGGATGGCATCGCATTCGCATTTCAGCACGGTATACATTTCGCCTATCATTTTTGCAACCTGATAAGCCATGGCCTGGTAAATCAGTTTTGCGTATTCATCTCCTGCTTTTACGCGTTCTTCAACTTCGGCGGCATTATTGGTTCCCAGGTAGGCAACAAGCCCGCCTTCGCCCGTCACCATTTTCTTGATCTGCCTGATGTCGTATTTCCCGCTAAAACATATTTTTATCAGCTGGTTCACAGGAAGTGTGCCGCTGCGTTCAGGACTGAAAGGGCCTTCGCCGTCAACACCCTGGTTCACATCAATGACCTTCCCTTTTTTATGAGCTCCCACGGTGGCGCCTCCGCCAAGATGGGCCACGATAAGATTCATGTCTTCGTAACGCTTCTGTACGGTTCTTGCATATTCCCTTGCAATAGCTTTCTGGTTCAGGGCATGAAATATAGATATTCTGCTAAACAGCGGATGGCCGGCAATTCTTGCCAGGGGTTCAAGTTCGTCAACCACGACCGGGTCGGCGATATATGCCTTTGCTCCGGGAATATTTTTTATAAGATCATTCGCGATGAGGCCGCCAAGATTGCTTGCATGCTCAGTCTCAGAATAGATCAGGTCATGGATCAGCGCTTCATTGACTTCGAAAACGCCCGAAGGTATAGGTTTCAGAACACCTCCCCTTCCAACCACCACCCTGACCTGTTCAAGGTTTATGCCGGCTTCGGAAAGCTGCTGAAGAATTATGTTCTTGCGGAACTGGAACTGGTCGGTGATCTTCTGGAAAGGGGCAAGTTCCTCAGAGGTATGTTTTATGGTTTTCAGAAAGACTGCTTTATCGTTCTGGAAAACCGCGATTTTAGTCGATGTCGATCCAGGGTTGATAGCAATTACCCTGACATTATCCATTTCCATGATACTTACTTTTTAATTTCAGGTTCAGGCATTTTTTGTTTTTAAAACCGACCAGGCCATCAGATATGGGATGACAGTTAATGAGGCAGCTACAGAAATCCTGAGGATTATCATTTGAGGATATAAAACCCATAGCAGGGTATAAGGCAGGATCAGCAGGAACAGCAGGGCGAAGAATCTTACCAGCATAGGGTTTACAGTAAACAGCCTGGCGTAACCGGCATACACACCTGCCAATAATGCACCGTTTTTAGTTCGGTAAAGATCCCTCCCGGTGCGGAGGCCGATTACGCTCTTCCTGATGCTGTAAATGAAATAGATAAGGAATCCGATATACATCCAGATGATAAGCCTCAACCAGGTATCGACCGGGAGAGCTGCCATCTGCCCGATACAAAATAAAGCGCCAAGTATGGGAATATAGGGCACAAAAGGCGTACGGAAAGGCCTTGGGATGTCGGGGCGTGTTTTTCTGAGGAAGATAATACTTATACAAACAATGGTGAAGGCAAGAAGTGTGCCGATGGATACCAGTTCACCCAATATGCCGATAGGCAAGATGCCTGCCAGGACAATAGCTACAAAACCGGTCATTAATGAGCTGATATACGGGGTTTTGAATTTTTTATGCACTCTCGAGAAAACCGGGGGAAGCAGTCCGTCCTTCGCCATCGTATAAAAAATTCTAGGCTGGCCAAGAAGCATCACGAGGATAACAGAGCTAAGCCCGGCAAGTGCGGCAATCTTAATGATAGGCCTTAGCCAGAACATCTTATCTCCCATCGAATCAACTCCGACTGCAACAGGATCAGGAACCAGAAGCCGGGGATAAGCGACTATACCGGTGAGGACAATAGCAACTAGAATATACAGGATAGTCGATATTCCGAGGGATCCAAGGATCCCAATAGGCATGTGTTTCTGCGGATTTTTCGCCTCCTGGGCTGCCGTGGAGACCGCGTCGAACCCTATATAGGCAAAGAAGATCACACCCGCCGCCCGGAATATTCCCGACCAGCCGAAGTGCCCCCACTCACCTGTATTTGGAGGAATGAAAGGTTTCCAGTTCACTGTTTTCACGAAGAAAAAACCAATGACGACAAACAGTATGATCACACCGACTTTCGTGATGACCATCACGTTGTTAAAACTGGCCGATTCCTTGATCCCGATAATGAGAAGCAGGGTAAGGATGCCAATGATGAACATGGCAGGGACATTCATGATGGCATGGGTTGTGGGAAGAGAGGCCACATCAACTCCCTGTTTGGTCAGGTGTTCAATAATGTCGGCTGTTTTTGGAATCCAGCTGATTGGCCCGGGGGGATCGATCAGAGTCGTCCCGGAAGCGGCGGTGAACTGTACCGGAAGGGTTACTCCCAAATCCTTGAGGAAGCTTACCATGTACCCCGACCAACCCACTGAAACTGTCGAGGCAGCGAAAAGATATTCAAGGATCAGGTCCCAGCCGATAATCCATGCAAGGAACTCCCCGAGGGTTGTATAGGCATAAGTATATGCACTGCCCGATATTGGGATCATCGAAGCAAACTCTGCATAGCAGAGGCCGGCAAAAGCACAGGCAATGCCTGAGATAATGAACGAGATCACAATGGCAGGGCCCGCGTATTGGGCTGCCGCCTGGCCGGTCAGAACAAAAATACCGGCTCCGATGATGCCCCCGATGCCAAGAGTCGTAAGATTTGTAGCGGTAAGCGCTTTCTTAAAACCCTGCTTATTGTCGGCAGCTTCATCCAGAAGTTCCTGTATCGGTTTAATATTGAACAGTTTACTGCCCATAGACTTCGTGTTAAGGATTATGGAATGGCATAGCCTGGCTCATTCTTTAATTTGCCTTGTTGTAATCAGATTGCTGCTGCCATGATTATGGAAGCCTGTTTGGATTCTTCAGTATCGGAACGGGATGTAAGAACAATAGGCGCAGCTGCACCAAGAACAACGGCGGCAAGCTTTGCATTGGCCGAAAAACCGAATGCTTTATAAAGTATGTTCCCGGCTTCGATATCGGGAACGATCAACAGGTCGGCATCTCCGGCTACATCGCTGACGATTCCCTTATGTTTTGCACTTTCAAGGCTAACCGCGTTGTCATACGCGAGCGGGCCGTCAAGAATACAATTCCTGATCTGCCCCCTCTGGTTCATTTTCGAAAGGAGCGCTGCTTCCATCGTGGCAGGCATGGCTTCATTCACCATCTCGACAGCAGCCAGAACTGCAACTTTCGGTTTGATGTAGCCAAGTTTGTTCATGAACTCAACGGCATTGTTTATGAGGGCGATCTTCGTTTTGAAATCTGGTGCGGGGATCATCGCGGCATCACTCAGCCCCAATAGTTTAGGATAAGTAGGGACTTCGAAAAGGGCGAAATGTGAAAGTACATCTCCCTTGCGCAATCCAACTTCTTTGTCCAGAACACCTCTCAGAAAAACAGCTGTAGGCACATTCCCTTTCATCAGGATGTCGGCTTGCTTCTCCCTGACCATGCTTACTGCTTTCCTGACGGCAAGAGCATCAACTTCTTCGTTGATGATCTTCATCCTGCTGACATCAAGATTGAATTTTGCGGCAATCTCCTTTATTTTCTTTTCATTACCGATGAGAGTAGCCTCAACGAGGCCCATCCTGTCAACGGCACAAATAGCTTCGAGACAGTGTTCGTCCTGTGCAACGGCAACGGCCAGGCGTTTTTTTCCTGAATTTTTTGCAAGAATCTGAAGATCAGATAGTTTTCTGAGTACGCCGGTCGCGGCTCCAGTCGGGGTAGTCATCTTAATTTCCTCCTAAATTTTATGTTATAATGTTATGTTTTTTCAGGGTTTTCCCATATAGCAAACCTACGGCATTTTTGCCATTTGGACAAACTTTACGAAAAAAATCGTTTCAAAAAAATCTCTACCTTTGCTTATCTGAAATAGCATTACTCTTATGGAACTACCCTTTGCAGAATCATACCGGATCAAGATGGTTGAGCCTGTTCGTCGCAGCACCAGGGCTGAACGTGAACAATGGATCAAGGAAGCCAGTTACAACCTGTTCAACCTGAAAAGTGAATATGTGTTTGTTGACCTGCTCACGGATTCGGGAACCGGGGCTATGAGCGACCGCCAATGGAGCAGTATGATGCTGGGCGATGAGAGTTATGCCGGGGCCTCTTCCTTTTATAAATTCAAACAGTCGGTCCGGGAAATCACCGGGTTTGAATATGTGATCCCGACACACCAGGGCAGGGCTGCGGAAAATGTACTGTTCTCTGTTTTGGTAAAAGAAGGGGACCTGATCCCGGGCAATTCCCATTTCGATACGACGAAGGGCCATATTGAATTCCGTAAGGCCAGGGCCGTCGATTGCACTATTGATGAAGCCTTTGATACCACATGTATTCATCCGTTCAAGGGAAATATAGATCTCAGCAAGCTCGAAAAAGTGCTTGCCGGGAACAAGGATAAAATACCCTTCATTATAATTACAATTACCTGCAATTCATCTGGCGGGCAGCCTGTTTCGATAGAAAATATTAAGGCCGTAAAGCTTCTTGCTGATCAATACGGCAAGAAGATCATAATGGATTCAGCCCGTTTCGCCGAAAACGCCTATTTCATCAAGGTCAGGGAAGAAGGGTACAAGGATAAAACAATACGTGAGATCGTCAGGGAAATGTTTTCATATGCCGATGCCATTACGATGAGCGCGAAGAAGGATGCCATCGTAAATATCGGTGGTTTTATAGCGATGAGGGAAAAGGAGTTGTACTCCAAATCGAGTGTGTTCGAGATCATGTATGAAGGTTTCCTGACATATGGAGGGCTGGCCGGCCGTGACCTGAACGCAATCGCTCAGGGGCTTTATGAAGGAACCGAGTTTGATTACCTCGAAACCAGGGTAAGGCAGGTGGAATATCTTGGAAACAAACTACTTGAATATGGGGTTCCCATTCAGCAACCCATAGGAGGACACGCTATTTTCGTAGATGCGAAACGCTTCCTTCCTCATGTGAGAAAGGAAGAATATATTGCCCAGACCCTGGCCGTAAATCTATACATTGAAGCCGGCGTAAGAGGTGTAGAGATAGGCGCACTGATGGCCGACCGGGACCCGGTGACCCGCGAGAACCGTTATCCTGAGCTGGAACTGATGCGACTTGCCATCCCCCGAAGGGTATATACCAATAACCATATGGACCTTGTTGCTGTTGCCCTGAAAAATATCTGGGACAGGAGAAGCACGATCAAACACGGGTTCAGGATAGTTCGTGAAGCACCGATCATGCGGCATTTTACAGCTGAGTTTGAAAAGATCTGAGAATATGGAACCGGCCAGGAAGAAAGCAAGATATAGCCGGCTATTCGCCCAGCTTCAGGGATTGATGAATAAAACTGCCAACCCGGATGCCCGCATGGCAACGGTTGTAGCAGTCCTCCATAATAAAATGGAATATTTTTACTGGACGGGATTCTATATGCTGGCCGGCGGCGAACTTATAGTAAGAACCTATCAGGGACCACTTGCCTGCCAGGTACTGAAAACCCATACCGGTGTCTGCTGGGCTGCGATAGACCGTAAAGAAACCATCGTTGTTCCTGATGTACATAAATTCCCGGGCCATATCGCTTGCGACTCAGCTTCAAAATCTGAAATAGTCATCCCTCTGAAAAACAAAACAGGCAGGATTATGGGAGTGCTGGATGCAGACAGCAGGTCCCTGGACTCATTTGACGCTGTTGATGCGCATTGGCTTGAAAAAATCGTCACACTGATTTATTGAAGGTAAATGAAAATTTGCACATCCTAAATCGTAAATCGTAAATCATACATCGCACATCCAGCAAGCCGTCCTGATGAATTTCTTTGAACTCTTATTTATTGCAATCGGCCTTTCAATGGATTGCTTTGCGGTTTCCCTGAGTTTTGGTGCACAGAAAAAGCTGGATAAAAAGGATATCCTTAAATTCTCTTTCTTCTTTGCTTTATTCCAGGCTGTTATGCCCCTTATCGGCTGGCTGGCAGGAAATTCGGTGAAGGTTTATCTTGCCGAAACCGATCACTGGATCGCTTTCGGAATACTTACTCTTATCGGTTTAAGAATGATATATGAATCGTTTAAAGGAGAAGATGAAAAAAAGGCAGTCGATATCAGGAAATGGAAAATACTGATAACCCTTTCGCTTGCAACAAGCATAGATGCCCTGATGACCGGGGTAAGCTTCGGGTTTATTAAAGTGAACATATTGCTTGCGGCAATAACCATCGGCCTGGTTACTTTTCTGAATTCCCTGTTTGGGGCATTTGTCGGAGAGCGGTCGATTCATATTTCTCCGCGATGGGCAGAGATTATCGGGGGACTTGTGCTGATTGGTATAGGAACGAAAATCGTTCTGGAACATCTGGCTATTATCTGATGAAAGATTTAATTTTGAACTGACATGTCAAAAATCAGGATCACGAAAGAATTTCGCTTTGAAGCTGCTCACGCCCTGAAGGGTTATGATGGCCCATGCAGGAATATTCACGGACATTCATATGAACTTGCGGTAACCGTCACAGCTGTTCCCATAACTGATGCAGCTTCTCCCAAATGCGGAATGATCATGGATTTCGGGGATCTCAAATGCCTGATAAAATCAGGTATTACCGACCTGTTCGACCATGCACTCATTTTGCCTGAATCGTTTAAAGACCAGGGCCTCATCCCGGAAGGAGAACCATTTGCCAATGTGGTCTATGTTGATTATCAGCCAACCAGTGAAAATATCCTGCTTGATTTTGCAGGCCGCATTTCCCGGCTCCTGCCTGAGGGTATTACTCTTCACCACCTTATGCTGCGTGAGACTTCTACCTCCTATGCCGAATGGTATCTCTCAGACCAGGAAGAATAAACCAAATTCAGGCATGCTCTCAGGAAAGACGAAGTTTTTATTATCTCGGGATCAGATGGATATCCACAGATGGATCCTCTTGGTCAATTTTGATAACATTTGCTTCGGCTGAGGAGGAACCCTGATCGTAAAATGAAGGGATGAAATTCCTTGTTATATCTGAGCCGGGCAAAGGATTGATGCGGATCAAGAAATTACCCTGATCTACACCAACAAACTGGTAATAGCCATTATTATCAACAGGAGCGGATTGGATCAGCATTACCGTGTCGTAAGGCTTTACTTTATCATAAACTTTAAAAAGATAGGCAGTACCCATGCATAACCGGGCCTCCCCGGCATAGGCATGACCATGAATATTGTGCTTATGCGAATAAGAGAACCAGGTTACAAGAAGCAGCAGTATCATTGCAGCTGCCGCGAGTAAGGGATACAGATTGCGGGAACGGCTGAAACCTGTCAGCCGGTGTTTCAGGCCTGACATTTTTCCTTTTTTCTTTTCTTCAGGATGCAAAGCTGCCCTGATCTTCTCCCAGGCTTGATCAGGAGGAGGCTGCTCAAATTCTGAAAACGCTTTACCGTAAGCTTCTTCTATGTTATCCTTTGCCTGCATGCTTTTATAATATCCTTTTCAAAATTTTCCTCATTGAATCTTTGGCTCTCCAGAGCTGCGATTTTGAGGTATTCTCCGATATCCCCAACAATTCGCCTATCTCCCTGTGATTATACCCGTCGATGACATAGAGGTTAAAAACAGTTCTGTACCCGGGAGGAAGGCCCTGGAGTATCTTCAGCAGTTCATTGTATGATAGTTTTGACAGAGCATCTTCCTGAATGGTTGCATCCGCAGATTCAGATTTAATACTGACTTCATTCTGAAACTTCAGCTGTTTTGTATAATAATTGATTGCTGTGTTGACCATTATTCTGTGAATCCAGCCATCAAGAGCTTCCATTGAATGAAGTTTTGAAAGATTCATGAAGATTTTAATAAATCCCTCCTGTAAAATATCCTCAGCATCCATGCGGCTTGCAGCATAACGCAGACAAATGCCAAACATACGCGATGCGTAAGCATTGTAAAGGGCTTCCTGTCCTCGTGGCTCGTTATGCAAACATTGTTCAAATACCTCGGCAGGTATGGTCATAAAAAGATGCTGAAAAAAATATTGATAGGACCTTACGAAGGTAAAAAAAAATCCGGACAGCTCAATACCTGATGATTTTATCAGTACAAATCCTTTCTCCTTCCGGGGTCCTGATGATCAGGATGTAAATTCCCGGTGAAAGTCCGACCAGGCTGGTAGCGGGATAATAAGATCCGGGATTGTAATGTGCGCCTGATTCTATTAAAGGAACCGACTGAATCGAATAAACAGATGTGATAAGGTCGACAGGTTTGCTTACGGTCAGGGGAATGCTGATCACACCCGCTGAAGGGTTGGGAAAAGGAAGTCCGGCAACAACATCATTATTTTTTATGATCTCCGGGATACTGGTAACAGTATGATCGTAGATGTCGAGCAGCAGAGTGTCAGCTGAGGGATATGATTCACTGATCCTGACTTCGGTGAATTTGGAAAACTTTCCTGTTGATTCGACAAACAGCATATAATCCCCATACGGAAGGTCATTAAAACTGAAATTCCCCGAAACATCACTCAGGGTATATGTGATCAGGTTCTTTAACGAATCAAGTAAAAGCACCTCACTGAGATTCAGGTTGATAATTTCTGATACAGGTATATGTTGCCTGACTTTTCCGGATATTTTTCCCGGGCCGTTTATACTGTCATTCGACTTTGCAAGATGAACGTCGAAGTTGAAAATACTGCTGTCTTCGATTTGAAGAAGTTGGGACTGCTGCCAGTATAAGTCATTTATATAATATGCCGGGGTGTATTTTTGTGCATTTACAGAACCGGGGGTAAGTGCAACCTTAACAAAATAATGGCCCGAAAGCAGTTGCGGAAAGGAATAGTACCCCAGGTAAGTGAAAGTCAATGTATCATATGCAATAATGTAATTATTACGCAGCTTGTATAAATATGCAATTCCTGTATCGCCAGTACTCACAGGGTTATTTATGGGATGGTCGCCTGCAAAAACATGTCCTCCGATACTGTGATAGTCTGCTGTGCGGAGAATAGTGCAAGCGGAGTCCGAACAGGGTGCCTTAAGATTGCCACCCCTGGAAATCGACAGGCAGACTTTGTAATGGCCTTCTTTGCTGTAAATGTGCACCGGATTTCTTTCTGTGGATGTAGTCTCGTCTCCAAAATCCCAGGTCCAGTGATCCGGACTTCCCTTTGAAAGGTCCAGGAATCTGTACTTATTGGGAGTAACAGATGAAGAATCAAGTTCAGTGACAAAATCAGCCACACATTGAGGGTCGAAGGATTCGCAGATAAAAAGATTTATGATGATGCTGTAAGATTGAATGGGCTGGGATTGAATATGAAGAATGTTGTGGCAGTCGTAAATGCTGACCGACAAAGTGTCGCCCAATCCGGGGAGGTTATTAATGGTATCAGTATAATTCCCGCTGGTATCGGTGTACACAGTGGCAGTATATCCGAAGTATGGGACTCTGACGATGATTAAATGATGTTGAACAGGTTTCCCCGTGGAATCATTCAGTATCCTGCCGCTTACAGTAACGCTGATTGCTTTCATTCTGCCTGAGGGCATCGTATTTCCCGGAGCCGGCCTAATCATGGCAGTTAAACAAAATGCAGGAAAAAGCAGGAAAAAGAATATTGTTTTCAGCTTCATTTCTTGTTGCGTTTTCCTCCGAATAAATACTGTATGCCTACATCCATACCAAAGGCCTGGGTCGTGCTATTCCCGGTTTCTGATGATTGTGCGGGCGGGGTCAGGAAATACTTGTAATAAGGATTGATTACAAGGCCCCAGTTTTTTGAAAACTGGTATTCAATCGAGAGGTTGACCCACAATTGCCAATTGGTCGACAACCTTGAAGGAGTATTATCCTGAAGTTTTATTAACCTGCCATAAGGGATGTCAATGACAGGCTGGGCTTTCTTCTCGTTTATCAGGAATGATAAAGCAGGACCGGCTTCAATACCTATCGAGATCTTACTGGTTTCAAGAATGCTGTAACCAATCAGCAGTGGGATCTGAAGGTAAGTATACCTGTTCCGGGTGCGATCATCAGCAATATGCGTAATGCTGTCGTAGATGGCACGGTTCCTTGTAATATATATGATTTTTGATGGATTGTCGGGATCGTAATAATACCCGATGACCTCCCTGTAAAAGCTTATGCTGTCGTTGCTACGGTATTGTATACTGTAACTCCCTTCGTCATATGTGTAACCAAGTCCAAGTCCTGTGCGGACCGAAAACCTTGAATAATGGTAAGCGATCCCGGCATTGGTCCAGTAGTTGACCTCCTTCGTGGAAACTCCGTTTGAACGATAAATTGCCATTTCAGGTGCGACTCCCAGGCTTACAGAGAAGAATGAAGGAACCGGCATTTTTTCACGCACATAGTCATAGACTTCGCCTGATCGGATAAACCTAAGGGTATCTGCCGAGGGCAGGAGGTCAAAATTTGAAAACACAAGCGGATCCATGAATCGTACTTCCTGAGAGGCAGTAATGTTTTCAGTTAGCTCAGCAGTGTTATCTATGTTACCGGGCTCAGGCTCAGAATAAGAAACGGTTTTTTCAGTTCCGGAAACAGCTGCTATTGTTGCTACGGTATAAACGGTTTGTTTTACAGGGTAATTTGACTGCTGAAAAGATTTCCCTTCTGCCGGAACCGGCAGTTTCATTTGTTCCGGGCTTGCCTGAATGATCCTCTCGGGAGGTCGTGCAGTGTTGTTAATTGGTTTTACAGACTCCGAAACTGCAGCAACAGGATTCTTCCTGAGCGTTTCGGCAGTTTCTTTGCCATTGGGCTTTAACGCCCAGTATGAAAGCGAAGCAACAATAACGATACTCCCGGCAGAAATAAAGGCAAGCTTTGGCACGTTGGTAAAATTGAAATGCAACAGCTCCCTGATCAATAACTTCAGGTTCAGGATTCTCCATATCCTGGGAGAGGGGGTATACTCCTGCTGCCCGATGGCGTCCCTGAACAAGTCGTCAAGATTTTTTCCTGATCCGGAATTTTGTTTTGTTGGCTGACTCATATTTACCTTGAATTCTGTTTTTGCCTGGCTTCTTCAATCTTGTTTTTAAGCCATCTCCTGGCTTTGAAAAGCTGGGTTTTTGATGTGTTTTCGGATATCCCCAGGGTCTCTGCTATTTCTTTATGTCCAAAATCTTCAAAAATATGCAGGTTGAAAACCGTCCGATAACCCGCTGGCAGTTCCTGTATAAGTTTTAATAATAGCGCCGGGTTATATTCATCCGGTACTTCAATGATTTCATTAACATCGACGATCTCCGTTTCCCTGATCTCATCTATTCTTTCATGACGTGCAATCCTGTTCCTTTTATTGATATAATTGATGGCATGATTGACAATAATCCGTTTGATCCAGCCGGCCAGAGAACCTTCTCCCCGAAAGGTGTGAAGGTTTTGAAAGACCTTTATGAAAGCTTCCTGTAAAATATCTTCAGCTTCATCACGGTCATGGCTGTAACGTGTACAAACACCAAGCATCAAAGGGGCAAATGTGTCAAATAACATTCTTTGTGCCTGGCGTTTACCCGCGATACAGTCCTTCACTATCTGTTCATCGATGACCATTAAGAGGACTAATTGAAAGACAATCCTTTGTAAAAAGGGTTGCCTGATAATGTAATTATATGATAATCTTTAAGATACGCTGTAATTTAAGGTTTCCCTGAATTTATCGAAATTCTTCTCGAAAAATGCTCTCCCCTTATTGCTCATAATTCCGTACAGATGATATACGAATAATTCATGAAAAATCGTAAAGGAATTCAGTTCTTCGGCCGAGAACAGTTCATTATCAATCATGTTCTCTATCCTGAACAGATGCATCCGGCAAATAACCTCGGAATTGAGGTCCTTCCTGTAAAGCCCTTCTTTTTTACCCTTAATCATATTATTGAGGGTGTTCCTGAACATCGTTTCACGTTTGACTTCACTGACTTTCAGGTACAGGTCAGGATAATATTTCCTGATGTCATAATCCATCGAAGGATTGTAATCCTGGATCATATTTTTGAGTGATTTGTAAATCTCGAATAATTCTTCGATGGCATTCAGGTGTCGCTGCATGATCTCATCTAATTTCAAGCAATGTGCATTGTGTTCGGTGCCGAGTACCTGTTTGACAAGATCTTTTTTGTCTTCAAAATGCTCGTAAAGCGTTTTCTTCGAAATGCAAAGATGGCGGGCAACATCATCCATCGTCACGCTCTTAATGCCGTAACGATGATAAAGCCTGCTAACATGGATCAGGATACCTTGTACTTTGTCGTTCATACGGCAAAAGTACAATAATAAATTCTGGAAACTTTTTTTGGGTAAAAAGTTTAAAACGCTAAACTATTTCAGTGCTGGTAAATATTTGAAGTGTTCCTGTAGCCCGGGATGTCTTTATACCAGTCAGGATAGGAAACCCCGTTGCTTGTCGCCCATTGGGCCAGGTTCAGATAAGCCGAGAGAATATCAGCAGATTCCTTTGGATAATCAAAGCTTTCATAAATGTTAATAGCCCACGGGAGGTTGTTTGAAGTTTTATAATACCTTCCCTGGGCGGGATCGCTGGAATCATCACCATTACCAAAATATGCCGGATTGGCAAGAGCTGTCGGGGCCTTGTTTGGCAGGTGGACTTCTTTTCCCCTGTCCTTATTCAGAATAATGAAAGGGTTAAAGTTTCCGATATCCAGGTCATTCAGAGAATATAAATTCGTGTTAAACAGCATAGTGATCTGAATCGTAACAGGGTTGATATAAGTAAGCCCGGGAATGGTATTGATCATCCCTTCCGGGCTGTTGAATGCCTTGAAGTCATTATCGGTAACTATGATCGTCGGTTTATTCTGGCCTGCTTCCAAACCATTACCGGATAAAGTAATATAGCTGTCAAGAATAGAATATCCGCTCACTGTAATGGAAGATGACGGTATATTGTTATTGCCCAGCTGGAAACCAAATCCACTGGGGAAAGAGGCGCCGGCAGCCCTGAGTGTGAATGTTCCCCTGCATTCCACAACTTTATTCTGGGCATTGGTGATGGTGTTGAACACATAATTCACCACCAGGTCGTTGAAGTCATAGTCTCCCTGATTTGGCCATAAGTCTTCAAATGCAAGACTCCCGCTGCCGGTTGAAGGGAAGAAATTATTGAATGCCCTGGCAGGATCATTCGGATAATCATCATAGCTGTTAGGCACACCGTCGCCATCACTGTCGCTGCTTAATGCATAGCTTACATCAGTATTGAAAACAGCTCCATTAATTGTGCCGTCGTAATGGCTGGAAGTTGCGTCGTAAACAGTAGTGCCGCTGCCTTCATTGAAATGCCAGAGTGCCTTGATCCCTGTTTCGGCACCAGTCCAGGATACATTCATGCTTGCATTGACCTGCTGAGGTGTAAGCGCAATATTCCAGATGCTCACTTCATCGATAAGGCCCTGGAAAAATTTCTGGCCGCCGTTATCGGAACCAATGGAAACGGTCCTGGCATTATTTGCAAGCGCGGAACTTATAGACATAGAGGTCTTAAGAACACCGTTCACGTAAAGGGAAAGTGTAGATCCGTCGTAAACCCCGGCAAGATGATACCATGTGTTTAGAGTTGGCTGCCCGGCTCCCCAGTCAACCTTTGCACTGACATTGTTCCCAAGATAAATATGCGCCTGGAACCCCTTGTACAAATCCTGGCCAAGGCCACAGCCATCCCAGTCCCCTTTCTGAACAATCTTGACTGATTGCTGCCGCGCTGGTTTTACCCAGGCTTCGAAAGAACATTTGTTGGGAAAAGCCAGAGCAGCAGAATTCGGTATTTTTATCCAGTCGGTAGTCCCGTTAAAACTCATCGAATAATTTACAGACTGGCTTTTTATATTGGGGAAAGTGAAGTCAGTCAAAGGCCTGCTCACCGGAATACTGATGGAATTAATCATAACATCTTTTTCGAAGGTGGGCAGCACAACAGAAACAGTGTAATCATCAGTACGTACAGCAAAAAAGGATTTCAGGTAAAGCCTGCTCTCGTCCCCGGAGGAGATCCTGAGCACACCGGCCGGAATATTATGTATAGTGAACTGAATGTTATCTGATGTACTCCAGGTGAAAGAACTGCTGACTTTCAGGGATTTCATCCCTGTCGACTGGTTATTGACATCATTTTTCTTGCAGGCAGATGCGGTTAACAAGACAGCAACACACAGGCACAGAATGTTTTTCATTGAAAATGAATTTAATACAAATGTACTCTATTCAGTAACAGCTTCAAAGAACCTTTTCGTAAGTGTTGCTATCGGATCAATTATTGCCGACAGTTTCTTGTTATATGTAAGGTAAATTACCGGAAACGATTTCTCTATAAAAAGTTTTTAAGTGCAGGATTTTTGATATCTTTGCTGTTTTTAGAGAAGCCTTAAATTTTATACAAGACAAAGATTTAAACAATACGAAATGAAGAAGATATTTTGGATCAGCGGCATGATCATTTTCCTGGTGTCCTGCGGAGGCAATTCAGGAAACAAACAGGCCAGGCTTGATGACCTCAAAAAACAGCGAGACAAACTTACTGCCGAGATAGTCACACTCGAAAATGAACTCAACCCCCAGGGAATACAAACAGCGACACTTGTGAAAACCATGGATGTGGTAAAAAGCAAGTTTGAACATTATATTGAAGTTCAGGGCAGGATTGACGGGAATGAAAATATTGGTGTTGTTCCCCGTAACCAGGGAGGAGTAGTCACGAAGATATATGTGACCCAGGGAGATCATGTGACCGCCGGTCAGCCGCTTGCCGATATGGACAATGAAGTCCTGAAGCAAACCTTAAAAGAACTCCAGACTTCCCTTGATTATGCCACTGATATGTTCAACCGCCAGAAGAACCTCTGGGACCAGAAAATAGGTTCCGAAGCCCAGTATCTCACTGCGAAGAATACGAAGGAATCCCTGGAAGGGAAAATCAATACCTTAAAAGACCAGCTGGATATGTCAAGGATAGTTTCACCTATCGACGGAACGGTTGAGGATATTCCCATAAAAGTTGGGCAGATGGCATCACCTGCATCACCTCAGCCCTGTTTCAGGATCGTTAATTTTTCAAGGGCGAAGGCTGTTGCTGATATAAGCGAAGCATATTCAAACAAGGTCAAGACCGGTGACCCCGTTAAGGTTTACCTGCCCGACCTGAATACTGAACTTAACGCTACAGTTAGTTTTTCAAGCAAGTATATCAATCCCACAAACCGTACATTCACTGTCGAGGCGATGCTTCCCCCTGCATCGGGTTTGACTTTCAGGGCAAATATGATCGCTGTTGTAAGGATTAAGGATTACGATAACAAAAGTAGCGTTGCAATCCCTCAGAATTACATACAGACAGCCAGGGATGAAGGACATTTTGTTTTTATTGCCGAGGGTAAAGACGGAAAAACCTATGCACGGAAACGAATTGTAACACCATTTATCACCTATAACGGACTCACTGAAGTACTTGATGGACTTAAGGAAGGGGATAAAGTGATCACGACCGGCTATAAAGACCTTTACGATGGTCAATTGATTTCCTTCTAAAGCCCTGATGTAATATGAAGAAGCCAGAAAAACTCAAGGAATTTTTTGCAACCAGCTGGGCCATTGACAATAAGTCAAGCATCTATGTGCTTACTATTATCATCACTATGCTGGGGATACTCTCTTATATAAATATTCCGAAGGAACAGTTTCCCGAGATCGTCATTCCGACAATTATTGTGAATACCGTTTACCCCGGAACCTCTCCGGAAGATATGGAGAACCTCGTGACCAGGCCCATTGAAAAGGAATGCAAATCGATCCAGAACGTCAAGAAGATTTCCAGCAATTCAATACAGGATTTCTCTTCGATAGTCGTGGAGTTCAAAACAAATATCCAGGTTTCGGATGCCAAACAAAGGGTAAGGGATGCTGTTGACAAGGCAAAATCAAAACTCCCGAACAACCTGCCGAATGACCCTGATATTGCCGAGATTGACATTTCAGAAATACCTATCATGAACATCAACCTCTCGGGCGATTATGACCTGCAAAGGCTGAAAAAATACGCGAAGGATGCCCAGGATAAGATTGAGACCCTTCCCGAGATCACCCGGGTGGATATCGTAGGCGCCCTCGACCGTGAGATCCAGATCGATGTGGACATGTATAAGATGCAGGCTGCATCTGTTTCTTTCAGGGATATACAAAATGCCATCTCGGCCGAAAATATTACTATCTCAGCAGGGACTATTACGAATTACGGTTTAAAACGCACCCTCAGGGTTACCGGGCAGTTCAAGTCTCCCGACGAGATCAATGATATCATCCTTAAGTCATCCAGCGGAGCTACTGTATATATCAAGGATATTGCCGAGGTCAGGGACTCATACAAGGAACAGGAAAGTTTCGCACGCTTTGAAGGGAAGAACGTGATCACCCTAAATGTCATCAAAAAGAGCGGAGCCAACCTGTTGAACGCATCAGATAAGATCAAGGATATAATAAAGGAAATGCAGCAAACTTCCTATCCTCCTGACCTGAAAGTTGAGCTTACAGGTGAACAGTCCAGATTCACCAGGAGCACACTCGAAGAGCTGAACAACACCATCATTATCGGGTTTCTCCTGGTCACCGTGGTGCTGATGTTCTTCATGGGGTTGAACAATGCTTTTTTCGTGGCCTTATCGGTTCCCCTTTCGATGTTCGTGGCATACCTTGTCATGCCCGGGCTTGGATTTACGATGAACATGATCGTTATGTTCGCGTTCATTTTTGCTCTTGGGATCATCGTCGATGATGCTATCGTGGTTATTGAAAACACTCACAGGGTCCACCGTCATATTCCGGATATAAAATCGGCTGCAAAGTATGCGGCAGGTGAAGTTTTCCTTCCAATCCTTTCAGGTACGCTCACGACACTGGCGCCCTTTTTCCCCCTGGTTTTCTGGCCCGGAACGGTCGGTAAGTTCATGCACTACTTACCCGTAACACTCATCCTTACTCTCTTCGCCTCGCTTTTCGTGGCTTATATCATCAACCCCGTATTTGCGGTAACTTTCATGAAGCATGAATATGACGGAGAGGAATATAAGCTGAGAAAGAAACCCTTTGTGGTAAGCAGTATCATCCTGGCAGCCTTTGCAAGCCTGTTTTACATTACCGGGGTATACACATTGGGGAATCTCCTGGTATTTGCATTGCTGCTGAATGCTATTTACAGGCTGTTGCTGAAAAATGCAATTATCAGGTTCCAGAATGAGTTGTGGCCGGCTGTCCTGAATTTTTATGAAAGACAGCTGCGCTTCTTCCTTAAAGGACGTAATCCATATTATCTTTTTGCAGGTGTAATCGTTCTCTTTTTCTTTTCCATAATGCTTATCGGGGCATATAAACCCCAGGTGCTTTTCTTCCCGAACAACAACCCCGCCACTATTTTTATTTACGTAAAAATGCCTGTAGGGACCGACCAGAAGGTAACAGATTCGGTAACCAGGATTGTTGAAGGCAGGGTCACAAAGGTTCTTGGCAAGGACAACCCGGTGGTAGAATCCATTATTGCCAATGTGGGACTGGGTGCTGGTGAAAGTATTTTTGACCGTTCTGTTTCTCCTGAAAGGGGCAAGGTCACAGTTAACTTTGTTGAAAGTAAGGACAGGCATGGTGTAAAAACCCTGAATTACATGGACCAGATCAGGGCCAATCTGCAGAATATCCCGGGAGTGACCCTTTCGGTTGAGAAGAATAAAATGGGACCTCCTACAGGTAAAGCAGTCAATATCGAGATCACAAGTGAGAACATCGAGGATCTTATTACTACCTCGAAGGAATTTCTGGCCTACCTCGATTCTTTACAGATCCCCGGCATAGACAGGCTCAGATCCGATTTTGATGAAAGCAAGCCTGAGATCGTTATGGATGTCGACCGCATCAGGGCCAACCGTGAAGGGATCAGTGTGGGACAGATCGGGATGGAACTCAGGACTGCCGTTTATGGTTATGAGGCATCCAAATATAAGGAAGATGAAGATGAATACCCTATACAGGTCAGGTATTCGGAAACGCAGCGAAAGAACATCAATAACCTGGTCAATGCCCGGATCACATACCGGGACATGACTTCAGGCATTTTAAGACAGATCCCTATTTCCACCGTGGTACAGGTTAATTACAGGGACACATATGGAGGGATCAAACGCAAAAACCTCAAGCGTGTTATCACTCTTTCCTCGGATGTGACTTCGGGCCATACTGCCAACGAGGTACTTGCCACTATCGCGGCAGCTTTAAAGACCTATCGGCTTCCGAAAGGCGTTGAAGTAAACTTTACAGGTGAAAAGGAGGACCAGGCTGAAACGATGGCCTTTCTGATCAACGCGATGATTATTGCCCTCGGCATGATCTTTTTTATCCTGATCACCCAGTTCGGAAGCATAAGCAAAAGCTTAATTATCCTCAGTGAAGTTATTTTCAGCATTATAGGGGTGTTCATAGGGATGGTCGCTTTCCATTTGCCTTTCGTCATTACGATGACCGGTATCGGGATTATCGCATTGGGAGGTATAGTTGTAAGGAACGGGATCCTGATCGTGGAATTTGCCGACGTGCTGAAAGCCCGTGGGAATTCATACCGTGAAGCCATCGTGGGTGCCGGGAAGACCAGGATAACACCTGTAGTGCTTACGGCTACTGCAACCATGCTTGGGCTGGTTCCTTTGGCAGTAGGGTTCAACATCAATTTCGTCACCTTGTTGTCTGAGCTGAATCCTCATATCTGGGTCGGGGGCGACAACGTAACTTTCTGGGGCCCTCTCTCATGGACAATCATCTTCGGTTTAAGCTTCGCTACGTTCCTTACCCTGATATTCGTGCCTGCCCTGTTGCTGATCGATGCACAGGCCTCTGTAAGGTGGAAAAGAAAAAAGGATCTTAAAAGGATGAAGAAGCTAAAGGCCTAGAACTGTTCCAGAAGCTTCGTGAGCCTGGTCTTCTGGCTTAAGACAACAAATATCGACTGCATATAACTGTTGTTCGCATTCAGGAACTGTGAATACCTCTGGTTCAGGTCGGTACTCGAAGAAATACCCTGGCGGTATTTCGTCATGGTCTTTGTGTAGATCTTAAGCGCTATCTCAAATCCTTTTTTCTGGTTCTGGTAAATAGCGTAGGCATTGCTGAAATCCTTTCTTGCTGTTTCAACCTGGAGTTCTAAGCCAACCCTCATCTTTTCATCCGTGACCTTCGTTTTTTCAACATTCAGACGGGCCTGGTCAACGGCATATTTCCTGCTCCCGCTGCTCCAGATCGGAATCTGAAGAGATAAGCCCCAGTTCGTGGTCCTGTACCAGGGATACTGGTCACTAAAAAACGCCCATGAATTCATTGAAGCATTGGCCGCGATACCCAGGAAACCGGCCAGCGTCGGCTGGTAAGCGGTCTTCGAAAGCTTGTACTGCATCAGGGTTAGATAATCGCTCTTCTTTAACAGGGTGAAATCGATGTTCCTCTGGTAATCGAAAGGCCGGCCTACCAAAGCATCCCTGTCGACCTGGGCCAGGAAGAAATCAAGATTGTCGGAAAGTACCAGTTCCTGCTCATCTTTGAGGCCGATAACGAATTTAAGACTGGCATAAGCCACGTTCCTGGCGCTTTTGGTATCGGTAAGCTGGGCTTCCAGGTTGGACCTGTTCAGGTCGGCCTGGTCCACATCGATGTCTTCAATAAGGCCCTGAGCCTGGGCCTTCCTTGCCTCCTCCACGAGCCTGCTTACGACCACATAGGTGGAATCCAGGATCTTGATCGCCTCGTCGGTAACCAGGAGCTGGTAATAGGCATTTGCAACCAGGTCGCGTACGTCGACCTTATCTTTCAGATTCTTCTGCTTCGCGGTTTCCAGATAAGCCTTTGCCGTCTGCAATCCGACAAGGTACTGGCCGCTGTAAATCAGCTGGTTCAGCTGAAGAGCCCCCTGTACATTGTACTCCAGATATAATGACATGGGAACATAATCAGGACCATTTTTAAATATAGTTGGATCCATCTGTTTCAGGAAATTCGGCATTATCATCGTCGGTACGCTCAGGTAATCCATATACGATGCAGTACCGTTGATCTGCGGAAGGCCGATTGCCGTATTCTGCTTGACCATCTTGCCGGCGATCTTGACATCGGTGGCCGAATTCTTCAGATCGTAGTTGTTTTCATAGGCAAAGTCCTGTGCCTGCTGAAGAGAAAACTGAAGTACGGGTTTTTGCTTTGTCTGGTTTTGTGCAGCAAGGAAAGGGGTATGGCAAGTCAACAGTACCAGTACACCGTAAAATAGTTTATTGATCGGGGAATACATTGCTTAATCGAATTTATTGAAGTTCAGTTTTGTTCTTTTTGTTTCATAATAGGCAAGCCCGGTTTCAGTCGCAATGCCTCGGATGAAGTTATCTATCATGACATCGTACAGGGTACGGAATGAAAATTTCTCAGCCGGAAAAAATTCAGGGTTATGAAGATCCATCAGCCTGCGGATGTAAAGACGGGCTATCAGTTCCACACTAAGGTCGCTGCGGTACATGCCCTGGTTGATGCCTTTTGAAAGGTTGATCTTTATCTTTTCAAAAATAAATTCAATCCTTTCATCTACATGCTTATGATAGACCTCCGGATAGTATTTTTTCAGGTCAAAAGTCATCGAAGGGCTGATATCCCTGAAATTCTCACCAAGCTCATTGCTTACTGTAAGAAGAATGTCAATTGCGTTAATCCCTTCAAAATTATACTGGGAGAAAATAACCTCGAAATTCTGCCTCTCAAGTTCAAGAAGCTTTTCTACCAGCTCGTGTTTGCTCTCAACATATTCATATAGTTTTTTCTTCGAGAACCCCAGATCCCTGCAAATATCATCAATGGAAACAGACCGGACTCCGTATTTGTAAAACAGTTCTCTTACCCTTTCAAGTATGTCTTTCAGTGTGTTATCCATTGAATTATAGTGAAATCAGTATGGGATATTTGATTTTGCAAAGATAGAAAATTCCGGTATTAAGAAACAAAACACTTACAAAAAGTTTCTTGATGCCAGTGTTGATTGCACATCAGGCAATCTGTGCAGTTTGTGTCGTTTTTGTACTTTTGGCTCAGAATATCCAATAGATGAAACGAATATTTTTGTCCCTGATCCTGCTTTCTGCAGGCCTGAGGGCATTTACCCAAACTGAGATATCAACCTGGTATGAACGCTCAGGAGGCACAGAAACGCCCAGGTATGCACAAACGATAGCCTTTTGCCGGACTCTCGCAAAGTCTTCGGCAATGGTCCATTATACGAGTTTCGGAAAAAGTGCACAAGGCAGGGATCTTCCATTGCTTATTGTCGACAGGGACGGGCTTACTGATCCGGCATTGATCCGGAAAAAAGGCAGGGTGATTCTTTTGGTTCAGGCCTGTATTCATCCGGGCGAAAGTGAAGGCAAGGATGCAGGTCTTATGCTGGTCAGGGATATGGTCATCGGCAATGTGGGTGGAGACTTGCATAAAACATCCGGTTTCGGGCATCAATCTCCATCATCCTCATTCAAAAACATACTCGAGAATGTTACCCTTTTATTTATCCCGATCTTCAATGTTGACGGGCATGAACGTTTCGGACCATACAACCGTATCAACCAGAACGGGCCGAAGGAGATGGGCTGGAGGGTCAATGCCAACAATCTTAACCTGAACAGGGATTACCTCAAGGCTGAGACTCCCGAGATGCAGGCCTGGCTTAAACTTTTCAATCACTGGATGCCCGAATTTTTTATTGACAGCCATACCACCGACGGGGCCGATTACCAGTATGTGCTTACTTATCTTGTTGAAATATATGGAGATATGGACCCGGGGCTTACGGGCTGGGCAAAGGATAATTTCATTCCTGAAATGAAAGACCACCTTTTAAACAGCGGATTTCCCTCGACTACTTATGTGACTTACCGCAGATGGCATGATCCTAAAAGCGGCCTGATCAACGATGTTGCGCCACCTATGCTTTCGCAGGGGTATACAGCTTTGAGGAACAGGCCGGGCCTGCTTATCGAGACGCATATGCTGAAAGCTTACGACAAGCGCGTGGAAGGGACTTATGAATGTATAAAAACCACGATGGAGATCCTGCAGCAGGAGGGGAAACACTTGCAAAAACTGGAGCAGGAAGCCGACCGTTTTCTTGTTTCGGGTGACTTTCTTAAATCACCATTCCCGTTACAGTATGAGACAAGTATGAAAGACAGCATTATGACTGATTTTCTTGGCTTTGAATACACAAAAGTGAAAAGCGAAGTCAGCGGGGGAGAATGGATACAATACAGCAAGACTCCCTCAACGTTCAAAATACCACTTTTTGAAAAGACCGTTCCGCAGGTGAGCGTGAATCTTCCCCTGGCCTATATCATTCCTGCTGAATGGAAGGAGATCATATCCGGGCTGGAGTTTCACGGAGTTCTGATCGGCAGGACAAAAAGGGATACGGTCATCAGCATACAGACCTATAAATTCAAAAACCCGAAATGGCAGCAGTTGCCATACGAGGGGCATCATACCCTGAACAATATTGAATATGATGAGATCACCGAGGACCGCCTCATCCCGAAGGGCTCCGCGATAGTGCCGGTGAACCAGCAATGCGGGCGCATCATCCCTCATTTCCTCGAACCGAAGGGCGACGGGTCCATGCTGTACTGGGGATATTTTGATGCCGTTTTCGAACAGAAGGAATATGCCGAAAACTATGTGCTTGAGCAGATGGCGGCAAAGATGCTGGGCGAAAACCCCGGTCTGCGCAGGGAGTTTGAGACAAAAAAAGCTACAGACACGGTATTTGCCAAATCCTCCCAGGCCATATTGAACTGGTTTTATAACAAATCCCCATACATCGACAACCGCAAGGGGATCTACCCGGTTGCCAAGGTCTACGACAGGAAAACCCTGGAGGCGCTTGAAAAGTGAGCACCTTCCTTCAGATACTGATCTCCTGGCCTTTTGAAAAATGAGCGCCCTTCTAGCTCACGTGTATCCTTGATGTTCCCTTAATTATCTTCCCGATGACTGAAGCCCGGGAGATGCCCGCTGCGACAAGTTCATTTATGGCTTCAGCAGCCTGTTCTGCGGGCAGGGCGACTAGCAACCCCCCCGAGGTTTGCGCATCGGCCAGGAGGATTTTCAGCATCTCAGGCACTGAAGGGTCAAAATCAAGCAGGCCTCTCACAAACTCAAGGTTGTTATTTGTCCCGCCCGGTATCATCCCGGCCACTGCATAATCCCAGGCAGATGCGATCAGGGGAACCTTTTCCCATTCCAGTTCCGCGCTAAAGCATCCCGCCGAAAGCATTTCCTTCATGTGCCCCAGCAGCCCGAACCCTGTCACATCGGTGCAGGCATGCACAGCGTATTTCATGAGGATTTCGGCAGGCCTTTTATTGAGATCAATCATGACTTTTACGGCTTCGTCAGCGACCTCCCTGCCGGCATAACCACGTTTCACAGCGGTACTGATGATGCCCGTGCCCAGGGGTTTTGTAAGTATGAGTGCATCCCCGGCCCGGGGCGTCGAATTTTTCCAGATCTTTTTCGGATGCACCATACCGCTTACCACCAGGCCGAATTTCGGTTCCTCGTCTTCGATGCTGTGCCCGCCGATGATTGAAATACCTGCTTCCGCCACTTTATCGTTTGCCCCTTTTATGATCTGCTGCAGCACTTCAAAAGGGATCCTTTTTTCGGGGAAGGCCACGATGCTGAGGGCAAACAGAGGCTTGCCGCCCATGGCCCATACATCGCTGAGGGCATTGGCAGCGGCAATGGCGCCGTACGACCAGGGATCGTCCACGACCGGAGGGATGAAATCGACAGTCTGTATTATAGCCTTATCCCTGCTGATCAGGTAAACCGCTGCATCGTCGGAAGTTTCGGTTCCCACGAGAATATTACCACCTGTGGGCCCGGGCATGATTTTTAAGATCTTTTCGAGTTCCTGGGGTTTGATCTTGCAGGCACAGCCCAAAGCATGGGTATATTCAGTGAGTTTAATATCAGCCGCGGAAACTTCCGGTAACTGGCCAGGAGCCATGGTTTCAAGTTGTAATTTTTCTTTTTGAATTACTGCGGATGAGGGAGCGGTTTCGGAACCGGCCGGGGGTTTTGCTTCATTGATCGATCCGGATTCAGCTTTCTTTACATAATGAATGGGAATTTCCCCTCTTCCTTTTCCTGAGATGACAACTATAGCCGCATCGATCTCTTCGGTGGTGGTCACACGGCCCACGGAAAACCTGATTGTTCCAAGTGCATATTCACGGGGTACCTTCATAGCCAATAGCACCGCCGAGATAGTTTCAAGCCCTGCGTGGCATGCTGCACCGCCCGACACTGCAATCCCTTTCCATTGGTTCATCAGCACCGATGCATCCTTTCCCCTGAAGCTAAGGCTGAGCGTATTGGGAAGCCGTTTTTCGGGATGCCCGTTCAGCCTCGCATCGGGAAAGGTCGCCAGGATGCCCTGATGAAGCCTTTCCTGCATAGCTTTCACGCCCTGCTTGTTTTGCCAGTCTCCAATCACTGACAGCTCATCAGTCATGGCTCGTGGCTCATGGCTCTTGGCTAGTTCTGCGGCTTTGCCCAGTCCTGCAATGCTCATGATATTTTCGGTTCCCGCTCTCAACCCCTGCTCATGATCAGCGCCGTGAAGGATCTTGTTCAGCTTTATCCCTCTTCGGCAGTATAATGCTCCTACACCTTTGGGTGCATAGAATTTATGCCCTGCGACCGAAAGGAGGTCAGCATGCATACCCGGCACATCAACGGGTATTTTCCCGACCGACTGGGCCGCATCACAATGAAACACTATGCCGTGCTCCCTGCAGATCCTGCCAATTTCTTCAACAGGCTGTATCGTCCCCACCTCGTTGTTCGCATGCATGATGCTGGCCAGAATGGTACCGGGCCGAATAGCTTTCAGGAAATCTTCGGGATTTACCATCCCGTATCCGTCCACGGGCAGCCAGCTGACCTCAAATCCCATCGTTTCAAGGAAACTGCAAACCTCTGTGACGGCAGGGTGTTCAACAGCAGAGGTAATGATATGCCTCCCCTTTGCTGCATTTGCAAAAGCAAAGCCTTTAAGCGCCAGGTTATTTGATTCGGTGCCCCCGCCTGTGAACAATATCTCGTCGGCATTGACATTCAGCATGAGTGCAACATTGAGGCGGGCAGCTTCAACGGCCCGGCGGGCAATGATCCCGAATTCATGTGAACTTGAGGGGTTGCCAAAGATCCCGCTAAGGAAGGGCTTCATTGATTCAGCGACCTGCGGGTCCAATGGAGTCGTGGCATTATAATCAAGATACACCTCACTCATCTTTATTGTTCTTTAGCATATCCAGGATAGCCCCGGCATGCAGTGAAGGGTCGGATCCTTCGAGTTCAATGCCAAGGATATCTCTGCTTATTCGTTTTTCAATAGATTTCTGGTAGGCCTTGTCATAATATTCCAGAACAGTATCGGCCACCGTTCTGAAATCATTGAGGTCAAGGGCTTCCAGGGCTATCTTATACCGTGTTCCGCCCAGGCCTTCTCGAATCCTGAACAGTGCCCCGGCGAGTAATTCCTTTTCAAAGCCGGCATACTCATCGACCAGCCTGCGTAACCTCAGCTTTTTATCAAGAATGACCTTTACCATGCGGCCCTTCGAGATATGATCATAAACAGGCGGAGGCAGAGCCACTTTTCCAATGCTGCGGCTTTCGTCCTCCATCCAGATCCTTTTCCCGAAATCCATTCCTGACCAGATACTGTAAAGATTATTCTCAAACTGTTCATTGGCAGGCTGATCGCCTTGTCCCAACGCACCGAAAACAGATCCCTTGTGCGAAGCCAGGGCTTCCAGCTCGATCACCTGTTCTCCCAGCCGGGCCAGGGATCTGAGTATGTCGGTCTTTCCGCATCCGGTATATCCGCCGAGGACCATTATCCTTGCTTTTGCCGAAAACGAATCCCTGATGAATCTGCGGTATGCCTTATAACCTCCCTCAAGCAATGATACATGATAGCCTGCCTTACTAAAGACTTCTGCCATCATCTCACTCCTGAGTCCGCCTCTCCAGCAATGGATGCCAATCTTTTTCCCCGGGGTAGCCTTCTCCAGTGAAGAGATGTAACCGAAGACTTTGGGAAGGGCAATATCCAGTCCTTTTAATATGGCCGGGCCGCTGCCTTGCTTCTGGTACAGGGTTCCGATAACCGCTCTCTCGTCATCCGAAAACAATGGAATATTAACAGCACCGGGAATATGCCCGTAAGTGAATTCTCCCGGAGAACGCACATCCACACAGCAGTATTCTTTTTCAAGCTCAAGAAAAGCGTTTACCCCCGACCTGGTTATCATGATTTCGGTGAAGCAGTATTCTGTATTGCAAATCTACTCTAATTTCGTATTTTTGCAGCCTATTTATCCGGTTCTGGTATGAGCGATTTTATTCATCATGAATGCGGGATAGCCCTTGTAAGGCTTCTCAAACCAATTGAATATTACCTTGCCAAATATGGAACCGCGTTCTACGGTTTGAATAAACTCCATCTTCTGATGGAGAAGCAGCATAACCGGGGACAAGATGGAGCCGGCGTAGCAGCCATTAAATTCGACCTTGAACCCGGAAACCGGTTTATTCACCGTTTACGTTCACGTGACCAGTCCCCCATACAGGATATTTTCAGCAAAATTGGGGAAAAGCTTAAAGATATTGAAGACCGTAATCCGCAGAACCTCCTTGATGTACCCTGGCTCAAACAGAATATGGATTTCCTTGGCGAGCTTTACCTCGGCCATCTCCGTTACGGTACATTCGGTAAAAATTCAGTCCGCAGTCTTCATCCTTTTGTGAGGGAAAATAACTGGCTCACGAAAAACCTCGTGGTTGCAGGTAATTTCAACCTGACCAATGTGGATGAACTGTTCAATAAACTGATCGACCTCGGCCAGTACCCGATCGAAACCTCAGATACCATTACGATTCTTGAAAAGATCGGGCATTTTCTGGATGAGGAAAACGAGGAACTTTACTGGAAGTTCAGGGAACAGGGGTATAAAAAACGGGAGATCACTTTCCAGATAGCGAAACAGCTGAATATTCAGAAGATACTCAGGAAATCGGCGAAATACTGGGATGGCGGTTATGTAATTGCCGGACTGTTCGGGCATGGCGATGCTTTCGTGATGCGCGATCCTTCAGGCATACGGCCGGCATTTTACTATCAGAATGATGAGATTGTTGTTGCGACTTCCGAACGGCCGGTTATACAGACTGTGCTGAACGTTTCAATCGACTCGGTAAAGGAACTGAAACCCGGGCATGCCCTTATCATCAGGAAAGACGGAAGGGTGGGAGAGAAGGAATTCACGAAACCTCTTGAAAAGAGATCATGTTCATTCGAAAGGATATATTTTTCAAGGGGTACCGATAAAGATATTTACCAGGAAAGGAAAAAGCTCGGGAAGTTCCTTGCCCCCGGTATTCTCAAAGCCATTGATTATGACCTCGAGAACACGGTCTTTTCATACATCCCGAACACGGCAATCGATGCTTATTACGGCCTGATCGAAGAGATAGGCCGCTATTGCAATAAAATCAAAGCTGACCGGATTGTTAAAGCAGGCAAAAATCTTAGCAGGGCCAAAATCGAGGAGATCCTGAATCTGCAGCCAAGGGCTGAGAAAGTTGCTGTTAAAGATATTAAACTGCGGACGTTCATTACCCAGGATTCCCAGCGTGATGACCTTGCAGCGCATGTCTATGACATCACATGGGGAAGCATCAGGCCGGGTATCGATAACCTGGTTGTGCTCGACGATTCGATTGTCCGCGGGACTACCCTGAAACAAAGCATTATCAGGATACTGAGCAGGCTTGGTCCGAAAAAGATCATCATCGCTTCATCGGCCCCCCAGATCAGGTACCCCGATTGCTACGGCATCGACATGGCGAAGATTGCTGATTTTATTGCCTTCAAAGCTGCAGTTGCCCTTCTTAAGGAAACCAGGAAGGAGGGGATCATCAATTCGGTTTACAACAAGGCAAAATCCCAGCAAAGCCTTCCGAAGGAAAAGATAGTCAATTACGTCAGGGAGATCTATGCTCCCTTCAAGCCTGAGCAGATTGCCGCAAAAGTAGCTCAGCTTGTCACACCTTCGGAATGTTCTGCGAAGGTTGAGATAGTTTACCAGACGATTGACGATTTGCATAAAGCCTGCCCCGGCCATACCGGCGACTGGTACTTCACGGGAGATTATCCGACACCCGGCGGAAACAAAGTCGTGAACCGCGCTTTCTTAAATTATATTGAAGGGCGCGATGTGAGGGCATACTAGAAAGAAGCGAAAAGCGAAAGGTGAAAAGTGAAATTATTTCGCCTTTCGCTTTTCGCTATTTCTGAATTGCTTCAGCAATCTTTTTAGCAATGGCGGCAAACTCCTCAGGCGTGAACTTCAGCTTGGGTTTGCGGAAATCCATATCGTACATTGTGCGAAGAGGGATCAGGTGGATATGGGCATGAGGTACTTCCAGCCCGATCACGGTAATACCAATGCGCTGGCAGGGGACAACCTTTTCAATTGCTTTGCCAATTTTCCTGGCAAAATTCCATAATCCTGAATGGAGTTCATCCTCAACATCAAAAATATAATTGATCTCTTTCTTCGGAATTACCAGGGTATGGCCCTCCTGCAAGGGGTTGATGTCGAGAAATGCAAGATAATTTTCATCTTCTGCAATTTTATAGCATGGGATCTCCCCATTAACAATACGTGTAAAAATTGTTGCCATAATGAAAGAGTTATCTTGAGATTTCAATGATTTCAAAAGCAACAACCCCGGCCGGTACCGTGATCTCGACTTTCTCACCAATTGTCTTTCCGAGCAATCCTTTCGCAATAGGGGAGCTCACCGATAATTTGCCTGCTTTAATATTGGTTTCATTCTCCGGGACAAGTTTATAACTGACGACAGAACCATTTTTGGCATTTTTCAGTTTGACAGTGGAGAAAATAAGGACCTTCGTATTGTCCAGTTTCTTTTCATCAATCAAACGGGCATTGCTTAGGGTATCCTGAAGTTTGGAGATCTTAAGTTCCAGCATCGACTGTGCTTCTTTGGCAGCAGCATATTCTGCATTTTCCGAAAGGTCACCCTTATCCCTGGCTTCTGCTATCTGTCTTGAAATGGAAGGTCTTTCCACCATCACCAGTTGATTCAACTCATCTTTCATTTTCTGCAGACCCTCAGGGGTATAGTATTTGATATCCGTCGACATAAGATTCAGATTGAGATCATAATAAGGAAAAAGACCCTTTGAAAGGGTCCTTTACCAGAAAAAGATTTTTAACGGGTTTTTCTAAGAGACTAAAAATTAAGTTTTAAGCCTACAGTATGAGTACCGGAATATGGATTAGAGCTTGCATAAGAATAATCGATGCCAATACCGCTACCCTTTTCCTTATTGAAAGGAACGGATACCGAGAAACCAGCATTAAGGCCGGTAAAAACAGACCCGCGGTCGGCCAGATTAGCACTGAACATCCCGCCCTGATAGGTGTATCCTGCACGGATTGAAAAGTAATATTTAAGGGCATATTCAAGGCCAAGAGTAAACTGGTCCTTTGTAAATGAATTGGATGTAAAGTTGCCTGCCAGTGTGATCCTGTTCAGGTCATTGATATTAAAGTCATAGGAGGCACCGATTCTCAGGGTTGCCGGCAATTCATATGAAGCCGAGCGCTGTTCGACAGTAAAAAGGTCATTGTCGTTTCCATGGCTTGGAATGATGCCGCGGAAAGAAAGTCCGTCCCCGCGGAATTTCAGGTTGGAGCCAACGTTCTTCAGGGCAACACCAAACTTGACCTGTTGTTTTTCACCTGTCGTATACATCACGCCGGCATCAATAGCAATTGCCATAGCGCTTGCATCTGCAATGGCTTCATTGACCAGTTTAATATTTAAACCGCCATAAATGCTGTTTGAAAAAGCTTTTGCATATGAAAGGTTAATGTTCAGATAGCTGGGTTTAAATGTTCCAACACCACCCTGGGGAGAGTTTGTGGTAGTGATAGTGATTTCACCGAGGTTCATCGACATGAACGATGCGCTGAGCACTCCCCCGCTTTTTCCAAGTGACTGGCTGAACCCAAATGCCATTACGTTAATACCGGAACCTGATAAATAGTTTGCATAGGAAAATATTATTTCGGTTCCTTTCGTAAAGGCGGTTCCTGCAACATTGGTATACATGGCTTCGAGGCCTTGTGTGCATGAGGTTCCCACGGAACCCCAGCCTGTGCTTTTGGCCCAGGGGTTGATCAGCAATTCCGCTGCACCGGCCTGCCCTGAACGGTCTTTATTTCCGGCGGAGGCATAATAGGTTGGAAAAACAAGCAAACCAACGAAGAATATTGCAATCAGAAGTCTGTATTTATTTTTCATAGTCCTGAATTTTTTTGTTGTTATCATCATCTCAAAAGTTTTAACCGTTACAATGAATTCAAGTCAACAGGTCGCAATATTCCAAACCAACGTAAAGTTCGTTCGCCTAAGTTGTCCGCTTTGACGTGAATCAGGTATACTCCGCCGGCGATAGGAATGCCTGCAGTATTTTTGAGATCCCAATCAACGGAGGTTTTCGAATCGGTATTTATTCCGAGATTTGAGGAACGCGGTTCTGCAATACCAGATTTATCGACGTTAAACTGGCGTATCAGGGTGCCGCTAAGGTCGAAGATCGTAACAGTGCATTTTGTAGGAAGGTTGACGATCTTAACGCGGTTATCCAGCTGGTTACGCTCATAGTCGTCGTAAGCATAGTAAGGATTAGGTACAATATTAATCAGGTCAAGATCGTTACTGGCTTTTTCAGTATTATTCTGCTGCGTGGCAATGGATGTTGTATTGAACTGATAGACCGGGTAATTCCTGTTCAGGGTATCCTTAGAATCAGATGGTAAAGGTGCAGAGTAGTACCTCTGGTAAGGCCTGTTCACACGGATTTTAATAGTAACCTGATTATCCAGCCAGGGAATTCCATCCACCGAAAGAGGCATCGAAGTATAAAGTGCAGTCCCGAAAACAAGTTTCTTGTAAATATCGAGTGTTTGAGAGAATTGTGAAGTAATGAATGCACCTGCATCATAAGCAGGGAAGTTAACTACAAGAGGGGCAACTGAAACAGTCGCATGGCTCATTACATATACATAGTGCTGTCCGCCAAAGACCGGAGTGCCTGATGGGTTGTATATACGTGAAGAAGGGTTGAAAATCATATCACTGCCGTTATCAGCTCCCAGCCAGGAGTTTTCACCGAACATAATGTTCAGACGCTCGCCGGTTTCAATGTTTATTGCATATCCCGGGAACCAACTCATACCTGTTGGGTTGATATAGTTTGAATTTTTCTTGGGATCTGTGCTGCTTACCCCTGCTTCTCCGTCAACATTGACAGAGGGAGCCCTTCTCAGGGTAAAAGCTGGTGCGTTTCCCTGGGAAAGTGCAGGATCGGGGCAAAGCTCAATAACAGGGCAACGGCTCCATTTGGACTTATCCGGTGTGAATACGATATCTACACTGGGGATATCGTTTAAGGAACAGTAATTACGCTTCTGGTCGAGAGAGTAAGCAGGGCCAACTCTGTTCGGGCTTTGTTCTGCGCATGCGGTTAATACATAGGGAGCCCAGGTAGCGCCAGTGGCTGTAGTTGTTACACCATTGATAGTATAAGGGACAGTAAGGCTCTGAATTTTACCAAAATTTTTATTCGGGTCCCAGGGCCGTTTATTCATGTCATAATCATTATACTTCGAAAGGGCGGAGTTTGTGGTATAATATGTTCCTGACCTGATCCAGTTCAGGGGTGAAGCCGGAACGTCACTATCGGGTACACCACTGAGCCATATTTTAGAGCTGTCCTTGTAAATTGCCGGTGGAGCCCAGAGAAGACCGTTATTGGCTGCAACACCGGATGAATTTACCGAGTCTCCCGGGAATGGAACCTGGTTGATGGTAAGAGCAAAACCAAGATCTATAAACAGGGATTCATACGGATAAATCGTAGTTGTATCGGATCGGTAAGTTTTATAGCTTGTCAGGTCAATAGCGCTCCAATGGCCGAACTTGATATTTTTATTATAGAATGGATTGCCGTTGGGTCCGGATACCATGGAATCAAGCTTAACCATATATTTCCCGTTAGCGACATTTAAGGGGTCAATTACTTTAACACCCAGGGGGCCGTAACCAACCTGATAAGTCGCCCTGTAAGCAATGGGGTAGTCAGGACTACCGTAAATGTTTTGAACAGAGTCGGCAGGAGGTTTCATCATGATGGAGTCGATCGTTTTCTGAGAAAGATCGAGAACCATACCTCCGTTACCCTGACCCTGGAGACGGGTGATCTCAGGACCTTCTCCGTATACAGCGTTGATAACAGTTCCAACAGGTATATGGGGAATGGCCGTATACTGCTTTATATTATTGCGGCCCCTGAGGTAAGTTTTTTTCTGGCCGTCAAGTCCCGTAGGATCGTTGGGGTTGTATTGTTTATAGTTGTTGTATGCATAAGCAATAGCCATATAATAGTACTGCTTGTGATTGATAAAGGTTGGATCGCCCTGTGAGAAAAGATCGGTTCCAAGCACGAAGGAATGGCTTATTCCCAGGTCAGCGCCAACGACCATGACCTGACCTTTGTTCCCACCGAGATTGGGATCATATGACCAGTCAACAAGTTTGGTAACACCATTCTTGATATCGCACTGTGCAACAAGTCTTGCTTTCGTGGCGTCGTCAATATCGGCAGCCGACACGGTGGCATCCTTTAACTGGTAGATTTGGTATCCTTCAAAGTGATATAATGAGTCGTAACGCTTCGTTGCTGTCGGCGGGGTTTGAATTGTCGGGTCATATTCCTGGTATCTTTCCTGATAGTTATTCCCGGCATCGTTCCATTTACGGTTGGTCAGATAAAGAATAAGTTCCTGGTTAAGTTCTTCGATTGTAATATCAGGAGCATTAGGGCCGTTCAAAACAGCAAAACAGTTGTCAAACAAGGTCTGGCATTTATCATCAGCCTGCTTGAGAAGATCAATTGATTCCAGGTTTGTTCCTGAAATGGTACGGGCCCATGGAATACCTACGGTGATGTAGTTACATGCGCCGGGCAGCAGTGTAAATTCTCCTGCAGACTGCATAAAACGGCGGTCGGAAGGATTGTTGCCTGCAGTGGCTTCAGTCCAGACCCCTGGTCTGTTGGGTTCGAGACCGTTCGTTCCCCAGAGGCATGGGTCGGAATCGCCGGGGAACATGAAATCGCAAACAGGGCCGTATCCACCGCCATTCAGCAGGTTTCCATTGCCTCCGTATACCATTTTAGTATTATCCAGCCATATCCCTTTAAGATAATTATAATATTGAGCAGCATAGGCAGGGTCAAGCATGTATGCCGGTACTCCCGAATTGTTATGATACACAAAACGTCTCATACCGAAACGTTCATTGTCAACAATACCATCGCCAAAGTTGATACCGTTGATAGCTTCTGCTTTAACAAGCACAGGTGCTGTGTATTCTCCGTGGGCGCCCCAGGTCATATCGATAATCTGGTTGTTGTAACTAACAATATCGCATATACTTGACATGTTTTTAAATGAGGGGCCTTTGATCCCTGGTCCGTTGAAAGATGGATTGTCATAGCCGTCGGGATCCAGGTAGGGGCCCTGGAAGAAGTCGACGCCTACAGCTGGCGGATGGGCTCCATAAGCCTCAACCTGGCCTGTTCCGTCAATGGGTTTGCCGTTATAACAATAACCAAGCCCGCGAAGTACATCACAACCAACATAGTCGTCACCCGCATACCCAAGGTCAGGGTCAACCCACTGTGAGAAATAAGTTCCGGAAAGCGTATACGTTGAACGGTTGATGATTTCATATGAGTAGAAAGTCATGTTATTGATTTCATCGTTGGTGGCGAAGGCAAAATACTGGGCACGGATTTCCATGCCAATAGGTGCACCCTGGGTTTCAGAATGATAGTTTCCTTTATCATTATATACACTCCAGAGTGTCTGGTCACCTTTAATGACCTGGTCAACGAGGATACCGGCTGTATCGGAAACTTCGCCATTCCTTATATGTGCTCTTTTCTGGCGCTCGCCGATCTTAAGTTTATTCGGGCAAAGATCATTGGCAAGGTCATAGTAAGGATAGTCACCCTGTGAGGGGGTGTAAACGCCGTCGCCATTCTGGTCGAAAAAGGGCGCAAGGTATAAGGATTGTCCTTTCGAGGGGTCTCCGTTACCGGGCCAGTTCTGTATATTCTTCGGAATCGTGTAATCGGGATATGAAGCCTGATCCTGCCACCAGGCAAGGAAAGCAGTGACATCGGCGCGGGTCATCGGGTACAGCTGGTCGTATTTGGCGCAGACTGCATCTGTGATGGATGCGGTGCCGTCGATAGTCAGCGGACCGGGCCAGAAGTCATTATTCGTATGAGCGGCTGTGATGGTCGGGCCCTGGCCGTATTTATAAGCAGCCAGTTTGAGGTTATTGTTCATATCAATACCGCCAATCCAAAGGGATGTTGAGAACATCGACATCTTCTTCGAACCTTTCGGTATCTCGTATGCTGCCGTCTCAAGAAACCACCCATTACCATAAGAATACATCAGGGTCCTCACATTATTTATATCGAGATATTTATATGCAGAACCCGGGGTGCAACCGGCTGCTGCTTCTTTCAGTGGGGGGCCGCTCTTGGGGTGCAATATTGGTTGCTCACGTGCGATAAGTGCATTGGTTACCAGTAAAAAGCCAAGTGCAATCACTGAAACTCGAAATATATTTTTCATACTTAAATTATTTGTTTTCATACATCAATCGTTAACCTTTTAATTCCTCGTCTTAGAAATTGAACATCAGACCAAGCCTGATGGTTCGCGGGCTACTGTAATTATAAGGGCTTTGCATCTGAATCGTATACATATCCCTGTAGGCTTGCGGGTCTACCTGCTGATTGATCACAGTCTGCCATTCAGGGGCAGTGAGGTAGCCATCGTCGTTGGGCGAACCGGTTGCCGGGTAAACAACGGTAACATTCTTGGTATTCAGGAGGTTGTTGATTTCAAGGTACACATCCAAGCTACCCTGTTTTTTCTTGTTCAGGGCAAAATCAAATTCCTTGTCGATGCGAAGGTTCAGCAGGAATTGCCATGGCAGGCGTGCCCCGTTGAGAGAACCCTGGATGGGGCCCATCGCTCCGAAAGGCAGTATCTTGCTGGATTTTGTGTAAGGAGTGCCCGAACCACCGGTAAGCGTGAGGTTGCCGCCAAAGTTTGAAAGGAACTGCACGGGAGGCTTGCCTTTCTTTTTGCGGTTGATGACCGGGCCGTTATAATCTTTTCCGGAGCCCCAGCGATAGTCAAGACTGATATTGAACTGATGACGACGGTCAAAGCTCAGAGGGTTCAGGGTACGGAGGTTAGGCTGATCGGAACGGATGATCCCTGCAGCAGCGTCAGCATCCGAACCCGTACCTGTTGCAAACTGCAACGTATAGTTAAAACGGATACGGGCATTTCCTGTACGACGCAGGTCATAAGTAAGTGTTATCCCCTTGACAGTCCCAAAGTCAATGTTATTATATGAATAATATGTTTTAGGATAAGCTCCTGACAAACGGTATTGCTGGATCTGGTCCCTGAATTCACGATAGAATGCCGACAGCTTCAGTGAAGATGCATTGTTTATCTTCTGCTGGAAACCGAGTTCATAATCAATGGTCTTGTCAGGTCTCAGATTGGGGTTGCTTATTGTTCCGTTTGATCCGGTTGTTGAAATAAAAAGATAGCGTATCGGGTTGACCTGGACCTGACCCTGTTGCGGACGCTGGGTGAGGATGTCGTAATGAGCATAGAACAAAGCGTCGTCAGAAATCGGGAATGAGAAAGAAATACGAGGCATTACATTGGTCTGGGGAGAATACTGTTTGAACACTTCACCCGTGATGACCTGGTTGCCCGGATCAAGCAGATACGGTTTAACACCTGTGGGGTCAACAATACGGGGGTCAGTCACCGGCGTACCGTCTTTTGTATACCAGTTATTTCCATTGCGGAAACCGGTGATATTACCGGGATTGTACATATCGTCAACATAGACAACATAGTCTCCACCAATGCTGCCGGGTATCACGATATCCTTCAATGGTGTATTGGCCAGTGAAGATACCGTATATGCAGGATAGAACAGGTAAGGGTCTTTAAGTACCATCTGGTTGGCATCGAAACGGTCAACGCGGATACCGATATTAAAGATAAGGTCTTTAAACGCAAATTTATCCTGGATGTAGCCGGCCATATAGATCGGACGGAAGGCACCGATGGGGCGGGTGAAGTTCCCGTTTGCATCCGTGGCTGTAAAGAAATCTTCAAATGCCGGCTGTCCCGACAATTTATTGCCAGTGTAGTCGAACCCATAATAGTTCACAAGATTACCTCCATTATTCAGCAACTCATCCGCGCTGAACATGTCGACGGAGAAAATCGATGAACTGGAGGATGTTGTATGAAGTTGCATGTTCTTATCATAGTAGTTGATCGTATTATTTGCATAATCGTACGAATCAATGTCGATCAGGTCGGTGCCGTCAACAGGCAGGCCGAGTTTCTTGCGCAGGTTCACGTCAAAGTTACGCTGTGAAGGCTGGTCGTACCTTCTGAAATAATTTATCGTATCCATGAACACGCCATCCCTGTAAACAAGCTGGGGGTTTGATTTATCGAGCTGTGCAAGCTGGAAATTGGTCAACCCTCTCATCAGGGACCAGAGACCCACACCGTTGTACCCGATATAGCTATATGTCCTCTGCTGGTATTGCAGACCGATCTGAATTTCATGGTTGCCAAGGTCGGCCGCAAAGGAAGCGTTAACGGCGATCTGGTCGTTCGTGCTTTTACCGTAACCTGCGGTGCGAGCTCCTGTAGCTCCCCACATCGAGTATGCGCCTGTAGGCTGCATGCCATTGATAAGGCCTCTTCCGGAGATAATGTTGTCAATGTTGTCGTAATGGCCGGCCGGATCATCGTAGAACCCGTAATATTGTGAAGTCCACTGTGAAGCCTCCGGGTTAATGTCGGATGGTTTATAAACAACAATGGTATCCTGGGTGTTGTTCTGAAGATGCGCCCATTTGTGGGCGATACTGTCGTAAGCGAGTTCAGGTGAATAGGTCCGGATCTTATGGGTCTGGAAACTTCCTACGTATCCGTATTTAAATAAATCCTTCTGTAAGTTGGGATCCTCGGTTTCAGCATAGTTCCTCGTAAAGTCTGCGCCAATGGTATAGTACATGTTTTTGATAAAGGATTTGCTGTCCTGGGCCTGTAGGAAACGCTGGGTGAAACGGGCATTCACACGCCAGGTATAACCCTGTGACATTGAATTACCTTCCCAGTTCAGCAAAGAATTTCCATAATTGAAATTATGGTTGTTGTAATATGCAAACGTCCCGCCGAACGAGAAGTTTATGCTCCTTGATATCCTGAAATCGAGTTTGCCGGAAATGTTAACATTATATCCCTTCGAATTTAAGGTTGATTTGGTTTTTTCAAAATTGTTGTAAGTGAGGAACTCGTTATTATAAAAAACACCCTGGGACTGGCCATACTGACGCAGCGGGTTTGTTTTCAGATAATCCAGGGTGTTACTGTTAACTTTGTAAAGAGGGTAGGCTGCCGGAGCCCCGTCTTTATTGTATATGAAATCACCGGCAATAAAAAAGCCCATGATAGGGGTTTTTGTGCCTTTAACCGTATCTTTCTTTGAAAACACTGGACCCGTAAAATTCAAACCCAGTCTGTTAAATCCAAAAGCATCAAGATATTGCGATGACTGAAGGTCAATACCTCCGTTGAAGTCCTTTGAAGGGCCTTTCGTTGTTACACTGATAATACCACCGGTTGCGTCTCCATAAGCTGCCGGAGTACCGCCAAGGATAACTTCTACCTGCTCGATGGCAGCCTGGGGAAGTGCGTTACTGCCGGTTACGCGCATACCGTCGATATAGTAAACCGTTCCGGATGCACGCTGGCCACGCATACTTGTAATATTCCCATTGGCGTCGGTGGTAACACCACCCACCGTGGTTGCGACTGCTTCTGCCGAACGGTTTGCCATCTTCGCAATTTCGTCGGATGTGACAGTACCGCCTGATGTTGTCTGGTCTTTCGAGATCAGAGGTACTTTATAGTCGACAACCTGGACTTCCTGGAGGTTAGTAGCCGTTTGTTCAAGGTCCAGATCCTGGAAAGTGATCTTATCCACGATAATCTGGATGCCTTTCATCTGCATCGGCCTGTAACCGACATAGGATGCTTTAAGGTCTACTTTACCGCCGGGGATAGGCTTGATCAGATAGTTGCCATCAAAATCAGTAGTGGCGCCGCCCACCTGGACACCTCCAAGTTCAATCACAATGTTGGCAAACGGAATTGGTTCCTTTGTTTGCTTGTCAACAACTTTCCCCTTGAGGGTCCCTGATCCGGTTTGTGAGAATACTAACAAACTTGTTGTCAGTACGAACGCAAGAGTTAACAGTAAATTTCTTAACATACCATACAATTTTATGTTAGATTATAATGCGCTTAAAAAGGTGGTAAAAGTAATAATTATTTAAATGAAATTCAAAATATTTCGAAAGACCCACAAATATATAACAATTCTAAACTGTGTTCAAATAAAACAGATAACTAAGTGAATATGATCGCTGCAGCAAAGAATTCCCCCGTTAAAATCCTATCATCGTTTGACCGGAGTTAGGGAGCCGGATTCTTTCCTGCTCTGGTGCATCATTGCTTTAGTGTTTTTCGATTGTATTTTTTCATGATGCTTTACTGCATTTTGATAATCCTTTTCTGCCTTTTTCTGTTTTCTTTCCCTGTCTTTATTTATTTTTCCCTGGTTGACTTTATGTTCCTGGCCCTTTATCACGGGTATATTTATCGTTAACAGCAACAACGTACAAATCAAGCATATAAACCTGATGCTATGCATAATGCAAAAAGAAATATTTTTTTATCCGGATATAATCGTCCACGAAAATATAAAATTCATTAAAACCAGGAACGGAAAACCTAACATTTTTTATTCCGCACCCGGATGAAATATAATTGAGGCTGCAAGATTTGATGTAATTTTGCGTTTAGAAGTAAAGATAATCCAGATTTATGCTTAACAGAAGATCCTGTCAACGGGGAATGATTTTTTTAATTCTTTTATTGGCCGGTTTGTTTTCCTGCAGCAAAAAAAATGACAGTCAGCAGCCGGAGATCCCGTATGTATATGTAAACTTCGTTATTACACCGAATTCCACAACATACATCGAACTGAATCATATTGGCGGATACGTTCCTGTTACCGGAGGTTACAGGGGTATCATTATTTACCGTAAATCGGAGAACGAATTTTTGGCTTTTGAGAGAGCCTGCGCTTATGATCCGACGGCCGACAGCGCCCAGGTCCGGGTTGATGTGTCAGGCATTACAATGACCTGCCCGAAATGCAAATCGAAATATATTATTCTTGACGGCTCGCCATACGGAGGACCAACCCAATGGTCGTTGAAGCAGTATCGTACGAATTACGACGGGACGTATTTGTACATTACGAACTAAATAAGAAGCGAAAGGCGAAAGGCGAAAGGCGAAAGGCGAAAGGCGAAAAGCGAAAAGCGAAAAGCGAAAAGCGAAAGGCGAAAGGCGAAAAGCGAAATAATTTCGCTTCTCGCTTTTCGCTTTTAGTACCTATAGTGTTCCGGCTTGTAAGGACCGTCTTTGGGAATCCCGATATAATCGGATTGTTCATCCGATAGCCTGGTCAGTTTAACACCAAGCTGTTCAAGATGCAGGCGGGCAACCTCCTCGTCAAGTTTCTTCGGTAAGCGGTATACGCCGATCTCGTAATTGTTTTTCCAGAGGTCAAGCTGGGCCAGTGTCTGGTTTGTAAATGAATTGGACATGACAAAGGAAGGATGGCCGGTTGCGCAGCCAAGGTTCACAAGCCTTCCTTCTGCAAGCAGGTAAATGCATTTGCCATCAGGATAAATGTATTTATCGACCTGCGGCTTGATGTTTAATTTCTTTATGCCGGGCCAGGATGTGAGCTGTTCAACCTGGATCTCGTTATCAAAATGGCCGATATTGCAGACGATGGCTTCATCCTTCATCCTTGACAAATGTTCGGCTGTAATCACATCTTTGTTGCCGGTGGTGGTAACCCAGATATTCCCTTCTTTCAAGGCTTCTTCAACGGTCGACACTTCGAAGCCTTCCATTGCCGCCTGCAAAGCACAGATAGGGTCAATCTCGGTTACGATAACACGGGCTCCATATGATTTCATCGAACGGGCGCAGCCTTTACCGACATCCCCGTACCCGAGAACCACAACAACCTTACCTGCTATCATCACGTCGGTGGCACGCTTTATGCCATCGGCCAGAGATTCACGGCATCCGTAAAGATTATCGAATTTTGACTTCGTGACAGAATCGTTTACGTTGATGGCCGGCACAAGGAGGATGCCTTTTTCCATCATCTGATAAAGCCTGTGAACACCGGTGGTTGTTTCTTCAGAAACACCTTTCCATTCCTTCACGACTGCATGCCAATGCTTGTTGTTTTCATTATAAATATCCTGAAGCTGTTTCATGAAAGCCTTTTCTTCCTGGCTCCCTGCTGCAGTTTTCAATATCTCAGGATTCTTTTCGGCTTCATATCCCTTGTGGATCATCAGGGTTGCATCGCCACCGTCGTCAACAATGAGGTTGGGACCTTTATTACCCTCGAAAGTCAGTGCTTTGTATGTGCACCACCAGTATTCTTCAAGTGATTCCCCTTTCCATGCAAAGACAGGGATCCCTTTGGCTGCAATGGCTGCAGCGGCATGATCCTGGGTGGAAAAAATGTTGCATGATGCCCAGCGCACATCTGCACCAAGCTCAATCAGGGTTTCAATGAGCACCGCAGTTTGAATGGTCATGTGCAGCGAACCGCTGATCCTCACTCCTTTCAAAGGTTTTTCTGCAGAATGCTTTCTCCTGATCGCCATCAGCCCCGGCATTTCCTTCTCGGCAATCTCAATTTCCTTACGGCCCCAGTCGGCCAGAGATAAGTCGGCGACTTTGAATTTGGCGTCCTTTTCCAAAACGAATTTATGCATAAAATCATCTAATAAATGGTCTGCAAAGGTAGGGATAAAATATTTACGATTTACGATTTACGATTTACGATTGAATTACGAATTACGATTGACAAACACGAAATGTTTATCTTTGCGATCATGCCGCTGATTTTCGAAAAAAAACCACCCTCTTCACGTATTGGCGTGTGGCATATCCTGGAAACGGAAATCGAGTTAAAGGCAGCATCCCGGATTGCCCCGGAGGATCTTCAGATTGCTGAAACCTGGAAAAACGAATCCCGCCGCAAGCAATGGTTTGCCTGCAGGGCATTGCTTGCTCATCTGCTTGGGCTTCCCTCAGTGAAGATATCCTATGATGAACATCAAAAGCCTTCACTCGACAACTTTTCAGGGCATATCTCTTTTTCTCATACAACTGAATATGCGGCAGTGCTGGTAAATGAAAACGACAGGGCAGGGATAGATATTGAAAAGCTGGGACCCAGGATCGAAAGAGTGGCGGACCGCTTCCTACAGGAGGATGAACTGAAGCATATCAGCGAGGCAGCCGAACAGCAACTGAAAAAAACTGGTTTGAATGCCGGAGCTCAGGGGCAATGTCATCCGCATACAGAACTGCTTTATCTCTACTGGTGTTCAAAGGAGGCGTTATATAAATATTATGGTAAACCCTCAATTGATTTAAAAAATGATATCCACATCAGTCCATTTGATTATTTTTGCAATTCGCAAGCCACCTTCGCTGCAATGGTAAATGTACCGGAAGGTGTTGATAACCATGAACTTCGATTCGAAAGAATAGGGGATCAAATGCTTGTTTATACTTTATCGAAACCGGAATGACAACGTTACAAGCCGCGATTAAAGAAAGAGTTCTCACCCTTGACGGGGCCATGGGTACCATGGTCCAGAGGTACAAACTTAATGAAGCGGATTACCGGGGTGAGAGGTTCAGGGATTTTCCATATCTCCTGAAAGGTAATAACGACATACTGGTGCTTACGCAGCCACAGATAATTCGCGAAATCCACGAAAAGTATCTTGAGGCGGGAGCTGATATTATTGAAACCGATACCTTTAACGGGACAAGCATTTCACAGGCCGATTATCATACCGGGGAACTTGCCTATGAGATCAACTTCTCTGCAGCCAGGCTTGCAAGGGAAGCGGTTGAAAATTACAGTGCCTCCGGCCCCGGCAAACCCCGGTGGGTTGCAGGTTCCATGGGCCCGACCAACAAAACCGCATCCTTGTCGCCCGACGTCCAAAACCCGGCTTACAGGGCTGTGTCGTTTGACCAGCTGTATGAGGCATATCGCGAACAGGCCAGAGGATTGCTCGACGGGGGTGTCCACCTTCTCATCGTCGAAACTATTTTTGATACACTTAACGCAAAAGCCGCACTGATTGCCGTTTTTGATGAGATTGAGGCGAGAGGGCTTACCGGGAATTTCCCTGTTATTGCTTCGGGTACTATTACCGATCTTTCAGGCAGGACACTTTCCGGTCAGACCCTTGAAGCATTCCTGTATTCAATATCCCATTTTGATCTGTTTGCTATTGGCCTGAACTGCGCTTTGGGAGCAAAGGAATTACGCCCTTATCTTCAGGAACTTGCTGAAAAAGCTCCGTTTCCTGTAATTGCGTATCCAAATGCCGGCCTTCCCAACCAGTTCGGGGAATATGATCAGCCGCCTCAGGAAATGGCTGCATATATAAAAGACTTTCTCGATAACGGGTTTGTTAACCTTGTCGGCGGATGTTGTGGTACCACCCCTGAATATATTGCATGCTTTGCAGGTTTGGCTGCCAGGGCCAGGCCCAGGGCGGTCCCTCAGAGGAAACACGAGCTTCACCTCAGCGGACTCGAGCCCCTGGCAGTTTTTGAAGGCAGCAATTTCATCAATATCGGGGAACGCACCAATGTAAGCGGCTCCAGGAAATTTGCCAGGCTGATCAGGGATGAGAACTATGAAGAGGCTATGAGCGTAGCCCGTCAACAGGTTGAAAGCGGAGCCCAGGTCATCGACATCAGCATGGATGAAGCTATGCTTGACGCAGAAAAATCAATGGTGGGCTTTCTGAATATGATAGCGTCCGATCCTGACATTTCAAGAGTCCCTGTCATGATAGATTCATCGAGGTGGTCAGTTCTTCAAAGCGGGTTAAAATGCATGCAGGGAAAATGCATTGTAAATTCCATCAGCCTTAAAGAAGGGGAAACTGCTTTTTTGGAACATGCCAGGTATATCAGGAAATTCGGAGCGGCTGCAGTTGTTATGGGCTTTGATGAAGAAGGCCAGGCAACTTCTCTTGAAAGACGCATCGGAATTGCAAAAAGAGCCTATGACCTGCTCCTTAACAAAGCAGGTTTCAGGCCTGAAGATATTATTTTCGACCCCAACATCCTTACAGTGGCCACCGGGATTGAAGAGCATAACAACTATGCCGTTGATTTTCTCAATGCCACCCGCTGGATCAAGGAAAACCTCCCGTATGCCAGGGTCAGCGGAGGTGTGAGCAATCTCTCCTTTTCATTCAGGGGGAATGATACCCTAAGGGAAGCCATGCATTCGGCTTTCCTTTTTCATGCGATCCAGGCAGGCCTCGATATGGGCATCGTAAATGCAGGTCAGTTGCCTGTTTATGATGAAATCGACAAGGTCCTGCTGAAACTCGTCGAGGATGTTATCTTAAATCGCAGAAAAGACGGTACTGAGAGACTGCTGGCTTATGCCGACAATATAAAAGAAAGCCCCGAAAGGGAAAAAAAGATACAGGAATGGAGGACCCTCCCTGCTACGGAAAGACTTCAGTATGCCTTGATAAAAGGCATCACGGAATTTATTGACCTGGATCTGGAAGAGGCATTGCCCCTGTACGACCAGACGCTGAAAGTCATTGAAGGCCCCCTGATGGACGGGATGAACATAGTTGGAGACCTGTTTGGAGCCGGTAAAATGTTCCTTCCCCAGGTTGTCAAGAGCGCCAGAGTGATGAAGAAAGCGGTCGCTTACCTGACTCCCAGGATGGAAGCGGAGAAAAAAGCCGGCTCGGCTGCAGCCAAACCCAACGGCAAAATAGTAATGGCCACTGTTAAAGGTGATGTTCATGATATCGGTAAGAATATTGTCGGGGTGATCCTTGCCTGCAACAATTACGAGGTAATTGACCTTGGGGTGATGGTACCTTCCGACAGGATCATTGCTGCCGCAATTGAACATAAAGCCGATATCATCGGGCTCAGCGGGCTGATAACACCTTCGCTGGAGGAAATGATTCATGTTGCGAGAGAAATGAAAAGGGAGAAACTGACTATTCCTCTTTTGCTTGGTGGTGCCACCACTTCCGAGATCCATACGGCAGTAAAAGTTGAAACCGAATATCCTCACGGGGTTATCCACGTCAAAGATGCTTCGAAGGCAGTAGGGGTGATGGCAAATCTTCTTTCCGACGAAAACCGTTCCGGATTCCTCGAAGGGATAAAAGGTAAATATGCCGGAATGCGCTCAAAGTTTGATAAGAAGGCCGAGCATGAGTATGTTTCGCTGAGCGAGGCCCGCAGGAACAAGCTGAAGATAGACTGGAAAACTGCCACGATCCCGAAACCCCAAATGCTGGGAACCAAAGTGTTTTATGATTACCCTCTGGATGAACTGGTCCCTTATATCGACTGGACTTTCTTTTTCCATGCATGGAAGATCGGCGGAAAGTATCCTGTTATCTTCCAGGATCCCGTGAAGGGACTCGAAGCCCGGAAACTGTTTGATGACGGGCAAAGGCTCCTTGCCGACATACTGAAAAAGAAAATGCTGATAGCCCGCGGGGTCATTGGTTTATATCCCTGCAACTCCATCGGGGACGACATTGAAATATATGCCGATGAACAGCGCTCCAAAGTACTGACGGTCTTCAGGTTTCTCCGCAATCAGCAAAAAAAAGAAGATAAAGCGCCAAACCTGTGCCTGGCCGATTTTGTGGCTCCAAAGGATTCGGGTCTCATTGATTACATGGGTGGGTTTGCAGTAACTGCAGGCCTGGGAGTAGAGGAATGGGCCTCGATGTTCGAACAGGACCTCGACGATTACAACGCCATCATGGTGAAGATACTCGCCGACCGGCTTGCCGAGGCATTTGCTGAAAACATGCACCATCGCATCCGGAAGGAATTCTGGGCCTATGTAAAAGATGAAAACCTCGATGTACCTTCGATGATACGGGAGGAATACCAGGGTATAAGACCTGCCCCAGGATATCCCGCCTGCCCCGAACATTCTGAGAAACGTGAGCTTTTCGACCTGCTTTCAGCAGAAACAAAAGTCGATATCAAACTAACGGAAAACTTTGCCATGTACCCGGCCGCATCTGTTTCAGGCTTTTATTTTTCACATCCTCTTTCACAGTATTTTAATCTGGGAAAACTAAGCCGCGACCAGGTTGCCGACTATGCAAGGCGTAAAGGATTAACGATAGAAAAAGCAGAAAAACTGCTTAATACCAACCTAAACTATTAAAGAATGCGAGTTATTGATATTATCAAACAGGCCAATAAAACGTTGTTTTCTTTTGAGCTCCTTCCCCCTCTAAGGGGCAATAATATTTCAAGCATATACAAGGTCATCGATCCGCTGATGGATTTCAAACCTTCATTTATCAACGTTACGTATCATCAGGAGGAAGTCGTGTATAAAAAACATCCCAGCGGCCTTCTTGAGAAAAAGACTATTCGTAAACGGCCCGGAACAGTTGCAATTTCAGCCGCAATAAAAAATAAATATACTTCCGTGGAGGTTGTTCCCCATCTTATCTGCGGAGGGTTTTCAAAAGAAGAAACGGAGTATGCCCTCATCGATTTCCATTACCTTGGCATTGATAATATACTTGCTTTGAGAGGGGATGCACCCAAGAATATGAGGAGTTTTCAACCTGAAGGAAATGGTCATTCAAACGCCGATGAATTGGTAAGCCAGATTGCTGAAATGAATCATGGAAAGTTTCTTGACGACGAAATGCAGCATACGTTCAAAACGAATTTCTGTGTGGGTGTCGCAGGTTATCCCGAAAAACATATCGAGTCGCCGAACATGTCAACAGACCTGAGGTATCTGAAACAAAAGATAGATGCAGGCGCTGAGTTCATTATTACCCAGATGTTCTTCGATAATACGAAATACTTCAGTTTTGTTGATGCCTGCCGCAAGGAAGGTATCACCGTCCCGATAATCCCGGGCCTTAAACCGATTTGCACTATGCGTGAACTGAATGTCTTGCCACAGCTATTCTATATCGATATCCCGGAAGAGCTTTCAAAAGAGATTCAGAAATGCAAATCGAATGATGAGGTATTCAATGTAGGGATAGAATGGGGTATAAAGCAATCAAAGGAATTACTGGACCACGGTGTGCCTGTGTTACATTATTTCACAGTCGGCATATCTGAAAACATACGCCAGATTGCAAAAGCAATATTCTAAGCATGCTGCAATGGAACTCCTGAATAAACTGACGAAAGATAGCTCACGGGGAAGAAAAAAATTTGCAGTCCTTGTGGATCCCGATAAATCCACTACGGCCTCCCTGAAGAAACTTGCCGGAATTGCCGGAAAGTCCGGTGTGGATTATTTCTTTTTCGGTGGAAGTCTCCTGATACACGGAAAAGGGGAAGCTCAGATACGTATACTACGCGACTATTCAGATATTCCCGTGATCCTGTTTCCCGGAAGCAGCCTTCAGGTATACCCGAATGCACATGGTATATTATTACTCTCACTGATATCAGGGAGGAACGCGGATATGCTTATTGGAAAACATGTGGAATCTGCAGCTTTACTCAGATCCAGCAAACTTGAGATCATCCCGACCGGTTATATGCTGATCGAAAGCGGCCGCCCGACTTCAGTATCATACATCAGCAATACGCGGCCTGTTCCTTCAGATAAACCTGATATCGCGGTCTGTACAGCAATTGCAGGTGAAATGCTCGGCCTGAAATTGATTTTTATGGATGCTGGTTCAGGCGCGCAAAACCCTGTACCTTATGAAATGATAACAAGGGTCAGGCAGGAAATATCCGTTCCTCTGATCGTTGGCGGAGGCATCTCCGACCCGGGGAAGGCCGGGAAAGCGCTTAAGGCCGGCGCTGATATGATTGTTGTCGGAAATGCCATAGAGAAAAATCCGAAACTGATCCCGGAAATAAGTGAGGAAATAGCGAAAAGCGAAAAGCGAAAAGCGCAATAGTGAAAAGCGGAATAATTTAACGCTCGCATCTTTACAATGCCGCTGCGGTGTCGCATTCTAAATTTCGCTACCTCGCAATTCGCTACCTCGCTATTTCGCTACCTCGCAATTCGCTACCTCGCTATTTTGCTCCCTCGCTATTTCGCTCCCTCGCTATTTCGCTCCCTCGCTATTTCGCTCCCTCGCTCCCTCGCTATTCAGCATCGCATTTATTATATTCTGCGTCCCCTCAGCGATCTGGGTAATGCTTGCATCCAGCATATAGCAAGGCGTTGTGAACAGTTTGTGAACCGGATCAATGACAACCTGGCCGTGATCGGTGGTAATGCTCTGATTGCCTTTTTTTTCGATGAAGCTGCCCGAGGCAGGGTCCTGACCGGTGGTTAGTTTGGCGCCCCGGAACAGAATTGCAAGAATAACAGGGGCAATGCACATAGCCCCGATTGGTTTGCCTGCTTCATGCATAGCTTTTACAGCTTTCTCAACCTCATAGTTCACCTTTGCATTGTCACCTTCAAAAGCCCAGCTGCAAAGATTTTTGGCAGCGCCAAATCCACCGGGAAAAATAAGTGCATCAAATTCACCGGCCTTAAATTCACTCAGAGCCTTTGTGTTTCCCCTTGTAATTCTTGCCGATTCCGTGAGAACATTTCGCTTTTCACCTGCCGGCTTCCCTTCAATGTGATCGATCACATGGTATTGTTCAATATCAGGAGCGAAGCATTGGTATGAAGCCCCGGCTTTTTCAATGGCCAGAAGGGTTAAAACTGTTTCGGTGATCTCAGTACCGTCAAAAACTCCGCAACCTGCAAGAACTACAGCAAATTTTTTCATAATTAAACCGTTATAGTATTATGTATCATTTTCTGAAGTAAATTTAATAATAATCGCAGACTGAATTCAAATTCGCCATACATTCTTACTTTTGTAAGATCTAAATAATTTTTTGCTGATGAAGAAAATACAAATGGTTGACTTACGCAGTCAGTACCTTAACATAAAAGATGAAATCGATAAAGCAATTCATGAGGTCATCGACTCATGTGCTTTTATCAACGGGCCCGCAGTGACAGCCTTTCAGAAGGACCTCGAGAAATACCTTGGGATTAAATATGTGATCCCCTGTGCAAACGGCACGGATGCTTTGCAGGTTTCGATGATGGCCCTGGGGTTGCAGCCGGGTGATGAGGTCATAACGACTTCTTTTACTTTTATTGCCACTGCGGAAGTTATCGCCCTGCTTCATCTCACTCCTGTGCTTGTCGATGTTGACCCTGATACCTTCAATATAGATCCGGAAGCTGTTGAGCGGGCTATCACATCCAGGACCAGAGCAATTGTTCCTGTGCATCTTTTCGGGCAATGTGCACCGATGGAAGAGATCATGAAAATTGCTTTAAAGCACAAGCTCTTTGTTATTGAAGATAACTGCCAGGCTATCGGAGCCGATTATATTTTCAGTGATGGCAGCCGTAAGAAGGCAGGCACGATAGGCCAGATCGGATGCACTTCTTTTTTCCCTTCAAAGAACCTGGGTTGTTATGGTGACGGGGGGGCAATTTTTACGAATGATGATGAGCTTGCAAAACAACTGAGGGTTGTGGTGAACCATGGCATGGCCATGCGTTATTATCATGATTATGTAGGTGTCAATTCCCGCCTCGACAGTATTCAGGCTGCCATCCTGAAAATCAAACTGCAGTATCTTGACCGTTACGCTGCCAAACGAAGAGCTGCAGCCGATCATTATGATAAAGCGTTTAAAGGCAATCCGAAATTGAAAATCCCGGCAAGGTATTCGAGGTCAAACCATGTATTTCATCAGTATACACTCGTGACAAATGATATTGACCGTGCTGCCCTGATCGCCTTTCTGAATTCAAAGGAGATCCCTGCCATGATCTATTATCCGGTTCCATTGCACCTTCAGAAAGCATACCTGGATCCGAGGTATAAACCCGGGGATTTCCCTGTAACGGAACATCTCTCCGATTCGGTCGTTTCTTTGCCCATGCATACCGAACTGGATGAGGAGCAGCTGCAACATATCACCCGCACAGTACTTGAATTTGTTAATGCTTAATATGGAAAAGGAATTTTTTGCGCATGAAACAGCTTACATTGACGAGGGCTGTAAGATAGGGAAAGGAAGCAAGATCTGGCATTTCACCCATATTATGAAGGACTGTGAAATAGGAGAAGGCTGTAACCTCGGGCAAAACGTGGTAATTTCCCCCAAAGTCATTCTGGGCCGGAATGTGAAGGTCCAGAACAATGTTTCAATTTATACCGGCGTGATCTGTGAGGATGACGTTTTCCTCGGGCCGTCGATGGTATTTACCAATATCGTCAACCCACGCTCACGTATTCTCAGAAGGGATAAGTATCAGCAGACGCTGGTAAAGCGGGGTGCTTCAATAGGAGCAAATGCCACGATCATCTGCGGACATACGATAGGTGAATTCGCCTTTATTGGAGCCGGGGCTGTGGTTACAAAAGATGTCCCCCCCTATGCGCTGGTTATTGGCAATCCGGGTCGCCGTGTTGGCTGGATGAGCGAATACGGCCACAGACTGGAGTTTGATGAGCACGGATTTGCATTCTGCCCGGAAAGCAAGGAAAAATATCAGTACGTCGGAGGAAAAGTGATTAATTTAGGAAAATGAAAAATAACCAAACAGGCAGGCCGCAGAATTTTGCGTTGATAGGGGCATCAGGTTATGTTGCTCCAAGGCATATGAAAGCCATCAAAGAAACCGGGAACAGGTTGATCTGTGCATTGGATCCGTATGATGGAGTGGGGATCATCGACAGTTATTTTCCGAATGCCGATTTCTTTATTGAACCTGAGCGTTTTGACCGCCACCTGGATAAATTAAGACGGATGGCTCTTTCAAGGAAACGACAGGAGGATAACAAAGTCGATTATGTAAGCATCTGTTCTCCGAACTACATGCACGACTCCCATATCCGCCTGGCTCTGCGCAATGACGCAAACGCTATCTGCGAGAAGCCCATAGTGCTGAATCCATGGAACCTTGATGCCCTTAAGGAAATCGAGAAGGAAACCGGTAAAAAAGTGTTTACCGTTCTTCAGCTCAGGCTGCATCCGGTCATCATAGCACTGCGTGAGAAGATCAGGAAAGGCCCCAAAAACAAGATATATGATCTTGATCTGACCTACATCACTTCAAGGGGAAACTGGTATTACCGCTCCTGGAAAGGAGACATCTCCAAATCGGGTGGTATTGCAACCAATATAGGCATTCATTTTTTCGATATGCTGGCTTGGATCTTCGGGGATGTGAAATCCAACAAGGTGCATGTGATGACTGAGAGTAAAGCCGGGGGATTTCTTGAGCTCGAGAAAGCAAAGATCCGCTGGTTCCTGAGCCTGGATTATAATGATGTTCCTGACCATGTTAAAAAGACAGGCAAACGCACATACCGGCTGCTGACACTTAACGGGGAAGAGGTGGAGTTCAGCGAAGGCTTTACTGACCTTCATACGGATACTTACAGGGATATTTTTTCGGGCAAGGGGTTTGGCCTTACGGAAGCCAGACCCAGCATTCATATTGCATACCAGATAAGGAATGAAACCCCTGTCGGCCTGAAAGGTGATTATCATCCGTTTTTGAAGGGATTAGGGATTATACATCAACCCCCAACCCTTAATCCCTAACCCCTAACTCCTGAATGCATTCTGGATATTTACTTTTAAATCTAACCGAGACTTTATGAAAATACTGGTTACAGGCGGCACGGGTTATATCGGCAGCCATACAGTGGTTGAACTCCAGAACAGGGGTTATGATGTCATTATTGTGGATGACCTTTCGAATTCGTCTATCGAAGTCCTTGATAATATTGCAAAGATCACGGGGAAGAAACTTCTTTTTGAGCAATTCGATCTGACAGATCAGGACAAGACAAAAGGTTTTTTCAGGAAGTATAACGACATCAAAGGGGTTATCCATTTTGCAGCTTTCAAGGCGGTAGGTGAATCGGTGAACTTTCCGCTTAAATATTACAGGAATAATCTGCTTTCGCTGATAAACATACTCCAGGGAATGGGCGATAATGCAATCCCGAATATCGTTTTCTCTTCATCCTGCACTGTTTATGGGCAACCCGCCGTTTTGCCAGTCAGGGAAGACGCTCCTGTCCAGAAAGCATGGTCTCCGTATGGAGCCACGAAGCAGATATCCGAAGATATTATCAATGATACAAGCAGGAGCGCCGGCATTAAGGGCATACTCCTCAGGTATTTCAATCCTATCGGGGCGCATGAAAGTGCAATAATCGGTGAACTTCCGATTGGAGAGCCGAATTGCCTCATGCCTTATATCACTCAGACTGCTATTGGGAAAAGGCCCTTCCTGAGGGTTTGGGGAAACGATTATAATACTCCCGACGGCACGGCAATAAGAGATTACTTGCATGTTACCGACCTTGCAAAGGCCCACGTGATTGCTGTCGAAAGGATGCTTAACGAAACAATGAAACAAAACGTCGAAGTGTTCAATCTTGGGACCGGGAATGGTTTTTCGGTGATGCAGGTGATAGAGTCGTTTGAGCGGTCGACCGGGGTTAAATTGAACTACCAGATCATGGATCGCAGGCCGGGGGATATCGAGCAGGTGTGGGCTGATACTGGATTTGCAAATAAAGAACTGGGATGGAAAACAGAGAAAAGCCTGGATGAAATGACCGCTTCGGCCTGGAAATGGGAGAAGGAGCTTGCAAAAAAGAGGAAATAGAAAGAATATTTGTTTATTTTTGGTCGTTGAACATTAAATATCCGGTCAATGAAAACGATTTTGATCACCGGGGGCGCAGGTTTTATAGGCTCTCATGTTGTGCGGCGTTTTGTCAGGAATTACCCGCAGTACCATATTGTGAACCTTGACAAACTTACTTATGCCGGAAACCTTACAAACCTTAAAGATATAGAGAAGGAACCAAACTATGAGTTTGTAAGAGCTGATATTGTCGCCGGTGAACTTGTCAAAAAGATTTTCCAGAAATACAGGTTCGACGGGGTGATCCATCTTGCTGCAGAGTCGCATGTCGACAGGTCCATTACGAATCCGACAGAATTCATTTACACCAACATTGTTGGAACCGTGAATCTCCTCAATGCTGCCCGTGAGATATGGAACCCTATGGATGGTAAGCGTTTTTACCATATTTCCACGGATGAGGTTTATGGTTCTCTTGGTGAAAAGGGACTTTTTGTTGAGAGTACTCCTTACGATCCCAGAAGTCCTTATTCTGCATCGAAAGCAAGTTCTGACCACCTTGTCAGGGCCTATTACCATACCTTCAAGCTGCCCATGGTGATCTCTAATTGTTCCAATAATTACGGACCTTATCAGTTTCCCGAAAAGCTTATCCCACTGTCAATACATAACATCAGGAATAACCGGCTTATTCCGGTTTATGGCAAAGGTGAGAACATCCGTGACTGGTTATATGTTGAGGACCATGCGGAGGCCATTGACAGGATTTTCCATTCAGGTACTATCGGTGAAACCTATAATATCGGCGGACATAATGAATGGAAGAACATCGATTTGCTGAGGCTGTTGTGCAATATCATGGATCAAAAGCTTAACAGGACGAGCGGAACTTCTGAACATCTGATCACTTTTGTCAAGGATCGGGCAGGGCATGATCTGAGGTATGCGATAGATTCTTCAAAAATTCAGAAGGAATTGAAATGGAAGCCGGGTACGAGTTTTGAGAAGGGCCTTGAAAAGACTGTCGATTGGTACCTTTCAAACGAGGAATGGATGAAGAATGTGACTTCCGGCGAATACCAGAAGTATTACGATAACCAGTACAACAAGCGATAGATTGATAAGGGTAAAATAAGATCCGGCCCCGCGGCTTGCCGCGGGGCCGGATCGTTTTATGCTCCCTCTGCAGTTATATCTTTCCCGATTTTTAAGATCAAACCCTGTAAAACATTTCCGGGGCCTACTTCAATGAAATGACTGGCGCCATCGGAAATCATCCTTTGCACAAGCTGTGTCCATAACACAGGGGCGGTGAGCTGGGCTATCAGATTTTCTTTGATCTTTAAAGGATCTGTGACCCTTTCGGCAGTAGCATTCTGGTAAATCGGGCAAATGGGCTGATGAAATACAGTGTTGTTTATCGCTTCAGCAAGCTCAACCCTCGCAGGTTCCATGAGAGGGGAATGGAAAGCCCCCCCAACTTTCAAAGGTAATGCACGTCTTGCACCTGCGGCCTTCAGCTTTTCACAGGCAATTTCAATCCCTCTGACACTTCCTGATATGACCAGTTGGCCGGGACTGTTATAATTGGCGGGAACTACAACCTCATCGATCGATTTGCATATCTCTTCCACTTTCTGATCCCCGAGGCCGAGAATGGCAGCCATCGTTGAAGGTTCTTTTTCACAGGCTTTCTGCATCGCCTGTGCCCTCGCGAAAACAAGCTTTAGCCCGTCTTCGAAAGATAAAACTTTGTTCGTAACCAGGGCGGAAAATTCCCCAAGTGAATGCCCTGCAACCATATCTGGTTTAAAGGCTTCTCCCAGGGAGAAGGCAAGGATCACGGAATGAAGAAATACAGCTGGCTGGGTGACCCTTGTCTGCCTCAGATCCTCATCAGTGCCTGCAAACATGAGGTCAGTTATGCGGAAGCCAAGAATATCATTGGCTTTCTCAAATAATGCTTTCGCAGAAACAGATTTATCATACAGATTTTTACCCATTCCTGCAAACTGGGCACCCTGGCCGGGAAATACATATGCGGTCATAAAATTTCAATTTAATGTGAAAAAAGATGGGTTTTAACAGTGAAATGACGAAAAGCGAGAAGCGAAATTGATTTCACTTTTCGCTTCTCACGGTTTCGCTTTTTATTTTCTGTTTCCCATGAACCTCAGCAGGAACAAAAACAGGTTGATAAAGTCGAGATACAGCGTGAGAGCCCCGAGAATGCCTAACTTTTTAGCATTATCCTCCCCATAAGTGCCGGCTCCTGCTCCGATTCGTTTCAGCCTCTGAACATCATAAGCCGTAAGGCCTGTAAAGATAAGAACGCCGAGAATGCTGATAATGTACTCAAGTGAACTGCTGTGCAGGAAGAAATTGACCAGCATGGCCAGTATGATGCCAATAAGTCCCATCATTAAAATGGAGCCGAACTTTGTAAGATCGGTCTTCGTTGTGTACCCCGCCACTGCCATGATCCCGAACATTCCTGCAGTCACGATAAAAGTTTTAAAAACGGATGCTGCTGTATATGCGAGCAGAATAAAACTGAGGCTCATGCCCATTAAGACGGAAAATGCAATGAAAAGAAGTGTCATTGCAAGAGCAGATAATTTCTGAAACCCGAAAGACATCAGCATGACAAATCCAATAGGCGCAAGGGTTACAATCCAGCCCAGGCCTGTTAAACTGCCGGTTTCAACATTGATCAGGCTTTTCCAGGCCTCCGAAGTGGCGAACCACCAGGCTGTTCCTGCAGTTATTATCATAGCCAGTGTCATCCAGGTAAATACCTGCGACATAAATGTTTTTGCTACAACTCCGGCATCTGCTCCCGAAGATGATGCAATATAACTTCTGTTATTTTCCTCAAACATGATTTGATCTCCTGTTATTTAATCGTTTTTTTATGTTGATAAAGGTTGGGTGATCAGTAATGTGTATAAAAATACTGATCATTCATGGCTTAATGCCCTTCGCTCTTAATGTAGTTTCGTTGATATTAAATGTAAAAATTCAGCCCTTGTCTTATCTCTTTCAAATGCTCCGATAAAATCGGATGTTGTTGTCACACAATTCTGCTTCTGAATGCCTCGCATTGACATACACAAATGTTGTGCCTCAATGACAACTGCCACGCCCAGGGGTTTCAGCGTATTGTTGATAGCATCCTTGATCTGCATCGTAAGACGCTCCTGGACCTGAAGCCTTCTTGCGTAGATCTCCACCACCCTTGCAATTTTACTCAGGCCGGTGATGTATTTATCGGGGATGTATGCCACATGCGCTTTCCCGATGAAAGGGATCATATGATGTTCGCACATCGAATAGATCTCTATATCTTTCACAATCACCATTTCCCTGTAATCTTCACGAAAGCGTGCCGACAGCAGGATGTCTTCAGGATTAAGGTTGTAGCCCTGGTTGAGGAAAAGAATTGATTTTGCTACTCTTAAAGGAGTTTTAAGCAAACCTTCGCGATCGGGATTTTCACCGATCAGACTGAGTATCTCCCTGTAGTGATAACTGAGTTTCTCAATTTTTGCTGAGTCATAGTCTTCAAACTTTTCGTAGCTGATCATTTCTTCTGTCATGACAATTTGTCCTTATTTGTTGCCAAAATATTCTACACTGTTATTTTCTGTTTCTTCAATCTTTACTGAATGAAGGATTGCACCTGAGGCACAGACCCCCGGTTCAAGTTCTTCCCAGATCCCGATCGCCAGATTCTCAGTAGAAACAAGTTTGCCATTCATGAAATCCACCTCGAGATTTATATTTTTATGGTCGAGCTTTACCAGAACTTTCTCTTCAATAAGCTGGCTTAATTTCTTAAGATCCATAACAAAGCCGGTTTCAGGCTTCGGTTCTCCCTTAACAGTGATAAGGAGAACATAATTATGACCATGCCAGAGAGGATTAGAACATTTACCAAATACACGCATGTTTTCTTCGTCGGAATATTCAGGGCGAAACAACCTGTGTGCAGAACTAAAATGCTCTCTGCGTGTAATATAAACCATCCAGCTCTGATTAATTTGCGGCAAAGTTACAAATTATTTTTCTTCTTCTTTCTGAAGATGTCGAAGCGCATACCACCCCAGAATCTGAACTGGGAAACATCATAGAAAAATGAAGAATTACTCCAGGATGAATTCAGGTCATTGAACCCGGTGATTAAAGCCCCCCCGATATACCACCTGGTTGTGTTGAAGCCAATAGCAACCCTTAATCCTAGCTGGAACACGAAATCACTGCGTGAGTAATTATCATACTTTCCTTCATAAGAATATGACAGCCAGGAGACACCTGGAAAAGCTGCTGCATTCACATAGGCATGTTTCAGGAAGACAAGGGTATAGGCATATCCCGGGGCCAGGCTGAACGAGTAGAACCGGCCACCTTTTAAAAGCTCATCCTTGTCCATCTTAAATAACTTTATCAGTTCACCCGGGATGATCCCGGTATCGGAAGTTACTTTATAGAAAGAAATGCCCGGCCTTATCATGAAGGACCCTGCGCTTTTTATCTGACGTTCATTCTGAACGAAAGCCGCACGCAGAGAGAACTTTCTGCTGTTGTAGATCCAGTACCCATAAGCCCCCAAAGAAAACAGGTTCATATCGGGCAGGATAAAATAGCTGCTGTATGTCGGATGTATATTCCTGATATAAAATCCATGAAAATTCTGTATGAAGACTTCTGCGGCAACGGCCCTGCCGAATGCATTGATCCTGAGGTCTATCGAGGTGGTTTTGCCATATGTTGATTCCTTGAACTGATAAAAGGGATTTGTTATGGATAAACCTAATCCAAACCATTTGTAGAACCCTGCAATACCGATCTTGATATTCGTATTCGGTTTATAGATGATGTTGGCTACCTCGTTCGTACTGATTGTAAACTGGGCATCCTGGTATAAAACGTAAAACCTTGATGTGAGCCATTCAGTATAATCTTCAATATAGATGGAATCGAGATTTGGTATATGAACAGTATCATTGTTTTGTGCTAATAATGGAAACGGAAAGCAGCACAAAAGAATAAAAAGGGAAGCATGAATACTGAATATCCTAGCTTTCATGTTTCATTTTGCCTGCAGATGTTGAAAGTTTTGTCAATCCAATGATCTGTGTGACTTCGAATATAGTGTAAACAATGTAAAGAATGAAAAAGTTCAACAGGAAAGGCACGGCATCTTTTTTATTGATAAAGGCATAAATGATCATGATTGAAATGTAAAGAAACAGTTTTACTGCTGTCGTGAGCATGAAAACAGATACAAACCTGCTGAACTTTGTTTGCAGAGACCTGCTGAGCATGATAAAAGATAAAAGACTGCAGGCATAGTAGAAAGCAAATAAAAAAGGAACTGATGGGGAAAACCATGTTCCGGGAAGAACGAAAAAAAGAACAAGCGCCAGCACCCCGGCTGCAAGTGTGATCAGCAACAGGCGTTTGGCATATGTGGCAACGACAGACTTCATAATTATTTCTTTTTAAGCAGGTCCCTGGTGACAACAAATATCGAGAGAAAAACTGCAGCGACAGAAAGGAATACTGTAAAAACCGGTTTTGTGTTAAGCCATTGGTCAAGTTTCAGGCCTCCAAAAGAGCCTGCAAGTATGATCACCACCATCTGTAAAGCCATCCCTGAATACCGCGCATACTGGTTCAGCCCTTTTTCAGGATCAGCTGGACGCATCGGACAGGGTTTTCATATCTCCGGCAGGTATCTCCATTTTACAGGTCCCGGAAAATTTCGCTCCCGGTTCGATGGCAAGCTTACCAGTTGTTATGTCACCGCTGTATAAGGCAGTTTCCTTCAGTGTAAGTAATTCGGTGACTTTTACAACAGCTTTAATATCTCCTGCAAAATCTGCACTCTGGCAAATAATCTCGCCTTCAATCCTGCCGGTCTGGCCGACAACCATTTTGCCCTTACAATGGATATTTCCAATCAGTGTTCCATCCACCCTGAAGTCACCGTTTACACTGATCTCACCTTTGATAACCGTGCCGGGTCCCATAATGTTAATAGAGGGTATTTCCGGTTCTCTGTTTTTGGCCATAGTTCATTATTTTATCAGGTAATTTTTATCGAAAAATTTCAGGTACTTGATGATGTCTTTATTCTTGTAAAGAACAGGATAATTGTTAACTGAAATAATAAAATCATTGTAATCCCCGACTTCATTAAGTCTGATAAAAATATATTTACTGTCACGGATGCTTAAAAGGTATCTTGAAGCCTGAGTGGCATCATCAAAATTACTTACCGTAATCATTTCGCGGTTGTTGTCAAATAACAGACTGTTTACTTCAAGACCTTCAAGATCATGCATCTTCGAATTAAAATCAGCAATTTTAATTTTCAGGGCATTTACATCAACCTTTGCATTATTTACAATGAGTATATAAAAATGGACTGCTGAAGAATCAAATTTATAAATACTTTCAGCTGCTTTAAGCAAGGCAGAAATGGAATCAGCAGAAGATTTTCCCGGCTGTTGTTGAGTTGCCGGACTTGTCAAAGAAGTGAGAACTTCCCTTGCAAGATTGCTCACAGGGCTTTTGGGATATTCCTGTTGAATCATCGTAAGTGCAACGATCATGGAATCGGCAACTTCAATTTTACCAAGAGAAAGAGCCCGGAGATAATCAAACTTGGGAAGCAGTGCGGTATCGCTTTTATATTTTGCGTGAGCCTCTGAGGCACTACTGATAACCATGTAGTATTGCTGGTTAAGGAATGCTTTATAAGTGGTCTCGTAAAGTTTTGAAGACTCGGATTTTCTGGAGGCCAATTCCTTGAAATAATTAGGATTTACCAGTAGTTTGGCGTAATCCGTTTCGGGATAGCCGGTAAGCAGAAGGTTTCGGTAATAATCCGATTTTGGCTCATTTTTCAGACCATTATACAGAGTATAAAGTTCAAAATATGTTTGGGCTTTACGCGGGTACTCGGGAAATTTCTGAAGCAAAGTTTCAAAGCTTTCAATGGAATGACCGTAATCATTAAGCCCTTCAATATAAATGAACCCGGCTTTGTAATAAGCATCTGAGACTTTCTTCTTTGACACAGCAAGCTTGGCTGGTGTGAGAGGAATGTCCTGGCTGTAAAATTTTTTATCTTTAGGATTGGTGGATTTCTTCTCGGTTTTTTCTCTTCCGCTGGTATCGCTGCCAGCCATTGGCGGTGCCGGGATAGTATCAACAGGGGCTTCAGCAGGATTCATTGTAATTGCCTTATCAGTAAGACACCAATTATCTTCAGATCTTCTTCGGCCCCATTTTTTTGCGAAATTCGAAAAACCATTGGCGAGTGTATTGGCATTATAAAAATACCATCGACCCTGAGAGGAGGATGTATTCGTCTTATCCTCCTGTACGGCAAACATCTGGTTTTCCTGTTTGAGCTGAGCGTCCTGTTTCTTTTTTACTTCTTCGGCAATATAATTCGCAACCAGCCTTTCAATAACGGCATTCCTTAGTTCTTCAGGCATAGCAGCAAGAGCCTGCAAACTGTCTTCCCTGCTGATCAGCTGTAATTGTTGAACGAGGTCCGTCAGGGTTTCGGTTTTTTTCTTGATGATGTTATAATTTGCAAAATCTTTTGGCAGAAACTGCATGGTACTGTCATAATATGCCTGTGCTTTCGGATAATTGGGGAAGGAGAAATAAATATCGGCCAGTTGCAGGGCTGATATGGCTTTCTGGTAATTATTGGTTTTACTTGTGCTTACCGATTTGCCCAGGTACTCAATTGCATGGATGCTGTCTTTATCTGTAAGTGAAATTTGTGCAAGAGCATAATAGATCTGATCGAGGTAGTCCTTGTTCTTTTCATCTTTCAGCATTTTGCCGAGTTTCTTGACTATGAATTCCCGTTCAGTCGATTTGCTGGTATAACACTGTGCCAGGTTGATCTTCGCATTGAACTCCATCTCATATGTGGAACTATGCTTGAGCACCTGAGTATACATCAAAGCAGCCTTGTCAGGGTCCTCCTGTTTCTGGGCGATCTGTCCAAGGATAAAATAGACCCTTGTTTTCATTTTGACTTTAGGGTTCAGTTCCAGGGCCCGGTTGAGGTAGGGAACAGCTGCATCAAAATTCTTCTGGAGAATAAACGAATTTGCATAGGCCAGGTTCACCGCTTCTTCATATTTTGCAGGGGCTTCACCTTTGTTGATTTTATTCAGTAACATGTCAAGCATCGGCTCACCCCGGTTATAATCACCAAGCTGAATATTTGCCATGGCAACCCAGTACATCGCCTCATATTTGATGTCGTTGTCATTATATGTTTTGATAACGAATTCAAATGTCCTCCTGGCCATGGGGTAATCTTTCTTGTAGAAATACGCCTTCCCAATCATCATGTAAGCATCATCAATCCATTTACAATATTCTTTGTGATTGAAGAACATCGAATGCTTCTGGATGGTTTTCGATGCCTTTTTTATTGCGTTATCAGAAAACTGTGCAGCTTTGTTCCCGGTTTTATCTCCGAAGTTGTACACCGGAAGTATAAGTGAAAAATTATCTTTCATCTCTGCGTCATAATCCTTGATGCCCTGGCGCATCAGGTCCATGCCGTTCCAGTAAACATTGTAATGTGCAGTGATGTTATGGTAGGCGCGCCTTGTCCAGGTGTTTTTCTTGGTTGAGCATGAGCTGAAAAGAATTGAGCCGGCGAGTAATAAAAAAACTGTGGCGAGAGTGTATTTCTTCGTCGAGATCAAATTTCTGGTAATTAATATAGGTATAACTACAAAACCGCAAATTTAGTATAATTTTACGATATTTGCAGCCGTTATTGATTCAGGATAATTAATTGGGATGGCTGCGGAAAAAGACGAAAAAAAGAAACAAAACTGGAAGGTCAGATTAAGGAATAAGTATCGTCTGGTTTTCATGAATGATGAAACTCTGGAGGAAAGGCTGACTTTCAGGCTCTCCCGCCTGAATGTGTTCATAGCTCTGGGAACCTTAACAATTCTACTTATTTTCCTGACATCGATCCTGATCGCATTCACTCCATTAAGGGAGTATATTCCAGGGTATTCCAGTGTCGGACTTCAGAAAAAGCTCTACGAACTGACATTAAAGACGGATTCAATTGAAAAAGCCCTTTTGCGCAAGGACTTGTATCTTCAGAATCTGCGTGATGTGATCAACGGCAAGGATCTCTCCGAAAACAGGCCTGTAATACGGGATACTATTCATAAATATGCGGATATACGACCGAAACGGTCTGAAGAGGATTCACTTTTACGTGCGGATGTCGAAAGCAAGGCAAAATACAACCTCTACAAAGCTGAATCAGGAGATAATTCAGTTTCGGCAAAGGGCTCAATCGGGGGGGTACTGTTTTTCACACCCCTGAAAGGAGTGATAACCAATGGATTCGATCCGGTAAAAAAACATTTTGGCGTTGATATCGTGGCCAGGCAGAACGAGGCGATCAAATCGGTGCTTGACGGGACGGTGATCTTTGCGAACTGGACTCTTGAGACGGGTTACGTGGTAGCAATTCAGCATTCGCAAAATATCGTCAGCATATATAAGCACAACTCTGCTATACTTATCAAAGCCGGAGATTATATAAATGCGGGAGACCCTGTGGCTATTATCGGTGAGACAGGCGAATACTCAACAGGCCCCCATCTTCATTTTGAGATTTGGTACGAGGGTAAACCAGTCAACCCTAAAGATTATATATCTTTCTGATGGGAACTTCAATTGTGCCAAAAAAACGCATTGGTCTTTTAGGATCCACCGGCTCTATCGGCCAGCAGACTCTGGATGTAATAAGGTCAAACCCTGATCTCTTCGAAGTTGAAGTCCTTACGGCCCAGAATAATTGTGATGTGCTTATCGGACAGGCTTTTGAGTTTAATCCGAACATCGTTGTAATAGGGAATCCGGCATATTACAGGAAAGTCGCAACTGCCCTGGAATCCCTGCCTGTAAAGGTGTTTGCGGGTGAGGATTCGATAACCCAGGTCATGGAGATGGAATCTATTGATTTGGTTATCAGTGCCCTGGTAGGCTATGCAGGGCTCAGGCCGACACTGAGGGCTATCGAATACGGTAAAAATATTGCTCTTGCAAATAAAGAAACCCTGGTTATTGCAGGCGATCTGGTGACCGCGAAAGCCCGTTCGATGAATGTTATGTTACTGCCTGTTGACTCCGAACATTCTGCTATTTTTCAATGCCTTGCCGGCGAAAACCCCGGAAGTGTAGAAAAGATATATCTGACTGCCTCGGGAGGGCCATTTCGCGGAAAAACAAAGGGATACCTGCAAACTGTAAACAGGGAGGCAGCGCTGAACCATCCTAACTGGAAAATGGGGAACAAAATCACCATTGATTCGGCTTCGCTGATGAATAAAGGCCTTGAAGTCATTGAAGCCCGCTGGTTATTTGATCTTAAGCCGGACCAGATAGATGTTATTATCCATCCTCAGTCAATTATACATTCCATCGTCCAGTTTATCGACGGATCGATGAAGGCCCAGATGGGATTACCTGATATGAGGCTGCCTATATTGTATGCACTGGGGTTTCCGGGAAGGCTTCCGTCAGCATTGCCCAGGTTCAGTTTTTTTGACTATCCGGAACTCACTTTTGAAAAGCCTGACAAAGAACTGTTCCGAAACCTTGGACTGGCTTACAAGGCTTTAGAAGCCGGCGGGAATATGCCTTGTATTATAAATGCCGCAAATGAAGCAGCTGTGTTGGCATTCCTCAGCGAAAAAATCGGATTCCTGGAAATGACAGATGTGATCGAGCATTGTATGCAATCGGTGACCTTCATCAGCAAGCCATCTTATGAAGATTATGTTGAAACAAACGGGGATGCGATTAAAAAAGCCGAAGAATTTATTGTTAATATTTTAATAAAGAAAAGGAAAAATTAATGGAAATATTCATAAAAATAGTTCAGCTTCTTCTCAGCTTATCAATACTGGTGATAATGCATGAGATGGGTCATTTTGTTGCTGCGAAAGTATTTAAAACCAGGGTTGAGAAATTTTACCTTTTTTTCGATCCATGGTTTTCATTATTTAAATTCAAAAAAGGCGAAACCGAGTATGGGGTTGGATGGCTCCCACTCGGAGGATATGTCAAGATCTCCGGAATGATCGATGAATCGATGGATATGGAACAAATGAAGCAGCCTCCGAAACCCTGGGAATTCAGATCGAAACCTGCATGGCAAAGACTTATTATTATGCTGGGCGGCGTTACTGTGAACCTCCTCCTCGCGATAGTAATTTATATTATCATGCTGATGGTTTGGGGCGATCAATACCTGCCTGCCTCAGAGCTTAAATATGGAATTTCAGTAGATTCCACCGGTTACCAGATGGGACTGAGAAACGGCGATAATATTGTTTCAATCGACAATAAAGTTGTTGATGATTTTGCTGCCATTCCTAAAACCCTGGTGCTTGAGGAAGCCAAAACGATCCAGGTGATTCGTGAAAGCCAGAAAGTCAATATTGAAATACCGAAAGGTTTCATCAGTAAACTTATCAAATATAAATCGACCGATTTCATTTCATTCCGAATGCCTTTCGTGATTTCCAGTTTTAGCGCGGGAGCTCCTGCCGGGAAGGCCGGAATGATGAAAGGTGACCATCTTGTTGGCATTAACGATACACTTCGCCCGTTTTTCAGTGAATTCAGAAAAGCGCTCCAGGCATACAAAAACAAAGAGGTAAGCGTGATGGTCCTCAGAGGCAAAGACACCTTGAAACTAAACGTCAATGTCCCTTCTACCGGGCTGATCGGAGTTTATTCCAGACCTCCTTCTGATTTTCTGAAATTCAGGGAGAAATCGTACAATATACTGACTGCTATCCCTGCCGGCGTCGTTAAAGCTTTTGAAGGGGTAGGCAATTACATTAAATCGATCAAACTTCTGTTCTCACAGGAAAAGGCGTACGAATCCGTCGGAGGTTTCATTGCAATTGGTTCAATCTTTCCGTCTTCCTGGGACTGGCAGGCATTCTGGCATCTTACAGCCTTTTTATCGATAATGCTTGCGGTTTTGAATGTATTACCAATCCCCGCTCTTGACGGTGGGCATGTAATGTTCCTGCTTTATGAAATCATTTTCAGACGCAAACCCAGTGATAAATTTATCGAGTACGCCCAGATCGTAGGAATGGTGCTTCTTTTCGGCCTTCTGATTTTTGCAAACGGGAATGACATCATGAAGCTGTTCAGGAAGTAAGATTGAATATCGAATATTGATCAACGAATGTTGAATGTCAAATACAATGACTTCGTCATTCAATATTCAACATTCGTTATTCAAAATTCAATCCGCCACCTTCTCTTTCAATGACTTAAACCCTTCTCCAAGGATTTCCGAAGCGTCGAGAACGGTAAGAAATGCTTTTGGATCTATCTGGTGGATATATTCTTCGAGGACAATCAGTTCCCTGCGGCTTACGACTGTGAAGATGATCTTGCGCTCAGCCATATTGAACATGCCCTGGCCTTCGATGATTGTTCCGCCCCTGTTCAGGTTATTGATTATCTTATCTCTTATTTCTTCATGCTTCTCGGAAATGATGAAAAGGCTCTTCTCGTAATTGATGCCTTCGAGAACCCCATCGATCACTTTACCGGTAATAAAGATTACGATCCATGAATAAAGGGGGATTTTCCAGTCTCCGAATACAAATAATGCCAAAAGAACAATTACTGAATCCACCATGATCATCAGCTGACCGATTGGCAGTTTTGTATACTTCGCGATGATGGCAGCAACAATATCGCTGCCACCCGATGTTGCTTTCGATTTAAAAATAAGCCCCAACCCCAGTCCACACAGCAATCCGCCGAATATGGATGATAACAATGCGTCACCCTTGACCAAGGGCTCAAATCCCCAAATCCATGTCATCGTATCAGTAAAGACTGCTGTAAGCGAGAATCCGATTACCGTTTTAACCCCAAATCTTGGCCCAAGGATTTTTATCCCTATGATAGTCAGTGGAATATCAAAGCATAAAGCCATTAACCCAACCGGGGTGCCAAGAATAAAATGGAGAATGATTGAAATACCATATACCCCCCCCGGAACTATTTTATAAGGTGTGATAAAAAAAACAAAGGCAGTTGCAAGAATAAAGGAGCCAATGACAATCAAGCTGTAGGATAAAAACCATTTTCTTGTAAACGGTTTTTCTTTAATCATAAAAAAGGCCATAATTATCGAATTAGATTATTGAAAAAGAGATAGAATGTGAAATCCTGAAAACAAAGTTGACAAAAAGAATATTGGTAACAAAATAAAAACCGTCACGTTTAAGAAAATTCAGTTGTCACAGCTGACTTTCTTAAAAGATTTTAATCATTATTGTAAGGGATTTATGCTTACCGGTTTGAAAAAAAGCTTTACTTTTAACGCCTGAAATGAAAGATCATAACAACCGGAACTTGATGCAACAACCGAAATTCCCCGGAAATCCTTTCTGTAAGTATATTTCTATCACATTAATATGTTTAAATGTGATATTAGCATATGAAAGCAAAGGGCAGCAATCCAGCCTGATCACCAATTATATGTTCAATAATATGGTTTTCAATCCGGCTTTTGCGGGTCAGAGTGGCGGAGTTGCCATCACGGGACTTATCCGTGAACAATGGTTCGGGTTTAAAGACAGTGATGGTAACAAAGTGTCGCCGGAGACTATTTTTCTTACAGTTGATGCACCTATCAGGGCGATACATGGGGGTGTCGGAGGTATGGTTTCACAGGACAAGCTTGGTTTTTTTACCAATACAAGTGTTAAGATCGGGTATGCTTACAAAGCTGAATTCGGGCCGGGCATCTTCTCTGCCGGTCTGCAAGTGGGATTTCAGAATGGTAAATTTGATTATTCCAAATTCAAAGCGGTCAGCAGCGATGACCCTCTCCTCAAGTCAGATCAGGCTAACAGCGATATGATCTTTGACGGGTCAATTGGTCTTTTTTACCGTGTACCTGATAAGTTCTACGTGGGCTTATCGGGTGACCAGCTCCTTCAGTCAAAGGGCAATAACACACAATACAGGCTTCAACGGACTTTTTACCTTACCGGTGGATATCAGTGGGACATACCGAATCATCCGGCTTTCCAGCTTCAGCCGAGTGCAATTGTTATGTTCGATGGAGCTGCATTCCAGTTCAGCATCAGCGGCCTCCTATGGTATAATAATAAGTTTTATGGCGGGCTTGCTTACCGCTTTGAAGATGCTGTTTCGGTTCTTGCAGGTCTCACCATAAAGGGCTTCAGGCTTGGATTAGCGTATGACATAGGAACGTCGAAAATGATGAATTACAGCAACGGCAGCTTCGAGGTGATGCTGAATTATGTGCTTAAAATTGAAACTGAAAAATTCAGAAGAAGTTACCGTAACACAAGGTATTTGTAAATTTAATACTAACTTTCCGGTATTATTCAAAAACATGACAATAATATACTAAAGCTGAAAAAGCAGCGTTTATTTTTATCAACCAACTGCCCGAAAAATGAAAAAATTACTCGTGTTTGTAGTCCTGCTGGTCTTCCTGGGAAGCTGCAGCAACTCAGGAAACGGAGAACTGACCGGGGTTAAGGGAAGGAGCAGGTATTACCAACCTGATCCTTTTGGCATGGTTTACATTCCTATGGGCAGCTATACCATGGGAGTAAGCGATGAAGATGTACCTTACGCCCAGCTCAACAATCCGCGCACAGTGTCGGTTGCGGCATTTTACATGGACCAGACAGAAATCACTAATAATGAGTACCGCCAATTCGTATATTGGGTCAGGGATTCCATCGCCCGCCGGATTCTTGGCGAGATCAAGCCAGAGCTTTATTTCATTGCAGAAAACAAGAAAACCGGTGAAACTTTCGATCCCCCTTACCTGAACTGGGAAACCAAAATCGAATGGAATTCACAACAGCAGGATGTCAGAGATGCATTGAATCAAATGTATTTACCTGAGAATGAGCGTTATTTTAGAGTTAAGGAGATAGATTCCCGTAAATTGTATTATGAATATTATTTTGTTGACCTGAAAGCTGCAGCCAGAAAAGAATGGGGCGGTCAGGCAGATCCCAAGGATGCAGGTCTTGCAAATCGGCCCCAGGGCATGAAAGACCGGTCAGTTTATGTCCGTAAAGAGGTCATCAGCGTTTATCCCGACACCTTATGCTGGATTCATGATTTTGCATACTCTTTTAATGACCCTTCAACAGAGAAATATTTCTGGCATCCGGCCTATGACAATTATCCCGTTGTGGGGGTCAACTGGAAGCAGGCCAATGCTTTTTGTATATGGCGTACACAGTTGAAAAACAGCTATATGTATGGTAAGAAAGGCGAATCTTCGGTCAGTGAATTCCGCCTTCCAACCGAAGCTGAATGGGAATGGGCTGCAAGAGGAGGATATGACGGCAATTCATATCCCTGGGGCGGACCCTATACCCGTAATGACAAAGGATGTTTTTTGGCGAACTTTAAACCCATGAGAGGAAATTATATAGACGATGGGGGTTTGCTCACCGTCATTGTTGCCCATTATCCGGCTAACGAATTTGGTCTGTATGATATGGCAGGGAATGTTGCCGAGTGGACCAGATCAGCATTCCATCCTTCTTCCTATAATTTTACCTGGGACCTGAACCCCGATTATACATACAATGCAAAGGATAGCGATCCGCCTTCCTTGAAACGCAAAGTAATCCGTGGCGGTTCCTGGAAAGATATTGCATATTATCTCCGTGTTTCCACCAGAACCTATGAATTCCAGGATACATCGAAGTGCTATATAGGATTCCGCTGTGTACAGAATTTTCTTGGCCGACAGAAGGACGACAATCCGGCCAGAGCTTCGAAAGTGTACAATTAACAGCTGATTTTCTTATGTTTTTAAGACATAAAAGAACGCGATTTCAACAAATTTAACTTAAATATTCTGAATTATGGGTCTTCTGAATTTTGTAAAATCCAAGCAGTACAAGCACTTCATGGCCAAATTGTACGGGTGGGGAGCATCAGTGGTTATTATTGGTGCATTATTCAAAATCAATCACTATACAGGAGCTGATACAATGCTGATCATCGGATTGGGAACAGAGTCAATCATCTTTTTCTTTTCTGCTTTTGAGCCCCCTCATGTGGAGCCTGACTGGAGCCTGGTGTATCCCCAGCTTGCCGGGATGTATCATGATACGGATATTGATGCCTCGATGGCGTTGGCAACCGGAGAAACGGTTAGCCAGGAACTTGACAAAATGCTGGAGAAGGCTAAAATCGGACCCGAACTTATAAACAGTCTTGGCACGGGCTTGCGCACCCTGGCTGATACAACATCCAAACTGGGTAAAATGTCAGATGCAGCTGTTACCAACGATCAGTTTGTAAGTTCTGTGAAACAGGCAACGGATGGAGCTTCCAGGTTGAGTGATTCATATAAGAAGACAGCAAATGTTCTTGAACAAAGCGTAAACACTTCCCAGGATCAACTCCAACATATGCAGTCTGCTGCTAAAAGCGCCGCCGGCCTTTCCAGCGCATATACTGAAGTTGCCAATTCACTCAAGGAAGAAGTCAGGGTGAATAAGGATATGACTACCAGCATTTCAGCTGCTACAGCTTCAGCAAATAAATTCATGGAGAAATACAATGAATCAGCCGAACTGCTTTCAAAGACTGCTTCTACTTTATCCTCCTCCGCATCTGAAAATGAAAATTACAACAAACAGATGCAAAGAGTTTCGAGTAACCTGTCGGCACTGAATGCATTATACGAACTTCATCTCCAAGGCTCCAATGAGCAGATGGAAAATACCAATAAGTTTAATTCAATTCTTGGAAAATTCGCTGATAATCTTACCGAATCTGTTACAAACACAGCGAAATACAAAGAAAATTTGACTCTCTTAAATAAGGTAGTTGAAAAGCAGTTACAAACTTCAACAAATCATGTTGAAACTTCATCCCAGATGGAGGAAAGCATGAAGCGTTTCCTGGATAATCTGAATGCATCGGTTACACAAACAGCCAGGTTTAAAGAACAAGTGGATAATCTGGCCAGCAATATTGCCGCTTTAAACAAGGTATACGGCAATATGCTCTCAGCTATGAACGTCTCAATAAAGTAAAACCTGTGAGTGTTTAACAATCAGGATTATTCATCTGAAAATTAAAAATTAAATGGCTGGATATAAAGAGACACCGAGGCAAAAGATGATCGGGATGATGTATCTCGTGCTTACTGCATTGCTCGCGCTTAACGTCTCGAAAGAAATGCTTGATGCATTTATCGTGGTTAATGAAACCATGGAGAATACAAACTCAAACTTCAACAAAAAATTAGACAATACGATTGCCAGGTTCAAGATCCAGTACCAGATGAACCCGAATAAGGTTGGTCCGTACTGGGAAAGAGCACAAAAAGCCCGGAAATTATCTGATGACCTCACTGCTTACATTGACAGCCTGAAGTATCAGGTTATTGCGAAGGAGGATGGAATACCATATAAAGAAGCGCAAACCACACCCCTTTCTAAAATTAACGGCAAGGACAAGTATGACGTACCGACAAACTTCTTTATAGGGCGATCCCAGGATGGTTCAGCAGGAGAAGCAAGGAAACTGAAGATCAGAATTGAAACCTATAAAAAGGAAATGATCAGCCTGCTCGATCCAAAATACCAGACTACGATGAAACTGGGTTTGAAAACCGAAGGCCAGTTCGAAGATTCACATGGTGTGAGCCAGAACTGGGAGATGCATAATTTTTACCATACCATTCTGGCGGCCACAGTTACTATTCTTAACCAGATTAAAGCCGATGTTTATAATGTGGAATTCGATGTCGTAAATAACCTCTATGCAGCTGTATCGGCGGAAGACTGGAAGTTTGATGCTATCCGTGCAAAAGTCATTCCGAAAAGTAACTATGTATTTCTGGGTGAGGAATACCAGGCTGAAATCCTTGTTGCTGCATATGACACGAAAGCTAATCCGAATGTGCGCTATATACTTGGCTCTGACTCTCTTACTGCAGCAAACTTTAAGAATGCCACGCCGATTACAGGCGAAAACGGGGTTGTTACTCTTAAACTCGGAGGCTCATCCGAAGGTTTGAAGAAATTTGCAGGGATCATTAAAATTGTAAGCCCACTGGGCGATACAATGACGTTCCATTTTAAAGACGAGTTCATCGTCGCAAAACCGGCACTGACTATTTCCCTCACGAAGATGAACGTTTTTTATGTAGGGGTTGACAACCCGGTGTCAATTTCCGTCCCGGGAGGGCCCGAAAGGATAATTCCTGCTATTTCCGTTGGTAACATCCGGCAGGAAGGGAAAGATTATATCGTCAGCGGGCTTCCCCAGAACACCAGGGAAGCAGTAATTACGGTAAGCGCTGTATTCTCCGGTAAAACGAAGAACATGGGTTCAGGTACTTACAGGTTGAAACGCTTACCTGACCCTATTGCCAGGATTGGCGGAAAGAGCGAAGGAGTTATCTCGAAGAGCCTTGTACTTGCAAGCCCTTTCCTGGTGCCTGAAATGCCTCCCGCTTTTGATTTCGACCTGAAATACGTGGTTACATCATACAACTTCGTTACCGATATAACCGGCGATATCCTTGAATTCAAAGTTCAGGGTAACAGGCTTACACCAGAGATCGTGAGGATGATCACGAATGCTAAAAAGAACAAGCGCCTCTGGTTCGAAAATATCACTGTTAAAGGGCCCGACGGTGAACGTACCATTGCTTCCATCAACCTTAAAATTAATTAAACCAAAATATTCCAGCACATCATGAAAAGGATAGTTTTCATCGCATTTGTGGCAGCACTTGTGTCAGGGGTCAGGATGACTTCCTATGCACAGGTTCTTGAAGCTCCTCCAAGGGATGGTGTTTATGACAGAACTGTGATCACACAGGTTCAGCCGATTCCGTATCCTTATTTAAGGGAAGCAGATATAGTCTGGACAAAAAGGGTCTGGAGAGTTATCGATATGCGGGAGAAGATGAACCAGCCTTTTTACTTTCCTGAAACTCCCCAGAACCAGTGGAAAAGCTTTATGAGGATCATACTCGACGGAATGCAGGAAGGTGCCATCCAGGCATATTCGGCCGAAACAGACCTCTTCCTCGTTCCTTTAGCCTATAAGGACCTGATGGACCAGCTTGAGACAAAGCAGAAGCTGAGACTGAAACGCCCCGACAATCCTGATGTCGAATTTGACACGGTGATATCAAAGCCTTTTTATGCCTCCGATGTAAAAAAGCTGAGGATTAAGGAGGACTGGTATTTCGACAAACAAAGATCGGTTCTGGAAGTTCGCATCCTTGGGATATGCCCTTTGATGGAGAGTTTTGCTGATGACGGCACCTCAAGAGGTTACAAACCCCTGTTTTGGGTCTATTTTCCTGATTGCCGCAACCTGTTTGCCCACAGTGAGCAGTTTAACCTCAGGAATGGTGTTGCCGGCCGCCTTACCTATGATGATGTGTTCATGAAAAGGATTTTCTCGAGCTATATATACAAGGAGGAGAATGTTTATGACCGCCAGATCAGTGACTATGCAACAGGCGTCGATGCTCTCCTGGAATCAGAAAGGGCAAAGAACAAGATCCTTGAGTTCGAATCCAGCCTCTGGGAATATTAACACCTGAACGAATTTTTTTTTGATTTTCTGCCCCGGTCTTCCGGGGCAGTTTTTTTTATATATTGACAGAGCCGGCCAGTGTTTTAATTGTACTCAGCTCTCTTTCCCGGGCAATTTTTTTTATTATGGACTGCGGATTTCATCCTCCCGGTTAACAGATATTTGTTTATTTTTAGCAAGCTAAATGTCTTCATTTTGGTTGCACTCAAACCCTTTCTCGAAACCTCCGTCGAATACCTGAAAGGCGTTGGCCCGGCAAGGGCTGAAGCATTGCGTTCCGAGATGCAGATTGAAACTTTCGGCGACCTGCTTACTCATTTCCCATTCCGTTATGTCGACCGTTCTAAAATGTATCTTATCAGTGATATAAGGGATGAAAATACATTCATACAGCTGAGGGCGCGCGTCATTAAGACAAAAACGATAGGTTCCCCGCGCTCACAAAGACTGGTCGTTTCGGTAGAGGACGAAAGCGGGCAGATCGACCTTGTCTGGTTCCAGGGGGTTAAATGGCTGGTTGATAAATTCGCGAATGGGCAGGAATGGATCATTTTCGGAAAACCACAGCAGTTCAACGGGAAGTGGAATATTCCGCATCCTGAAGTTGAACTCCCTGAAACAGAACCTTTGGCTATCAGTAAAGTGATTCAGCCCATTTACAGTTCAACGGAAAAACTGAAATCAAAAGGCCTGGACTACAAAGGGATCGGCAAGCTTGTAAAAACATTGCTGCTGCATGAGAAGTTCTGTGTAGCAGAAAATTTAACACCGGATATCCTTGAGAGGTTAAGGTTTATCAACAGGCAGGATGCATTCCTGAATATTCATTTCCCTCAAAGCCCTGAACTTCTGACCCGGGCTCAGGCCAGGTTGAAGTTCGAGGAGCTGTTCTTTATCCAGCTCAGACTGCTGAAACAAAGGATAAGCAGGCTCCAGAAGACCGACGGGCATGTGTTTGCCATAGTGGGCGAGTATCTGAATGAGTTTTACCACAAATACCTCACCTTTGAATTGACCAATGCACAAAAGAAGGTGATCAGGGAGATCAGGGCTGATATGGGAGCGGGGAAGCAGATGAACCGCTTGCTTCAGGGGGATGTTGGCAGCGGCAAGACAATGGTGGCGCTGATGTGTATGCTTATTGCCCTCGACAATAAATACCAGGCATGCCTGATGGCCCCTACAGAAATTCTTGCCAATCAGCATTACAGTAACATTTCAAGGATGCTTTCGGGGCTTAATGTGAACATCCGGCTTCTCACAGGTTCTACAAAACAACCGGAACGCAGGGAGATTCTTGAATTGCTCGATGGCAGCAAACCTTCAATCCTGATTGGCACCCATGCATTGATAGAAGACAATGTACAGTTTAAAAACCTCGGCCTGGTTGTCATAGACGAACAGCATCGTTTCGGAGTAGCCCAAAGAGCTGCCTTATGGGAGAAAAATCAAAGGACCCCCCATATTCTCGTGATGACGGCAACTCCTATTCCGAGAACCCTGTCGATGACTCTTTATGGAGACCTGGATTCATCGGTGATTGATGAAATGCCTCCCGGACGAAAACCAATCATTACAAAACATGTATACGACAGGGATCATTATAAAGTTTATACTTTTCTGAAGAAGAAGATACATGAAGGCAAGCAGGTGTATATTGTATATCCCCTGATCGAAGAATCGGAGAAGCTGGACCTGAAAAACCTTGAAGAGGGATACCTTACGGTGGTAAGGGAATTCCCATCACCTGAATTCAAAGCGGGCAAGGTTCACGGGAGGATGAAACAGCAGCAGAAGGATGCTGAAATGAAACGGTTCATTGAAAAAGAAACCCAGATCCTTGTATCAACAACGGTAATTGAGGTTGGAGTGGATGTACCGGAAGCCTCGGTCATGATCATTGAAAATGCAGATCGCTTCGGACTTTCGCAGCTGCATCAGCTCAGGGGCAGGGTAGGCAGGGGCAGTGCCCAGTCATATTGCATACTCATGACCCCGGAAGAACTTGGGAATGATGCACGCATACGAATCAATACGATGCTCCGTACAAATGACGGTTTCGAGATCGCCGAAACTGATCTGCGGCTTCGCGGGCCCGGCGATCTCCAGGGAACACAGCAAAGTGGTATACTGAACCTCCGGATTGCAGATATTATCCAGGATGAAAAGATCCTGAAATTTGCCCGGAATGTTGCTTCTGATATACTGAATGACGACCCGGAACTTAAGCAGGAAAAAAATGCCATTTTGGCAAAACACATTCGCCATATCGACGAGCATCAGCAAAATTGGGGTCTCATTTCGTAATTTATTTCTTAATAATACCTACCTTTGTTCCCTAAAAGAGTGCAAACAGTATGAAGATCTCCTATAACTGGCTGAGTCAATATATCAGGACTGAACTGTCGCCTGAAAAATTGGCAGAGCTGCTTACCGGTTGCGGCCTCGAAGTCGAGAGCCTGGAAGAATTTTATAGTGTTAAGGGAGGTCTTAAGGGAGTCGTGATAGGAGAGGTCCTGAGTTGTGTTAAGCACCCTGACTCCGATCATCTTTCACTCACTAATGTGAACATCGGGAAAGATGAGCCTTTAAAAATTGTCTGCGGTGCTCCTAATGTATCTGCCTCTCAAAAAGTAGCAGTTGCGGTAGTCGGAACCACGCTTTATTTTAATGACAAAGAGATCACTCTTCAGAAGACCAAAATCAGGGGTGAAGTCTCAGAAGGCATGATCTGTGCCGAAGATGAACTGGGGCTTGGACAGAACCATTCGGGCATCATCGTTTTATCAGCTGATGCAAAGCCCGGAACTCCGGCGTCGGAATACTTTAAAGTGGAGCATGACTGGGTGTTTACTATCGGGCTGACGCCAAACCGGGCCGATGCAGCATCACATGTTGGGGTAGCCAGGGATGTTGCTGCAGTGATCAATAACTTCGGAAGGGAGGAACCTCTTGTAAACGGCAAAACCATCGTAAGCCTTCCCGACGTATCGGCTTTCGCACAGGATAACGACAAACTCCCGATAGGAATTACCATTGAAAACCCTGAAGCCTGTCTGAGGTATACCGGCCTTACAGTTACCGGGATTAAGGTCGGGGAATCCCCTTCATGGCTAAAAAACAGGCTGCTGGCCGTGGGCCTGAGGCCTATCAATAACATTGTGGATATTACCAACTTCATCCTGATGGAGCTTGGCCAACCCTTACATGCTTTTGATGCAGAACAGATAGCAGGAAAGAAAGTTGTTGTAAGGAAATATCCTTCCGGAACTAAGTTTACAACCCTTGACAATATTGAGCGTGAACTTGGGAATGACGACCTGATGATCTGTAGTGAATCGGAGCCCATGTGCATTGCCGGGGTTTTCGGAGGCATAAAATCGGGGGTTACTTCAGAAACGACTTCTGTTTTTGTTGAAAGCGCCTGTTTTGATCCTGTTCATATAAGAAAAACAGCAAGGCACCACGGGCTTTCTACGGATGCTTCCTTCCGTTTCGAAAGAGGGACCGATGTCAATATCACTGTTTATGCAATAAAGCGCGCTGCCCTGCTGATCAGGGAAATTGCCGGGGGTGAGATATCTTCCTCCATTATAGATGCTTACCCGAAACCGGTTGAGCCGGCCAGGGTTGTATTACCCTGGTTCAACCTTAACCGTCTGATCGGGAAAGCACTGAACAGACAGGTTGTTAAAGATATATTGGCTGACCTGGGAATTCAGGTCAGCGAAGGTCACACTAACGGCATCGAAGGGATAGACCTGGTAATTCCTTCATACAAGGTGGATGTTACCCGTGATGTGGATGTAATTGAAGAAGTACTCAGGATTTACGGGTATAATAATGTAGAGATACTTCCTGAAGTGAGGTCATCGATGTCGTTCACGAAAAAACCTGACCCGGATAAAGTGAGGAATATTGTTTCGGATTACCTCTCGGCAAACATGTTCAATGAGATTATGAACAACTCATTGACCCGCTCCCTTTATTACGAGGAGAATCCTGACCTGCCTTCTGAAGCCTGCGTGAAGATATTAAATCCCATCAGCCGTGACCTTGATGTGATGCGGCAAAGTCTTTTATTCGGCTGCCTTGAAAGCCTCATTTATAACATGAACCGTAAATCGGCCGATCTGAAATTATATGAATTCGGTACAGTATACCGTAAAGAAGAGGGTTCGGCTGATCCTATTAAAGGTTATCATGAGGAAACCCATATGGCCATTACGCTTACAGGCAGATCCTATGCTGAAAACTGGAATTCAGGTGATGCTGCTGTGAACTGGTTTGAACTGAAAGGCTTTATACAGGCTATTTTGCTTAGACTGGGGATAGTTAATGAAACTATAAATGCAATCCGCGGTCTGACACAAAAAGAATTTTCGGACCATACATTTGCCAAGGGGATTATGTATTCGTTCAACGGCAGGTTTATTGGGAAAGCCGGCCTTTTATCAAAAGCCGTACTAAAATTATTTGACATCAGGCAGGATGTATATTATGCCGAGTTGGACTGGACTGCAGTGCTTTCACTTGTGCCTGTTAAGGAAACTCAGTACAGGGAACTGCCAAAGTTCCCTGAAGTCAGAAGGGATCTTGCATTACTTCTTGATGAAAGTGTGAAATTCGGTGAAATTGAAAAACTGGCCTATCAGACCGAAAAGAAGCTTTTAAAACATGTCGGCCTGTTTGACGTTTATGTGGGGGATAAGATCGTTAAAGGCAAGAAATCCTATGCCCTTAATTTCATTCTCAGGGATGATGAAAAAACACTTACGGATAAAGAAATTGATAAATGCATGGATCGTCTGATCAAAGCATTCAGTGATAACTTAAACGCACAGGTACGTTAGACCTGTCGGATTATTAACTTTCAGAATATAAACTATGGCAGCAAAAGAAAGTCTGGTTCACTCGATCAGCCCGAGCGGGGAAAAATATCCGCTTCCCCGTTTACAGGATTACGGAAAAGAACTTCAGCGGATTGAAAAACTGGTTGAAAAAGCCAGGAAAGAAAAGAAAGAGATTGTTGTTGTAATGGGGCTTGGTTTTGTTGGAGCTGTCATGGCTGCCATCGTAGCCGATACAAAGGACAAGAAAGGCCGGCACAGTAAATTTGTGATAGGCTGCCAGCGTCCCAGTCCGAGGAGTTACTGGAAGATTGACATGATGAACAAGGGTTTGTCTCCTGTAAAGGCTGAAGATCCCGAAGTGGATGAACTGATCGACCGCTGTGTGCTTAATACCAAAACCCTTGTTGCTACGTATCACAGCGATTGTCTGAAGTTTGCCGATTGCGTGGTTGTTGATGTACAATGTGATTTCTCGAAAAAGGAGCTCGGGAACATGAAATCCGGCGAAGCCGATATGGCAGCATTGGAAGATACAATGAAGACCATTGGCGATAAGATCCAGCCTGAATGCCTTGTATTGATTGAGACTACGGTGGCTCCCGGAACTACGGAATTCGTGGCATGGCCGATTCTAAAAAAGGAATTTCAGAAACGCGGGATGAAGAATACCCCATTACTCGCTCATAGTTTTGAACGCGTTATGCCCGGTAAAGACTATGTTGCTTCGATAAGGGATTTCTGGAGGGTTTGCTCGGGCTGTGAGGAAGTAGCCAGGAAGAGGGTTGAAAAATTTCTTCATGAAGTCCTTAATACGAAAGATTTTCCTTTAACCGTGATGGACCGCCCCATCGAATCCGAAACGACGAAGATCGTTGAGAATTCATACCGTGCCGCCATCCTTGCATACCTTCATGAATGGAGCCTTTTTGCCGAGCGCAACGGTGTTGACCTGATAAAAGTCATCAAGGCCATCAAGATGAGGCCCACCCACAGCAATATTATTTTCCCGGGGCCCGGGATAGGTGGTTACTGTCTTCCGAAGGACGGCGGACTTGGATACTGGGCTTACAAGCATATCCTGGGTTTTGAGGATGGCGACAAACTTTTCAGGATCACGCCTGCTGCAATTGACATCAATGATACCCGTGCTTTGCATGTTGCCGAGCTTACGCGTGACGCTCTCAGGAACATGGGCCGATATATAGCCGGATCCCAGGTGCTTCTGTGCGGGGCATCCTATCGCCAGGATGTTGGTGACACCAGGTACAGCGGCAGTGAAATGGTAGTGCGCAAGCTCACCGAAATGAGCGCCGAAATAAAAGTTCATGACCCCTATGTTGAGCACTGGTATGAACTGGAAGAGCAGGATACTTATCCTTCACCCGGCAGCTCATGGAAAAGATTCTTCCGTAATCAGGAAGGCCTGAAGAATGCGGTCGTATCGAAAGACCTTAAAAAATCCCTGAAGGGAGTTGACGCATTTATTCTTGCCGTACCCCATGCTCAGTATCTTCACCTTGACCCGGATGATATCGTGAAATGGGCAGGAGGGCCTTTGGCCGTGGTAGATGCTTTCGGTATTCTCGATGATGTCAGGATCCGCCGTTATTTTGAACTGGGTTGCGAGGTAAAAGCCCTGGGGCGGGGACATCTCGCCAGGCTGAAAAGAGAAGTGAGAAAATGAGTTACGATCTGCGACCTTCATATTAAAATTAAGATTTACCAGTGACCTTAAACCAATCGTAAATCAAAATTCGTAATTCGTAAATTCAATTAATGGTATGGATGTTCAAACAATAAAACAAAGATTTGGCATCATTGGGAATTCCCCTCTGCTTGACAGGGCTATTGATATTGCCCGGCAAGTGGCTGCTACCGACATTACCGTGCTGATCAGCGGTGAAAGCGGTACAGGAAAGGAGTTCTTCCCGAAGATCATCCATCAGCTCAGTGCCCGTAAGCATGGTTCATATATTGCAGTGAACTGCGGAGCAATCCCGGAAGGCACTATAGATTCTGAATTATTCGGCCACGAAAAGGGTTCCTTCACAGGCGCCCATGAGGCCCGTAAAGGGTACTTTGAAGTTGTCAACGGCGGGACTATTTTTCTTGATGAAGTTGCTGAACTGCCTCTGGGAACACAGGTAAGGTTACTACGTGTACTTGAGAGCGGGGAGTTTATCCGTGTCGGTTCGTCTGCAGTTCTGAAAACGAATGCAAGGGTTGTTGCTGCAACGAATGTAAATATTCCTGATGCAGTTGGTCAGGGGAAATTCAGGCAGGATCTGTATTACAGGTTAAATACGGTGCCTATTTTTGTTCCGGCTCTTAGAGACAGGCAGGAGGATATCTATCTTCTTTTCAGGAAATTCGCCTCCGATGCAGCTGAGAAATACAGAATGCCTTCGATATATCTTGATGAAGATGCCCAGAAAATCCTGGTAAGTTATCGCTGGCCCGGGAACATCAGGCAATTAAAGAATCTGGCGGAACAAATATCCATTATTGAAAAAACCAGGAACATTGATGCGGAAACACTGACGAAATATATGCCTTTGGCACATTCCAGCGACCTTCCCGTTCTATATAAGGGGCAGGATACTTCAGGTTTCTCGGAAAGGGAGTTGCTCTACAAGGTGCTTTTCGATATGAAGAAGGATATGAACGACCTGAAACAGCTGGTAATGAATCTTCTTCAGAACGAACAGGCCCTGGGGGATTCTCAGTCTGAAAATCACCAGCTCATCAAGAAGCTATATCAGGATTTCGGGGAGGTCAAGGAACAGGCGCATCCAATTATAATGCAGACCTCCGATATGTCAATGCATGTGACAGAACCAGTGCAGGAACCGGAAGAGGTCGAAGAATCCCTTTCACTTGAAAAAAAGGAAAAAGATTACATCAAACGGGCGCTTGAAAAATACAAGGGAAGGAGAAAAGAGGCCGCACGTGAACTGGGCATCTCGGAGAGAACATTATACAGGAAGATCAAAGATTATAGCCTTGAATGATTTACTAAGTTTTCATCAGGCATGAAAGAACAGGGAACATCAGCATACAAGACCGGCATTATTTTTCGGATCTGTTTTCTTATCCTGATTGCTATGCTGCAGCAGACCTCGTGCAAGGTCAGCTACTCATTTACCGGGGCTTCCATCTCACCGGATGTGAAAACTATTGCCATACCGTATATGATAAATACGGCTTCACTTATTGTCCCTACATTAACCAGAACCCTCACCGACGCCTTAAAGGACTATTTTACTTCTCAGACCAGCCTGCAGGTGGTCGACAAGAACGGGGACCTTGAATTAACCGGCAATATCACCGGATATGCGGTAAGCCCGGTGGCTATCCAGGGAAATGAAACAGCGGCAATGAACCGCCTGACCATTACAGTGAATGTTAAATTTATCAACAGGAAAAACACAAAACAGAATTTTGAGACTACTTTCTCAAGGTATCAGGATTATCCGGTTGCAGACCTGAATACGGTGCAGGACAGGCTTAACGCTGTAATCACAGAACAGCTTGTTCAGGATATTTTCAATAAATCGGTCGTTAACTGGTAATCCGGACTGTCAGGATTAATTTTGTAGTATGAACCGTCAGCAATTTTCGGAATTGGTCAAAGATCCCCGGGCTCTTGCTGCGGAAAGTATTCCTGAGCTGGAAAACCTTATTAAACAATATCCTTACTGTCAGACGGCCCAGATCCTTTTCACCCTGAACCTGCTTCAGCAAAACCATGCTTCTTACCAGGCCCAACTGAAGAAAGCGGTTGCATATGCCGGCGACAGGAAGAAACTGAAAGACCTTCTTGAAGGTAAGAAACAAGCACCCGTCTCCGACACTGAACAATTCATACAAGAAGAACCTGCGGCTTCCGGGGAAGCTGATGATTCTGTCATGCCACAGAATATACCAGTCGAGCCCAAGCAGGAAAATTTTATCGAAGAATCGCTGATAAGTTCTGAAGAACTCGCTCTTGCATCTCCCCAGGCTTTTATACCGGATGTTGAATCCCACGGGTTTGTTTCCTTTCAGCCAGTGATGAATAAACAATCCGATGTGCCAAAACAAAAAGTATCACAGGATGATTTGCTTTCGATAGTAAGGAAAAGACTTGCTGAAATCAATGAAGAAAAAAGCAGGAAGGAGTCAAAAAAAGAACCACTCTTTCAGAAAAGGGATACCTCTATAGGCGAACCGGTTCTAAGGCCTGCTGCCGAATTCAATAAATCAAAAAATGAACTGATAGACACATTCATTCGCGAAGAGCCCCAGATATCGAAACCCAAAAAAGAATTCTTTACTCCCGCTGCAAGCTCTTACCGGTCTAATATGGATGATGAAGATATTGTTAGTGAAACTCTCGCTCTTTTATACGCGAAACAGGGTAATATGCAGAAAGCCATCCATATTTATGAGAAATTATCCTTGCGATTCTCAGAAAAAAGTCGTTACTTTGCCGCCCAAATTGATAATATAAAAGGAAACAGGCCCCAGATATAAACGGGTTATTGATTTCGGATAATATTAACTAATCATACAAAATTCATATTATGGGTGTTTACATCGTTGTTTCAGTGCTTATTCTGATTGCTTCGGCTCTGATGGTGTTAGTAGTTCTGGTTCAGAATTCAAAAGGCGGGGGTCTTGCCTCAAACTTCGCATCTTCAAACCAGTTCATGGGCGTTAGAAAGACAGCTGATTTTCTTGAAAAGACCACCTGGACCCTGGCTGTAGTATTGCTGGCCCTAAGCCTGTTCTCAATTTTTTCAATCCCGAAAAACCAGGGAGCGGCACCGGTGCAGGAAAGCGAGATGAAAAAACAGATAGACCAGTCTAAAGCAACTCCTGTAAAAGACTTCCAGCCGAATCCGGCAGATAAAAAATAATCAGCATTCAACGTTATTTAAGCTGATACACAATAAAGCTGCATCCGATGATCAGGAGCAGCTTTTTTTCCCCTCTAATGTCAGAATGTCAGAAAATATGACAGGCGAATTTTTTGCTAAGAAAATTATCTGAAAAATTGTCTTCAATTCATACTGATACAGTTTTGGCATGGTTTCTGAGAGTATCGAAGCAAATCAAGTGAAATTCATAATGTTTAACTTTAAATAATCTTAAAATGGCAAAATTGAAGATTAAACCTCTGGCAGACCGTGTAATGGTTGAACCAGCACAGGCAGAAGAAAAAACTGCAGGTGGAATTATTATTCCTGACACTGCAAAAGAGAAACCGCAGAAAGGCACCGTGGTTGCTGTCGGCCCCGGTAAAAAAGACGAACCCATGACAGTTAAAGTTGGTGATGTAGTCCTTTACGGAAAATATTCCGGAACCGAGATCACAGTTGATGGTGGAAACTATCTTATCATGCGCGAATCCGACATAGTCGCTGTTATCTGACCATCAACGGCATTCATGAAACATTCACATTGTAACCCTTAAAAAAAATCAGAAATGGCAAAGGATATCATTTTTAGTATTAAAGCAAGAGAGTCACTGAAAAAAGGTGTTGATGAACTCTCCAATGCAGTGAAGGTGACGTTGGGCCCGAAAGGCCGTAATGTCATCCTCGAAAAGTCATACGGTTCTCCCACTGTTACAAAAGATGGTGTTACCGTAGCAAAAGAAATTGAACTGAAGGATGCTATTGAAAACGTTGGCGCCCAGATGGTGAAGGAAGTTGCTTCGAAGACCAGCGACCTTGCAGGTGATGGTACAACCACAGCTACCGTTCTGGCCCAGTCGATTTTCACGACCGGCCTGAAAAACGTTACGGCAGGTGCAAATCCAATGGATCTTAAACGCGGCATCGACAAGGCTGTTCTTGAGGTGGTAAAATCTCTGAAAGCCCAGACCAAACAGGTCGGTGACAGCATGGAAAAGATCGAACAGGTAGCTACCGTTTCTGCAAATAACGACAGTTTCATTGGAAAGATGATTGCAGAGGCGATGGGGAAAGTAAAGAAGGAAGGCGTTATTACAATCGAAGAGGCAAAAGGTATCGAAACAACAGTAAAGGTTGTGGAAGGTATGCAGTTTGACCGTGGATATATCAGCCCTTATTTTGTAACAGATACCGAAAAGATGGAAGTGGTTGCTGACAATCCTTATATCCTTATCTATGATAAAAAGATATCCGTGATGAAGGACTTGCTTCCTTTACTGGAAAAGGTTGTTCAGACCGGCCGCCCCCTCATCATCATTGCTGAAGATATGGAAGGCGAAGCTCTTGCCACTCTTGTTGTGAACAAGATCCGCGGCACACTGAAGGTAGCTGCCATCAAGGCTCCCGGTTTCGGTGACCGTCGCAAGGAAATGCTCGAAGATATCGCCATCCTTACCGGTGGTACCGTCATCAGCGAAGAAAAAGGATACAAGCTTGAAGATACCACACTGCAATACCTTGGCCAGTCTGAAAAACTTACCATTGACAAGGAAAACACAACTATCATCAACGGACAGGGAAAGAAAGCAGACATCCAGGGCAGAATCGGCCAGATCAAATCACAGATCGAAAAGACCACGAGCGATTACGACCGTGAGAAACTGCAGGAACGTCTTGCAAAACTTTCAGGTGGTGTTGCCGTGATCTATGCCGGCGCAGCTTCTGAAGTTGAAATGAAAGAGAAGAAAGACCGTTTTGATGACGCTCTTCATGCAACCCGCGCAGCTATCGAAGAAGGGATCATCCCCGGCGGTGGTGTTGCTTTTATCCGTGCGATCAAAGCCATTGAAAAGCTGAAAGGCTCAAACGATGACGAAAACACAGGCATTCAGATCATTAAGCGTGCTCTGGAAGAACCTCTTCGCCAGATCGTGGAAAACGCAGGCCTCGAAGGCTCCGTTATTGTTCAGAAAGTGAAAGAAGGCAAAGACGATTTCGGATTCAATGCCAATACCGAAGAATATGAAAACCTCTTCCAGGCAGGTGTTATTGATCCTACAAAGGTTGCCCGCGTTGCTCTTGAGAATGCAGCTTCAATTGCCAGCATGCTCCTGACCACCGAATGTGTGATCGTTACCCATAAAGAAGAAAAAACCCCTGCAATGCCCCCGATGAACCCGGGTATGGGCGGCATGGGTGATATGTACTAAAATCACAATTACCTGTTAAAAAAAACCCCGCAAACACGGGGTTTTTTTATTGTCATTTTCGTAGCTTTGAGAAAATGAATTCAGGAACAGTTTTAATTCTCTGAACTATGAAATTATCCGTGTTAACAATCAGCGTAATCCTGGCTTGCAGTTGCTTTTCTTCTGTTTGTGCGCAGACTGCGCCCTCCGGCCTGCCTGTAGATCCCGAAACCAGGAAGATAACATATAAGGAAGTGGTTACCCAGGAAGGAAACCCGGGGTACCTGTATGACAAGGCAATCCAGTGGTTCAGCTTTTATTATCTCAGCCCGGCTTCGGTATTCTCTGTCCAGGACAGGGTGAATGGTAAAGTGGAGGGGCTTGGCAGGTTGCGGGTATACAACAACGACACGAAAACCGGTACCCATACGGACGGCGGGATCGTCACTTACCTGATAAAAATAGAATTCAAGGATAACCGCTACCGGTACATCGTAACCGACTTTAACCTCAAACTGGCTTCCCGTTTCCCCATCGAAAAATGGATGAATAAGGAAGACCCTCTGTATAACCCGAACTGGGATGCTTACCTTTACCAGGTCGATACTACCGTACAAAGACTTGTTTCGACACTGAAAGAGAAAATGAAACCGACCGTTGTCAAGAAGGATGAATGGTAAACCAGTCCCCGATATTCGCGGGCTTTCCGCCGAAGACGTAATATCATTTTTTATTGTTCATAATGAAAAGCCTTTCCGGGGCAAGCAGGTATATGAATGGCTCTGGAAAAAACAATGCGCTTCATTTGATGAAATGACAGACATTCCGAAGACCTGCCGGGAACTTCTTTCGGGTAATTTCACTTTTCACAGGGCCAGCGTTATGACAACCCAGAACAGCAACGATGGAACTGTTAAGATCGGGTTCGGATTACATGACGGTTCAATTGTTGAAGGCGTTCTCATCCCTTCCGGAGAGCGATTTACGGCTTGCGTTTCTTCCCAAGTTGGTTGCCCCCTGGCCTGTACGTTCTGCGCAACCGGCAGACTTGGGTTTAAACGGAACCTGACACCCGGAGAGATATTCGACCAGGCAGCTTACCTCAATAAATTAGCCTCAGAGAGAACAAAAAGCATGGCCGGCTTGTCAAACATCGTTTACATGGGAATGGGAGAGCCCCTCCTTAACTATGAGAATGTAAAAAAATCGGTCGAAATGATCTCTTCTGCGGATGGCATGGGGATGTCGCCCCAGAGGATAACAATCTCAAGTCTGGGAATACCTAAAATGATTCGGCAGCTTGCCGATGACAACTTGAGATGCCACTTTGCCCTTTCACTGCATACTCCGGTAAACAATAAACGAAACCGCCTCGTCCCTTTTAATTTGCAGCATCCTGTGGAGGATATCAGGGAAGCCTTGAAGTATTATTATAAAAAGACAGAGAAACGTTTTACTATCGAATATATTTTGTTTAAAGACATCAATGATTCACTTGAAGATGCCATGCAGCTTGCAGTGTTTTGTAAAAATTTTCCTGTGAAAGTCAATCTTCTGGAATATAATGAGGTTGAAGGAACAGGACTGTTGCGCTCAAGTCCGGAAAGGATGAAAGCATTTGCCGGTTTTCTCGAAAAGAAGCATATGGTAGTCAACGTTCGTAAAAGCCGTGGAAAAGATATTGATGCCGCCTGCGGGCAGCTGGCAGGAAAGGGAAATAGAGAAAGGTGAAAAGCGAAAAGCGAGAAGCGAAAAGTGAAAAGCGAAAAGCGAGAAGCGAGAAGCGAAAAGTGAAATCCATAAAGTCCAAATAAAATTTTGAGTGTTTGATCAACAGTTATTAGCCGTTTACTTATATTTCACTTTTCGCTTCTCGCTTCTCGCTTTTAATTATAATAACAAATATGGAAACAACAAACTTCACAGTCTCCGGCAACATTATCGATGTTGTTCAAAAACGGATCTTCAAAGGAAACATTCAGGTTGAGAACGGGATTGTCAAAAAGGTAACAGAGACCCCCTGCGACAGGGATTGTTATATTTTGCCGGGACTGATCGATGCCCATGTACACATTGAGAGCTCCATGCTTATTCCTTCAGAGTTTGCAAGGCTGGCGGTTGTCCATGGCAGTGTGGCAACTGTTTCGGATCCTCATGAGATTGCAAATGTTCTGGGGGTGCCCGGAATAAAATTCATGATTGAGAATGGTAAAAAAGTTCCGTTTAAATTCAACTTTGGTGCCTCTTCCTGTGTCCCCGCCACATCATTTGAAACTGCCGGAGCAAGTCTGGAGCTTAAAGAGATTGAAGAACTGCTTTCGATGAAGGAGGTCCGATATCTTTCCGAAATGATGAATTTCCCTGGAGTTTTGTTTGAAAATGCTGATGTGATTGCGAAAATCAAGCTTGCACATCAACTTGGCAAACCTGTTGACGGGCATGCGCCAGGTCTTAAGGGTGATGATGCGGCAAAATATATCGGCTCAGGAATAAGTACTGATCATGAATGCTTTACAAAAGAAGAAGCCCTGGGGAAAATAAAGTATGGCATGAAGATCCTTATCCGGGAAGGAAGCGCAGCAAGAAATTTTGAGGAATTGCACAGCCTTGTCGACGAGTTTCCCGGCATGGTCATGTTCTGCAGTGACGACAAACATCCTGATGATCTGGTTGTAGGGCATATTAATTTACTTGTCAGGAGAGCATTGGCAAAAGGCCTCGACCTTTTTAATGTGTTACGAGCATGCACCTACAACCCGGTGCATCATTATAAACTTGAGGTAGGCCTTTTACAGGAGGGTGACAATGCTGATTTCATCATAATTGATAACCTTAAGGATTTCAATGTACTGGAGACTTATATAAACGGTATTAAGGTTGCAGATTCAGGCAAAACCATGATATCCCAGGTAAATGAAACCCCCTTCAATAATTTTAACATTTCTGAGGTTTGTGCGAACGATATAAAAATAAAACAGCAGGCCGGACTGATTCGTGTTCAGGAGGCATATGACGGGCAGCTGATCACCGGCAGCCTGGAGGTTGAGCCATTGCTTGATGATGGTTTTGTAGTTAGTGATCCGGAAAGGGACATCCTTAAACTTATCGTTAAAAACCGTTATTCAGAAGCTCCTGCCGCAATCGGATTTATTCATGGGCTGGGTTTGAAAAGAGGGGCAATCGCTTCATGCGTGGCTCATGACAGCCATAATATACTGGCTGCAGGAACAGATGATGAATCTATTGTCAAAGCAATTAATCTGATCATCAGGAGCAGGGGAGGTATCTCAGTGGTTGATGGCAGCATCGAAGCAGTTTTACCTTTGCCTTTTGCGGGTATTATGACAGTTGAAGACGGTTATTCAGTTGCTGAAAAATACCGCAGAATGAACCATCTGGTGAAGACCCTTCAAAGCACTTTGCGCGCCCCCTTCATGACATTATCCTTTATGGCATTGCTTGTCATCCCTGATCTCAAGCTGAGTGATAAAGGTCTTTTCGATGGTAAAACCTTTACTTTTACCCAACTGTTTAAAGTTTAACAGAAAAAAGTATCTACATATTTATGATCATATGATATTATTTTTATATTTGCTAAGAAATTAAAACCTTGATTACCATGAAGAAGAAACCTGCTTTAGACCTCCAGAAACTGGAAACAGCTGCAAGTAAGCTCAGAGCTATGGCTCATCCGATGCGTATTGCAATTATCGACCTTCTTACTGATAACAAGAAACTTACGGTTACTGAGATTTATGAGAATCTGAATATTGAACAAGCTTCAGCCTCACATCATCTGAACATTCTGAAGAACAAGGGAATTCTTGAATCAAAAAGGGATGGTAAAATGATTCATTACTCACTCAAACTGACTACCCTGACCCATGTGATTGAGTGTATCAACCAATGTGTTGAGGCATGATCTTCAGAATGATGACGAGGGAGCCCATTTCTCCTCGACATCCCAGTTTGCTCTGACCTCAATTATCTTATCAAGAAAAAAGACCTCTTCGGGTTGTATCTTTTTCCTGAAATTCCCGGTATCCCAGCGCCCGTTATAATTACGGTCGAAGATCGCTTTAACTTTAAATTTCCCCGGGTTTAAATATTCAAACTTAACTTTACCATTACCTTTGATTTGCTTCTCACCCAGAAGTGCATCATGTTCATTTAAAAGCTGAATCACATAATTACCGGGACGTTTTGAAATGTCAATTTCAAGGATCAGGTTCCCAAAGTCTCTTAACTGCCTGGTTTTAAATCCGAACCTGAGAGTGTCATTAGCAAGGCCATTCAGCCCGATAAAAGCAGAATCACGTACAAAAACGGAATAATTTTTATCTTCTTTCCATTTTGTCGCTATTGCAATCGAACGCTTCAGGCTGTCGGTAAAATACACTTTTGGCTTCAAGGTATCCTTGTCCTGCATCAGCCTGATAAGGCTTAGTTTGCCTAAGGAAAGCGGATAAGAAAAGGACAAAATAAAATTACCGGCAAACTGATTAAAGGTTGCTGCGTTGGCGTTAGTGTTGACCCCAAGGAAGATTTTTTCCTGATCTTTTTTACCGGCAGATTTGTTTTCTTTTGACAGCAGTTCAAGTTTTAATGTATCAAGCACAGAAGTATCCTGACAAACCCTGAGGATCAATGAGTCCATCTTCGGGTCGGTAAGCCATAAGTACAAAGAGTCTTTAAAAGTCGAATATTCCTGAATCGCCCAGGGCCTGGTTGTGTCACAATTCAATGGTTTCAGATGTAAGGCCTTTACAGGGAAACGGAAATTGATCATCACAAGCCCTTTCTTGATGACCATGGATTTTTGTATCCTCTGAGTCGAATCAATGTCATCAAACAGGAAGAGCAGATTGTTCGGGATAGCCGGAATCTTTGCCAGTGAATCTTTTTTAAGAGAATCAGCGGTAGCTTTTTTAGCGCTGTAGCCAGAAGGTCTGACTTTAGTTTCTCCTTTCTTCGTAGTATCTGCGATAATCTTAAGAGAGTCTTTCAGATTTGCTGAAGAATCGAATTTTGGTTTTGGAATATAATAGGGATGGACAAGGCTGTCGCTGAACGCGACTCTTTCCGATGCCTGATCAAAAATCAGGTTCCCGTTCTGATCGACGAGGGCTGTCAGCTTCATCGGGGTAGCCCTCAGGTTGTGGAATATAAATGCTCCTTTCTCATTGGCTTTCGTCACATAATAGGGCTTAACCTTCAATGGCAGGGAATCGAAAGCAATAGTATCATAACGGTCAATATACAGCAATGCAAATGCCTCCTTTGGAGGAATCAGGTCAAAGGCATTGACAATAGTCCCCCTTAAGCTGAGAGAATCAATATATGGGCCGGTGCTGAATACGTATCTGAATCCGCTCAGGGCATTGTTTTCGGTAATATCGGAAATGGATTTGCCAAAATCAATTGAATAAGTCGTGTTTGCAGAGAGCGTATCTTCCAGTTTCACGACAAGGCTTTTCCCTCTCAGTCTAAGGTCTGGCACGTTCTTCAGAGGCGGTGATACAGTCACCTCTGTTGCCTGGTTTTTAAGTGCAATGAACTCGTCAAAATCGATTTTTATACTGTTGTCTTTGAAGTTTGCAGAAAAATTCGGAGGATCAAAGTTCAGGGGTTTAGGCGGTTTTGTGTCCTTCGGGCCGCCCTCGGGCGCTATGGGGTTTGCACATCTCCAGAACAAAAAACAAGAAGAAAAGAAGAAAAGAAATATGGTCAGCCTCGAATATTTCATAAGGATCAGCTTGCTTGTCATTTTCGCTTCCAAAATTACCAATCGTTTTTGTATCATCTGTGTTTTTTTTATTAATTTTGAACAGGAATTTCCGACAGATCAGATTATTCATTGTTAATTTACAAACAATACGGCATGTCAGGTCACAATAAATGGTCCACCATAAAACGTAAAAAGGGAGCATTGGACTCAAAACGTTCAAAGATGTTCTCTAAAATAATCAAGGATATCACCATATCTGTCAAGGAAGGAGGCCCTGATCCTGATGGAAATCCAAAACTTCGTCTTGCAATTGCCAATGCCAAGGGCGCTTCAATGCCCAAGGAAACCCTCCAGAGAGCAATCAACAAGGGGACTGATAAAGATGCTGCGAGCCTGATTGAAACAACTTATGAAGGAAAAGGACCTCACGGCATTGCAATATTCGTGGAATGTACAACCGACAATCTTCAGAGAACCGTTTCAAACATCAGGGCGCATTTTAACAAACATGGAGGGGAGCTAGGTACCAATGGATCCCTCGCCTATTTATTTGACCGAAAAGGCGTTTTTGAAATTCCAAAGGGAGACCTTGTGCAGGATGACTTTGAGATGGAGCTTATAGATGCCGGGGCAGAGGATATTACAGTTGAAGATGAGTCGTTCACGATTACCACCGCAATGGAAGACTTTGGCTCTATGATGAAGAAGCTTGAGTCAATGAACATAGAGCCACAAAGTGCATCCTTACACAGGATTCCCAAATCGTATGTCACTCTTGAAGAAGAGTCAACCCGAAAAGGGCTTAAGCTGATCGATATACTGGAAGAAGATGAAGATGTACAAAATGTATTTCATAATCTTCAGATCAGTGACGAGATGGCCGAAAAATTCGGATAATCAGATTTCGCAAATAAACTGGGTCAGGTTTATACCCTTGTGCAGGTTCAGTTTTTTCCTCAGCCTGATCCGGGATATTTCAGTACTTGGCGCAGTGATTTTCAGAATATGAGCAATTTCCTTTGTGTTCAGGTTCATTCTGAGCAGGGCGCACAACTTATGATCATTTGGTGTTAACTGGGGATGCATTTTGCGGAGACGGTCGAAAAATCCGGAATGTATCTTTTCAAAATGAGCCTTGATCCTGTACCAATCATTGTCAAATTTGATATTTTCATCTATTGTCTTCAACACTTTTGCAATCTCATTCCTGGTAATTATTGTATCATTTTTCAGGAGACGGTTGATGTCTTTCTTGATCAAACCAATGATCTTATTCTTTTGGCTGATGAAAATGGATGAAGTAGCCAGTTCCCGGTTAATAAGATCCAGCTCCATCTGATGCTTTTGCTTTAAAAGCTGGTTTACTTTCTGTTCGGCCCTGATCCTTTCCTGTAACCTGAGGTTACGTTCCTTTTCAGCTTTTTTACGTTGTTCAATTTCATTTTTCAGCTCTGAAATGATCCGTTCATTAGTAATTTCAAGATTCCTTTGGTAATTGGCAACCTCAATCGCTGCCCTGATCTGGTCTATATCGACAGGTTTGAAAAGATAGGCATAAGGTTTCAGGGAGAAAGACTTTGTAAATATTTCGCTTTTATTCATTGATGTAAGGAAGATAATCCCGCAATTGTAGTTCTCGGTCAGAACTCTGGCGGCTTCAATACCGTCCATTTTTCCAGCCAGCTTGACATCCATAATTACAATGTCAGGCTCATGACTATGTTCTTTTAAACCTGCAATACTCTCTACAGCGCTTTCTCCTTTCGTGTCAATACCAAGGATGACATATCCTAACTCGGATAATTTTTTTTTCAGGTCATGGGCGATAATCAACTCATCTTCAACGATATAAATACTGATGGGTGCCATATTGTTTTTGTTTTGAGATTAAAATTTGAAGTCAGCTTTTTTAAGAATATTATATGTGTCGATAGCAATGACCAATTCTTCATTCGTAGGCATTACCATTGCAATAACCTTTGATCCGGGCTTTGTCAGTATGGCCTCCCTGCCCTGGATACCGTCATTCCGGACGGCATCAAATTCAACACCAAGAAATTCCATATTCTGGAGTATTCGTTTTCGTGTTTCAAAATCGTTTTCACCGATTCCACCTGTAAAAATGATTAGGTCGACCCCACCCATCGCAGCAGCATAAGCCCCGATATATTTTTTAACCCTGTAAGCGTACATCTCAAGGGCCAGCTCGGCGCGTTCAACGCCTTGAGCAGCAGCCATCTCCACATCCCTCATATCATAAGAGATCCCTGAGATTCCGCAAATTCCACTTTGTTTATTGAACAGGTTGTTGGTGTCCTTGATGCTGAGGTTTTCTTTTTCGGCAATGTAAAGCAATACCCCTACATCCACATCCCCTGTGCGTGTACCCATCATCAGGCCTTCAACAGGAGTAAACCCCATCGAAGTGTCAACAGATTTTCCATTTTTGACGGCAGCCATAGAAGATCCATTCCCCAGGTGACAGGTTATGATATTGCTTGATTTATAGTTTTTCCCAAGATACCTGCATGCCTTTTCGGCCACGAACAGGTGCGATGTGCCATGATAACCGTAGCGCCGTATCCTGTATTTCTCATAATACTCATAGGGTAGGGGATAAAGGTAGGCATGGGGAGGCATGGTCTGATGGAAAGATGTATCAAAGGTAGCTACCTGTGGTACATTGGGAAGGATCGCTTCCATTGACAAAATGCCTTTCAGGTTTGCAGGGTTATGTAAAGGTGCCAGTTCTATGCATCTTTCTATTCCTTCTTTAACTTCTGCATCGATCTGGACGCTGTTTTTAAATTTCTCACCACCGTTCACGACCCTGTGGCCAACGGCTTCAATCTCTGTTATGTCCTTGATTACACCATGCTCGGGGTGTTTGAGTGTTTCAAGGATAAGGAAAATCCCATCCTGATGATCGGGGATGGGTTTAACAATTTTTAGTTTTTCTTTATTGGTAACGTGGTGGGTAAGTTCGCTTTTTTCAAGACCGATCCGCTCAAGCAGGCCCTTAGCTAAGAGCTCAGCTTCTATGCCAATATCAAACAGCCGGTATTTGATCGATGAACTTCCGCAATTTAATACCAGAATTTTCATAATTTGAACAAGATGTTTGTAGTAAGTTTTAGTTGATTATCAGGTAACGAACACCTGGTAATTCATTTATTGTTAGGGTAAGCAAACTTACGACTAAAATACATGAATACAAATAGAAAAAGAAAAAAAATTAAGGAATTTATATGGTGAATGTTATATTATTAATAATCACGATATTTTCCCTCTGGAACAGATATTTCCGATTAAGGTTGTATTTTTGGTCTGCAAATTCAGGTAAAATTCTCCTTCGCCAATGCCTCTGATCAATTCGGTCATTTCGTGGTTGATGAAAAAGCGGATCCACCAGATCGAGCTGTTCATGAAATACCCCTTGGAAGTCCAGCAGGAATTGTTAAAAAAACTCCTTAATTCAGCCAGGAACACAGAATGGGGAAAATTTTATGATTACCGTTCGATTCAAACCTACGAAGATTTCAGGAATCGTGTAACATTGAATGATTATGAATCTCTGAAACCTTTTATTGACAGGCTTAGACAGGGAGAGCAGAATGTACTCTGGCCATCCGAGATTAAATGCTTTGCAAAATCCTCAGGGACCACAAATGATAAAAGCAAATTCATACCGGTGAGCCAGGAAGCTCTTGAGGAATGCCATTTCAAGGGAGGGAAAGACCTGCTTTCGATTTATTGCAATAACCATCCTGAAACAAATCTTTTTTCAGGTAAAGCTATTGCAATGGGAGGGACCCATCAGATCGTGGAAGCAAACAATGATTCCTATTACCTCGGTGATCTTTCGGCAATCCTTATCCAGCACCTGCCTGTATGGGTCGAATACTTAAGGACACCTGACCTTTCAATCGCCCTGATGGAGGAATGGGAATCCAAAATAGAGAAAATGGCTGCCGCCACAGTACCCCATGATGTTACCAATATTTCGGGAGTTCCTTCCTGGACGCTGTTAATGCTGAAAAAAGTACTTGAGATCACCGGAAAAAAACATTTACTTGAAGTTTGGCCGAATTTTGAATTGTATATACATGGGGGCGTGAATTTTGTGCCTTACAGGGAACAGTTCAAACAATTGCTTCCAGGAGATACAGTGAATTATCTTGAAACATACAATGCCTCGGAGGGATTTTTCGGTATTCAGGACCGCAGCAGCGCAAATGACATGCTCCTGATGCTGGATTATGGAATATTTTATGAGTTTATTCCGTTTGAAGAAAATAGTTTGGATACTTCAGATATAGTCTCTCTCAGCGATGTAAAGACAGGGGTAAACTATGCCGTCATAATTACAACCAACGGAGGCCTGTGGCGATATAACCTGGGCGATACTGTAACTTTCACTTCCCTCCGGCCATACCGGATCCGGATTACGGGCAGGACAAAGAATTTTATCAATGCTTTCGGTGAAGAGCTGATAGTGGATAATGCTGAAAAAGCCTTGTCTATTGCATGCAGGAAATGTAATGCCCTGCTTTGTGAATTTACTGCTGCACCGGTTTATTATGGTGAACAGAGAGGGGCTCATGAATGGCTGATTGAATTTGAAAAACCACCCGACGATCTCGGGTTTTTTACTGAAACCCTTGATAATGCTTTAAAATCTCTGAATTCTGACTATGAAGCCAAGAGGTACCACGACCTGTTACTTGGCGAGCCGCTTATACGTGTAATGCCCAAAGGCACATTTTATCGCTGGTTAAAGGAAAAAGGGAAACTTGGAGGTCAGAATAAGGTTCCCCGCCTCGCAAATGAAAGAAAGTATGTGGAGGCTCTCCTTTCGCTGGTTCCGGGGGTAAAATAAATAATAAAATCTCTCGAAAATTCACAGGTATTTGTTCAGGTCATAAAATTCATGTAGGTTTGACAGTAAATTCCTGTTTATGCATATTGCCATTGCCGGTAATATAGGGTCCGGAAAAACTACCCTTACAGGCCTTCTGGCTAAAAATTTGAAATGGGAACCACATTATGAGGACGTGGATACGAACCCTTACCTGCATAGTTTCTATGAAGACATGCAGAGATGGTCATTCAATCTTCAGGTGTACTTTCTTAACAGCCGTTTCAGACGTATCATCGAGATCAGGAAGTCGGGCAAAACGGTAATCCAGGACCGCACGATATATGAAGATGCATACATTTTTGCGCCCAATCTTCATGCCATGAACCTGATGAGTACCCGGGATTATGAGAACTACAGATCGTTGTTTGAACTGATCAGTTCCCTGATCAAACCACCCGATCTGATCATTTACCTCAGGGCAAGTGTTCCGACCCTCGTAAATCAGATCCAGAAACGCGGAAGGGAATATGAAAGCGCCATCCGGATAGATTATCTTAAGAACCTCAACGATATGTACGAGGAATGGGTGGAAAATTATAAACTCACGAAGATTCTCTTTATCGATGTCGACAATTTAAAGTTCAGCGAAAGTACTGAACATCTTGGAGTGGTCATCGATAAAGTGAATGCAGAACTTCATGGTCTGTTTTAGCCCCTGCTGCCTGTGAACGTTCTCGGAGTCATACCGGCACGCTATTCTTCCTCCAGATTCCCGGGCAAACCCCTGGTCGTCATTGACGGGAAAAGTATGATCCGGAGAGTTTATGAGCAGGCCATGTTATGTCGCGGCCTTTCCGAAGTGATAGTTGCAACCGACAACAGCAGTATAGAAAAGCATGTTTCTCTCTTTGGCGGAAATGTCATGATGACATCCGAGCACCACAGAAGCGGAACGGAAAGGTGCAGCGAAGTATGCAGTAATCTTAGTGCAAAAGGCAAAGTTTTCGATGTTGTTGTGAACATACAGGGTGATGAGCCTTTCATACATCCCGGGCAGATAGAACAGGTCCTGAGTTGTTTCAGCAACCAGGGAACAATGATTGCATCCCTGATGAAAAAGATTGAATCAAATGCCGAACTTAGTAATCCCAGTGTGGTTAAAGCGATTGCCGATACCCGGGGGAGAGCTCTGTATTTCAGCCGTACAATAATTCCTTTCGTAAGAGATTATGAAACCGGCAAATGGCTTGACCACTATACATATTATAAACATATAGGCATTTACGGATATCGGTCCGATATCCTGATGCAGATCGTTAAATTACCCCCTTCCTGCCTTGAGGCTGCTGAATCCCTGGAACAGCTCAGGTGGCTTGATTACGGTTTTGAAATAATAATGAAGGAAACCATTTTTGAAAGCCAGGCCATTGACACCCCCGACGATTTATTAAAACTTACTAACAGAGAATAAGGGCAGGTTTATCATTTATGTATCTTCGCGCCAAGCATTGTTGACCTTATGGATGTGCGGATAAAAATTGCCCGTTTATTGGAGGAACATGATTGTGTTATTCTTTCCGGATTCGGGGGTTTTATTGGTAATTATGTTCCTGCCCGTATTGATCCGGTTAGCCACACATTCGTCCCTCCTTCAAAAAAGATACTCTTCAATATCAACCTGCAGCAAAACGACGGTTTATTGTGTAACCGTATCGTAACTGATGAAGGAGTATCTTATGCCGATGCGCTGGCTCTTGTGAATGAGCTTGTGACCACCATAAAACTTCATCTCAAAAGCGGGAAGTCATTTATTATTCCTGAAGTTGGCAGGCTTTTTTCAGGAAGGGAAGGAACGTTGCAATTTGAACAACAAAAAGATTCTAACCTTTTACCCGATGCTTTTGGTCTGCAGACCTTCGTTTCACCTCCGGTAAGCCGGAATTCATACACCGACAGGTTCGAAAAAGTTCTCGTAACCCAGCAAAGGGATGTTTCTATTCCCAGGCGACAATTTCCGCGCTCGTTAAAATGGGCTGCAATGCTTGCAATCCCCATAGGTGCTGCAGCAATTATAGGAATTACCCAATATGACAAGCTCAGAAATCCTTCGGTAAACAACGCCGGCATTTTAAGTTCTGTGTTTTCCCGTTTTTCAGCATCTTCCCTGGATGAGAAAAAGGAAGCACCTGCACATGGATCTGAGATCAATTTTGACTTCGGAGCTGTCCCTTCAATTTTCAGCGACCCGGCCCCTGCTCCTTCTCAGTCAACACGTTCTTCATCAGAACCAGATATGGATGTCATGGTCAATTCAGCCCGCCAGGCAGCGGAACAGATTTCGGATAACAATACGATCACCGGGGAACCGAATAAAAATAAGCCAGTGAGGGTTCCCGATGTTGAGAAAGAGCCGTTGACCCAGTTTTCAGAAACCCCTGTTTCAGAAAATGCCGGGCCAATCCGTAAAACAGATAATTTCGCTATCATTATCGGGGCATTCAAGATGCATGAAAATGCATTAAAATGTGTACAGGATGCTAATTCAAAAGGCTTAAATGCCGGGATCTACGATCGTTCCAGAACCGGGCTGTACCGCGTTGCCATTACTACTACCAATAAGCATACAGAAGCTGAAGAGCTTCTCGGCGAAGCCAGGTTGAAGGGTTTTTCAGGTGCCTGGCTGCTGGCCAAATAGTTTCCCACGTGCCTAAAAAGAAACTAATCCACTTTAAGGAAAACCTGACATTTCCGTTTCTTTTTCAATACAGGTATCACGAACTTGGCAATGGCTTTCCCCTGAAAGGCTGCTGGAAGGAGAAATTCTTTCAAAATTCAAATCCTGTCATTCTTGAACTTGGATGCGGGAAAGGTGAATATACCGTAGGGCTTGCGAAAGCACATCCGGAAAAGAATTTCATCGGTATGGATATCAAGGGGGCCCGCCTTTGGAGGGGTTGCCATACAGTGAAACAAGATAATCTCGGAAATGTCGCCTTTATCCGAAGCATGATAGACCATATTGAGCATTACTTTACCCGGGATGAGATTTCTGAAATCTGGATCACTTTCCCTGATCCTCACCCGGGGAAGGAAAGAAAGCGCCTGACCTCACCCCGCTTCATTGAGAAATTTCAAAAAATAATGAAGCCTGGCGGGATAATCCATCTTAAAACCGATGACATGAACCTTGTTGATTATACTTCAGGGGTTATTGAAAAATGCGGTCATAAGGAGATATTGACAATCAGGGATCTCTACAATTCAGGAACGGGCGGTGATGTTGTTAATGTTCAAACTTATTATGAAAATATTTGGCTTCAGGAAGGGAAAAAGATCTGTTATCTCCAGTTCAGCATTAACAATACAAATTAAGCAACGCATGGAAAAGACCATCATTTTTATCCTGTTCATATTGAATTTTTTACCTTTTTCATTGAAAGCAGAAGAAGGCATGTGGCCGCCTGTTTTTCTGAGTCAGAGAATAGGTGAAATGCAGAAGATGGGTTTGAAAATGACTGCCGAAGAAATATACAGCATCAATAATTCATCCCTGAAAGACGCCATAGTCCAGTTTGGCAGCGGGTGCACCGGCGTCCTGGTATCGGAAAAAGGCCTGATTCTTACCAATCATCACTGCGGTTTCGGTTCCATTCAGAAACAAAGCAGAATGGAACATGATTACCTGACAAATGGCTTTTGGGCGGGCTCAATGGAAGAGGAACTTCCGAACCCCGGCCTCACTGTTACTTTTCTGGTCAGGATGGAAGATGTGAGCATCAAAGTAATGGAGGGTGTGACTGCTTCAATGACCGAATTGGATCGTGCTGCAGTTATAAAAAAGAATATTGAAAAGATCGAAAAAGGAGCATCACAGGGTGCCGGCTTCGAAGCAAAGGTAAAACCCTTTTATTATGGGAACCAGTATTTTCTTTGTATCAATGAAGTGTTTAAAGATGTGAGACTTGTCGGCGCTCCGCCTTCCAATATTGGTAGTTTCGGAGGGGATACCGATAACTGGGCATGGCCCAGGCATACCGGAGATTTTTCCATTTTCAGGATCTATGCTTCAAAAGACAATAAACCGGCTGATTACTCAAAGGAAAATGTTCCGTATAAACCTAAAAAGTATCTTTCTGTTTCAATGAAAGGTGTTGAGAAAGGAGATTTCACGATGATTTTCGGCTTTCCGGGAACCACAAAGGAGTACCTGACATCTTACGGGGTTGATCTGATTGCGTTTAAAGAAAATCCTGTAAAAGTGTCGTTCAGACAACAACGGCTTGACATTATGAAAAACGCGATGGCTTCAGATCGAAGAACCAGGATGCAATATGCATCAAAGCATGCCGGTATAGCAAATGGCTGGAAGAAAATGATGGGAGAAAGCAAAGGAATTGAACGCCTTGGTACTGTAGGGAGAAAACATGAACAGGAGAAGGGTTTTGCAGAATGGGCTAATGCTGATCAGGCGAGAGCAATAAAATACGGAGCCCTCTTTAATGCAGCTGAAAAAACATACAAGCGATTATATCCTTATGATCTTGCCGGTATCTTTGTAACCGAAGGTTTCCAGGGGATAGAGCTTCTGAAATTTGCATCTGGTTTTAAAGACATTATTAAGTTATCGTCACAAAAGGATGCCAAAGAATCAGACCTCGTTAAAAACGCAGAAAAGCTCAGGTCAGCAACCCTGACATTTTTCAAGGATTATCAGCAATCCTTAGATCGTAAAGTGGCCCTTGCTTTGCTGACCATGATCTCGAATAAAATGAGCCAGGAATTTAAACCGGATTTCTTTAAAGAGATCGAAAAAAAGCAACATGGGAAGTGGGCCGGATTTGTGGATCGTTTGTTTGCGACCTCAGTATTTGCAGATAGTTCGAAACTTATTCAAATTCTTTCTGAACCGGGGGCGAAAAGTTTAAGGAAACTTGCCAAAGACCCTGCTTACCTTTTGATCGCATCTTCAGCCATAATGATGGATAAAACAATCAGCCCGGTCATGCTGGAGTGTAACAGGACCATTGACAGTTTGCAGAGGATTTATATCGAAGGACTTATGCATTACGAGAACGGCAGACTGCTTTATCCCGATGCAAATTCGACTATGCGTATTGCCTGCGGGAAGGTTGATGATTACAGTCCGGAAGATGCTGTAACCTACCGCTATTTCACTACGGTTGCAGGGATCCTTCAAAAAGAAAATCCCGACATCTATGATTATGTTGTGGACCCAAAACTTAAGAATCTCATCCTCAGCAGGGACTTCGGGCAGTATGTTGATAAAGACGGAACAATGCATGTCGCCTTTACGGCCTCAAATCACACAACAGGGGGTAATTCAGGCAGCCCTGTCCTGGATGGTAACGGTAGTTTGATCGGTTTAAATTTCGACCGGAACTGGGAAGGGACAATGAGCGACCTTCAATATGATCCTGATCAGTGCAGAAATATCATCCTCGATATAAGGTATTGTCTTTTTATCATTGACCGTTTTGCCGGGGCCCAAAGGCTTGTAAATGAAATGAAGCTTGTAAAAGACTGATATGAAAGAAGTCCCTTATCCGAAAAGGTTCACGAGAGCATTGGTGATTGTTGGATAATTGTAACGGAATCCCATATTCGTAAGTTTACCGGGAACCACCTTATGACCTTCAAGCAAAACAACAGAACCTTCTCCGTAAATAAATTTCAGAATGCTTCCCGGTACAGAAAATAAAACAGGCTGTTTCAAAACTTTTCCAAAAGTTGAACTGAATTCCGCATTCGTGACAGGATAAGGGCTGACGATGTTAACCGGTCCGCTTATTGAATTGTTTTCAATAATAAAAATAAATGCTCTTACAAGGTCTTTAATATGGATGAATGAGAGCCATTGATCACCTTTACCGATTTTTGCACCCAGCCCGAAACTGAAAAGAGGGTACATTTTCTCCAGTGCTCCTCCATCGGTTCCTAAAACCAGTCCCATTCTTGGTAAGGCAACTCTGATAAGGCCGGATGCAGCCAATGCTTCTTTTTCCCATTCCTTGCATAAACTTCCAAGGAAACCACCGGCATAGGAAGAACTGCTTTCATCATGTGTATTCACACTATCATAAATGTCGACGGCAGAGGCAGAGATCAGAAGCCCTGGTTTGTTCGAAGAGCTCAGGATGGAAGATACAATCTTGCGGGTAGTTACAATACGGCTGTCGACTATCTCTTTTTTATAACTCTCATTCCATCTTCTTGAGATATTAGCTCCGGCAAGATTGATGACTACATCACAGTCTTCAATTTTTGATTCTCTGAATTCATCATCTCCCATGCTGAACGATTCCCTGTTGATGGATTTTGTGGTCCAGCCTTTTTCATTGAAAGCCCTTTTTAGTGCTGTGCCGATAAATCCTCCCGCGCCACTGACAGAGATTATCATATCTTTTTTTTGTAAAGTTAATAAAGAAAATGCCTGAAAACACAGATCAATATTTTTACGATGAGGAATGTAAACTGCTTCTTCAAATTATATAAATTTGCTTACCTTTACTTAGAATTAAACCCATCAAACGGGAAACTGATCTTACCTGAACACATGACCGGCAACGAACAGAATGAAAAATTATTCAGCGAATTCCCCCAGGTCCCTACTTCGGAATGGGAGAAAAAGATCGTTACAGATCTGAAGGGAGCTGATTATAATAAAAAGCTTATCTGGAATACTGAAGAAGGGATCCAGGTGAAACCATATTACCGTGCCGAAGATTTGCAGGGCCTTGAATATATTGAACGGCTGAAAGAAAAGCAACCGCAGATCTTCAATACCGGAAGTGATAACAACTGGATACTGCGCCAGGATATTCTGACGGGAGATATCGGAAAAGCCAATCGTTTTGCACTTGAAGCTGTTGAACACGGTGCTGATGCCGTCGGCCTCAATGCCAAGGAAGTAACGACATTCAAACAGATGTCCGCATTGCTTCAGGGGATAGATCTGACAAAAACATGGATCTATTTCATCAGTTCAAAATCGTATCCTCTCACACTTGAACTTTTCTTGTATGAGTTAAGCGCCAGGCATCTGAACAGTGAGGTGGTGAGGGGCGGGATAAACTTTGACCCTCTGAGCTATTTGCTGCTTCATGGGGAGTTTTATATCAATTTCAATAATAACATTGAAGAAACCGAATACCTTCTGAATACCATTAGCAAACGTTTGCCATTGTTCAGGTCAATAGCAGTCAATGGTCAGTATTTTCAGAACTCCGGTTCAACATTGGTTCAGGAACTGGGCTTCAGTCTTTCAGCAGCGAATGAATATATTTCTTCTCTTACAGATAAAGGATTCTCAGTTGACTTTCTGGCGCCGAAAGTACTGTTTCATTTTGCTTGCGGGCCAAATTATTTCATGGAGATCGCCAAACTGAGGGCCGCCAGGATTTTATGGGCAAAAATTATTGAGCAATATGCCAATAAAAACCCGGAATCATTGAGAATGTTTATCCATTCTTCCACTGCTGCCTGGAACAAGACCATATATGATCCATATGTAAATATGCTCAGAACGACAACGGAAGGAATGTCAGCTGCCATTGGTCAGACAGACTCTTTAGCCATAGGGCCCTTTGATATGCCTTTCAGCCAGCCTGATGATTTTTCTTTCAGAATAGCCAGGAACCAGCAACTCATCTTCAGGGAAGAATCATATCTGAACAGGATCAGTGACCCGGCTTCAGGAGCATATTATATCGAAAGACTTACCGACAGCCTGGCTCAGAACGCCTGGAACCTGTTCAGGAAAGTTGAAGGAATGGGAGGAATGATAGAAGCTGTGAAATCCGGCTTTGTCCAGGACGAGATAGAAAAAAATCGCGATCAGAAGATGGCAGACATGGCTTTGAGAAAATCTGTTCTGATCGGCACCAACCAGTTTCCTGAATTAAAAGAGATGATGCTTGATAAGGTGCAGGTTTTTTCCCGTGATGATGAAAAAAATACCGGGACGTATAAAAAACTATGCCCTATGCGTTTGTCCGGGACCATTGAAGAACTCAGGCTTTCTACTGAAGAGTTTGTCAGCAAAGGGAATCACCGGCCTGAAGTTTTCCTTTTCACATACGGGAATCTGTCAATGATGAGGGCAAGAGCAGGTTTTGCAACGAATTTCTTCGGATGTGCTGGTTTTTCTGTTATTGACAATCCGGGATTTGATACTGTTGAAGAGGGTATTGCAGCGGCAATCGGGAAAGCTCCGGATATTATAGTGTTCTGCAGTTCTGACGAAGAATATGAAGACCTTGCGGTCAGGGCTGTCCCTGCATTAAAAAGTGCTATACCAGCTTTGATAGCCATTGTTGCGGGCTATCCAAAGGAAAAGATTGACGCACTTAAAAAGGCTGGCGTGGATGATTTTATACATTTGCGCAGTAACCTGCCTGAAAGCCTGAAAAAGCTGAGTAACCAAATGGGTATCCCATTAAAATAACATTTAAATATCAGGAATTTTATGGATCAGAACCAAAGCATGAACAATACCGGCACTAATGAAAAAAAACTGGTGATTCTTGTAGTTGAAGACAACGCAATTAACCTGAGGCTTATCACAGCTGCACTCACAAGATTAGGCCATAAGGTTGATTCTGCAACCGACGGTCAGATTGCACTGGATAAATTCAGAGAAAACACCTATGATGCTATTTTAATGGATATCATGATGCCGGTCATGGATGGTCTGACTTCAACAAGAGAGATACGTAAACTGGAGGCTGCAAGACCTTCAGCTCAGCGTAAACGGGTAAAGATCATTGCCATCACTGCGAATGCATTTGAAGATGACCGGAGTAAATTTTTTGAGAGCGGGATGGATTTTTATATGAATAAACCCATTGAAATAGACGAACTAATCAGGATACTTCAGTTATAAAAGAAAACTATTCCAAAAAAGGCGGACGCGTGAATAAGAAAGGCTTTTTCAAGGTTTTAATCATCCCATTCCTGATCTATATCGTACTGGTGGGTCTTTATATCCTTTTTACCATTTATTCCGAACAAAACAGGATTATTTCCGATGTAGACCACAGGCTTGTTATTGCAGCTTCCAATATTAATAAGATTCTCGATTCCAACTTCTTTGACAGGGCTTCCGATTCAGGAAAGATCAGTGAGGCAGAGCATTTGAAAAATATTATAACACTCTCCAAACATGCAAAAACAGCCGGCCTGACATATCTTTATGCCACTGTCGTGCGGAATGGTAAAGTTTATTTTATTGCATCAAGCGCGAAAGACGAAGAGTTTACGAAACAGAAACTGCCAACATACTGGCAGGTGTATCCCGAAGCCACAAAGGAGTTTATACAGACCCTTAATTCCGGCAAACCTACTTACGAAACTTCAGAGGACCGCTGGGGTAAATTTGAAAGTGCCATCATCTCGAAAACGTCTCCGGGAGGTAATCGCTACCTCCTGGGTGCCGATATGGATGTGACCTATATTAGAGCGCTTATCATTTCCCGGATCCCGTATTTTATTATGCGGGCCGCATTTTTTCTTCTGATAGTTTCACCCTTCTTTTATTTTCTTTCAAAATACTATAAAAAGAATACCCGTATCCTTGAAGCTGAAATATTGGAAAGGAAACATGCCGAAAAGCAGTTGGAGGATTATAAAGCCGATCTTGAAGAAATAGTTCAGTCGAGAACAGAAGAACTTCAAAAGGAAATCAGTGAAAGAAAGGAAATGTCGGAGGAACTAAAGATCGCGAAGGAAACTGCTGTGAAGGAAAGTCGTGCGAAATCAATTTTCCTGGCAAACATGAGCCATGAGATCAGGACTCCGATGAATGGAGTGATAGGAATGACAAACATCCTGAAGGAAACACAACTTACTGATGAACAGAAAGAGTACCTTGACATCATTGACATTTCGGGCAACAATCTTCTGTCGATTATCAATGATATTTTAGATTTCTCCAAAATTGAAGCTGGTCAGGTCGAGATTGAAAATATCTCCTTTAATCTGAGGCATAACCTTGAAGAAGTGGTTAAAATGCTTCATACAAGATCTGAAGGAAAGGGGTTGAAACTATTTCTAACTATTTCATCTGACCTGCCGGATCTTATAAAAGGTGACCCGGTGAGGTTAAAACAGATCGTAATGAACCTGGCCAATAATGCCATCAAGTTCACGAATGAAGGAAGTGTCAGCATTTCAATTGAACCGGTTTGGCAGAATGAGGTTCAGATGATGGTGAAGTGCCGGGTTGTCGACACCGGCCTCGGCATCTCGGTTAAGGGCCGCGAAAAATTGTTCAAGGAGTTTTCCCAGACCGATGTATCAACCACAAGAAAATATGGGGGTACTGGTTTGGGCCTTAAAATTTCATATGACCTGGTGAGACTGATGGGCGGTGAGATAGGTGTTGAAAGCGAAGAAGGTAAGGGGTCTGTTTTTTGGTTTACCGCAGTATTTCAAAAAATGTTGAAGGTCGAACTCGATAAACTTGAACAGGAAAAGCAGAAAGACGATATTAAAAATATTTCTATCCTTCTTGTCGAAGACAATTATATCAGCCAGAGGGTCGCACAGGCTTCCCTGGGGAAGGAGGGATTTACCAATCTTGAGATCGCCGAAAACGGAAGGGTTGCCATTCGCATGTTTGAGAAAAAAGAATATGAAATCATCCTGATGGATATAAGGATGCCGGTAATGGACGGCCTTGAGGCTACGGAAAAGATCCGTGAGATCGAACGAAACAACCCGAACAGGGGGCATTCCTATATTGTTGCCTTTACTGCGTATGCAGTTGAAGGCGACAAAGAACGTTTTCTTGAGGTGGGGATGGATGATTACGTGGCTAAACCTTTCCAGCCGGAAGAACTTATCAGAATCATCGCGAAATATGCCGGGAAGAGAGAATTCCGTAAACAAAAATCTCTTAACATCCTGCTTGCGGAAGATAATAAGATCAACCAGAAAGTCGCAATTAAAACGCTTGAAAGCTTTGGGCATAATGTTGTTTTGGCTGAAACTGGCATACAGACCGTTGATAAATTTAAAGCGGGCGAATATGATATTATCCTGATGGATGTGGAAATGCCCGACATGGATGGTATTGAGGCCACCAGGCTTATACGAAAGATAGAACGGGAAGACATATTGGTTGGTGCGGCGAGGAAAAGGATAAAAATTGTCGCACTCACAGCATCTACCACGAAGGAAGACAAGGATAGATGTATTGCCTCAGGCATGGATGATTATATCAGCAAGCCATTCAGGCAGTCGGAACTTGTCCGCGCTTTAAGTGTTTAACATACAACATATGAAGAAACTGCTTCTTATACTGTTTAGCTGTTCTGTTATATTGCACAACCTTTATGCGCAGGATGAACAGGTTCAGAAAGAAGCCGAGGAATCTGTAAGCGACAAAGCAGTTACTTTAAATTTCGGGGCGGATGTCATGAGCCGTTTTATTTGGAGAGGGTTCGACTACGGAAATTCTCCGGCTGTTCAACCCAGTATTTATTTGAGCTGGAGGGGCCTTAATCTCGGGGCCTGGGGATCTTATTCCTTTGCTTCTAACCGGATAATGATTAATGATACGGTTTCGGTTAACATCGGGAACTATACGGAAATAGATTTGTATTTGTCGTACACCCTCAAATGGTTTACATTCATGTTCTTTGATTATTTTGTTCCGAATGGCCTGGATCCGGATTATACTGGTCTTCAGAATTACCAGTATTTTAACTATGATAAGAAAACCACCGGTCATGCATTTGAAGTTTCAATAGGTTTTAGCGGGCCGGAGAAGTTCCCGATTAAATTCTTTGCCGGAACAGTTGTTTACGGGAGCGATAAAGCAAAAGATACTTTAGGAGCATACAGTAATGTGAACAAGAATAACTTTTCAACTTATCTGGAATTGTCTTACCCGCTTACTTTCCATAAAATAGACATTAATTTCTTTGCAGGCGGCACTCCTTTCGGCGGAAGCTGGTATGGACCTAAAGCCGGTTTTACCAATGTCGGGATCACAGCCAGGAGAAGCATTCCAATAACAAAATCTTACGGTTTGCCTGTTCAGGCATCCCTGATAACCAATCCGGTTGCCCAGAAAGTATTTCTTGTCTTTGGAATATCATTTTAAGACTAAATTAACTACAAAAGCTACAATGAGAATTGATTTTACAGACATCGACTTCAGATCGGCAATCAAAGCTGAAGGGGATAAAAGTACCCGGGATAATGATGCCAGAAGGGAACCCTGGATGACCGCTGAACAGATCCCTGTCAGATCCCTTTATACTTCAAAGGATTTAGCTGGTATGGAGCATCTGAATTATGCTGCCGGTATTCCTCCTTTTCTTCGCGGGCCATACTCTGCGATGTATGCGATGAGCCCCTGGACCATCAGGCAGTACGCTGGTTTTTCCACTGCAGAAGAGTCCAATGCCTTTTATCGCAGGAACCTGGCTGCAGGGCAGAAAGGGTTATCTGTCGCTTTTGACCTTGCCACCCATCGCGGTTATGACTCCGATCACCCCAGGGTTTTCGGGGATGTCGGTAAAGCCGGGGTTGCCATTGATAGCGTGGAGGATATGAAGATCCTTTTTGACCAGATCCCGCTTGGAAAAATGTCGGTCTCGATGACTATGAATGGCGCGGTTCTTCCGGTACTTGCATTTTATATTATTGCAGCGGAAGAACAGGGCATCCCGTTGGCCGACCTGAATGGTACAATACAAAATGACATCCTGAAGGAGTTCATGGTAAGAAACACCTATATCTATCCTCCGTCTCCGTCGATGAAAATAATTGCTGATATTTTCGAATTTTCGGCCCGGAACATGCCAAAATTCAATTCCATCTCCATCAGTGGTTATCATATGCAGGAAGCCGGTGCAACCTGCGACATCGAACTGGCCTATACCCTTGCCGACGGGCTTGAATATCTGCGGACAGGGATCAATGCAGGGATGGATATCGATTCTTTTGCACCCAGGCTTTCATTTTTCTGGGCAGCCGGGATGAACCACTTTATGGAAATTGCCAAAATGCGTGCAGGTCGCATGCTCTGGGCCAAGCTGGTAAAGCAATTCAACCCGAAGAATCCGAAATCAATGGCCCTGCGCACTCATACCCAGACATCAGGATGGAGTCTTACTGAGCAGGATCCTTTCAATAATGTCGCCAGGACATGTATTGAAGCGCTTGCCGCAGTGCTGGGCCACACTCAGTCGTTACATACAAATTCTCTGGATGAAGCAATTGCTTTGCCAACTGATTTCTCAGCACGTATTGCGAGAAATACACAGCTGTACATACAGGAAGAGACACAGGTGTGCCGGTCTCTGGACCCCTGGGCAGGATCGTACTACGTGGAATACCTCACCCATGAAATAGCTCACAAAGCCTGGAACCTTATACTTGAAGTTGAGGAATTGGGAGGCATGGCAAAAGCCATTGAAACGGGCATCCCGAAAATGAGGATTGAAGAAGCCGCAGCGAGGAAACAAGCGCGTATTGATTCCGGCAAGGACAAAATTATCGGGGTGAACCTCTACCGTCTTCAGAAGGAAGCTCCCATTGCTATCCTTGAAGTGGATAATTCGGCGGTGAGGGAGTCTCAGATCAGGAGACTGGAACAGCTAAAGGCTTCAAGGAATAATGAGGAGGTTCAGAAAGCCCTCGATGCACTTACCCGTTCTGCTGAATCAGGGGAAGGAAACCTTTTGGAGCTTTCTATCGACGCGGCACGCAAGCGTGCAAGCCTGGGTGAAATTTCATTTTCATTAGAAAAAGTATTTGGGAGGTATAAAGCAGTGATCCGTAGTATTTCAGGAGTATATTCTTCGGAGTCGGGCAGCAATGAAGCATTCAATAAGGCACGTGCCCTGGCTGATAAATTTGCAGAGATCGAAGGCCGCAGGCCCAGGATCATGATCGCGAAGATGGGACAGGACGGCCACGACCGGGGAGCCAAGGTTGTCTCGACAGGCTATGCAGATATAGGATTTGACGTGGATATAGGACCCCTTTTCCAGACCCCGGGCGAAGCCGCCAGGCAGGCGGTAGAGAACGATGTACATATTTTAGGCGTCTCAAGCCTTGCCGGCGGGCATAAGACACTCGTACCCCAGGTTATACAGGAACTTTCAAAGCTAGGCAGGGAGGACATACTGGTAATAGTCGGAGGTGTGATTCCTCACCAGGATTACGAATTCCTGTACAAAGCAGGCGCGGCTGCAATTTTCGGACCCGGGACTGTGATCTCTGAAGCAGCGATTAACCTTCTGGATATTCTTATTGAAAGCAGGAAATAATACTGCCCATTGATGATCCCTGAAGAAATCGAAAATTATTGCAAACTGAATTCAAGCCCTGAACTTTCTTTCCTGGCTGAACTTAACCGTGAAACCCATCTGACCCAGGTTTACCCGCGCATGATTTCAGGTTCGATGCAGGGAACATTGTTGCGTTTCATCTGCAGGATGATAAACCCTGAGAAAGTGCTTGAAATCGGCACCTTCACAGGCTACTCTGCAATCAACCTTGCACTGGGTTCGGAAGGGATGGTACATACGATAGAGGTCAACCCGGAACAGGAAATAATTATCCGGAAATATCTGAAGGAAGCCGGCGTTGAAAACAAGGTTACTCTGCATTTTGGAGAGGCCCTGAAAATAATTCCAACTCTGAGCGAAACCTGGGACCTGGTATACATCGATGCCGACAAACCGAACTACCTTAATTATTATCAGATGGTTTTTCCGATGGTCAGAAAGGGTGGCTGGATCATTGCCGATAATGCCCTATGGGATGGAAAAGTATTATCGGCGCGAAAGGCCGATAAAGACACAATGGGGATCATTGAATATAATGAATTTGTCAGGAAAGATGAAAGGGTTGAAAACCTGCTTCTCCCCTTCCGCGACGGGCTGATGCTCGCCAGGAAGATTTAACCGACCTTATAATCGTACTTTACCTGGGCCAGTTCTTCATTGGCCTTTACGATCTTATTCTTCAGGTCTTCCTTGAATTTTATTAGCTTCTGGTGAAGGCCGGGGTCTGAAACCGCAAGTATCTCAGTGGCAAGGACTGCAGAATTCAGCGCTGCATTTATCCCCACTGTCGCAACCGGGATTCCCGGGGGCATCTGGACTATAGCAAACAAGGAATCGAGCCCCTCGAGGGAAGCTTTAACCGGTACTCCGATCACGGGAACAGAGGTCATTGCAGCAATCACACCCGGCAAATGGGCTGCCATCCCGGCTGCCGCAATGATCACACGGATACCCCGCTGATAGGCTCCTTTTGCAAACTCTTCAACTTTTTCAGGCGTGCGGTGGGCCGATAAGGCATTGATCTCAAACGGGACCTGCATATCGTTCAGGAATTTTGCCGCGGCTTCCATCACGGGGAGGTCCGAAGTGCTGCCCATGATGATACTTACCAATGCTTGCATACTATTTCGTTTTTTGCAAAATTAGCCAGAAAAACAGAATATTGCTAACTTTGTTTTATGGTAATGTCACTTGATAACACCTCTCGTATAAAGGTCAGGGATAAATTCTTCCGCCTTTATCTGAGAAAGGAAAAGATAGATGAAATTGTATGCGCTATCGCCGGCCGTATTGACGTTGATTACGCCGGTAAGACCCCTCTCTTTCTGGGCATACTCAACGGGGCCTTTATTTTTACTTCCGACCTGGTCAGGAAGCTGCAGGTCCAATGTGAAATCTCGTTTGTAAAGTATGCTTCATATCATGGGCTCGAAAGCAGTGAAAAAATCAGCAGGCTGATAGGACTGAACGAGAAGATCAAAGGCCGTGATATCATCATCGCTGAGGATATCGTTGATACCGGCTTTACTATCGCAAATCTGCTTAATGACCTCAAACAATACGAGCCTGCCAGTGTCAGTATTGCATGTTTTTGTTTCAAGAAAGAATCTTTCAGGGAAGATTTTAAAATCAATTACTGCGGATTAGAGATCCCGAATCTTTTTGTTGTAGGGTATGGACTGGATTATGATGGTGCGGGTCGTAATTTTCCTGATATTTACCAACTGGATGAATCTGATGTATAATTAAATAAATAAAAAAAGGAAATGTTTAATCTGATTTTATTCGGACCACCGGGAGCAGGCAAAGGCACCCAGGCAGTGAAGATTGCAAAAAAGTACAATTGGAACCATGTTTCAACAGGCGACATACTTCGCGCAGAGGTCAGCCAGGGCAGTCTGCTTGGCCTGCAGGTAAAAGCCGTAATGGAAGCCGGGCACCTGGTTTCCGATGAACTGCTGATTGAAATTATCAATACTGTTTTTCTCAAGCATGTGAATGCTGATGGTTTTGTGTTTGACGGATTTCCGCGCACCCTGAACCAGGCCCATGAACTCGACAAGTTGTTGAACCGGTTGAATCATCCTGTAAATCAGGTGATCTCGCTTGAGGTGAATGAGGAAGAACTGGTAAAACGCCTGTTAAAAAGGGCGTTGGAACAGGGCCGTATTGACGACACGGAAGAAGTCATCAAGAACAGGCTTGTACAATACCATAAACATACGAAACCGCTTCAGCAGTATTACCTGGAAAAGGGCATCTATACGGAAGTTCATGGCGTCGGAGGAATTGACGATATCTTTGAAAGTCTTTGCAGGGCCATCAGGAAATGATTATCCTATAAAATGAGACATTTATGTCCGAATCGAATTTTGTCGATTATGTAAAAATCTTCTGTGCTTCCGGGAATGGAGGTGCCGGTTCGAAGCATTTCCTGAGAACCCGGCTCACTGCCCACGGAGGTCCCGACGGAGGTGACGGGGGCAGGGGAGGCCATGTTATCCTGAAAGGGAATGATCAGCTCTGGACACTACTGCATCTCAAATTCACGAAACATATCCGTGCAGGTCACGGGGTCAACGGGGCCAAAAGCCTTCAAACAGGGGCCTTCGGCAAGGACGTAATCATAGAAGTGCCGTTGGGGACTGTGGCGAGGGATGCTGAGACCATGGCGTTCGAATGCGAGATCACCGAAGATGGTCAGACCCATATCCTAGTTCCCGGAGGAAGGGGAGGCCTTGGTAACGACCACTTTAAATCGGCAACCCACCAGGCTCCCAGATATGCACAACCCGGAGAACCCGGATCAGAAGGCTGGAAGGTGCTGGAGTTAAAGCTGCTGGCCGATGTCGGCCTCGTAGGATTCCCCAACGCCGGGAAATCCACATTGTTATCGGTCATATCGGCTGCAAAACCTGAGATCGCAGACTATCCTTTTACAACACTTGTGCCGAACCTGGGGATGGTAAGTTACCACGACAAGAAGTCGTTTGTGATGGCTGATATACCGGGTATCATCGAAGGAGCTCATGAAGGGAAAGGAATTGGTTTAAGGTTCCTGAGACATATTGAAAGGAACTCGATCCTGCTGTTCATGATTCCCGCCGACAGCAATGATATCCGCAACGAATACAGGATACTGCTGAATGAGCTGGAGATGTACAATCCCGAACTGTTAGATAAATCAAGGCTTCTGGCGATCACCAAATCCGATCTTGCCGATGAGGAGATCATCAGTGAACTGAAAAAAGAACTTCCGGAGGATATTCCCATTGTATTCATCTCATCTATTAAGAAGACTGGATTGATGAAGCTGAAGGGAATGCTTTGGGATGCCTTGAACAAGTGATGTACGATGCTGGAAAAACTTCTCTCTGCCGACCGTTCCCTGTTCCTGGCCCTGAACGGGTTTCATGCATCCTGGCTTGATCCTGTAATGTACTGGGCCAGCAACGGCATTGTTTGGTTACCTCTTTATTTTTTCCTTCTCGGTCTCGTTATTAAGACTTTCCGCCTGAAAACCGTTACTGTCCTGGTTGCAGTGGCACTCATGATGACAATCTCCGATCAGTTATCAAACCTGGTAAAAAATGATGTGAAACGTTTAAGGCCTTCTCATGAACCGGCACTGGCAGGGCGGGTTCATTTGGTTAAGGAATACAGGGGCGGAGAACTTGGTTTTTACTCGGCACATGCTTCCAACACCTTTGCCCTGGCTGTGTTCCTCATTGTTTTATTTCAGAAACGATACAGGTACCTTTACCTTTTAATGATCACATGGGCGGCGCTGATGACCTATACAAGGCTATATCTGGGTGTGCATTATCCCTTTGATTTACTGAGCGGAGCTGTAGCAGGTTGCCTGCTGGGCTGGTTTACAGCAGGGATCACGATCTATATATTATCCTTGCAGAGGCAGGGAATTAATCCAGCTTAAACACCAGTCCTATATTTCCATAGGTTGAATTATATCCGAACTCTCCGTAAACACCAAACTGAGGGGTGAAGAAGTACGAGGCTCCTAAAAAAACGCCGAAATACGGATAGACCGGAGTTGCTGTATGATACCCGCCATTGGCGTCATGACTGTTCATGCATAATCCGAACCCAAGAGGAATTCCTGCATAGGTGTCAAGGCCCCTGACTTCCCATCCGTAATGGTAGGCGCTCCTTGCTCCCATAATGAAGTTGAACCAGTTCTCATGCCATCCATCCCCGTATGAATTCCAGAAATATGAAAAAGTGACTTCGGCACCCAGTGTAATAACGCCGGGGCCGGCTTTCCACATCCCTTTCTCAAACGAAAATTTAGCCGCAGGGCCGAATCCGTTTCCGTTGCCGAAGAAGGGAGTCCCGGCTCCAAACCCGGCATTCAGAAGCCATGTATCTTCCTTCATAGGATCCATTGGGCCATTCTGCGCTTTAACGGAAGGGACAACAATGAATAAAACAAGCAGAATGAATAGTGTTTTTGAAATGATATTTTTAGTGTTCATGAGAATGAAGCTTTACGTTTAGATTTGTCAAATCAAAAACGAAAGGAAGAAGCAAAAAGTATATGGAAATTTTAATGCCTTAATAAAGCAAGCTGGGAGAACAGCTCGATCTCCCTGGGACTGAGGTTCTGGGGTATCTCAATAATAATTTTAAGATAGAGGTCGCCGAATTCATTTTTCTTCCTGTATACCGGCATACCGAGGCCTTTCATCCGAAGGACCTTCCCGTTCTGGGTTTCTTTCGGAATTCTCATCGTAACGCTGCCTTTCGGCGGATGAACGCTCACCTCACCTCCAAGAACTGCCACATACAAAGGAACAAGGATGTCGCAATAGAGGTCATGCCCTCTTATTTCGAATACAGGATCAGTCAGGATTCTGACATGCATATACAGGTCGCCTGGTTCACCACCCCTCCGGCCCTGGGCGCCTTTACCTTTAACTCTCAGGATTTGTCCGTCATAGACACCCGGTGGAATAGTTACACTGATCTGCTCATCCTGAAGGGTGATCATCCGCTTTGACCCCATGTACGCGCCTTCAAGGGACACTTCAAGAGTGGCTTCATAATCCTGGCCTTTAGAAGGTCTTCCCCCCGATCGTCCCCTTCCCTGGCTTCCTTGTCCTCCTCCAAAATCAGGTCCATAGCCTCCCCCGAAAAACGAATTGAAGAAATCTGAAAAATCCGATCCTTCGAAGTCTTCGGCACTATAAGTACGGGAATAGTTCTTCCCACCTCCCTGTCTTGCCCACTGGCTGAAATCGGCTCCGCCTCCTGAAGCCTGTTCGTATTGTTTCCAGTTCGATCCGAGGGTGTCGTACTTTTTCCTTTTCTCAGGGTCTTTAAGCACTTCATAGGCTTCACCCATCGCTTTGAATTTTTCCTCGGCCTGTTTATTCCCCGGATTTTTATCCGGATGGTATTTTACTGCCAGTTTGCGGTACGCTTTTTTGATCTCATCTGCACTGGCTGTTTTTGAAATGCCCAGAAGGCTGTAATAATCTTTGAAATCCATAGTTTGCAAATTAGTCTGTCGGGGTTAATTTGATAGGGATCATTACCAGGACGAATCCTTTATGTGCAAGGCGGTTCTGAAGGGTGAGCTGGGTCTGGCTGTGAAGCATGCGGGTTAGGGAAGTGGGACTTGCAAAGATCGCATTTCCGATGAAAAATATGACCTTATTATATTGACTGACGACTTTTTTCGAAAGCTCCTTCACCTCATCAGCAATATCAGTCCCAACCGAATAATAAGAGTCGGCAAAACATCCGTATGCCCTCGCAAGGTCTTCATATTTTCTCAGGTTGTATTTCACATTTTCCTCAAGGTTTAGCAGTTCGGCCTCACCCTTGAAACTACCGGCATCGACCATCCCCACCGATATAAAGATAAAGTTTTTATACTTTTCAAAATCCTCCCGTATCTTTAAAAATGTATGAATGCCAACTCCGTTAAAATCCTGGACGCAGATACAGGCTGTCTTGGTTTCAGGATTAAAATCCGGAGCATCCCTTTGGGAGCGTTCATATCCCAGCATGGCCCCTTCGACCTGCCTGAACATTTTAAGGTCGAGTTTACTGATCATCATGGCGGCTTTATCATAATGACGGCGCACCATCATGACGAAATAAACAAGGCTTGATGTTATCAGTATTGTCAGCCAGCCGCCCTCACCGAATTTGATAAATACCACGGTGAACAGGATGCTCATCGTTAACAGAAAGCCAAGACCGTTGATCAGGAGTTTCGGGATCCAGGATTGTTCCCTGGTTTTTACCTGCCACCAATGCCTCACCATTCCTGCCTGGGACAGGGAAAAAGTCACAAATACATTGATACTGTATAAAACGATCAGGGTGGTGACATCACCCCCGGTTATCAGAAGGATAAAGGAAGCGGAAACAGCCATCAGGATCAGTCCGTTCTGGGTCACCAGGCGGTCGGAGAGCACAGAGAACCTTCTGGGGAACCAGTTGTCCTGGGCCATGTTGGAAATAACTCTCGGGCCGTCCAGGAACCCGGTTTGAGCACCAACGAAAAGCAGAGCCGCTTCAGAAAGCAGGGTAATAACTACAAAAGGCCGGCCAATCCAATTGTGCCAGCCAGCCGTCATGGCTTCAAGAAGGTTGGCGTTCATCGTTTTGCCAGGGACATGCTTCAGGTGAAATAAAGAATACGCGGCAAGTAAGCCGAGAACAGTGATTCCCAGGGAAAAAGCCATCAGCCGCATCGTGGCAATCCCGGTCTTGACCCTTGGTTCCTTCAGGATCACCATTGAGTTGGAAACAGCTTCAATACCGGTATAGGTACCAGCCCCCATGCTGTATGCCCTCGCAAGAATGATAAGGACTGCGAAAGTTCCGATATTACTGCTTGCCTGGTGAAACTGCCGGGTTGCATCCGGGACAAGGTTTACAAAATCCCTCGTATGAAATATAATGGGATAAACGATGGTAAATGCATGGGTCAGCAGGAAAATTATAAAAATCGGCATCAGGGAGAATACTGATTCCTTGATCCCCCTGAGGTTCACCAACAGGAGGAGGAGGATAAAGAATACAGTTACAGTCAGTTTATAATGCTGGTAAGCCGCAGGGAAATTGCTGAAAATAGCATCCACCCCGCTGGCGACGCTGATGGCAATAGTCAGCACATAATCAACGATCAGTGCGCAGCCCGAGATCATTCCAAGCTTTGGATTCAGCAGCTTTGTCGCCACCTTATAACCCCCACCCCCCGATGGAAAAAGCTTGATGATCTGGGAGTAACTGCTGCTGATAATCGAAATGGTAAGGACAACAGCAAGGGCGATAAAGATGGTCATTCCATGGTATTGCCCCAGTGCGCGGTAGGACTCTTCAGGGCCGTAACAGGAAGAAGATAAACCATCGGAACCCAGTCCTACCCAGGCCAGGATCGCGACGAGAGTGACTTTTTCAAAAATGTTCTCATCCTTCAGATCCCTTGCTTTCCCAACGAAGGCCTTGCGAACTCTTTCGGTAGTACTTAACCTTTCTCGCGGTTTCATGGTAAATGAAATTGACCGGCAAAAGTACTATGTTTAAACATAGTTTGAACCTATTCAGTCTGAGTGAGCTTAACAGGTATGAGAACCATCATGAATCCTTTATGTGCAAGACGGTTCTGGAGGGTGATCTGGGTCTGGTTATGAAGCATCCGGGTAAGGGATGAAGGCCGGGCAAAAATGGCATTGCCTACAAAGAAAATCACCCGGTGATATTTATGCACTACTTTTTTCGATAATTCCTTTACTTCATCAGCCACGTCTGTACCCAGCGCATAGTAGCTGTCGGCGAAACAGCCATAGGCCCGGGCAAGATCTTCATACTTTTTGAGGGTGTAGATCACGTTGTCTTCAAGGTTCTGAAGCTCCTCTTCACCTTTGAAGTTTCCTGTATCCACCATTCCAACTGAAATGAATATAAAGTTTTTATAATTTTCGAAATCCTCACGTATTTTCAGGAAGGTATTGATGCCTATTCCATTGAAATCTGTTACGCAGATACAGGCAGTATGTGATTCCTGGTCAAATTCAGGATAGGTCCTGTTTGCTTTTTCCCAGCTCGCCATAGCTCCTTCAGTCTGACGGAACATTTTATGGTCGAGCCGGCTCAAAAGCTTGGCTGCCCTGTCGTAATGACTTCTTACCCTGACGACAAATAAGATAAGGCTGGATGTTATAAGAACCGTAAGCCATCCTCCTTCAGTGAATTTCACAAAAAGCACGGTGCACAATATGCTTACTGTCAGTATGAGGCCCAGGCCATTGATTAGCAGTTTCGGGATCCAGTGCCCTTCTTTTTTCTTTACCTGCCACCAGTGCCTGACCATACCTGCCTGGGAAAGGGTAAAGGTGATAAACACATTGATACTATACAATACGACCAAGGTGGTCACTTTGCCGCCTGTTACCAGTAGAACGAATGAAGCGGCGACTGCCATGAGAATAAGGCCGTTCTGGGTAACCAAACGGTCGGAAAGGACTGAGAAACGCCTTGGAAACCAGCTGTCCTGGGCCATGTTAGAGATCACCCTCGGGCCCCCGAGGAAGCCGGTCTGAGCTCCTACAAACAGCAGGGCTGCTTCAGAAAGCAGGGTAATAATAACAAAGGTCTGGCCAACCCACCTGTTCCATCCTGCCGTCATAGCTTCAAGCAGGTTGGCATTCATGGTCTTACCCGGGATATGATGCAGGTGAAAGAGAGAGTATGCTGCCATTAATCCGAGTACCGTGATCCCCAGTGAGAATGCCATCAGGCGCATGGTCCGGATCCCTGTTTTAACCCTGGGCTCCTTTAGAATGGCCATCGAATTGGAAACAGCTTCGATACCGGTATACGTACCGGCACCCATACTGTACGCCCTTGCAAGGATAAGAAGAACGGCAAAGGTTCCCATCTGGCTGCTTGCCTGGCGGAACTCCCTGCCGGCTTCAGGTACAAGATTTACGAAATCTCTCGTATGAAAAAATATAGGATAAATGATGGCAAAGGCATGGGTAAGCAGGAAAATGATAAAGATCGGCATGAGTGACATCACCGATTCCTTCACACCCCTCAGGTTAAGCAATAAGAGTATCAGGATGATACCCAGGGTTGTCCATAACTTGTAAACCTGAAACGATGCCGGGAAGTTGCTGAATATGGCATCCACGCCGCTGGCCACGCTGATGGATATCGTAAGGATGTAGTCCACGATAAGTGAGCAACCCGATATCATCCCGATGCGGGGCGACAACAATTTCGCAGCAACCTGGTAGCCACCGCCTCCCGAAGGGAACAATTTGATGATCTGGGAATAACTGCTGCTGATGATCGCAATTGTGAGAACCACGGCAAGAGCGATAAAGATGGTCATCCCGTGATAATTGCCCAGGGCACGGTAAGCTTCTTCAGGACCGTAGCAGGATGATGACAGTCCGTCGGAACCCAGGCCTATCCAGGCCATTAAAGCAACCAGCGTGACTTTTTCAAAGATGTTCTCATCCTTGAGATCCCGTGCGCCTCCAACGAAAACTTTCCTGATCCTTTCTGTCGTGCTAAGCCGTTCTCTCGGTTTCATCAGAAATAATATTGACGGGCAAAAGTAATACGTTTATTCAAATAACAAACATTTTCAAACCGGCCTAATATCCGAAAGCCCGGCCTTCCATTTTATCAATCACTATCCTCCATACACTTACTTCCCGGACAGATGGAGGATTAAATTTAAATATCTTGTCGCTGTACTGGGCCATGATGATATTAAGAGCGGCAATCTTTTCGTCGGGGCCGGTAATGAATTCGGCTTTGCCGTAAACCAGTACCGACCTGTATTTCATACTCCAGGAGCATGCCACCCCTTCATTCTGGTAACGAAGCAGGTGGTCGGTGCTGAAATTAATGCATACCGACGGCTTTTTTCTGAGGATGCTGATCTTTTTTCCGTGCTGTGCCCCGTGCATATAGATAACTCCCTCACTGATCCCGAAATTCATGGGGATCATATAAGGTAAACCTTCTTCATCAACCATGGCGAGATGGCATACCTGGCATCTCCTGATGATGTCAAGAAGTTCTGTTTCACTGGTAATATCGTGACGGCGCATCGAGGTTCAGGTTTATCGGAACAACGCTTTGTATACTTCCTGTACTTTGCTCACCGGGATAAGCTCAATGGAATGCCTGCTTTGGTCAAGAGAGCGGGAGTTGTACCTCGAAATAAAGATACGGTCAAATCCAAGTTTTTCCGCTTCAGAGATCCTTTGTTCGATCCGGTTCACCGGACGTATCTCTCCGCTTAATCCTACTTCAGCGGCAAAACAGGTTTTTGTGCTGATCGGTTCGTCCTGGTTTGACGAAAGAATCGCTGTAACGATTGCAAGGTCAATAGCAGGGTCTTCCACATCGAGACCACCGGCTATGTTAAGGAATACATCTTTATGCCCAAGCCTGAACCCGCTGCGTTTTTCAAGAACGGCTAAAAGCATATTCAGGCGGCGGACGTTAAAACCGGTCGTAGACCTCTGGGGAGTGCCGTATACTGCCGTAGAAACAAGGGCCTGGGTTTCGATAAGCATAGGCCGCAATCCTTCAACCATTGCTGCAATAGCTATCCCGCTCACTTCTTCATCATGCTGGCTCAGAAGTATTTCTGAAGGGTTCGAAACTTCCCTCATGCCTGAATCATGCATTTCATAAATCCCCAGTTCCGAGGTTGATCCGAAACGGTTCTTAAGGGACCTGAGGATACGATAGCCGTAATTTCTGTCGCCTTCAAACTGAAGAACGGTATCGACCATATGTTCGAGGATCTTCGGTCCGGCAAGGCTGCCGTCCTTCGTGATATGGCCGATCAGGAAAACCGGAACATTACTGATCTTCGCATATTTCTGCATTTCACCGGCACATTCCTTGATCTGGCTGATACTCCCGGCCGATGACTCAATGATATCCGTTTGCAGGGTCTGGATTGAGTCAATGATCACAATCCCCGGCTGAACCTGCTCAAGATGCTGGAATACTGCCTGGGTGTTGGTCTCAGTAAGGATGAAACAGTTCTCGTTTTCAATGCCGAGCCGTTCGGCCCTCATTCTGAGCTGCTGTTCACTTTCTTCGCCGCTGATATAAAGTATTTTCAGGCCTGTGCATTTCAAGGCCACCTGTAACATGAGGGTGGATTTCCCGATCCCGGGTTCCCCGCCGATCAGGACGAGAGAACCCGGCACCAAACCTCCTCCAAGTACACGGTTCAGCTCCGAATCCTTTGTGTTGATGCGCTGCTCATGTTCAAAACTGACATCTGAGATTAACCTTGGACCAGGCCTCTGGCTGCCGGATCTTAAAACGCCTGTTCGTTTTTCTTCCCTCTGGATTACTTCTTCCACGAGGGTGTTCCATTCCCCGCAGGCCGGGCATTTCCCCATCCATTTACTTTGCTGGGCTCCGCAGCTTGTGCAGAAAAATGCAGTCTTGACTTTCGCCATGGCAGGATCTTACAAATGAACCTTATGTGCCTTTTCGATGGTATGGGTCGTGGAATACCCCTTTGTAAGTTCAATAGTGACAACTTCCCCGCCTCCTGCTTTAACAACATCACTTCCGACGATCTCTTTACCATCGTAGTCCTTGCCTTTGACCAGGACATCAGGTTGTATGAAACGGATGAGCTCGTAGGGTGTATCTTCTTCGAACATGACTACTGCATCTACGAATACAAGAGCAGCAAGTGCAAAAGCGCGGGCATGATGGCTGTTTACAGGACGGTGAGGACCTTTGATGCGGTGAACGCTCTCATCAGAGTTCATCCCGACGATCAGAATATCCCCCAATTCCCTGGCTTTGCCAAGAAGCTCGATATGGCCAAGATGAAGGATATCGAAACAACCGTTTGTAAAGACGATTTTTTTCTCCTGGAACTTCCAGATGGCAAGCCGACGCTGAAGTTCATCCCAGGTAAAGATCTTCGATTTAACAATTTTAAGCTTTTCCATTCTCAGGCCGTTTAATCGATAAAAGTAATAATGAAACTCCTCCGAAAACAAGGATCATCAGCGTTTGTGCTGTCCATGCGATCCAGCCAAGGGCCAGCCCGGTTGGTTTTGCAATGCCGTAAAGCAAAAGGGTTTCCTGTATAATAGCCGGGTACAAACCGATCCCGCCGGGTGTGATCATGATACCCACGCTGCCCAGGACCAATGATGACAGGCCTGCACCGAGGCCAAGGCCGCTTGTTTCAGCGAAACAGAAGAAAATAACATAAAGCATGAAAAAATATAACACCCAGATAACCAACGAATAAAAAATAAAAAGACCGGGTTTTTTAACCTGGCTGAGTGATTTCAGGCCTTCCCAGAAACCGATGATAAGGTTTGTTACCTTATGATATGTCTTCGAAGCTTTCACTTTTTTCCTCACGGCATACCACAATCCAACAACCAAAACCAACAAACCCAGAAGAAAAAGAAAAATCATGCGGGAGTAGTGCAGGTCGCCGAATTTAGCTACCAGCTTTGGATACATGTTCTGATTGAGGTATTCCTTAATAGTATGAAGCTGGGTAAAAAACATCAGCAGAAACAGAAGGAAAAAAATGAGCATGTCAATCGCCCGTTCGGTCACCACAGTCCCCAGGGCTTTTTGAAAGGGGACCTTTTCGTATTTCGACATGATGCCGCAACGTGTCACTTCACCCAGCCTTGGAAAAGCCATATTGGCAAAATAACCGACCATTACAGCGTAAAACGTGGTTTTAAGTTTGGGTTTGAAGCCCATGGGTTCAAAGAACAAGACCCAGCGTGCCGCGCGAATCACATGGCTGAATACGCCAAGTATAATCGCAAGAAGGACCCAGGAATAGTTGGCAGTCTTAAAAGAATGAATGATCTCAGCCCGTTCTTCGGCTGTAAGGTCTTTCAATGAGAGCCAGATAATCACTAATCCCAATCCCAGAAAAAAAGAGAATTTCAAAACTGTGATTATCTTCTTTCCCGGGGAGGAAGCTTCAGGCAGGGTTTGTGTCATCGATTATTACTTTTTTCTTGAAGAAAGCTTATTCTTATCGTCAGGAAATGCGATAGAGGGTTTAAACTTTTTCGCCTGATCAAAGTCCATGTAAGCATAGGACACGACAATTACCTTGTCTCCCTTCAGGAATTTGCGGGCAGCAGCCCCGTTGAGGCAAATCACTCCGCTTCCTTTTTCCCCTTTGATGACGTATGTTTCAATACGTTCCCCATTATTGATGTTCAGTACCTGAACTTTCTCAAATTCGATCAGGTTTGCTTCTTTCATCAGGTTCTCATCAATGGTAATACTGCCCACGTAGTTGATATTCGCATCGGTGACCGTGGCACGATGAATTTTGGATTTGAGGACTTCAATCTGCATCATGCAGCAAAATTACGAAAAAAGTTCAACATTGTCGATAAGCCTTACATCCCCTAGGTAAACAGCAGCAAGAGCAATCGCCTGGGTTTTCTGTCCCCAGCTCTCAATCGGCATCAGGGTTTCCCTGTCGGCAATCTCAAAATACTCAACCCTGAACCTCGAATCTTCCTGAATCTTTTTAATGGCCCATTCCCGTAATTCCCAGACAGGTGTTTTAGTCCCCTTTTCCCTCACTTTATAAAGCACCTCGAAAATCTTACGGGCAACCTGCCTTTCACCGATAGTCAGGCGGAGATTTCTCGAACTCATTGCCAGCCCGTCATTTTCCCTCACCGTTTCGCAGGCTATAATGTTAACGGCAAGGCCAAGAGCCTCCTTCATCCGGTTAATAACCATAAGCTGCTGGTAGTCTTTTTTACCAAAGTAAGCGTTCGTGGGGCTGATGATATTAAAAAGTTTGTTAACCACGATAACAACACCCCTGAAGTGACCCGGGCGAAATTTCCCTTCCATGATTTTATCAAGCAAACCGAATTCAAGCTCAACATTATCTATCCTGCCACCAGGATACATTTCTTCCAATCCCGGGCAAAACATCATATCGCAACCGCTTTTCCTCAGTAAGTTTGCATCCTGGGATAAATTCCGGGGATATTTTGAGAGGTCTTCCTGGTTGTTGAATTGAATGGGATTCACAAACACGCTGCAAACAGTGATGTCGTTTTCAGCCGTTGATTGTCTGACAAGCCTGAGGTGACCTTCATGCAAGGCGCCCATCGTGGGGACAAAACCGATTCTGAGATTTTTTTTAAGATATGGTTTAAGCCATTGTTTCACCTCTTTGATTGTGGTTATCTCTTTCATTTTCAGGCTTTAGAGGTTAATTATTTTATTGCGGATGGCAAATTTCACCATTTCTACCGGTGACTTTATCCCCAGTTTTTTCATAATATGGTTTTTATGGGTTTCAACCGTACGGACTGAGATGTTCAGTTTCACCCCTATCCCCTTGTTGTTTAATCCTTCCGAATATAGTTTAAGGATCTCCAGTTCCCTGGAAGACAGATTCAAAGGGGTTTTTTCTTCCTGTTCCTCATGTTCCACCGCATTACGTATAAAACTCTTCAGAAGGATCTTTGAAATAGTATCGCCGAAAAACTCTTCTCCCCTGTAAATGGTGTATATGGCTTTAACCAGTTCATCCCTTGAAGTGTTTTTTGGCAGGTAGCCTTTGGCTCCTGAGCGGATAGCGCCGGTTACAAAGTCTTCATGCGTATACATCGACAGTATCAGTACCCTGATCTGCGGATATTCCTGGCGCAGCCTTTTCGTGATCTCAATGCCTGAAATATCAGGGAGGGAAATATCCAGGACTATGATATCAGGCTGCACTATCTTCAGTTTCTCAAACAGGCTGTTACCTGTTGAGGCTTCGCCGATTATGGCAATATCGGGGATGGATGTAAGCAGGGCTTTAAGCCCGTCACGTACCAGGTCATGGTCCTCAACAAGAAATATTCTTATCGTCTCCATTATAGAAATCTTGGAACTTTAATCTGTATCAGAGTCCCTTTTCCTGCTGCCGTTTTTAGGTCCAGTGTTCCACCAAGCAATTTGACTCTTTCCTGCATGTTATGAAGTCCGTGGCCGCCCTGGCTGCCGGAATCATGGGGCCTGAACCCTTTGCCGTTATCCTGTATGCTGAGATAAATAAAGTCATGATCGTACTGTAATTTTATGTAAGCCTGGTCGGCATTTGAATGTTTTATAATATTGTTCAGTGCTTCCTGGACTATCCTGTAAAGATACGTTTGAATCTTTTTATTCCAGTCATCGGTTCTGACTTTATGTTCAAATATAATCTTCACTGAGGAGTGCTTTCCGGTGTCCTCACAAAGGTTGAACAAGGCAATAACGAGTCCGAATTCTTCCAGTACAGGAGGCATCAGGTCGGTAGTGATCCTCCTGATCTCATCGACGATCTGGTCGAACTGCCTCTTTATGCCTTCGAGCTGGGGCTTTATCTCTTTTTCAGGGATATAGCTGAGGCTTTCAAGTTTCATTTTAATGGCGACCATAGACTGCCCGATGCCATCATGAAGTTCGCGGGAAAGACGCTGACGTTCCAGCTCCTGCCCGTCGATCACCGACAGGATATGCGACATTCTTGACTTTTTATTACTTTTGGGGGCGGTCATAGTATTATAAAAATATGAGGCCTCAAAGGTAAAAAAATAGAATCTCATGACTTTACGAAAATATTTCAGCCTGCTGGCCTTTGTTTTATCAGCGTTCCAGCTTTTCTCTCAGGACAAGACCGTGACCTATTACCAGGATCCGGCTTCAAATCCTCCTGATCTCCCCGTATCATTAAAGCATGTGACGGCTGATATCCGTTTCAAACCCGCCGAAAACCTGGTGATCGGGAATGCCGATCTTACTGTGGTCGCAAACCGTTATCATACAGATTCAATATGCATTAACGCACCTGATTTTGTTATCAGCAAAGTAAGTTTGATGACTGCGGATAACGGAACCCCAAAAGCCCGGGCAGGAAGCGGGGGCAAGATGGAATCAGGCATAATGCAGGTCACATGGAAGCTTAACGGCCCTAACCTGGTGATCCGTCCTGCATCAGGTCATTCATTTGTGGTCAAGGGAAATACTTATATCATCAGTATATCCTATGAGGCCAGGCCAATGGCCGGCCCGATTTATTTCATCGGGTGGAGGCCCGAGGAAGAAGGCAAACGAAAAGCGATCTGGGCACACAGGCCGAATAACTGGTTGCCATACATCGAATCGAGAGTAACAACAGATATGTTCTTTACATTCGACGGCAGGTATAAAATATTTTCCAATGGTGAGAGGCTGGGGGTGGTATCAAATCCCGATGGCACAAAAACATGGCATTACGCGATGCTCAGGGACCATCCGTATTTTTCCACTTCCCTGGTTATCGGGGATTATGATTATCAAACCTCGGTGACGGGGAGAGGAGTGCCTTTGGAGTTCTGGTATTATTCGGGTATGGCCGACAAGGTCGCGGTGACTTATAAATATACCGGGAGGATGTTCGATTTCTTCGAGAAAGAGTTTGGTGTGAATTATCCTTATTCCCAATATCGCGAGGCCCCGGTGATTGATTATATGTACGGAGGTATGGAAACGACCACATCCACAGTCTTCGGTGATTATATGCTGATCGACCCGCATGCGTGGTGGCAGAGGAATTTTGTCAATGTAAATGCACATGAACTGGCTCATCAATGGTTTGGCGATGGCATTGCCCATTTTGTAAACAAGGATGTATGGCTCACCGAAAGCTTTGCAACTTATTATGCGAAGATGTTCGAACGATCTGTATATGGTGAAGAATATTACCAGAACATCAGGAATGACGAGATGAATATGGCTTTTGAAGCCTCGAAGAAAAACGATTTCCCTGTGGGCGGAAGCCAGGGAGGGAGTCAGAGGATCTACCAGAAGGGGTCTTTGGTGCTGGACATGCTCAGGGATGTGATGGGCGAAAAAGAGTTTCGGGATGCGGTCGTGCGTTATGCGCAAAAGTATATGTTCACTTATGCCCAGAGTAACGATTTTATGCGTTGTGTCTATGATGCGACAGGAAACTCTTACAGCTGGTTTTTCGATGAATGGATCCTGAGGGGAGGGGAACCAAATTACAAGGTGAACTATGCTTCAGCACAGGATTCTTCGGGCAGGTCATTTACAGCGGTGAATGTTGAGCAGGTTCAGGAAGTGACCGAACTGAGACCATTGTTCAGGATGCCGGTCGGCATCAGGGTTTACTATAAAAACGGTTCATGCGACAGCATTACAGCCTGGATTGACAAGAAAGAGCAAAAGATCATCATACCCAATCCCGGGAAATCGCCTGTTGATTTTGTTCTCTTTGATCCTGGCCGCAGGATATTAAAGAAGCTCAGCTTTGAAAGGTCATATGAAGAGCTTTCCTCAGTTTTGCTCAATGCGCCGGACATGATCGACAGATATGATGCTTTGCAGGATCTGCGAAGCATTCCTGTGGCAAAGAAAAAAGATCTTCTGCTACGGGCCTGGGAGAAGAATCATTTCCACCTGGTACGTTCGACCATACTCGAACAGATGGCGAAAGAGGGATCGGAGGAGACTTCCAATCTGTTCAGGCAGGCTCTTCATGATAATCATGCCAATGTCAGGAAAACCGCCCTGGTGTTGCTTGATACTATCAGTCAGGCTCTTAAGCCGGATGCTGAGAGTTGTCTGTCCGACTCATCCTATCTCAATATTCAGTTTGCCCTTGAGCGACTGTGCACTTCCTTTCCCGGCGAAACAGACCGCTACCTTGAACTCACAAAGGAAATGGAAGGATGGAGGGGGTTGAATATCAGGATGGCCTGGCTTGAGATCGCGATCAGGAAAGGGAAATATGAATATCTGAAGGAACTTATCGCATACAGTGGCCCGAAGTATGAGTTTGAAACACGTATGAATGCCTTATCTGCATTACAGAAGCTGAATTACATCGATTCGATGACGACTGAAAATGCGAAAGCTGCGGCAAACCACTGGAATTACAAGCTTGCCAATGTCGCGAAAGCATACCTGCACTTTTTCAAGATCGGGCAGAAATGAAAGCCCGTATTTTAACCCGGACCATTATCCTGGTTTCCCTGGTCAGCCTTTTTACAGATGTGGCATCTGAGATGCTGTACCCGGTAATGCCGGTATATTTAAGGTCGATAGGTTTTTCAGTCATACTTATCGGGATTTTAGAAGGGATTGCGGAAGCGGTTGCAGGTTTAAGCAAAGGTTATTTCGGGCAAAGTTCAGATGCCCTTAAGAAACGTGTTCCTTTTGTGAGGGCCGGTTATGCCCTCAGCGCTTTTTCAAAACCCATGATGGCTGTTCTGACATATCCCTGGTGGATTTTTCTGGCCAGGACTGTTGACAGGCTGGGCAAGGGGGTGCGCACGGGCGCCAGGGATGCTGTTCTGAGTGATGAAACGACCCCTGAACATAAGGGAAAAGTTTTTGGTTTTCACCGCGGCATGGATACTGTCGGCGCCGCGATAGGACCGGTTTTTGCACTGCTTTTTCTATGGTTTTTTCCAGGGGAATACAGGATGCTGTTTTTTTTGGCCTTTTTCCCCGGACTGATAGCCACCGGGTTGACCTTTTTTCTTAAAGAGAAGAAGATTACGGCTTCGCCGGATGTCAGAAGACCGGGATTCCTGTCATTTCTGAAATACTGGAAATGTTCTGCGGTTCCTTACCGCTACCTTGTTTCCGGATTGTTGCTGTTCACACTGTTCAACAGTTCAGATGCATTTCTTTTACTGGCGATCAAGGACAAGCATGTTTCTGATACCGGGATGATAGGCATGTACATTTTTTATAACCTGGTCTATGCCGTGGCTTCCTATCCTTTAGGGGCGCTGGCCGACAGGATAGGGTTGAAGACTATGCTGATTTGCGGTTTGTTCCTGTTTGCCGGGGTTTACCTGAGTTTTGGTTTTACGGCATCCGTGGCAGGTTTTGTGGTACTTTTCTTTCTTTACGGGATATATGCGGCCAGCACGGAAGGGATTTCGAAGGCTCTGATCAGCAATATTGCAGATAAATCAGAAACTGCGACTGCCATAGGTTTTTACACCAGTTTTGCCAGTATTTTTTCGTTGTTGGCGAGCAGTGTGGCAGGGATTTTATGGTTTACCCTGGGTGTTAAAGTCATGTTCATGATATCGGGGGCAGGGGTAATGCTTGTAGGGATCTATTTTCTGATTATTTCGAAGAAGTTGGTATAGGTTCCGGAAGAGTGTTGGAGCCGGGCGGAAAAAACGGGGTAAAAATGCGGCCGCCCCGGGAACCGGGGCGGCCGCAAACAATCAACCACAAACAATAGATTATTAATACAAATTATTCACATCCTGGTACCCGGGCTTAAGCATATACCAATCCTGGGAGTTCACGCCCGACGACTGAGCCCAGTCGGCAAAATGAAGATAGGTCTGAAGGATATCGATCTTTTCCTGAGGATAAGACCAGTCAATGGGAATCTCAAGGGCCCAGCAGAGGCCGGTAGCTGAACGATAATACTTGCCCTGTGAAGGAACAGATGCATCCTGCCAGATCCCGAAATATGCAGGATTCACAAGTTCTGAAGGAGGCTGATCCTTTAAATGAATTTCCTTGCCTCTGTCCTGGTTCACGAAAATGAACGGATTGAAAGGAGCTGCTCCTATGTTTGACTGAGGCGTTGAGAAATGAACGTTTACAGTCTGCTCAGTTGTCTGGATCACGTTCCCCCCGTGCACGGTGTTAACGATTTCTGCACCTAATAAGGTGTTCACAGCATCTACAGGAATAATAACAGTTTCGTTCGTATGACCTGCTTCATATCCCTTCGGATCAATCGTTACAGCCGTACCAGCTTTAATACATCCGGTAACACTGGCAATGTTGGATGGAGCTGTGTTGAGTATAAACCCAAAACCATTATTCATCTGTGCGCCTGCAGCCTTGATCTTATACCTTACGATAATATCCACAGTCGCATTCTGAGCATTGGTCACGATCTTGTAATTGAAATTCATAACAAGGTCATTCATGTCATAATCTCCATAAGCCGGCCAGAGATCTTCAAAAGCTAATGTGCCATAGTCTGATTCATTCGGGTAATACGAATTAAATGCCCTGGTGGGATCCAGCGGATATGCATCTAAATTGTCGGGCACACCGTCGCCATCCGTATCCAGAGGAGGAGGACTTGCGATAACAATTACGAGTATCTGGTTGTCGGCACCTACCGAATTCGTAGCATTAAGGTTTACATTAAAGGTGCCTGCTGCTGAAGGTATCCCGGAAATAATGCTGCCATTGGAAGTCAGGCCGGCGGGGAGGTTTGTTGCGTTATAGGTTATCGGAGATGTTCCTGAAGCTGTAATCTGGTAACTGAACGACTGGTTCACTGTAGCAGTGGCAGTAAGCGGACTGGTGATTAGAGGAGCCGCAGGTGGCACTGATACTGTGATTACCAGGATCTGTGTGTCGAACCCGATCGCATTCGTTGCTGTAATAGTAACCTGGTATGTCCCAACAGCGCTGGGGCTTCCGCTTATTGTTGATCCGCTGAAGAATAATCCTGCAGGCAGACCGCTTGCGTTATAGGTTATCGGAGATGTTCCTGAAGCTGTGATATTATAGGTAAACTGCGATCCGGTATAAGCAGTCGCCGTAAGAGCGCTTGTTATCGTCGGAGCAACAGCTGCATTGCAGCCTGGTATGGGAAGGGTATAGGAACAGAACGATACATGGTTCCCGTAGTTACCCTGATTAGGTGATATGTTTTTTACAGTGCAAAGATCAACATAGCCGCTTACAGTACAACCTCCGGTGGTTTTACTCCTGCTTTCACTGCTCAGCGCTTTGATTTGAGATCCCTGGCTTGCCGGCCCCGTGACTGTGCCTTCAAGGTCAAAGGTATTGCATTTTATCAGAGCGCCCTGGCCCAATGTTGTTGTTGACCCGCCCTGGGCGCTGTATGTGCCGTTGCAAACAGAAACATAGCCGTTATTTGTCAGCTTTCCGTTTTGCTGGAAATCACTTTCTCCGGTAATAGTTATTGAGCAGGAATTCGTGATCACTCCCGAACCGTTATTGGTTAACGTACCGTCAATTGTCATAGGCCCGTCGTTCGTCAGGGTCCCGTTGACATTAAATTTCGAGGGAATGTTCATGGTTCCGAAATTATGAACCACTGCAGACGAATTGATCTGGAAAGTACCATCACCTGTAACATCAAGAGTGCCGAAATTATTCAGTGTACCGTCAAAATTGTTATTGGGAAGATTATAGGTCAGACTGTAATTGTTCAAAGTCCTTCCGGTGAGAGAATAGTTACCATCCATGTTACCTGAAGAAGTAAGGAGTATAGTACCGCCATTTCCATTTATATTATTCCAATGAACTTTGCCGCAAATGCGGATTGTGCCTCCCGTATTAAGAGTAGGAGTGTTCAGGGTAACAGTTTTTCCGGCGGGAACGCATACTACTGCACCCGCTCCGATGGTTAGGTTGTTATATGATGCTAGAGAAAGAGTCTGCGTACAGCCTGAACTGCAATCGGGGACACTGTTGTCACTTTCCATTGACTTCGTCCCGATAGTAAAGCTGTAAACGAGAGTGGATCCGGTAATGTTCGCAGCCACATATGCATTGATGCCGTCGGGGCTGATCTTACCAATGTAAACCTGTTTCACGCTGGAAGGCATGCGGATCTTCGTTTTGTACTGAAAATTAGCGTCGGTAGCCCCGGTGCCGATAAGTTTTCCACCGCTTGCAGGGTCTCCGTTAAAAAGCTGGATGACATACATGCTGAATGCAGTTGTCTGCGGAACATTTACCGTTACGTCGATATCTGTATAAGAACTGAATTTGAAATTCTGATCCACCTGAAGTTCGGTGAATTTTGTAGGAGTTGATGTTTCATTTGTCGTATGTTTCTTACAGCTGGTTTGCATAACCAGAGTGCCTGATAAAATCAACAGAAACAGGAACTGAACAAAAAAAACGTGTTTAACTTTTTTCATAACTTTAAGATTAGTGACTTCCATTAATAATATTTTTTTCGGTACAAAAGTAATCTCAAAAAGAACAGCTTAAAGTCAGAACAAGTAAGTGTCAGGATAAACTTAGTCATTGTATGACATTAAGATGAAAACGTAGTTGATCACTTCGTATCGACGACATGCCAGATAGCAGCTTAAACCATAAAGTTAGTGAATTTTATGCTAATTAATTGATTGATGATGAAATATATTTTTAATCAGTTTGCTCAAACTATGGCTGCCTGTGATCTGAAACAAAATTATTCCTCCGGCGACGGGGCTTCGCTACCGGATCCCCTTCTCAGGGTCAGGGCATCTGATTTCACTAAAACGGCCGGGATATCCCAAGGAAAATAAATACTACCTTTGAAGCCTGAATTCTTAAGTTAAAAATCCGGTTTTGAGTAAACAAAAAACTGTTCTTGTTGGATTAAGCGGGGGAGTAGATTCCTCCGTTGCCGCATACATTTTGAAGCAGGAAGGGTTTAATGTTATTGGTGTTACGATGGCAATATGGGATGGAAAAAAACTCCCTTTATCCTCAGGGGGGAAGCATGCCTGTTATGGTCCGGATGAGCAGGAAGAGATCAAAGAAGCCAGGGAAATTGCAGGAATCCTTAACATCCCTTATGAGGTTTTTGATTGCTCTGGAGAATACAAAAAGGAAGTCCTGGATTATTTCAGGAATGAATATTATGCCGGACGAACGCCGAATCCATGCATACAATGCAATCAGCACATCAAATTCGGTCTGCTTCCTGCAATGGCTGAAAAGCAGGGTTTTGAGTACGATTATTTTGCAACAGGTCATTATGCCAGGGTTGAACAGAATCCTTCCTCGGGCAGATACATTCTGAAAAAAGGGGTGGATCAGATAAAGGACCAAACCTATTTCATATACCGTCTCAAACAGCAGCAGCTTGCCAGGGCAATGCTTCCCGTCGGCATATATACTAAAACGAAAATCAAGGAGATTGCAAAAGAAGCCGGGCTGCCTGTTTTTGATAAGGAAGAAAGCCAGGATTTCTATAGCGGGAACTACAAGGATCTGCTGGAACATGAGCCTGCTCCCGGTAATTTTATACACACAAGCGGCAAAGTGCTTGGGACTCACCAGGGTATATGGAATTATACGATAGGACAGAGAAAAGGAATGGGTATTGCCTGGTCGGAACCCCTGTATGTCATCAGAATTGACAGGGAAACAAATACAGTTATTGTCGGCAGCAGGGAAGAGACTTTCAACACCAGTTTCCTGGTCAGCGACCTGAACTGGATCGCAATTGATGGCATAACTTCACCTATGGATGTCAGTATAAAAATTCGCTCGGCCCAGAAGGAAAAAGATGCCCTGATCGAACCTTATGAAGATGGCTTTGTGAAGGCCACATTCTTTCATCCCAACGATTCGATAACCCCCGGGCAAAGTGCAGTGTTTTATGACGGGGATGTGGTGCTGGGCGGAGGGGTAATTACATCTGTTAAGGAATGAGGAGAATAATTGAATGATCGAATACTCGAATGTTGAATTCCGAATTGAACGCAATAACGCTGAACGCAATAACGCTGAACGCAATAACGCAAAACGCATTAACGCAAAAACATTTTACGATATGATAAAACGAGTTCTTATTTATGTAGTGATAATATTTTTTGTTCTGCCGGTTTTCGCCCAGAAAGGTGCAATAACTGCAAAAGACATGAAGGAATATGTTTATTTTCTTGCTTCTGATTCCCTGAAAGGAAGAAAGCCCGGTACAGCGGAAATGAATGTAGCGGCAAAGTACATCCTCGATCATTTTAAAGCAGCCGGGTTGAAACCTATGGCTGACAATGGATTCCAGTATTTTGACATTGTGACTGATGTTACTCTGGGGCCGGATAATAAGCTTTCTGTTGATGGTTATGATGCCACCTTCAGGAAGGAATTCATCCCACTGGCTTTTTCATCGGGCGGGGAAGTGAATGCTTCTGTTGTTTTTGCCGGATATGGTTTCGACCTGGATCTTGACAGCCTGAAATGGAACGACTATTCAGGCCTTGACGTGAAAGGCAAATGGGTGATGATCTTCAGGGCGGACCCCGAACTTGATAAAAGTGACAGCAAATTCATCGCGTTCAGCGATGCCCGAAGCAAGGTGCTTACCGCGAAGGACAAAGGCGCTGCAGGAGTGCTGCTGGTTACTCCCAGGGGCCTCGACAAGGATGATAAATTAATGGCGGTGGTTGTGGAGAACAATGAGGTTACCAGCGGTATTCCGGTGATAAACATCAGGCATGCAGTTGCTGACCGTATCCTTGCCGCAAAAGGGATTTCAGCAGATAGTCTTGAAAACCTGATCACGGCAAAGAAAAAACCAAACAGTTTTGAAACAGGCACCCTTGTCAATGGAGGTGTAGATGTTGCCCAGAAACATGCAAAGACAGCAAATGTGGTGGGGCTGCTTGAAGGCAGTGATAAAATTTTGAAAGATGAGTATCTCGTGATCGGAGGTCATTATGATCACCTCGGTTTCGGCGGACCGAATTCGGGTTCCCGCGTTCCAGATACAAATGCCATTCATAACGGGGCCGATGATAATGCTTCCGGGACTGCCATGGTCATGGAACTCGCAAAAAATCTGAGCTCGCAGAGAGCAAAACTGAAAAGAAGCATCATATTTGTTGCGTTCTCAGGAGAAGAAATGGGATTGCTGGGTTCAAAATATTTTGTTAACAACCCACCTGTGGAATTGAAAAAAATCAAGGCGATGTTCAACTTCGATATGGTGGGCCGCTTTGATAAAGAAAAGAATTCAATCTCTGTAAGCGGTACGGGGACATCCGCCGAAGGCGATAGCATCCTGAGGGTTTTTGAAAAAGGACTGCCCTTCACCGTGACTCATTCTCCCGATGGTTATGGCCCATCGGATCATGCTTCCTTCTACTCTTCCAACATACCGGTGTTCTTTTTCACTACAGGTGTTCATATGGACTACCACACTCCTTCTGATGATGCCGGTAAGCTGGATTATAACAAGGAAAAACAAATCGGGGATTTCAGCTCAAACCTGATTGCCGATATTGACAACCTGAATAAGGATCTCACTTTCAGAGAATCTGGTAAGAAGGAAGCTGCCGGAAGAAGCGGCCGCCGCCTGAAAGTGACGCTTGGCATTATGCCCGACTTTGCCGGTTCCGAGAAGAAGGGGCTGAGAGTCGATGGAGTTACTAAAGACGGCCCTGCCAGCAAAGGCGGTATGCTGAAAGGCGACATTATTATTTCAGTTCACGGCATGAAAGTCGAGAATATATATGACTATATGGCCCGGCTAAATAAGTTAAAGTCAGGTATGACAGTCAACGTGGAAGTACTGAGGAACGGGAAAGTGGAAATATTGATAATACAGCTATAAATCGGGATGGAAAGTGGAATGTAAAGAACGCTATAACGCCATAACGCAAAACGCCATAACGCAAGACGCCATAACGCCATAACGCCATAACGCAAAACGCCATAACGCAATAACGCTATTTAACATAGGTATGGATTACGCACAACTCTTCAACGAGGCCTTTATCCTGAAATTCATCAAATTCTGCATGGTGGGATTTTCAGGCGTTTTCGTGGATTTCGGCATCACTTTTATCTGTAAGGAATTTCTGAAAATCCAGAAGTATGTATCTAATGCGATGGGGTTTACGATTGCTGCCACGACCAATTATATGCTGAACAGGATGTGGACTTTTCACAGCAACAATCCTCAAATAGGGCTTGAATTCACCAGATTTTTCCTCATCGCCCTCATTGGACTGGGGATCAACCTGCTCATAATCTGGACTATGACGGGAAAGTTCAGGGTGAACTTCTATATTTCGAAGCTGATGGCTACTATCCTGGTTACGATGTGGAATTTCCTGATCAATGCTTATTTTACTTTTGCCTGATCAACCGCATAGGTTTTGGTCATGTCGGATGGGATGATAATAATAAAATCAGCTGTTCCCTCATTTGATTTCTCCAGGTCATCCAGCTTGTCCTGTTCAACACAGGTAATTGTCAGGATCTTTGGACTGAGATTCCCTTTAAGCAGGTATTGCTGCATCATCCAAACAATGCCTTCATGATTTTCACTGTGATATGAACCGTTGAAATGAAGGAAAACAGTACTGTCGGCCAAAAAATTCTTCAGTATAAAAGAAGCCATTGTCGCATCCTTTATTGCCTGGGCTTTCGCAATATTGGCTCCCATATGAGGAACACCCTTTACGGCTTCGGTAATGTTTTTATAGCAGTTTACTGACGAGTCATATGGAATAGGGAGAGGAGCTATAAGACCGCGCTCATTGCCCATAATACTATCAAGCCCTTCAAAGCCTTTCAGGTTTACAATGGCGGCGAACCTTCGCGGAATGCTGGTAGCAATAAATCGTACCTTGTTTTCCCTCGCAAATTCAACCAGGGGGGAATAGTCGGTTTTATAATTCGGCCATAATTTTGCTTCGGCATCAAAATCTTTTTTCCGGATGATCTGCCTCGTAACGTACTCATTCAGGAGCAGCTGATTGTCGGTTTCAAACATTTCGGCTCCAAGAACCAGGTTTTTCCCGTTCACCTTGAGCAGATCTGTGGCAAGCTGGAGTTCCAGCCAGTGGCAGATTGGATTATCATGTATCTCACCGAAAAAGATGATCTCGGACGATCTGGCAGCTTTTATCAAATCGCCATAGTCGGCTGATCTGCCTTTTGATGTAAATACTTTATATGCGGGTTTATCGGAACTGAATCCGGAAAAGGAAAAACCGGCTATTATTAAACAGACGACAAAGAATGATTTTTTCATAGGAGTTAAATTTGGTTACTGACCGTCTTTGGAGTGTAATTCTTCTTCAACCGAACCTGGCAGGCTGTTGTCGGGCTGGGAGAACTTCCCGGCCAGTATTCCGGCATATCTGTCGGAATCTTTAAGTACTCCGATAGCCTCGTTAATCAAAGGATCAGTTTTCAGGGAGCCTATGATCTTTCCTTTCTGGTAATAATATCTGGCCAGAATATCCATTTTGAGAAGTTCGCGGATCTGATCTGAATATTTGTTAAGGTCTTCCTTTTTGTTATTATCCATGCTGGTTTGCAAAAGATCCAGTCCATCTTTGATTGCACTGAAATATTGTTCTTTTTCTGCTTCCTTCCTCAGTTTTTCAAGTGCAAGTTCACTTCGGGTAGTGTACTTAAAGTCTTTGTCCTTCAGGAAGCTGATAAAGTCACTGTATAATGAATCGGTGATCTCAAACTTTTCAGGAGCTGAAATCGTGGAATGAGAATGTTCAAAAAGTGTTCCGTAATCAAAGATCAGAAATTTGTTATAAAGGGCCAGGGCGATGCTGCTTATCTGGCGTTCACTGCCTTTCACATCCGGGCTTATTCCCCCTCCGTCATAAACTTTGCGGCTGTGCTTTGTTTTAAACTCCCGGATAAGGGAATCGGGGATCTTATCAAAAGTGCCCTGTTTGTTTTTGTGAGAATAATCAATAGCCTGAATACATCGTCCGCTTGGAATATAATATTTTGCAACAGTAATCTTCATTTGGGCATTATAGCTGAGGGGAACTACATTCTGCACCAGTCCCTTTCCAAATGTGCGCTGACCTAAAACGACTCCACGGTCGAGGTCCTGTATGGCTCCGGCCAGGATTTCAGAGGCAGAGGCACTCTGGCTGTCAACAAGGACGACTACAGGTATTTCAGGGTCAACTGCTGCGGAAGAAGTATAGTGAATTTGGTTCTTATCAGCTTTTTGTCCTTTTGTTGATACGATCTCCTGGCCCTTTTCAACGAAGATGTTAGCGATATCAACGGCTTCATTAAGCAATCCGCCTCCGTTGCCCCTGATATCGATAATAAGTCCTTTCAGAGTATTGTTTTCCTTTAAATTAATAAAAGCCTGGCGGAATTCTTTTGATGCATTTTGTGTGAATCCAGTAAGCTTGATATAAGCAATGCCATCCCGAAGAATCCCTGCATACGGAACATTGTCAATTTTAATATTTTCGCGGATAATGTTTTTAACGATGGTATCCGAAGGGCCACTGCGTTCAATCACCAGGCATACCTGGGTGCCCGCCTGGCCTTTGAGTACGGCACTTACTTCGTCATAGGATTTATTAACCGCGACCTGTCCGTTGATCCGGATGATTTTATCGCCCGCTTTGAGGCCTGACTTCTGGGCCGGTGATCCTTCATAGGGTTCTGAGATTATAACATATTTCCCCTGCTGGTGGATCAGGGCGCCGATACCGCCATACTGCCCTGTCGTAATAAAACGATAATCCTCAACCTGGTTTTCAGGAATGAAATTCGTATATGGGTCAAGTGATTCAAGCATAGCGTCAATCCCGGTCTCGGTGAGCTGGCCCGGGTTGATCAAATCCACGTAATCAGTGCTTAACTCTTTCATCATGCTGGAATAAATATCCAGGTTTTTCAGAAGTTCAAAACCGATATTCGTATTGGTTCCTTCTGTTGCCGGCTTATCCTGTGCAATGACAGAAAAACTGATCCCCAGTAAAACAATAAAAATGCAATATTTCAACCTTGTCATATCCTGTCTTGTTATTTCGGCTGCGCCGAACGCCTTTCACTTTTCGCCTTTCGCCTTTCGCCTTTCGCTTTTCGCCTTTCGCCTTTCGCCTTTCGCTTTTCGCCTTTCGCCTTTCGCCTTTCGCTTTTCGCCTTTCGCCTTTCGCTTTTCGCCTTTCGCCTTTCGCTTTTCGCCTTTCGCTATCTCCTTTATGGAACCGGGTCAAAACCCTGTCCCCCCCAGGGATGACAACGGCTTAAACGGCGCATCGTCATCCATCCTCCTTTCAATGGTCCGTATTTCCGGATAGCTTCAATGCCATACTCAGAGCAGCTCGGCGTAAAACGGCAGGAAGGCATAAGGTAGGGTGAAATAGCTCCCTGATAAAACCTTATCAGCAGTATGAAAAATTTGCTAAAAATCCTTTTCATACTCTTCCTTTAAACGCCGTAAAAGTAAAATTATTTTATCTTGTATTGCCCTATGGGTGAGGATTTCTTTAGAAAGATAAGTAATGCAGAAGATGAGATCCGGCGGCTTTGATGATCCTCCGTCATAAAGAATGGATTTGTTAAGCCGGTACGCTTCCCTGATATGACGCTTTATGGTATTCCGGTCTGTTGATTTCCGCTGGATTACTTTTGGAACGCTGATCATTACCTTGGGAAAGGACAGTGTTTGGTTCCGGAACCTGAGCCAGGTGACCTTGAAGGCAGGGACAGACAATGCATGTCCGTCGGTAAAAAGCATGCGGACAAGACGGAATTCATGCAGTCGTTCATTTTTGTTAAAAGTAAATGACATTTCCTGGATAATTTGCCCGGTCGTTTGAGAAGGCCGGCATGGCTAGTGTCCGGGTCTATTTTTTTCTGACTTCCCTGGCTATAAATTGTTCAATTGCACTTGTGATGGAAGGAGCTTCTTTTGTCGGAGCTTCAATGTCGAGACGAAGTCCTGCATCTTTGGCCTCTTTGGCAACACTGGGTCCAAGGGCAGCGATCACAGTATGGCCCTGTTTGAAATCGGGATAATTTTTGAACAGGGACTTGATACCTGACGGACTGAAGAATACCAGCATGTCAAACTTTGTAATATCCGTGTCGGACATATCGCGGGCAAGGGTACGGTATATGATCGCTTTTTTATAAACAACTTTGCTGTCTTCGAGCATTTTGGGTACATCCTGTTTATGAACATCCGAGCAGGGGAGAAGAAATTTTTCGCTCTTATGCTTTTTTATCAGGTCAACCAGTAACGAGAAATTCTCTTTGCTGTGAAATATCTTTCTTTTTCGGAATTGAACATATTTCTGGAGATAATAAGCCGTCGATTCCGAGATGCTGAAATATTTCATGGTTTCAGGAACATCAATCCGCATTTCCTTACAAATCCTGAAAAAATGATCAACAGCATTCTTCGAGGTAAAAATGATGGCAGTATAATCCAGAATGTTAATCCGGTCTTTCCTGAAATCTTTTGCGGGAACTCCTTCGATCTGGATTAACTGTTTAAATGTGAAATTGACACAGAATTTCCGGGAAATCTCTGCATAGGGAGATTTTTCAAAATCTGAGGGAGCTGGCTGAGAAACAAGGATATTCCTGATCTTCAATTTCAAAAGTGTATTTAGTCAGACAATCCATGAAATCAAAAGCCCTTGCTGAAGATGTAAAGCCCTTTCAGGATTACCAGCAGGGGCAGGATTTCGAGGCTGCAAAGATACACAAATAAAAATAAATAGGAAAACTTCTTCAATGAAATTCCAATAAAAAAACCTCTCATCACCCTAAAAAAGTAGAGTAGCCCAATGATTATCAGTGAAATATAAAGAAGAATATTGGATGACAGGAATATGGTCAGAATCATAAAGGGCAGCAGGATCAGACCTGTAATAAATGAAAAAGCAAGGATATTCTGAAGATAATCCAATGTCGCAGGCATCGTATGGAAAACACTTCCGACAAAACGTATTGCAGATGTTTTCAGAAGCCAGAAAAGAAAAAGTCCTGCGACACAAATAATAAAAATCTCGTAGTCCCGGTACCCGGCAAGTCTTTCCGGGATTAGTTCTTTCAGTAAAAGACTCAGAAGCAAACTGAAGGTGAAAACATAAACAATTGAAAGCACGAGTGAACTGCGTTCCCTGAAAAGGCTTCCTTCTTTCGTCAGGATGTTAAGAAAGCGTTGGGAAAGAGGTGCATAGAAAATTTGCCTGAGGCGTTTGTGATGGAAGAAATGAAGCCAGGCAACAAGGATCATACTAAACAGAAAAGAAAGAACGATCCAGTCGGAAGGGTAATGCTGCCGGGCTGAATTCAGGTAAGTCCCTGCATGAAGCTGGTGTCCTGTGAACAATGAAGTTTCATAATGCTTCGAAGGCCTGGTAATGCTCTGCAGAATAAAGGTTGTATCCGGTGAATACGTTGTGAATCTCAATAGCTTAAGTGTTGATCTGGCTTGCAAAATGATTCCAGAGAGGGTCATCGGGGGGGGGGGCTACAATCTCCAGCGGTACTTGTTTTACCGGGTGGATGAAAGATATCAGCCGGGCATGAAGATGAATTGAACCATCCAGGTTTGACCTTGCGTATCCGTATTTCAGATCCCCCCGAATCGGACAGCCGATATGCGAAAGCTGTGCCCTGATCTGGTGGTGCCGGCCTGTGATCAGGTTAATCTCAAGCAGGTAATAATCTTTACTCTTACCTATCATCGTGTAAGTGAGTTCGGCGACCTGCGTTTGCTTATCCTTTTGAGTCTTAATAAAGGTTTTATTCCTGTCCTCGTCTCTCCACAGATAGTTGATAAGCCGGTCGTTGTCGCCGGGCGGCGGATTTTTGACAACGGCCCAGTAGGTTTTACGGATCTGACCGGCTTTCAGCATCTCGTTGAGACGGCTCAGGGATTTTGAAGTTCGGGCAAAGATCACCACACCGCTTACAGGCCTGTCAATACGGTGAACAACTCCCAGAAAAACTTCTCCGGGCTTATTGTATTTGACTTTTATATATGTTTTGATTTTTTCGCTCAGTGGCTCATCACCTGTTTTATCTCCCTGTACAATCTCCGAAGGAAGTTTGTTGACAAGCAGGAGATGATTATCTTCATACAAAATGCGGTTCTCAATACTGTTCGCGTTCATTCGGAAAATTAAGCGATTTGATATCGTTGATGTAGGAATCCACAGCGCCTTTAATTTCTTCTGAAAGATTGTGATACCTTCTCAGGAAGCGGGGAGAGAATTCCATAGTAATTCCCAGCATGTCGTGTAAAACAAGCACCTGGCCGTCAACCTCTCCACCTGCGCCAATACCTATAAGGGGGATCTTTAATTCGCTCGTCACCCTGCCTCCCAGTTTTGCAGGGATTTTCTCGAGTACGATGGCAAAGCAGCCGGCATTTTCAAGCAAATGTGCGTCTGTTATAAGTTTGCCGGCTTCTGACTCGCTTGTTGCACGAACCACATAAGTGCCGAACTTATGGATCGACTGAGGTGTAAGGCCGAGGTGTCCCATGACAGGAATCCCTGCTGACAGTATCCTGTCAACCGATTCGATGATCTCCTTGCCGCCTTCCATTTTCACTGCATCGGCGCCGCTTTCCTTCATGATCCTGATCGCAGAGTTCAGGGCTTCCTTTGAGTTGCCCTGGTATGTGCCGAATGGAAGGTCTACAACGACCAGGGCCCGTTTCACAGCTCTCACCACCGACGAGGCATGATAGATCATTTCATTCAGTGTGATCGGAAGGGTAGACGAATAGCCTGCCATAACATTGGAGGCTGAGTCCCCCACCAGAATGATATCAATTCCTGTACTTTCGAGAATCCTGGCGAAAGAATAGTCATATGCCGTAAGCATGGCAATTTTCTCTCCTTTGGCCTTCATCTCCTGAAGCACATGGGTAGTCACTTTGGTGACATTTCGAAAGGAATAGTTAGCCGACATAAGCTCTGAATTTAATTGCAAAGGTATTACAATAAAATATGTTTCCTACCTTGTCGTTTATTTCATATACATTCAACGAATTAATTATCTTTGCAAAACCATTATTATTCTCCCACCAGATGAAAAAATACTACTCCCTGCTGATTCTGGCCTTAGCCCTGTTTAACCTGGCCTCCTGTAATAAAAAGCTGGAAGTCAATGCTGACTGGAAAGATGTTACTGTAGTATACGGACTTCTTGACCAGACTGATTCTGTTCATTATGTCAAGGTCACAAAGGCCTTCCTGGGCCCCGGTAATGCACTGCAGTTTGCCCAGGTTTATGATTCGAGCAACTATGGCCGGCTTCAGGTGAGCATGGAAGAGTATAATGGTTCAGTATTGCTTCGTACGATTACACTGGATACCACATCGATCTTAAACAAAGACACCGGGATTTTTTATTCCCCTTACCAGAGGGTCTATTCCACGACTGCCAGGATTGCCTCGGATCTTACATATCATCTTATCATCAAAAACCCGGTAACACAAAAAATAGTCGAAGGCTATTCCACACTGATCAGCGACTTTGACATTGAGAAACCTACAATGTTTACCCGTGCAACTTTCCAGGCCGGCAAGAGTTCCGAAGTGAAATGGGCTTCGGCCAAATCAGGAAAACGTTACCAGGTAAATATCAGGATACGATATGCTGAAACAGCTTCCGGAGTTCCTAATTCAACAGTTATAAAATCTCTCGACTGGCTTGCACTAAGTAATATCAAGTCAATGACAGATAAAGGCGGCCAGAATATGGACTATTTCATTAACGGCGATGCTTTCTTCATCTTTATGGGTTCACAGCTTAAAAATGACTCTGTCAACGGGCAGGTGGTTACCCGGGCTCTGCGGGATTGCGATTACATTTTCACAGTAGGTTCGGAAGACCTGAGTACATACATGGACGTTACAGAACCCTCACTGACTATTATCCAGGAGAGACCTCCATTTACCGATATCGTCAACGGGATCGGACTTTTTTCCGCCAGGGTTGTGAAATCGGTAGATACCCTGAGATTCAGTGTTTTTACTCTTGACGAGATCAAAACCAACCAGTACACAAAGAACCTGGGCTTTTAATCCTTTTTCATCATTTTCTGTCTTTTTGTCATTCCTTGTCAGGGTTTTTTTCTTTGGCACAATGATTGACGTTTGTGAGTTACTTCTCAAAATTTACTATGAAAGGAGATAAAAACTATGGGAAAAATAATAGGAATTGATTTAGGAACAACAAATTCATGTGTTGCTGTAATGGAAGGCAATGAGCCTGTCGTTATTGCGAACAGCGAAGGAAGGAGAACAACCCCTTCGATCGTGGCTTTTACTGATAATGGTGAAAGAAAAGTAGGCGATCCTGCAAAACGTCAGGCAATCACCAATCCGAGAAACACAGTGTTCTCGATAAAACGTTTTATGGGTGAAACCTTTGATCAGGTGCAGGTTGAAACAAAACGCGTACCATACAAGGTAGTTAAAGGCGACAATAACACCCCAAGGGTTGATATCAGCGGGAAACTCTATACTCCCCAGGAGATATCTGCAATGATTCTTCAGAAAATGAAAAAGACTGCCGAAGACTATCTCGGACAGGAAATAAAAGAGGCAGTGATCACTGTCCCTGCATATTTCAGTGATTCACAGAGGCAGGCAACAAAGGAAGCAGGCGAAATTGCAGGTCTTACAGTTAAACGTATTATTAACGAACCTACAGCTGCAGCCCTGGCATATGGCCTCGATAAAAAGCATAAGGACATTAAGGTTGCTGTATTTGACCTTGGTGGCGGAACCTTTGACATTTCAATTCTTGAACTTGGCGACGGAGTATTTGAAGTAAAGTCGACCAATGGGAATACCCACCTGGGTGGTGATGATTTTGACCATATCGTAATTGACTGGCTGGCCGATGAATTTCTGAAAGATGAAGGAATCGACCTCCGGAAGGATCCTATGGCTTTACAGCGCCTGAAAGAAGCTGCCGAAAAAGCAAAGATTGAGCTGTCAAGTTCAGTGGAGACAGAAATCAACCTGCCCTATATCATGCCTGTTGACGGAGTGCCTAAGCACCTTGTGAAAAAACTTTCGAGATCTAAATTTGAACAGCTGATCGATCAGCTGATGCAGTCGACTATACCTCCCTGCCAAATGGCTCTTAAAGATGCCGGAATGAAGGCTTCTGACGTTGATGAAGTTATTCTTGTCGGAGGATCAACAAGGATTCCGGCTGTACAGAAGATTGTAAAGGATTTCTTCGGGAAAGAGCCTTCAAAAGGTGTGAACCCGGATGAAGTTGTGGCTGTTGGGGCCGCAATCCAGGGTGGCGTGCTTACCGGTGAGGTAAAGGATGTGCTGCTGCTCGATGTCACCCCGCTTTCATTGGGTATTGAGACCCTTGGCGGTGTCATGACAAAGCTGATTGACTCGAATACAACCATTCCTACGAAGAAATCAGAAGTGTTTTCGACGGCAGCTGACAGCCAGACTTCTGTTGAGATCCATGTATTGCAGGGCGAACGCCCGATGGCAACGCAGAATAAGAGCATCGGGAGGTTTCACCTTGACGGAATTCCTCCTGCTCCAAGAGGCATACCCCAGGTTGAAGTCATTTTCGATATCGACGCAAATGGCATATTGCATGTGACTGCGAAGGATAAAGCAACAGGCAAATCACAGCAGATCAGGATCGAAGCCTCATCAGGTCTCTCAGAAGACGAAATCAAAAAAATGAAAGAGGAAGCTCAGCGAAATGCCGACAGCGATAAGAAGGTAAAAGAAGAAGCCGACAAAATCAATCAGGCTGATTCACTTATCTTCCAGACAGAAAAACAGCTCAAGGAATTTGGAGATAAGATACCTGCCGATAAAAAAGGCAATATTGAAAAAGCCCTTGAAGAATTGAAAAAAGCTCATAAGAGCCATGACGTTGCTGCTATTGACGCGGCTCTTGCAAATCTGAACTCAATCTGGCAGGTTGCCAGCGAAGAGATGTACAAGAACAGCCAGGGAGCTCAGGGAGCCGAGCAGAATCAGCAATCCGGCCCTCAGCCCGGGCAGGAACAGGGAGGAAGACAGAAAGGTCCGGGCAATGACGAAGTGACTGATGTTGACTTCGAAGAGGTGAAGGACAAATAATCAGCTTACATTAATTAATTCAGGAGGGTGTCCCGAAAGGTCACCCTCTTTTGTTTGCGCCCAGACTTTTATGACAGCCTCTTTTTTTCGTTATTTTTGCTGCCTGAACCTTTTCTTATGCGAAAACTGATCATTCTTTCACTTTTACTTATTCTGTCGTCCCCTCTGCTAATGGCTCAGCAAAGCAGCGAAGGCCGGGATGAAGAAACTGCAAGAGTTGAAATTACCGCCAGAAGTGATCAGGAATCATACAGGGCAATACCATGCGGCTATCATGGTGCATTGATTTTTTTTAAAAGTGTCGAAATCGCAGACGCACAAAGAGTCAAATGGTATTTTTCATTTTATGACCGGGAGTTGAAGCAAGTATGGGTGAAAAGCCTTCCCATACTTGAAGATCTTGACTTCAGATTCAAACTTTTTTCGAAAGATACTGTGTTCCTGGTTTTTACTTATACAGGGAAACTAAAGAGTGAAGACCAGCCACTTGAAATAATCAGGATCGATCTTAAGAAAGGAAGCTTTATCCCAAACCTTACTAAAGTCCCGGCTAACTCTGAACCTGTTTTTTTTAATGTCATGGGGAGGAATGCCTACCTGGCACTTAACCATAAGAGTGGTCAATCAGCAGTTGAAATCCTTGACTTCAAATCGAATCACAGTAAGGGATTTCTGCTTGACCGGCAAAGCCCCTCAGCGTTCCGCTGGTTTAATACCGATTCCGCTTCATCGACCTTAAATGCAGTCATTTCTAAAGTTTTAAGTAAAAAGGAAACTGAGCATTGGTACCAGGTTTTCGATACGACAGGAAAAGTATTATTATCGGTCAGGCTGAGTACGATAAACCAGGACAGGGAGTTTACAGGATTTACAGCAATAAAAAACCAGAATGGAGATTATCTGGTGATGGGAACATACAGATTGAGTATTGGAAGCTCCAATCAGAAAAACAAATTGAAGGATGAATCAGCGGGAATCTTTACCAGTCTTCTTGTTCCCGGGAATCAAAAAAATCTCAACTTCATTAATTTTCTTGAGTTGAAGAGCATCAGTTCACTTCTTAGCTCTAAAAATCTTATTGATCTGAAAAAGAAAGCGTTAAAGAAAAACAAGAACATGGGTGAGACCTCTGTCGATTTTAGGATTCTTCAGCATGACCCAATAGTGTATAATGGACAGTATATCATGGCGTCGGAGGTGTTCAATCCCCAGTTTCATACTGAAAATTTTACGGATTTTGATTTTTATGGACGACCCTATACGAACTCTTATTCAGTTTTCGATGGTTACAGATATACAGGCGCTATCATCGCCGCATTTAATTCAGAAGGACAGTTGTTGTGGGACAATGCGATGGAAACCAGGGATTTAATCGGCTCTGATCTTAGTCCGAAGGTGGTCGTTAAGCCAGAGGGTGATAAATTCCTTATAGCATACTCTGCAGCAGGAGGGATAGGTTCTAAAGTCATAAGGAATGCAGAAACCACAGGCAAACCTGAATTCAGTAAGCTGGATTCAAAATACCCTGACGATAAACTTATTTCCGAAACCAGGAATGGACTGATCCCATGGTATGATAATTATTTCCTTTGCTATGGATTCCAGGAAATAAAAAACGTGGCCCTCGAGAGCAACAACAAGAGGTTTGTATTTTATCTGATGAAGGTAAAATTCGAAGACTAGGCCTACTTCTTGGGCGGGTAAATAATAATCAGCTTATTATCACAATTCTGAATAAGAAAAGTAGTGTCTTTAAGGTTTCCTGTATAAGCCGGGCCTGAGTATTTGACAGTATAAGTAGCTCCACCTGTCAAAGACTTGCATTGCATTTGATCGTGTAATAAGTTGATCGTGGCATGGATCTGTACGATACTGAGTACCAAAAGTGAATCCCGCTTATTTTCAAAGCATATAGTTCCAGCGCCGTCGCAAGGCTGGGAGGTTGAATTCTTCTTACAGGAAGATGAAACGAACACCGTACAACAGATCAATGTAATTAAGATCAGAAAGTTCTTTTTCATAAAAAATATTCGCTTTTGCAAAAATACAAGGAATTAATTAAAATCAAAATGAGAGGTTAAGCATAACAGAAGACAGAATTAGTTTGTTAGGGTTGTATGGGAAACGACAAAAAGACGAAAATTAGTTTTACTTTTGTAAACTCTGAAAAAATATTAGTTTCAGGCAACCATACAACCGCAACCATTGTCAACTAAATCAAGTATAAGTTAATTATAGTAATCCTCTTCTAATATCAACCCTATGCGGAATTTAACATTGCGCCTTATTCTTGTTTCCGGGTTCCTGCTACTCTTACGCACATCACTTCTTGCAATCAACTGTCCTGACACCCAGCCGGTTGTAAAAGGTCCTGATGTAGTCAGGGCCGGGCAAACGGTGACATATATGACCAATGACATACCGGGCCATACTTATAACTGGACGTTGAGCGGGGGAGGAAGTATTGCAGGTTCAAACACATCGAACCAGGTTATTGTTAATTGGGGAAACACTCCAACTTCAGCTACACTTTCAATAACTGAGAAAAATTCTGCCGTTGCAGGATGTACAGGCATATCTGCCCAGAAAACAATAACAATCCAGCCATTGTTGAATGCTTATTTTTATTATGAATTTGACCCTACCCATGGATGTTTCTATAATGAAATTACTGCAACAGCCACCGGCGATGGAAACTTTCCTCCTGTTGATCCAACCATTTCTTTTACATGGAAATGGAGGTTATATGACCCTCTGAACGTCTTACCCTGGAACACGACAGGGATTGTACCGGGATCCGGTCCAAATATTATAAAGATGACTTTACCGGCTGTTCCAAAGAAGACGTATGAAGTTGACCTTCAGGTATCAAAAACAATCTCAGGAAGTGTGTATACCGATGAAATTGTTGATTATGTATATGTTGATCCTGACAAGTACAAACCTACTGCCGTGATATCCTCAGTTACGCCACCATTTCCAAACTGTCTTTATAATCAGTATACTTGTTCCGCCAGTGGCAGTTCCCCCAGTAATTTTCCTGATCCATCGATCACAATTAAGTATTGTTATTGGTATGTTAATGATGTTTTGGTCCGCACAAAGGCTAATGGAATAGACACCATGAAGTATACCTTTCCTGCACCGGGAAGTTATACGATTAAGCTTATCATTGAAAACTCATACAGCTGTAAAAGCAACGCGATAACTTCCAATGTCACGATTACAAACACAGTCCCTGTTGCCAATTTTACTGCTGAAGCAGCCTGTGTTGATATCCCGACAGTTTTCAATGATTTTTCGCTTGCCGTAGTCCCTTCAGGAACACTCACTAAATGGGAATGGAACTGGGGAGATGGTACTCCAAACACTATTTATGGTCCTGCTGCAATTCCGCCTGCACCCAAACCTGCAACGATTGAACATACTTATACCGAGGTTGGTATTAAACATATTACCCTTCAGGTAACCAATTCCAATGGTTGTATTTCTCCGGTATTTACCCAGGATGTTAATGTGATCCCCTCTCCGATTGCCAATTTTGAGTATGATTTCACCTGTGCCAACACCCTTATTACATTCAGGGACAGGAGCATCACTAATGGTGGAAGCGATATCATAAGCAGGCAGTGGAATTTCGGAGATGGTAACTGGACAACAAATCCCACGTACACGTTTACCACTACCGGTCCGCAAACAGTAACATTAAAGGTTACCAATGCAAATTACTGCACCGATACGAAAGTTGATAACAGCATCATTATCCATCCGATTCCTGATTTTACACCCGACCCGGCTGTCGGGTTTACCTGGGCCAATACAACTTTACCATTAGAGATTCAATTTTCTGATTATACAGATCCCTTGCAGGTTGGTAATAACCTGCAGTGGGATTTTGGTGATGGGAAATATGGTTTCGGGAAAAACCCTGTTCATAATTATGGGAATCCCGGCGAATACAATGTTCAGATGACCTGTACCAGTACTTTTGGATGCACAAACTTCTATCAGGCAATGATTAAAATGGCTCCCCCGATACCGAGTTTCTATTTTGATCCCTCGGAAGCCTGTCTTGACAAAGAAGTCCGTGTTGTACCCAATCCGGTTGCTGGAACCATTGCAAAGGAGGAATGGTGGTATCAGGATGAAGGATATACACCTGATCCGAGTTTACCATCCCCTTATACTGTCAAGCACAGCTGGGTTATTCCTGTGGTCATGCCGGCTGCAGATACCCATTTCTTTAAAAGCTATGGTATCAAACAGGTCAATCACGTGATTACCCTTAGTGGAACCCCGCCGACTATTGTAGCTTATAACGATTATGTAACCATTCATGATACCGCAAAAGCTGAATTCACATGGAACAATATAAATCAGCCACCTGTCGGAGGTCCTCCTTTACCCGGTTGTAAAGGCCAGGAGGTCTTTTTCTTCGACCGGAGCACCCCTCCTGTCGGGAGTCCGACTGCCCAGATTGTGGGATGGCTATGGGAATTTGATGACCCTGCCTCCAGTGGAAGCAATTACGCTTATACCCAGGATTGTTCCCATATTTTTATGGATCCGGGAAAGACTACTTTCCATGTAAAACTGACTGTGACAAGCAGTGATAATAATTGTGAGTCTTTCACAATAAAGACAATAACAATCAAGCCATCTCCTTTAGTAAATTTTATTGTTAATGGAAATTCAACGGCAAACGTGGGCTGCATGAGCACCCCCGACATCCCGGCCGTGGTTAACTTTGCCTATGATCCGACAGTCATCCCTGATCCTACTCAGATCAAAGACTGGCTGTGGGAGTTTGGTGATAATATATCACAAAGCGGGCCTTTTTTATCGAGTACCTCGCATGCATATCTCACATCAGGATGGAAAACCGTGAAATTGACTATTACGGATGCTGATGGGTGCAGAAATACGATATCAAAAAGCGTTTATATCAATCCCGCACCTATTGCCAGTTTTAGTTTTACTCCGGATGCGTGCGAAGGACAGGCAGTACAGTTTGACGATCATTCCCAGGCCGGCGGGGATTTGAACGCCTATGTTGTTAAATGGGAGTGGTTCTGGGGCGATGGATCTTTGCCCAGTCCTGAGGTCATTACCAATAGCCAGACCGTATCTCATACTTTTCCTATCGTACCTGGGATGTATACCTGGCCTGTGAAGTTAAGGGTGACTACCAATTATGGTTGTATAAGTGAGATTACCATACCTGTAACCCTGAAAGCCTCACCGGTAACGTTTTTTGAAGTTGAACCTCTGACGCCTCAATGTATGTCGCCACAATCTGTCCGGTTCCAGGACAGAACAGTAACTTCTTCCGCCACGGGTCCCATTACGAATTGGGTTTGGGACTTTGCAGACGGAACTGCAACCGTTTCCGGCATTTCAAATCCTTCCCATGTTTTTATCAATGCAGGGTCCTATGCTGTATCCCTGACCGTAACAACAGCGAATGGCTGTTCCAAAACTTATGTGGCCACCCCACCGGTCGTTGTCAATCAAAGGCCTGTCGCTGATTTCACTGCAAATACTCCCTGTGAAAACAACCCTACAGTATTTACGAGCAATTCGACACCGAATGCAACTGCAATTACCAGTTATCTGTGGGAGTTTGGGGATGGAAATACTTCTACCCAGCCTTCCCCGTCCCATACCTATCTGACTTATGGGAATTACAGCGTAAAGTTAACAGTGACAAACTCGAACGGATGTATTCATGATACCACGAAACAGGTTTCTGTATATCCTAAGCCGAACGCATTATTTTCATTTTCACCGAGCAGCTGCATCGGGATTCCGGTTGATTTTGTTGATCATTCGACTGTCCCGGGTGCCATGTCAAGCTATATTCAGACATGGCAATGGGATTTTGGCGATGGTTCCTCTCAACCGCCAATCAATTATCCTGCAAACCCGAATATTTCCCATACGTTTTCAGGAACAGTTGCGATACATACTGTTAGGCTTACTGTAACTACATCTGCAGGGTGTATAAGTTTCATTGACAAGGTTGTGACCAGTATTCCTTCACCCATTTCAAACTTCTCATTCTCCACGACAAATTGCACAGCACAGCCGGTTCAGTTCACTGATCATTCACAGGAAAATGGTGGCGGGCCTATCACGGCATGGCAATGGAATTTCGGCGACCCCGCATCAGGCTCAAACACATCTACCCTTCAGAACCCTACCCATAGTTTCACTGCTGCTGCCACCTATACAGTACATCTTAAAGTCTTCAATGCCAGCGGATGTTATAAGGACAGCAGCACGACCATTACGATCGCAGCAAATCCGACTGCTGACTTTACAGCAACCAACGTATGCAAAAGCAGCCCGACAGTATTCACAGGGAGCGCAAGCGGAGGAACAATTGTTACATGGTCATGGAATTTCGGTGACGGAGGCACTTCAAACGCCCAGAGTCCTTCCTATACTTATGCCAATTCAGGTTCATACAACGTAATGTTAACAGTTACAACCGCTGCAGGCTGCCAGGGTGTCGTCAGCAAATCAGTTCAGGTTTATGGGTCACCGGTTTCTCAGTTCAGCTTCTCTTCTACGGCATGTTCAAGCGACTCTGTTCAATTTACCGACCTCTCGACCACTCCGCATGGTAGTATCCACGATTGGTATTGGGATTTCGGAGACGGTGGAACGTCTCATATTGTTTTCCCGGGAAATCAGAATGTAAAGCATAAATATGCAAACGGCGGGTCTTTTAATGTGAAACTTTCAATCACTACAACCGACAGTTGTAAAAATGAAGTAACCATTCCGGTTACAGTAGAGGCTAAGCCAATAGCCAACTATAGCAATTCATCAGGTGCCTGTGCCCTGATGTCAAATCAGTTTACCGACTTATCCCAGGCGAACGGGGGGACCCCTATTATTTCCTGGTTATGGAACTTTGGTGATCCTGCCTCAGGTTCTTACAACACCTCAACACTGAAAAACCCCACTCACGTCTTCACGGCCGGAATGATATTTTCGGTCAAGCTGATAATTTACAATGCGACCGGATGCCTCGATTCACTGAGAAAAGACATTACTGTCAATGCTGCGCCCGTGCCAATATTCAGCTTCGATACAGCCTGTGTAAACAGCCCAACGCAGTTCATCGACGCTTCAACTTCTCCAACCGGCATAGTCAATGCATGGTTATGGGATTTTGGTGATCCTTCCTCGGGCACTAATAATTCCTCAACCCTGCCAAATCCGGTGCATTATTATTCAGTTCCGGGTAACTACATGGTTAAACTTTTTGTAACAAATACAAATAACTGTTCAAAGGACACAACTAAACAGATTTCAGTCAGTCCGAAACCCCAGGCCTTATTTCAGTATTCAGCCGCATGTGCCCAGGATTCAACTTCATTCACCGATCTTTCCATCGCAGCCAACAGCCAGGTAGTGGCATGGTCATGGAATTTTGGCGACGGAGGTACCGACACAATAAAGAATCCGAAACATAAATATGCTGCTTCAGGAACATATAGTGTGAAAGAGGTTATAACCAATCTGAGCGGATGTAAAGACTCGGTTACCATATCAGTGCTTGTCCATGCCAAACCGCTTGCAGCTTTCCAGTATACAAGCAAATTCTGCCCGGCAGGACAGGTTACTTTCCAGGATCTGTCGACTGCTGCCGGTGCGGCTATTACAGACCACCTCTGGATCTTCGAACCAGGAGCTACTTCTACCGTGCCAAACCCCGTCTATACATTTTCGGCTACCGGCGGCACCTACTCAGTGACACTTATCGTTATGGATAACTTCGGATGCAAGGACACCATTATCAGCAGCGTCAGCGTTAAACCCGCTTTCAAATTTACCTATACCAACGATATGGTCTGCCTCGGGTATCCGACACATTTCACCCCGGTTAATAATAACCCCGGCCAGGACTCTTTATATTCACCAAGATGGGATTTTGGTGACCCGAATTCCGGCCCTGCCAATTATTCAAACCTTTACAATGCTTCTCATATTTTTACTGCGCCCGGATCATTTTATGTGAAACTGAAGGTATTTAATTCCGATAACTGCCTTGATAGTGTATTCAAAATAGTGCAGGTATACGCCCCTCCCAAACCGCATTTCAGATATACCGCGCCCCAATGTGACAGCGCTCTGTATTTTGTTGATACCACCAGTAATTTCGGCACGGGTACGATAGCAAGCTGGGAATGGCATTTCGGCGACAACTCTGCTCCTTTTATCATTCCGGCGCCGGGTCCGGGCAGTACTTCGCATATTTACGCTCAGCCCGGTGATTACAAGGTTACACTTATCATTACGAATACAAAAGGATGTGTCGACAGCATCTCCCAGGGTGTAACCAGGCTTCCGTGTATCAAAGCCGCCTACGATTACCCTGATACCCTCAGGTGTATGAATTATATGGTGACATTCCATGATACTTCTGTCCCGACAAGCAGGATCAATGAATGGAAATGGACATGGGATGACGGGACCGATACAACCTATAGCAAATACGCACAATATGTCAAACACAGGTTCACGAGCCCCGGAACTTTCAATGTGAAATTGTGGATCAGGACCCTCGTTAATTCGGTGATCATACGTGACAGTAACATTCAGCAGGTAATTATCCATCCGACTCCAAAGACCTTATTTTCAGATGTACCCGTATGTTTACACCAGGCGGCAATCTTCAGGGATACATCTTTGACGAACGGAGAAGCAGTTTCTGTATGGAAGTGGAACTTCGGTGAACCTTCTTCGGGCCCCGGCAATACATCCACTCTGAGAAATCCAACGCATACCTATGCAACCAGGGATACGTTTAATGTTCAACTGGTTGTCATGAATAAATTCGGATGTAAAGACTCCCTGACAAAACCACTGAGGATCTATGGGTTACCGGTTGCCAGCTTCAGCTATCTTGCAGCCTGTACCGGAGATCCGACATTCTTCAGGGATTCATCCGCGATATCTGATACCACTATTGGTTTCTGGAGGTGGAACTTTGGTGACCCGACAGTTCTTAAAGATACTTCAGTACTGAGGGATCCGATCTTCAAATACAAATCAGGCGGGGATTACCTTGTCCGCCTCATCGTAAGAGACCATTTCGGATGTAAGGATACTATTGATTCGACTGTTACGGTGCATGTGACACCGGTTTCTGCTTTCACCCTGATCAACGGGTATGACGGAACTCCGGGCAAAGTCAAACTGAATAACCAGTCAAAAGGAGCTTCTGCCTATTCCTGGGATTTCGGTAATGGAAAAACAAGCAATGATACGAATCCCATTGCTACATATTCCGAGGATGGCACCTATTCGATAAGACTGGTTTCAATGAATGACTTCGGTTGTACCGATACAACTTATTATGAATATAAAATCCTGTTCCGCGGGCTTTTTGTGCCGAATGCATTTGCACCTAACAGCGGAAATTTGGCGGTTAGGTTGTTCAAACCTGTGGGTATAAATCTGAAGACTTATCATATCATGGTATTCGATGCAGGGGGGCATCTGATGTGGGAATCCAACAAGCTCGACAACAACGGTGCACCTCTTGAAGGATGGGATGGTACCGTTAATGGTGTGCTCATGCCTCAGGGGAACTATTTCTGGAAGGCAACTGCAACCTTTATTGACGACTCCTCCTGGACCGGTTCGGATACAGGGGTGAAAGGTGGTGGCGGAACTATGGGAACAGTAATTTTATTAAGATAATACAATCTAACATATAGCTCGATGAAAAAGCTCTCATGTATTCTTTGCCTGCTGGTGCTGATGTGGATCTTACCTCACACATCTGTCCGGGGACAGGACATGAATTACACTCAGTATTTCAGCACACCACTTTATGTGAATCCTGCGTTCACAGGCATCAATACAGGGATTCGTGCAAGGTTTTTATTCAGGGATCAATGGCCTTCTGCTCCTATTCCTTACAAATCATATTATTTTTCGGCTGACCTTGGAGATCGCGGATTGCCCGGAGCCGGGGGATTGGGGATAGTCGTCGAGTCTGATAATCCGGGAGCCGGACTTATAAACAACCTGAATGCTGCCCTTACAATTGGTGTCCGTATTCCTATTACAGGATTTTTAGCTGCCCAGGTAGGTATTAAAGCGGGCATTATGCAAAGGAGGATTAACTATGACGACCTGGTATTTACAAGTAACTTTGACGCAAGGTACGGTAATATTTATCAGAGCGGCTTCACCGATTTTAATGCAAACAAGAGGGTGGTCCCGGATTTCGGTGCAGGCGGTTTATTTCAATTTTCTTCCAATGAAGGCAATATAACAGGTGATCTTGGTTTTGCAGTGGATCACATTTTTCAACCGGATGTATCATTCCTTTCTGTCGGGACTTCCCAATACCCAAGGAAATGGGTGGGACACCTTGACCTGGTATTTTCAACCGGCCCCGCCGGAAGTTCGAATGCGATGTATGTCAGTTCGTCGGAGCCACTGAAGATAAATGTGGGCGCATTATACATGAACCAGTCAAACCTGAACTCCCTGGAGTTTGGTTTAAATCTTTTAAAATACAATATTTACCTGGGCTGCTGGTTCAAGAGCACGTTAACCGGTACTGTCAATAATTCCTGTGCAGTATTAGCTGGTTATAAATTCAATTTTTACGATAATATGAGCATTAAATTCATGTACTCATATGACATCCAGGTGAGTGGTGCACTTCAGGGCACAGGTGGGGCACATGAGATCAGCCTCATTCTTGAATTCGATAAATTGACGATCTTCGGAGGCGGGGGAGGTGGCGGATCCATTCCCGGAAGCGGAGGGAGCGGCAGGAAATATGGCGGACCAATGGAATGTCCGAGTTTCTATTAAAAGGGATTGTTGACAATAAAAAAACCGGGTGCTTCCCGGTTTTTTATTACATATTTGCGATGATCTCTGTCCCGAATTCAGAACATTTAAGTTTAATCGCCCCCTCCATAAGGCGCTCAAAATCATAGGTTACCCTCTTTTTTGCAATGGAACCTTCGAGGCCTTTAAGGATAAGGGTTCCGGCTTCTTTCCATCCCATGTATTCGAGCATCATCACACCTGAAAGAATCAAAGAGCCCGGGTTTACCTGGTCTTTATTGGCGTATTTCGGAGCAGTGCCATGGGTAGCTTCAAACACGGCATGCCCGGTCTCATAATTGATATTGGCCCCCGGGGCAATGCCGATTCCGCCAACTATTGCCGCCAGTGCATCGGAGATGTAATCCCCGTTCAGGTTCAGTGTGGCAATCACAGAATATTCGGCAGGCCGGGTCAGGATCTGTTGCAGGAAGGCATCGGCGATTACATCCTTGATGATTATACGGCCTTCGGCAATGGCCTTTTTCTGTGCTTCTTCTGCTGCCTGCTCACCTTCCTTCTCTTTGATATTATCATACCTGGTCCAGGTAAAGACCTTTGCATTGAATTCCTTTTCAGCCAGGGCATAACCCCAGTTCTTAAACTGTCCCTCGGTGTATTTCATAATATTCCCTTTATGGACCAGGGTGACAGAAGGAAGTTTCTGATCGACGGCATATTTTATTGCAGCCCTGACGAGACGTTCGGTCCCATCCTTCGATACAGGCTTAATCCCGATAGAGGAAGATTCAGGAAACCGTATCTTTTTAACGCCCATTTCCCCGATCAGGAAATTGATCACTTTCTTTACTTCAGGAGTCCCGGCCATCCATTCGATCCCGGCATAGATATCTTCAGAATTTTCACGGAAGATGACCATGTTGGTCAGCTCTGGTTTCTTCACCGGTGAAGGAACACCCTTGAAGTATTTCACAGGACGAAGGCAAACATAAAGATCAAGAATCTGCCTTAAGGCCACGTTCAGGGAACGTATCCCTCCCCCCACCGGGGTGGTCAGGGGGCCTTTTATGGCAACAAGATATGTATTGATCTCATCCAGGGTTAACTGTGGCAACCATTCAGCTGTTTGCCTGAAGGCTTTTTCACCTGCAAGGACTTCTTTCCAGCTTATTTTTCTTTTCCCCCCATATGCTTTTTCAACGGCTGCATCAAAAACTCTCACACTGGCATTCCAGATATCGGGCCCGGTACCATCTCCTTCAATAAACGGAATTACCGGATTATCCGGAACAATCAACCGGCCATTCAATAATGTTATCTTTTCTCCCATAGTATTTAATCGTTATTGCGTTCTACGTTGTTGCGTTAAGGCGTTGTTGCGTTTAGAACTGTGGCGTTATTGCGTTACTGCGTTTAGCGTTATTTCGTAATTTGTACATTGTACATCAGATGATTTTAACCAGGGCCCCCCATTTCTTGTCGACCTCGAAGAAATGCTTCATATAGTAATTGCCGAAAAGAAAGTGCGCCTTAATGACCTTAATACCATAGGCTGACATGCTGACAAAGAAATTGGCTATCATGGCCGCGGCTATCCCTTTTCCCTGAAGCGCCGAAGTTACAACGATTCCGTCAAAAAGTACGGTTGCTTCATCCAGGAAATGCCAGGTAAGCCCTCCGATGATCTTTCCCGTTTCATCCGCTACAACATGCTGGTGGTCTGTTTTACTGATCTCCTTCGGATAATTTTCCCTGAAGAACATCTGGTATAACTGGCCTGTCTCCCGGGGTTCAACCGGCTCATACTGGGTGTAATGCTTCCTGTCCAGGTCGTAAATGTCGAAGCGCACAAGAATATGTTCCTTTAAATGTTCCCCTATTTTAAGGAGGTCGATATGCTGATCGGTCTGCAGCCTTGGGAAGACCATATGGCTGAAGATGTTTTTGTCTTCTTCTTCTGTTAATGCAGACTGCAAATCCGAAAGTTCGATAAGCTGGATCGGAAGTGTGTCTTGTTTTTCCTGCATCGTCTCAATCAGGCAGTCAAATGATCGCAGGGCCTCAGGGCCGGAATTGATGAAGTAAGTATGCCTGTAAAAGGAATACCGTACAAGATCGGGCCATGAATTAAGCCTGAACAATTCCATGAGTTCGACTATTGTTTGCTCTTTGGCTGCCGCGGTAGTGAGGGGGTTCATGCGATACCAGTCGACATACTGGTCAATGGCAGCGTATAATGACAAAGGCAGGTGGAAGAGCCTGATATTTTCGGCAAGATATTTATTAAGGTGATGTTTCATGTTTGTCTGATCATGGCAGATGACCTTGTGCTTTTTCAGTTCCTCTTTTAAGCTTGTAAGGAATTCAATGGCTTCCTGCTTTCCCAGGGCTTCAATGCATGCATCGAAGATCCAGTTTATATCTATCTGTTTTTTTACCCAGGGATAAAGGGCCGTTGTTTTACAATAGTAATCCTGGACCATGGGGTTGACAAGCGAAAGCGGGCTCCTGTATTCAGACCAGCCTGTAAGGGTAAGGATCACTGCGGATTCACGGAAATCCATTTCCGGTATCGAAATATTGGTAGGGGTGATGGCGCCGGGAACGATCTGGTAACCGCTATGGTGCCATGCCTTAAACACTGCAACCAGGGACCGTATAAAGACTTTTTTCCAGGCATTCGGTTTAACGAAACCTGATGAACGGTGAATTTCTGCAAATTCCCTGATCCTATCCCATGCTGTGAGCCCTCCGATATACTGGGTACTGAGAAGACCGAGATTGGGCCTGCTGCTGCCCATGAGGGAAGCAACTGCCGCACCGTAGGGAAAGCCTGCAAGAGAGGCCTGCCAGTAAAACGTGTCAGGGTTTGGCTTGTATTCCGGGTTGTTGCTGATCACGATATGCAGGTCAAAGTGTTTTCCCGCTTTCGTGTTTACGCTAAGCCTGTAATGCTTGAATTCCTTAAAGGCGAGAAGGCGAAGTATCCAAATCCCCCCCGGGGGGACATCCTTCAGGTCAAAATCCCACTCATTAAAAGTCAGGACGATACTTTCTTCAAGAAATTTCGTCGTCTGGAAAATTTTTAAAATTCTTTCCTTGTCTGTATTCTGAATGCCGTGTTCAAATACCAGTTTCGACTTCCAGGTTGAAAGAGGGTATTTCGGTCCCCTTCCTTCCATATGGTTCTCAAAAACCTGGGCCAGCCTGTAAAAATAATCCTCTGCTTTTTTCGATAACCAGGGGTCCTGGCGGTGAAGGATCCATCTCGACAATTCAGCCCTTACAGGTACGTAGAAATCGAGATGCCTGAGAGCGAAATTGTAAAGCATCCTGAGCATGTCAGCGAACTGATTGCGCATTTTAACAGGCGCTGGCCAGGAAGAATGCGTACGGTAAAAATAAAGCCTTTGTTTCAGGGCATCAAGCCGGTGTTTGCCGATATTGGATGAAGCAATCGCCTGAATTGACTTCTCATTCAGAAAAGACAAACCCGACTCCAGAAACATGGGCAGGTTAGGGATGGCTTCAGGCTGTGGGGCATAAAGCAGGATAGTCCTGTATGCCATACAGCGGACTTCTTCCAGGGGATGGAATGCAAGCGCTTCCAACCTTAGCCTCATCACTTCGGCAAGCCTGTATTCAGATTCGATAAAGATCTCCCCGATCTTTCCGATGGCAGTGATGGCATCGGATTCCGATCCGTACAATGCCTGGCAAAGAAGAATATTCGCCCTGGCAACAAACTGATCGCGTATATTGCCTGAGGCCTTGCATTCCTCTTTATATACATGGCCAGGCTTAGCAATATAGATGACTTCGCTGATCCCTTTCACGGGAACATCCCATCCTTCCTTCACGGGGCAGAATGATATCAGGGAAGGGTTTCCCGTCCAGAGTTTCGGGGAACGCGTAAATACCCCCAGATCAAGAATGTCGCTGTTGAAACTATAAATGAGGTCGCCAATGATCCATCCCCCCGCTTTACTTTTTTTAATATCGAGAGTTTGTTTTGTCCTTGTGTTTTCAAGGCGATACTTGCTTAAAACAATATCGGATTCAAGTATGCCAAGGTCCCTGTAAAACCATTTCGGAATAGAAATCGTGATATTCACTCCTTTTATCAGAACTACATTGCTTTGGTACAAAGAGTCTATAAGCTTTGCAAAACTGCTTTCTATGGCTTTCCTGTTGAACGACCCTTTCGGAGTTAATTCGCCTTTTTCAGCGCTGAACTCCCGTTCGAGAAGAGTAAAATTGACCACCCTCTCATAGGGTGCCACATCTTTATTGGCCGACATGACGATCTGGTGGAAATATTCCCTGAGGTTGTCCCCTTCAAGCGAAGAAAATAAGGAATCGACTTTGTCGGGAACAATAAGCAGCACATTATACGGACGGTTATCGCCAACCACAAAAGTGCTTTTAATCCCGGGTACATTAAGGAATTTCTTTTCTATGACCTGGGGGGCGACGGTTTGTCCTCTGTTGTTTTTATAAATATCCTTTACCCGGTCAACGATTTCATGATATCCGTCTTTATTGATGACAAAAACATCACCTGTTTTCAGCCAGAAGTCTTCCTTTTCAGAAACCGGGTAAGCGATAATGCCTGATGGAGGAGCATCTTCAAGGTACCTGCCGATATAATGCCCGCTGATCTCGAGCTCAGAGTTCTCGTTCAGCCTGGTGACCACACCCGGCAAAGGAATGCCGACTTTGTAATCCTGGTAGCTGAAAGGAGGTGTCATCGTTATACCTCCCGTGGCTTCCGTCATGCCAAATCCGCTGCATAAAGCTATGCCGTGTTCGTTAAAAAAGCGGAAAACTTTGGGATCGAGATACCCCGCGGCGCTAAGTCCCCATTTAAGGCGGTTGCCTGCGACCTCTTCAATGGCCCTGGCCCTGAGTTCCGGACTCCCGATCCCACCTATCTTCTCCTGACATTTTTCATATAATTCATGCCAGCGTAAAGGAATGCTGATAAAACCGCTTGGGTTGATCCCGGGGAAAAGGGCGAAAAGCGTTTCAGCCGAGTTGTTCCCGGCAAAAACATAGGTCCCATGCCAGTATATCGCCCCGGTCATCTCAAGGTAACGGCCAAAAGTGTGGAACAATGGAAGGTAACAGAGGAATGTTTCATTGCCGACTTCCGGGAGGGCTGCAGCACGTGCAAAACGCTTCGATACGATATTGTAGACAGAGAAAGAGACTCCCTTTGGAAGGCCCGTGCTGCCCGATGTGAACATTGTTGTTGCAACAGCATTGCCCGGCTTTACCGGCCTGGAAGAGAGAATGTGAACGGTCTCTGAACGGGAGACCTTTTTACATTCTTCCTGAAGGTAAGCAACAGAAGAAGACTTCTTTGAGCCCGGGCTCATTGTGAAGATCCTGAAATTCTTTGCGGTCATCCCGTTAACCTTTTCAAGGACCGCTATTCTCTGGGGTGTATCTGCAACTGCTATATTTACAGAAAGCTTATCAAACAAGGCAGCGAGGATTTCAGTGCTAAAATGTGTGCTGAAAGGTGAAATGAATATGCCGGAACAAAGACAGGCCAGGTCAACACAGGCGCCTTCAACACAGTTCTCGGTATAAAGCGCCACCCTGGGTTCTTCATTCGCTGCCAGGCAGAATACTGCTGAAATTTCAGCCATATGGCGATAGATCTGCTCATAGGTCCATTCCACAGTTGGTGATACCGACATGTCTTTAAAAAGCAACTGCTGCGGATGTTCATCAACTCTTTGTTTCATCAGGTCATTGAATGAATACTGAGTGTTCCTGAGAATCGTGAAAACCATTTCAGCCCAGCGGTTTCTCGAGGCTGCATCAAGGTTTCTCAGGAAGCGGGATTTCCCGGTTTCATTCAGGAATTCAAACCAGGTTTCGCGGGAAACGATGCCTGGGACCTCAATATTTCCCTGATGCTTTCCTGAGGTTTTTCGTTTATTATGTCCCGGCTCCAGTTTCTCAAGGGGAGCTCCCGCCTCATCCAGCAGGGTTGAGGCTAATGCCTGCCGTTGCTTATCTTTTGCATTTTTCCAGGAAGTCAGTAGTTCTGCCAGCGTCATCATCAGATTATTCAGAATCATTAAAGGAAACTTGCAAATTTATCGATTCAAATTGTTAATTTTGAATTCGAATAAAAGATATTTTATACCATGTTACTTGAATTAGATAAAATTGAAGCCATCTATCAGAAGATCAGTACATCTGCGGATAAAGCTAAAAAGATCCTCGCTCATCCTTTAACGCTTACCGAGAAGATTTTGTACGGGCATTTGTTTGACGAAATTCCAGGTTCCCCATACAAGCGCGGAACAGATTATGTGAACTTCCGCATTGACCGTGTTGCCATGCAGGATGCAACGGCACAGATGGCATTGCTTCAGTTCATGACAGCCGGAAGGCAATCTTCAGCGGTTCCGGCAACGGTTCATTGCGATCACCTTATTCTGGCAAAAGAAGGGGTGAGCCCCGACCTTGCTGCCGCTTTATCACAAAATGCCGAAGTATACAACTTCCTGCAGTCAGTCTCGGCAAAATACGGCATCGGGTTCTGGAAACCCGGCGCAGGGATTATACACCAGGTAGTGTTTGAGAATTATGCATTTCCCGGCCAGATGATGATAGGAACGGATTCCCATACACCCAATGCCGGCGGACTAGGAATGCTTGCCATCGGGGTCGGAGGCGCTGATGCAGTGGACGTCATGTCAAACATTCCCCTGGAACTTAAGATGCCAAAGATCTTGGGCGTTGAGCTCACAGGTAAATTAAACGGCTGGGTTTCTGCAAAGGATGTTATCCTGGCACTTTCAGGCATATTAACGGTTAAAGGCGGCACCGGGTTTATTATTGAATACTTCGGAGACGGAGCTGAATCCCTTTCCTGTACGGGCAAAGGGACGATCTGTAATATGGGGGCTGAAGTCGGGGCAACCTGTTCGGTCTTTGCATACGATGCAAGCATGAAGCGGTATCTTGAAGCTACCGGCCGAAAAGCTGTGGCCGAAAAGGCTGATCAGTATGCAGCTTTTCTGAAAGCCGATCCCGAAGTTACCAGGGACCCTTCAAAGTATTATGACCAGGTTATCCATATCAACCTCTCCGAACTGGAACCTTATGTAAACGGCCCGTTCACACCCGATCTTGCAAACCCCGTTTCGGCCCTCCCTGCTTTTTTGAAAGAAAATGATTACAGCGATACACTCGAGGTGGGACTGATAGGTTCCTGCACCAACTCTTCCTATGAAGACCTTTCAAGGGCTGCTTTCATCGCACGCCAGGCCAAAGCAAAGAAGCTGAATGTAAAAGCCGGGTTTATAATAACACCAGGTTCTGAACAGATCAGGTTTACAGCCGAAAGGGACGGGTTGCTCGAAGCCTTTGACGAAATAGGGGGGGTGATCATGGCCAATGCATGTGGCCCCTGCATCGGCCAATGGTCAAGGAAGATGGATGATCCTGAAAGAAAAAATTCCATCGTGACCTCATTCAACAGGAACTTTGCCAAACGCAACGATGGCAATGCAGGTACCCATACTTTCATTGCCTCTCCCGAGATGGTCACAGCTATGGCCCTTGCAGGAAGGCTTTCATTCAATCCATTAAAAGATAGTATTGTGAATGCTGATGGCCGGGAGGTTAAACTCGACGAGCCCCGGGGGTACGAGTTGCCGCCAAAAGGTTTCGATGTGAGGGATCCCGGTTTCATCCCGCCTCCGGCTGATCCGAAAAATATAAGGGTGGAAGTGAAACCCGATTCCGGCAGGCTTCAGCTGCTCGAACCCTTTGAGGTATGGAATGGTAAAGACATCACCGGAATGCGTCTGCTCATCAAGGCGAAAGGCAAATGCACTACCGACCATATTTCCATGGCAGGACCCTGGCTTAAATACCGGGGACATCTTGACAAGATATCCGACAACCTGCTTATGGGTGCTGTCAATGCCTTCAACGGCAAGACCAATTCGGTAAAGAACGGGATTACCGGTGAACTTGCAGAAGTCTCGAAAACCGCGAGGTATTACAAAGCCAATCATATCCCTTCACTGGTGGTTGGTGATGAAAATTATGGCGAAGGTTCATCGCGTGAGCATGCCGCTATGGAGCCAAGGTTTCTTGGAGTGAGGGTAGTCCTGGTGAGGTCATTCGCGAGGATACATGAAACCAATCTTAAAAAGCAGGGCATTCTGGCGTTGACATTCGCCAATCCGGCTGATTACGACAAAATCCAGGAAGATGACGCCTTTGATCTTTCAGGGCTTCAAACATTTGAACCGGGAAAACCACTGAAACTGAAGATACACCATGCCGGAGGAAGTACGGAAGACATCCTTCTGAACCATACATACAGCATGCTGCAAATATCATGGTTCAAAGCAGGGAGTGCACTTAACTATATGAAAGAAAAATAATTACATTTGTGCAATTAACAACAGGACAAATATGGACATGAAGAAATTTATTGCCGAGCATGCCCCTGAAACGGAAAGCTCATGCACTATTGACGAGCAGCTTTTCAAGCAGTTTGATGTAAAAAGAGGCCTTCGGAATGCAGATCATACGGGCGTACTTGTAGGACTTACAAGGGTCGGAAGCGTGGTAGGTTACGAAAAAATTGATGGCAAGCTGGTTGCGATCGATGGCAAACTGATCTACCGCGGAATTGAAATAAGTGACCTGGTTCGCGGCAACCAGGCCGCGAAACGTGCCGGTTTTGATGAAACCGTATTTCTCCTGCTTTTCGGGCATCTCCCAAAAAAGGAAGAGCTGAAAGTGTTCTCGGAAGGCCTGGCTGAACAAAGGGCCCTGCCCGAGAATTTCAACAGGGATATGATCCTGACCATGAAAGGCAAAGACATCATGAACATGCTTGCCAGGTCTATCCTTGCTTTGTATACACTCGACGAAAATGCGGATGATACCAGCATTCAGAATATCATCAGGCAGTCGGTCAGCCTTATAGCAAAATTCCCGACCATTGCAGTATATTCCTATCACGCCATGCGCCATCTTATTTATTATGATACACTTACGGTGCGCTATCCGGATAAAAAACTGCACACGGCCGAGAACTTCCTGTATATGCTCAAGGGGCACGACTATACCCCGCTCGAAGCCGAACTTCTTGATCTTTGCTTAATGCTTCATGCCGAGCATGGAGGCGGCAACAACTCAACCTTTACCACAAGGGTTGTTAGTTCAAGCGGCACCGATACCTATTCGGCTATTGTCGCTGCCATCGGCTCGCTAAAAGGCCCACTCCATGGCGGAGCCAACATTGAAGTGATCGACATGATGGACAATATCAAAGCTAATATAAAGAACTGGGGCAACGATGATGAGGTGACCGAATATCTTCGTAAGATCCTGAAGAAAGAGGCGTATGACAAGAGTGGAAAGATATACGGATTCGGCCATGCAGTGTACACCGTTTCCGATCCCCGCGCTATCCTCCTGAAAGAGAAAGCCAGGCTGCTTTCAAAAGAAAAAGGCCGTGAAAAGGAAATGGCCCTGTATGAAGCAATTGAACGAATCGGACCTGAAATCTATTATGAATTCAAAGGCACGAAGGAGAAACTGATCTCTCCGAACGTTGATTTTTACAGCGGCTTCGTGTATGAATGTCTCAAGATACCGAAGGAACTCTTTACCCCTCTCTTCGCCATTTCACGTATCTCCGGATGGTGTTCTCACCGTCTTGAGGAACTGATCAGCGGGCGCAGGATCATACGTCCGGCATACAAGGCTGTTGAGCCCGACCATAAATATATCCCGTTCAGCGAGAGAAAGTAGGGTACATTTTGCGCATGGCCCTGTTCACGAAATACGACGAAAGAGCAGAAGGCAGAATTCTTGAAATAAAAAAATAACCCAGGCGGTTTGTAAATCCATCAATACAGACCGCCTTTTTTCCGCACATTTTTATAGCATAAGCTGCCACCCTGAACGGATCAGCCATGGGTATATCGCCCTGCGCCCTGCTTTCAAGAAATTTCGGAGTGTTGATGATACCTGCGCAGCAAGTGCTGATGCCGATCCTGTATGGCTTCAGCTCGTAATATAAAGATCTGGAAAGGCTTATCAGGAATGCCTTGCTTGCTGCATAGGGGGTTATATAGACCGGCGCCATCAACCCGGCCAGGGATGACATCAGCAGTATTTTACCCGGTTTTTTCTGATCGCGGAGATACCCGGCAAAAGCATGGACAACCAGCATGGCCGTGCGGTTGTTCACATCAATAAAGCGTTCAAGGTTTTCAGAAGAATGGTTGAGAAACGGCTTGACCTCCGACATGGCCGCGCAATACACCAGCATCGTGCATCCCCCATCCTGTATCCCGGATCCTTCATTCTGCACCCCGGACCCCGGATCCCGGAGCCTGGATTCCGGATTCCGGACCGCATCCATGCACACCTTCCATGCATCCTGTTCCCCCAGGTCAACACACAGGCTTGTGACTTTGATGCCATATTCCTTAACCACCTTCCTCTCTATCTTCTCCAATGCTTCTCTCCCGCGATCGACCAGTATGAGGTTAAATCCTTGCGCAGCAAGCAATGTAGTGAAAGCCTCGCCCAATCCCTCAGCCGACCCAGCGATGAGGGCCCATTGCACTTCTTCCATGATATTTCCTAATTTTGCGGCATGCAATAATACTTAATTTCCTGCGAATGTCTAAGTTGCTCTTTTTCTTCCTGAACCTGATGAAGTCCTGGCAGTCCTTTATTTTAAAGATGAAAGGCAAGACTGCGGATGACATACACGGGGACCGGATCATATCGGGTAAGGCCTGGGATGAATTCTGCGATAACCTGAAAGCTGCAGGTGCAGCTCTTAAAATGCCGGGTACACCGCGGGATGCCTTTAACCAGGCCGAAGGCATCCGGTACCTTAGCCGGCTTACGAGGGGAGGGCTTGAGGCTTTCATAGAATACTGTGATCCTGCATTTCCTGTTTTAAGGCGCACGGCCCACGAAACGATCAAGCTCGGAGCCGACAACCCCGATAATTATTATTTCAACGCCCAGATCAGCGGGCAATATGAATACCGGCTTACCGGAAAAAGGAATACTGTGCATTACTTCGGCCTGTTTACCCAGAACGGGAACTACGGAACCACCGGAGGCATGGCGCCATGCGCAGTCCTCGAACATAATGAAATCCAATATGAACATGATGGCAGTTTTGAGGTCATCCTGAGCGTTGAAAAGAAAGGAAAGAACTGGCTTAAAATTGAAAAAACAACCAGTATGCTGATGGTAAGGCAGACCTTCAACAACCGCTTTACCGAGACTCCTGCCGAGATACAAATTGAAAACCTCGATGGCCGCAGGGCTCCGGTAAATATCACGCCGGCGATGGTTGACCAGGGATTGAACACCGCATCGATGTTCGTGGGCGGGGCAGCCCTGCTGTTCTCCCGCTGGGCCAAAGGTTTCAAGGAGCATACCAACAAACTTCCCCTCTTCGACCCGAAGAAGTCGAACGATGCCGGGGGAGATGCCTCCATCATTTATTACCATTCTTACTGGAAACTTGCCGATGACGAGGCCTTGCTGATTGAAGTGATGCCTCCCGACTGCGATTCCTGGAATTTCCAGTTGAACAACTATTGGATGGAATCCCTCGATTACCGCTATTTTACAGTATGCATCAACAAGGCCTCCGCAAAATACGAACCGGATGGCTCGGTAAAAGTGGTGGTTGCTCATTCGGATCCCGGCTTGCCAAACTGGATCAGTACCTGCGGGCATTACGAAGGTACCATGCTCTGGCGGTGGTACCGGTTGGAGCCCGGGGCGCAGGCGGTAGAACCATCATGCAGGGTGATCACGCTCCGCCATCCGCAGTCATAAACAGAAATTATCTGTAAATTATATAAAAGATAGACAAAAATGTATAATAGCTTTTCATCTCCGGAATTTACTTTTGCAGATTAATATGAAAGTCTATCTAAAAAATATGGTGTGTGTGCGTTGTAAGCTGGTTGTGCAATCGGAATTGGAAAAACATAACTTTCATGACGTGATGGTCATTGAAGAAGAAATGACCATCAATGATAATATTGCCCCCGATAGGCTTGACCAACTTAAAGTATTACTGCACAACCTCGGATTTGAATTAATAAATGACAACGAGAATATACTGATAGAAAAAATCAAAAAATCCATTACTGAACTGATATACGATACAGGGGATTCATTGAAGATAAATTTCTCTGACTATATCAGTTCAAAATTAGGATACAATTACCATTATCTCAGTAACCTTTTTTCGGCCGTACATGGTAATTCTATTGAAAAATATTACATCCGTCAGAAAATTGACAGGGTAAAAGAAATTATCATTAACGAAGATCTTTCCTTCGGTGAAGTCGCTGACAAAGTGCATTACAGCAGCACATCCCATTTGTCGGCTCAGTTTAAAAAGGAAACAGGGCTTACCCTTTCGCAGTTTAAAGCAACCCACAGCAAGCGAAAATAAGCTAATCTGTAAATCATATAAAACATCTGAAAAATTATACAACGGTCCGAAGGATTGATGGTCGTAAATTTGTATCAGATTTTTAAAATTAATTTAATCCATTTAAAAATTATGAAACCACAAAGCAAAATAATCATTAGCCTTTTAATGATAATCAATATATGTATAGGCAGCCAGGTAAACGTTCTTAAAGCAGGCAACGAAAAAACCGTTGAATCCGCTGTCAGGAATGAATTTACCGAATCCTCCTTCAATTCCCTTGCTCCGACCACCCCAAGGGAAGCAACTTTTGATGATGAAGTTTATTCAATCAATGAATCGATGTTCGTCGACCTTAAACCCACTTTACCACTGCTGGCTGATTTCAATGACGATAGCATTGAATCGGATTTGTCTGCTGATATCAGTTCACCTGACCAGCCATCAAATGCTGTGAATACATCTGATAAAAAATCTCCCGAAATGAAACAGTTGAGAAAGATCGTGAGAAAACTGTTAATATCTCCCGGTTTTACATTAACTGATAATGAAGACAACAGCGAGATCTTTGTGACTTTTATGTTTTCCAATAATGGGAAACTTATTGTTAATGAAGTAACAGCTCCTTCGAAGAGGTTGGAAGAATATGTAAAAAAGACCCTGTCGGACTTTACTACGACCGACTTGAACCTTACCAACAATCAACAGTACAGAGTTGAAATTCGTTTTAGGAACAGTTAGGCGATTTTCTTTTTATTGTGAAAACTGCAGCCAGAATAACGGTTGCAGTTTTTTTTATTCTTCATCCATCAAGTTTCATCCAATGTCAATAAATTGTTAACCGGTCAGGGGTTTCTTTTAGAACATTGGTTTAATTTTGCATTTTAATCTCTCCCGCTGAATTCCCCGCAGCTCGCTGCGGAAATTAGGGCCGGGGCCTGCCCCGGGGTTTATACCATTGATTTATTTAATTCAAAGGTTTAATGAGCAATAAAAATTTCTCTAAGCGCCCGCTATTATTCAGGGGTATAAATTCGGTATGGGAAAGTACATATTTCCTCGGCAGCAGAATCAAACTTGATAAAGATATCCTGATAAGCAAGGCAAGAAAGATAACCGGCCTGAGCGACCTGGGAAAAGATTTTTGGGATGAGCCGGTTGAGCGTATGATTGATTCGATAAACGGGGAAGCAAACCTGAATCCCATTGGGCGCTTCATCACCCGCGAGAGGCTGACAAGCCTGATCAGCATCAGGCTCAGGGCCGAGTACTTCTTTAAAAAATATCCTGAAATCCTTGAGCAGGAACTTTATCCCGCCTGGATCATCGTTGGATTACAACGGACCGGGACCACCAAACTTCACAGGCTGCTTGCGGTTGATCCCAACCACAGGGTCATTCCGAGCTGGGAGGTGATCAACCCCATGCCGTTAAACCTTGATTTCAGACCTTCAGGGGTTCATGAAGATCTTAAACGTATGAAGGTGGCACGTACATCGGTGAAAGCCGTAGAACTCATGTCGCCGGGTTTCTTTGCGATTCATCCCATCGATGCGATTCAGCCCGAGGAAGATATCCTTATGCTCGATGTGAGCTTCCTGAGTACAACCACCGAGGCGATGATGGATGTGCCTTCCTATGCCGCCTGGCTCGAGCAGACAGACCAGTCGCCGGCTTATGAATATGCGGTGAAACTTATGAAATTCCTGCAATGGGTAAAACCGGCCAAACGATGGGTGCTTAAAACACCACACCATCTTGAGTTCCCTCACCTTATCACGAAATATTTCAATGATGTGAAGTTCATCTGGCCCCACAGGAACATCTACGAATCCGTACCTTCTTATTTAAGCATGCTCACCTACAATTATATGATGTTCAGTGACGATGTGGATGAGCAGAAGATCGCGGCCCACTGGGTGAGGAAAACCGGTTATATGCTTGAACAGGCATTCAAATTCAGGCTTAAAGGAAATAATAATGACAAATTCCTGGATATCTATTACAAGGATCTCCTTCGTGATTCGATGAAGGAGCTGGGCAGGATCTATTCGATGGACGGGGGATTAAATCCGGCCCTGGTGGAGAGCTTCAGGCAACATGAACTCGATCACCCCCACCGCAAGCATGGAGTCCACCAGTATTCATTGGTGGATTTCGGGCTTACCGAAGCCGACATCGACCATCACACAACGCATTACCAGGATTTTATAAAAGATCATTATGGAAGGAAATAAGCAGGAGAAGTACAAAGACCCGTTCAGGGCCACCTTGACCGGAATCATGGACCTGTTTAAAAAACAGATACCTGTGGGGGCGCTGAGTGAATCGGACCGCCTCGATGGAAAGACAGTAGTTGTAGACGGGGCCAGTTCCGGCCTGGGTTTTGCCATCGCTGTTGAAGTTGCCAAACGGGGCGCGAAAACAGTAATGGCATGCCGAAGCGGTATTCCTGCAAAAGGGGAGGAGGTCAAGAAACTCAGCGGGAACCCGGATGTTCATATGCTGCATGTGGATTTCTCGGATGCGGGGAGCATTGAAAAGCTCGCATCAGAGTTACAAGAGAAATTTGCACCCATAGATATCCTGATCTGCAATGCAGGTGTGGTCCCGAACAAAGCAAGGAAAACTCCCCAGGGGTTTGAAGAAATGTTCATGGTTAATTATTTCTCGAAGTTCCTGTATGTTACAGCCCTGCTGGGGAACGGGAGCTTCGGGAAAACAGGATTAACGGCTCAGCCGGGAAAACCGGTGACCGGAAGTTCAACTTCCGGAATGACATCACAGGAGAATGGTTCAGAAGCTGGCCTGTCAGATCCGGCTATCGTTTCAAAAAATAACGGCTCAGCCGTCCCAAGGATAATTTTTGTTTCTTCCGAATCACACAGGAACCCGGCTGAAATAAAATGGGAGGAATTTGGGAAATTCACACCCTACGGTATCAAACAGGCTATGGAGCATTACGGCCACAACAAATTGCTTCTGACCACCTTTGCCGTGGAATTGTCGAGGAGGCTGAATCCGAACGGCAGCACGGCCTTTTCGGTATTTGCTTTATGTCCCGGACCGGTCAATTCGAATATTGCCCGCGAAACTCCGAAAGTGTTTCAACCACTACTGAGGCTTATCTTCAGGATGTTTTTCAGATCGCCTGAAGAGGCTTCAGCACCGGTTATTTATTTTGCTGCTTCGCAGGATGTGGAAGCAAAAACTTTCGATTACCTCTTTTTAATGAACCGCAAAGATGCAGATGACAAAGCGATGAATCCGGAAAACGGGAAAAAGTTATGGGAGATTTCTTCCGCTCTCAGGAAAAAACTTTAACTTTGCACTATTATAGAAATTTGAACGTTTAATAAGTGTTGAATCATAAAAAAGAAAATCAATGAAAAAAGTAACATTATTTGTTGGAATGCTTGCAATGGCAGCGTTCTTATCTACTTCAGTTTTAGCTCAGGATAAGACCCAGGATAAAACTAAGGATACAAAGGCAACCACAACACAGGCAGCTCCTGCAAAGACAGATGCTAAGGCCCCGGCTTCAAAAGAAGGTTGCAAGCCCGGTTGCACAATGAAAAAGGATAAATGCTGCGATAAAGACAAGAAAACGACTACACCAACTCCTGAAAAGAAGTAAATACAATGCTTTAAAAAAAGCCCTGGTGTTTTACCGGGGCTTTTTTGTTAACGGTAAAGTGAATATGAATTTCGATCCTTTGCCCTCATCACTTTCGATCCTGAAAGTTCCATGATGACGTTTAATGAACTCTTTGCAAAGGGTCAGACCAATGCCGGTTCCTTTTTCATTTTCAGTGCCCAAAGCCGGTGTCTGAAAATCGAAGGTCATTAACGAATGAACTGTTTTTGCCGGCATCCCGATCCCGTCATCTTCAACACAGATCTCAAGGACCTCATGTTCCTCTGAGAGCCTGGCGGATATACTGATATGACCCCCTTTCGGTGTAAATTTCAGGGAATTGCCAATCAGGTTACGAAGGATAGCTTCGGTCATGTTTTTATCCGCCTCAATTGCAAGATCACCCGGGATCAGGTTTTGAATACTGATTTCTTTTTCTTTTGACCTTACTTGTAATAGTTCAATACAGGATTCCACAAGGGTTTTTAATACCAGGGTTTCAGGGTCGAATTCCCCTATGCCTTTCTGGGTACTGTACCAGGTTACAAGTTGCTCGGACAACTGGTAAGTTTGCCTGGTCGACTTGAGGATCATCCTGCTGATATTGATCAGTTCTTCCTTCGACATTGAATCCCCCTCTGTTTGGATAATCTCCCCGAGCCCGAGAGCGCCTGAAAGGGGGGATTTCAGATCATGTGACACCAATGAGAAGAGAGTATCCTTCGTATGGATATTCTTTTGCAATTCTTCATTTTGCTGAATGATGACCTGAAACTGTTTTTGCATCATGTTTTTGAAAAAAAGAAGCGCGGCCGATCCTGCGATCAGCAGAAATAAAAATAAAATCGCGATAATCAGGATCTGATTATTTACTGCAGTAAAATATCCTTCCGATTTCATGGTTACGCTGATCCCACCCCTGATCTGCCCGATCTTATAACCTTGTTTCGCGTGGCATGTTAAACAGGACCTGTCAACAAACACAGGCGCCATGTAACGAAAAACCTTCAAACTATCCTGCTTTACCATCTCAAAACATTCCCTATTCCCTGTTTCAAAAGATAAAAGGGCATTTTTCTCCCAGGGGTCGGGTTTGTTCGCAGGGCGGATAGGATTAAGGCTGGTGATATGATACTGGATGCCGTCTTTGATCCTGGCTATTTCGGCCATCTGCCGTGTCATGAATGCCGGGTTGATTTTCGTAAGCTTCAAGCCGTCGGTTGCAGTTATATCCCTTTTCGGATCGTCCAGGTATTCATTGGGTGTTACATGATCAGTAACAGGTACGTATATTCCCCCCATTGAAGCATTCCATTCACGGGTTATCATGATCTCCTGAAAAAAAGCCCGGGAAGCTTCTTTTATGATCACCTCATTATAACGGAAAACGAAATAGAGATTTACAAGGAAAGACCCCGTGATAAAAATTAGTCCGAGCAGAAACAGCAAAGTGAAATTCAGTTTTTTCAAATCCCGGTCATTTTAGCTATTGTTAAATTCTTTTAAACGGATAGCTAAAGATACGGAATTTCTTCCTACTTTCTCAACCTCGCGTCCTCAAGAATAACTTCGTAAAAATATCCTGCACCAAAATCTTTTTCGAGAATGACCTTACCTTCAAAGACCACTATTTGACCGACTTTTACTGAGTCCTGGGTAGTAATGGTCAGATCGAAGTTCTCACCGTCCTTGCTGCCGTCCTGAATATGCACCCAGTTCTTGTTCATGATACCGGGTGAGAACTTCACAACCTCTCCCCGGATCTTCACAGTTTTTCCTTCATAGGTTTTACGTTTTGCATATATTTCAGCAATGTTCATTCCGCCTTCAAGTTTTGGGACCGAAATTCCTTTGTGTTCAACCGCCGGCATTTTACCGGCCGGGCCTGTTTGGTCATTCTGGCCCATCTGATGGCCCGAAGGCATTTGGTTTGCAGCTAAAATTGGTTCTGATGAAAAATCCTGAATGAAAAATATGCTGCGAAAGGTCCTTTTAAGTTCCTTGCTCGTAAACTCCCGCATTTCGGATCCTTCCGACCAGAAATAAGTATTGCCGGCTTTCACATCCATTTTCGCAATGGCAGCCCAGTAGTCCCTGCCGTCGGCCGAAACCCTTACATAAGTGTATGCGCTGGTCTGTATCACTTCCTCGGCTTTGACCTGATGGGCATTAGGAGCAAGATCAGCATTTCTTTTGTCATTTCCTGACCCGCAGGAGATTATCAAGAAGGCAACCAGTGTGGTTAAAATTAGGCTAAGGACGCGGAGTTTCATATCTTTGCAGCTTGTTTTTTCAGGACACAAAGCTAATACTTTTCTTTATTTTTAACAGGCTGATGTCATGTCATTTACCCACAGGTTATACATTTTCACACTGAGTATCATCATTCTTGCCACCTTCGGTCTGATTTTCTATTCCGGATATTCCTATTACAGGCTGCCGCTGGAAGAACGTTTCTTTTACCAGGGTCATAACCTTTTAAAACCCGGCGGGAACTGGGGCCATGGCTTCGGTATCATCGGATCTGTTTGCATGATCCTCGGCATCGTACTCTACATGGCCAGAAAGCGGATGCGTTGGTTATCACGTTTCGGCTTGCTGAAACATTGGCTTGAGTTCCATATTTTCCTATGTACCCTGGGACCCGTTTTGATATTGTTTCATACTTCCTTCAAATTCGGTGGACTTGTTGCTGTGAGTTTTTGGAGCATGGTCGCGGTTTTCCTGAGCGGCGTCGCAGGCAGGTTCATATATATTCAGATACCGAGAACAATAGAAGGACGGGAATTGAGTTTAAATGAAGTAAGGGACATGAAAAGCAATATAGGTGCTGTCCTGTCAGAATCTTATAAACTTGATGAAGAAAGTTATAACCTTATTATAGAATCTACAAAAAAGAAAGTCGAACTATACCAGAAAAGCCTATTCTTACAAATTACTTTAACGTATTTTGAGGATCGCAAAACAATCCGCAATATAAAAGCAGCGATCAAAAGGAATAAACTAACGCGGGCCGACCGTAGAAAGGTGGTACAACTGGTAAATCATGATATAAAACTGAACAGGAAAATCGACAGTCTTGTAACAATGCAGAACCTGTTTAAATACTGGCATGTTGCCCATCTTCCTTTTGCAATAGTAATGATGATCATCATGGTCATCCATGTTGCAGTTACCCTGGTTCTCGGCTACCGCTGGATCTTTTAATTATGGAAACACTTGTTGAAAACATACTGATTTATTCAGTCGTCTTTGCATTTTGCCTTGCAGTGGTGATTCTCTATCTGCGGAGGCAGAAACGGAATTCTCAAATAGTTGAGGAGAAGATATTACAGGCCAAGCAAGACGGGATCCACGAACCTGTTTCATTACACCCGGTGGTCGACATGAACTTATGCATACAGACAGGAGCTTGTATTTCAGCCTGTCCCGAAAAAGATATCCTTGGCATCAGAAATGGCAAAGCAACAACTATTAATGCCTCCCATTGTATCGGTCACGGCGCTTGTTTTCATGCCTGTCCCACACAGGCAATCACACTTTGTATTGGAACGGAAAAACGAGGCGTTGAACTGCCACATATTGACCAGAATTTCGAAACCAATATTCCTGGGATATATATTGCCGGTGAACTTGGAGGAATGGGGCTCATAAAGAATGCTGTAGAACAGGGCAAACAAGCCGTCGAAAATATTATAAAGGCCGGGAAAAAGCATCATACCGCGGCTTACGATCTGATTGTTGTCGGAGCTGGTCCAGCGGGTATATCAGCTTCCCTCACTGCAAAAAAACACAATCTCAGATGCCTGACTCTTGAACAGGATACACTTGGGGGAACAGTTTTCTCTTTCCCAAGAGCCAAGATTGTAATGACTTCACCCATGGATCTCCCGCTGCATGGGAAGCTCAGACTTTATGAGACCAGCAAATCAGAACTTCTGGAATTATGGAAGAGCGTTCTTCAGAAAAACAATATCACGATTAAAGAAAATGCGAAAGTAGAGGCCATTATCCCTGAGAACGGGCATTTCAGTGTTGAAACACTGAGTGGGGAAAAATTTACTTCCCGTTTCGTATTGCTGTCCATCGGAAGGCGGGGATCACCCAGAAAACTGAATATTCCGGGAGAGGGACTTGAAAAAGTAGCATACCGCTTACTGGAGCCTGATCTGGTAAAAGGGCAAGATGTCCTGGTTGTAGGAGGAGGAGATTCAGCGATAGAATCGGCCATACTGCTCTCCTGTGAGAACAAAGTCATACTTTCATACAGGGGGGATACCTTAAGCCGTATAAAACCCAGGAACAGGGAAAAGATTGACGGGGCTGTTAAGGCCGGACTTATTGATTTAAGGCTAAACACCAATCTTGTTTCAATTGAAAAGGAAGAAATCGTTCTTACAGTTGCAGGAGAAGGGGAGGAGAAGGTCAGAATTAAAAACGACCTTGTATATATTTTTGCAGGAGGAGAATTGCCAACGCAATTCCTTGTGAAGATTGGATTACAGATTACAAAGAAATTCGGCGAGGCGTTACTCAAGCACCATTAGACTTTGCTCAGGCACCAGACCAGATATTCGATATAAACATCACTATTTATGAGGAGAATATTTTTTATAAATATTTTCTTGCTGATCCTGCTTTTTGCTATCCCTGCGATCGCCCAGATCTCACCTGGTAAGCTGGTATCGGTACATTCCCATCTTGAAGGTATTTCAAACTGCACGCATTGTCATACCCTGGGTGACAAGGTCACCAATGACAAATGCCTGACCTGCCACGCTGAACTGAAGGCCCGGATTGACCTTCGCAAGGGGTACCATTCATCCGCAGAAGTTAAAAATAAAAACTGTACATCCTGCCATAGCGATCACCATGGCGTAACATTCCAGATCGTTCGCTTTGACAGAGAGAAATTCAATCACCAGCTGTCGGGGTTTCCATTGACTGGCGCTCACGCAAAGAAAAAATGCAAGGATTGCCACAAGGCTGAGTTTATCACGAATATCAAGGTAAAAAACAAAAAGTTCACCTATCTCGGGCTCACAGCTTCCTGCCTGCCCTGCCATACCGACTATCACCAGAAAACTATCACTGCTCCTTGCCTGAATTGCCACGGAGACAATGCCTTCAAACCTGCATCAAAATTCTCTCATGCCTCTACTAAATTCCCACTCCTGGGGATGCACCAGACAGTCCCATGTGTGAAATGCCACCCGGTGACAGTTTCAAACAATGTTAATTTTCAGAAATTTGCAGGTGTACAATTCAAGGAGTGTTCAAACTGTCATACCGACCCGCATAAGGGACAGTTTGGCTTAAACTGCACTTCGTGCCATTCGGAAGCCTCCTTCCATACAGTTAAAGGGATCAGCAACTTTGATCATTCCAAAACAAGGTACGCTCTCGAAAACAAGCATCTCGCGGTTCCATGCAAGTCCTGCCATAAAAATAATGTAACTGACCCTGTCAGGCACGAACGTTGCATTGACTGCCATACCGATTACCATCAGGGACAATTAACAAAGCAGGGGGTTATGCCTGACTGTTCAGCTTGTCATTCTACAAAAGGCTTCACCGGGGCTGCATTTACGATTGAACAGCATAATGCTGCAAACTTTATTTTACAGGGAGCTCATCTGGCAACTCCTTGCTTTGCCTGCCATAAGAAGCAAGAGAAATGGAGTTTCAGACAAATCGGGATACGCTGTGCCGACTGCCATAAGGATATTCATGAAGCATATATCAACCAAAAATTTTACCCCGACAATAATTGTTCTGCCTGTCATAACCCTTACAGCTGGGGCGATATAAGCTTTGATCATTCACAGACCCGGTTTTCTGTTACAGGAGCCCATACAACCATTAGCTGTCGTTCTTGTCATTTTAAGAAAGACAGCACAGGAACAGAACATCAGAAATTTGCCAATTTGCCTGCCAACTGCTCAAACTGCCATAAGGATAACCATAACAGGCAGTTTGAATCTGACGGGATGACCGATTGTTTCCGCTGTCATGATGCCGGTCTTTGGAAGATAATAAATTTTGATCATAATAAAACATCATTCAAACTTGACGGGAAACACCAGAATGTTGCCTGTGCAAAATGTCATAAAACAGTTACAGAACAAAATATCACTTATGTACTTTATAAAATAAAGGATACAAAATGCACAAGTTGTCATTGATCATCCTGCTGGTGTTGGTATTCCCGCTCATATCTGTACGACTAATGGCGGATTCGCCTCATGGCAAAGATTTTAAGCTCAACTGTGATCTTTGTCATAGTTCGAAAGGATGGACCTTCGATAAGTCGGTTTACGCTTTCGATCATAATAAAACACTCATGCCCCTGACAGGCCAGCACCAGGTGATCGATTGCAGGCAATGCCATAAAAGCCTTGTATTCTCTGAAGCGAAAACCACCTGCATAGACTGCCATACCGATATGCATAATCAGACAGTTGGCCCAGACTGTGGCAGATGCCATACCTCGAAATCATGGATCGTTGAGAATATTACCGAGATGCATCAGAGAAGCAGGTTCCCGCTCACAGGTCCGCATTATACCGCCGACTGTTCACGCTGTCATCCTTCTGCATCACAACTCAGGTTTGAACCTCAGGGGGTGGAATGTTACGACTGCCATTCTGCCAATTATCTTGCTACAACAAAACCCAACCATGTTCAGGGCGGATATTCAAAGAACTGCCAGGAATGCCATTCCATGAACAGTATTACATGGACCAGTACGAATATAAAGCATGACTTTTTCCCGCTTACAAACGGCCATGCGATTGGTGATTGCAGCCAGTGCCATGTAAACGGCACCTATTCGAACCTTTCAAAAGAATGTGTTTCATGTCACCAGGTAAATTATAATGCCACAACAAATCCAAATCATATAACAGCCAGCTTCCCTACGAGCTGCAGCGATTGTCATACAACCGTTGCCGGATGGAAACCTGCAACTTACACTTCTCATGATGCACAGTTTTTTCCTGTCTATTCTGGAAAACATGCAGGGACCTGGAATGCCTGTTCAGATTGTCATACAACACCGGGCAGCCTGAAATCATTCAGTTGCATTGACTGTCATGACCATAATCAGCCGGCGATGGACAGCAAGCATAATGGAGTCGGAGGATACACCTTTGCAAGCCTGCCATGCTATGAATGCCATCCCACAGGAAGTGTGCAGGGAGCATTTAACCATAATAGCGGGAAATTCCCACTCACAGGGGCTCATATCACAACTCCTTGCGGCCAGTGCCATACCAGTGGATTCCAGGGGACCCCGACTGACTGTTTAGCCTGCCATCAGGCAAATTACAATGCAACCACGAATCCAAATCATCAGGCGGCCAACATTCCAACGACCTGTGGAACCTGCCATACAACTAATCCGGGCTGGAAACCGGCAACTTATCTGCAGCACGATGCTCAATACTTCCCTGTCTATTCAGGAAAACATGCCGGGACATGGACCACCTGCGCCGAATGTCATACAACATCAGGCAGTTATAAATCCTTTAGCTGTATTGACTGCCATGTCCACAACCAGGCGGATATGGACAGCAAGCATAACGGAGTAGGAGGGTACACCTATGCCAGCCTCCCATGTTATGAATGTCATCCGACTGGCAGTGTCCAGGGCAGTTTCAACCATAATAACGGAAGCTTCCCATTGACCGGGGTTCACATAACCACTCCATGCGGCAGCTGTCACAGCAATGGGTTCGCAGGTACGCCAACAGATTGTTTCGCCTGCCATCAGACAAATTTCAATGCAACTACAAATCCAAACCACACGGCTAAAAACATTCCGAACACATGTGCAACCTGCCATACCACCGCTGCCGGATGGAAACCGGCTGCGTTCCCGACCCACAGCAGCTATTACCCACTCACAGGGGCTCATGCCAGCATTGCCAATAACTGTGTCCAATGTCATAATGGCAATTACATCAATCCTCCCAATACCTGCGTCGGCTGCCATCAGGCAAACTATAACTCAACAACGAACCCGAACCATGCCAGTGCAGGCTTCCCTACCGATTGTGCCTCCTGTCATTCTCAAACTGCATGGACACCTTCTACTTTCAATCATGACCCCCAGTATTTTCCGATCTATTCCGGACATCATAAAAATAGATGGAACCTTTGTTCCGACTGCCACCCGACTGCCAGCAATTTCCTGACGTTTACATGTACAACATCCTGCCATTCGCAAAACACAACGGATAGCCATCATCAGGGTGTTTCAGGGTACCAGTACAACAGCAATGCATGCTATAACTGCCACCCGACGGGCAGCAGTGGAGGAAAGCTGATAAAGATCCCGGGTGATTTTATGAGAAAAGAATAGACCACAATGAGATACCTGTTGCCATTCCTTCTTTTAGCCTTTTCAGGATTTGTCCTGAGAGGCCAGACGTCAGGTGCGACGGAAGAAGGAACGGTGTCCTTTATCAGCTCCCAGAATGTTTATGTGAAGTTTCTTTCGACGGGCAGGATAAAGTCCGGGGACACTCTGTTTGTCATGAAGGGACAAAAATTCATCCCTTCCCTGGTCGTAAAGGACCGTTCGTCCATTTCATGTGTTTGTTTCCCTGTCTCGTCAATAATTCCTGTTGTGTCAGATAAGGTATACAGCAGGCAGCAGCCTGCAGCCATACCTAAAACAATTGAATCAACTCACCCATCTGCAGGAAATGAAGCTGAGAAGAAACCTGATTCGATGGCTGTGGCCCCATTTAAAACAGCAAAACCTGTTGTTGAAAGTCAGAAGGCCAAGGCAAAGAAGCAGCAGATCCACGGTTTTTTTCAGCTAGCATCCTACACTGATTTTTCGAACAATTCATCCACCAATTCGCAACAGATGAAATATACATTCTCGCTTTCGGCTATGAATATCGGAAATACTAACCTGTCGGCGGAATGTTATACTTCCTTTTCACACAGCAACCGGGACTGGGGCGAGATCCAGTCGGATATTTTTAATGGCCTGAAGGTATACAGCTTAAACCTGAATTATGATTTCGGGAGCAAGGCAAGCCTTTTGCTGGGGCGCAAGATCAATCCCAAGCTGTCGAATATGGGAGCTAACGACGGCCTTATGTTCGAACTGAAATTCAAACCCGTGAGCATTGGAATTATTGCAGGTTTCAGACCCGATTATTATGATTACAGCTTTAATGCGAAACTGTTTCAGTTCGGAGCATACGTCTATAATGAATACAGGTCAAAAAAGGGCAATACAATGCAGACTACCGTTGCCTTTATCGACCAGACAAATAATTGGAGCACCGACCGCAGGTTTCTTTATCTTCAGCATGTAAACTCCCTGATAAAAAACCTGACGTTTTTCGGAACGGCCGAGATGGATCTTTATAAACTGACATTTAATCAGTCTGACAGCACTTATACTTCAGGCAATACATTCAACCTGACAAATCTTTATCTGTCACTGAACTACAGGGTCATCAAACAATTGTCGCTTTCATTTTCATACAGCGCGAGGCAGAATGTCACCTATTATCAAACCTATAAAAATCTTCTTGATAAGCTCACCGATCCCCAGACCCTGCAAGGGTATTCATTACAGGCTGTGATAAGGCCGGTAAACATGCTTGCTGTTGGTCTGACTGCCGGGTACCGAAATGAACCATCAGATCCCAAGCCAAGCAAAAATTTTTACGGATATATTACCTATGCCCAGATACCCGGCATTAAAATTGCAGCTACAGCAACCGTGACAATACTTCAAACAAGTTATATTAACGGTAATATATATGGAATAGGGATCTCGAAAGACCTCGTGGCGGGCAAACTATTTGCCGAACTCGCATACAGGTATACCGATTACAAGTATTACAACAATGAGTTCTCGGCCATTCAGAATGTTGGTGAGCTTAGCCTCAGCTGGAGGATCTGGAAGAAATTCTCGGTTTCGGCTTACTACGAAGGAACCTTTGAAGGATCGGATCAGTACAACCGTATTTATGCCCAGTTGAACCTGGGGTTCTAAACGCTTTCCGGGATCATTCTGCCATAAGCGGTCGATTCCCAAAGAGATTAAAAGACATATAGATCCCGAACATGTTTGCGAATTTACCGTATGACCAATCCCATAAACCGCTGTAAAAGATAGTTATGGGATGAGATTTTATAAATGAAAATTCTACACGCGGGCCGGCTGCATACATCTGGTAATAGCGTATGAATTCGGCCCCGAATTTCAGGGATTTCCAGGAATAAAATCCCATGGCATCCCAGCGGTAACGTTTTCCGCCAAATTCAAAAGCCCCCATAAAAGAGAACTGTTTTTTTACCAGCATGATGATGGGTGAAACACGCCACAGTTCTGTCTCGTTTGACTGGAACCCGCCCAGAAAACCTATAGTGATCCCCTTCACCGGCGTGTAGCTTGCCCCGACAAGCCCTTCCCCCCAGCTGTTTTTCGGATAGGCAGAAACATAAAAATAAGAAGTAAAAGCGAAATGTTTATTAAACTGGTAATTCCCCAGGAAAGTGATTATGGGCATAAATTCCCCATCGTAAACTATATTGTACTGGTTTATCTTAAAAAAATCCTGGCCGTTGGCGGATGCAGTCAGTAAAATGAACAAAGCAAAGTGCAAACAAATTTTTTTCATCCGGGCAAATAGCTGAACGGCTATTGTTTTTCAGGTATAACTATAATAAACTCAGTGAATTCACCCGCTTTTGATTTCACTTCAAGTTTCCCCTTATGGATCTGGGTAACAATATCAAAACTCATCGATAATCCCAAGCCTGTTCCTTTGCCTGTAGGTTTAGTTGTAAAGAAGGGATTGAAGATCTTTTCTAGCACATGATCAGGGATCCCTGTCCCGTTATCACGGATGCGGATTTCAATTTTATCTTTAAGTTTCTTTGTGCTGATAACCACTTCGGGACTGAAACCCGCGATCTTTTCTTTTGTCTTCTCATCCAGGGCGTAGCATGCATTATTTACGATATTCAGGATCACGCGGCTGAGGTCTTGTGGAATGATGTCTGCTTTTCCAACCGCCGGATCCAGGTTGGTCTTAATGCTGGTGTTAAAACTCTTGTCTTTTGCGCGCATACCATGGTAAGCCAGGTTGACATATTCGGCCACCATGTTGTTGATTTCGATCGATTCATACTCGCCTGTCCGTCCTCTTGAATGCTGCAACATCCCTTTTACAATACTTTCGGCCCGTTTGCCATGGTCATGGATCTTCTCAACGTTACCCTTTATCATTCCTATAACTTCACTTACATCATCAATTTGATCCTTAGTGAGTTTATCCTTTATCCCATTAAAAAACTCCGAAAGTTCGTCGGCGAGGTCGGCCGAAAGGCTTGAGAAATTATTTACGAAATTAAGAGGATTCTGTATTTCGTGGGCAATCCCGGCGGTGAGCTGGCCAAGAGATGCCAGTTTTTCCGACTGGATCAGCTGGTCCTGCGTTTCCTTCAGGTACTGCAAAGTTGATTGAAGGTCTTCAAGAATCCGGGTCTTGATAAAGGCTGAAATGATATGTTCTTTTGAATTCCTGATGAAACTGAGGTCCCGGTTTTCAAATGCATTTTCATGAGTCATGTTTTCAAGGATCAGGAAAGCTTCCACCTTGTTCTCTACTTTGATCACCAGGACAAGCATCGACTTCGGCGTCTCAAGTTCGTTGAGCAGGGGAATATCTTCCAGAGATCTGCAATCGGTTTTCAGAAAGATATCTTCGAAGATCTCTTCTGCATTTTTAAGATATCTTTTTTCTGCCTGACTGAGGGTCAGCTTCACGGGATCAAGAGCCTGGATATCCCAACCGAAACTGGCTTTAAATTTGAATGCGTTCAGGTTTTTATCAAAGACAAGGGCTGTCGATTTTTCAACAGATTTGATCATCTTCGTCTTTTCAAGAAGCGATTGCAGCAGGTTTGAGAAGTTGATTTCCGAATTAATGGCTTTTACGACGATGTTGATCTTTTCAAGTTCATCGTTCTTAGCAGCCAATTCTTCAGATTGTTTCTCGATCTCCTCTTTCTGCTGAACGACTTCCGCAGTCCGGTCCGCAATTTTCTGCTCAAGGACTCTTTTTTCCTTGATTAGTTGCCGGTTACGGTAAACAACGATCAGGTAAATCAACCCACCCGCACAAAGGAAATAAAAAAGATAAGCCCACCATTTGGCGTACCAGGGAGCGAGGATCCTGAAGGTGAATGCAGCTTCAGGGCCGCTCCTCTCGTAAATATTTTTCACCCTGACATGAAACACAAAGTTGCCTTTGGGCAGGTTCGTATATTCCTTATGGGTCTGGGTTGTCCAGTCACTCCAGGTATCTTCAAACCCTTCAAGGAAATACTGGTACAGGTTGTCACCCTCGGCGGCATAGAACGGCGCGGCAAATTCGAACCGCATTGAATTGTCCTCGAAAGGAAGCACTGAATTCGCCTGGTCCCCGGACTGCTTAATACCCGTTTTTTCACCGTAAAATACAACCGAATCATTATGAGTTATCACCCGGCAGATGAGCGTTGGATAAGGATCCAGGCGGGTCATTATCACCTTTGGATCATATTTGATGAGTCCGTCAGGGCCTCCGAACCATGTAACCCCGTTTGCTTCAGGATAGACAGCCCACACAACTTTATCGGCAATCGGGAGGAAAGGAGCCTCCACAGTCTGATAAGTACTGCCTTTCTTCCTGAGCAGGCTCACATGGGTTTCATCGCCTGAAGTCACCCAAAGATCTCCGTTGCCAGCCTCAGTTATCATCGAGTACCATTGTCCCATTTTACTGGTATCCTGGTTGAGCAGGTTGATTTTACCGAAAGACCCTGAAGCCTTGTTAAATGCAAAAACTCCCGAACGTGTCGACACACTTACACTCCCATTGATCAGAGTGATGGATGTTCCTTCAGTTTCCGGCAGTCCCGACGCAGTACCAAAAAAATCGATTGAACCTTTCTTCCAGGAATACCTGAATACTCCCTTTGTCAGGGTCGCTCCCCATATATTTCCTTCAGTATCCTCGAGCAGGTCGTTGATCTGCTCCTCCGGCCCTCCCGGAATCTTCTGAATTTTCACTTGCCCTGTCAGGTTCTGAATACAATACAAACCGCCCATTTCCCCCACATAAACGTCATCCGGATTAATACCTGAACAAACAAGCGACATCGCGAATCCTTCTTTTATCAACCGGGCCCTGCTGCCTGAGACCAGGTAAATGCCCTGGGAAGTTGCAGCAATCAAATTATTTTTATAGGTGCCCACCGACCAGCATGCGGTAATAATTTCAGGAACGGAATTGAAACCGAATGTTTTTTTATCATATATAAACAACCCCTGGTAAGTTGAAACATAGAGCTGGTCCTTATACCTGAAAACGTGGTTAACTGCCCCGTTCAAACCTGAGCGATCATTAAAATAAGTGAGGGGTGATGGCAGTTCCGCCATGACAATGCCGTTATTAAGCGCAGCCCAAAGTATATTGTTATCATCGGCAAACAATGCCTGTATGTTTTCATTCTGCAGGTTTGCCCGTTTATCAAGGATCTGTATGATTTTACCTGCCCGGTCAAGTAAAATAATCCCTTTACGATTTGTTCCGAAGGCAAGGTTCCCGTCGCTAAGGATTGTGGCTGCGGAAACCAGGTTCTTCTGGAACAGAATATCCGCTTCTGTTTTGAATGCCCTGATCCCTTCCCTGTTCATCAGGTACAGCCCCTGCGTGCCGCTTGCAATCATGATCTCATCAGTGTGAACCGGCAGGAGAGCTTTGATTTCAATAGCTCCTGAAAAAATTTCCCCGCCTTTCACCTGGCTTGTTTCCTTCAGGTTGAAGGTAACCAACCCCTTTGTCCGCAATTGCAGATAAATGACCTTGCTGCAATAAAACCCGGCCATGATCTCATCCATTGACTCCCAGGTTGAAATCTTTCCGTCCTGAAGGATAAACACACAATTTGCTGTAATGAACAATATTTCCTTGCCGGCCAGGCATATCTGGGTCACATCTGAAAACTGGGGCAGCTTCATCCCGGGTTTCAGAAGGCTTTTAAAAGCAAGCTGGCCCTGGTTATCGGATTCCAGTTTACCTATTTCGCCTCTTGCACCTACATAAATGTTCCCTGTGGAATCTGCCAAAAGGGATGATATCATCGAGATATTTGTGGTAGGAATGAGTTTCCAGAATTCCCCGTCATATTGAAGAATACCTGCGAAATTGCCGAAATACATAACGCCGTTCCTGTCGCGTGTAACCGCAAAATTTTGTGTATGTGCTTTATACTGGCCCGCGGTAAAATTCTTAACGAACGGGTATCCCTTTTCCACGTCGGCTTGCGCCTGGGCCAGGCTATATCCGAACCCGAAAGTAATAAGGAAGGCAATGAGCAGTTTATTCATAATCCTTCATTTGTTTATTGTTTCTTATTATAATACAGCCTGATATAACGGTCAGTAAGTAAAGGGTTCCCCGCGAGCATTTCATAGAACCGCTCAAGAGGAATTGAAACCGGCATCAAGTCTCCCGGGCCAATTATCAAACAAGTCTCACCAGGAGACGGCTTTTCCGGGACTGTTTCACTATCCCCCCCGTTTCCGGGCCTCGAACCCATAAGGAAATTCACAATTTCTAATTCGGGTACAGGGTTAAAAAGATCCGAATCTATCAATGTGTTGACTTTTTCAAAGACAAGTCCTTCACTTTCTTTCTCACGCGCTTTTATGCTGCTGACAGTACCTGATATTTTCCATGAATCTTTTTTATTAAACCTGATCAGGGTGTCAAAATAATAATCCCTGCTAAGGTTGAACAGTTTCCAACCTGCAAGTTCAGAGAGCATGGGATCAGGGTTGATGATATTCGCAGCCAGAATCTTTTCCAATTCTTCCGTACTGCTTTCCCTGATCTTGTCGAGCAGGTCTATTGCGCATGCTTTTACCCAACGGTTGATTTTTGAATAATCCTTGTTTATTATATCACAGAGGCGGTCAAACAATGGCAGCTTTTCCTGGGGAAAACGAAGGCTGAACCGGTTGAGGCGTTCATTCATCGTGATGTCTTCAAACAATGGGAAAAACAATTCCTTGATCTCTTCTGAAATCATCATGTCGCCGATTTCAAGGGCATAAATTTTTGCATTGGTGTCTGGGCTTTCAATGTGTTCGCGGATATGCCTGATGGTCTTTGTTTCGTAAAGTAGCGATAACAGCAGGAATACATGTTCTTTCTTATCTTCGATCTCCTGGAGAAGGGCTGTGCGCAAGTTTAACGTTTCAGGAAACGTTGAAATGTCAAGCAGGGAGGCCATCAGCCAGACCATTGTTTCGACTGATTCCTCTAAGGTTTGCTTGATATATGGAACTTCCGAAACGGCTGCATGGTATTCAAGATTACTCAACGAGAGGAGGACCTGGAAACGTATGTCTTTATCGGGATACATGATCTTATCGCGAAGTATCCTGATTGCAATTTTCCCTCCAATGGCTTCGTATATCTGGAGAATCTTCAGCTGGACCGTTTTATATTCCCCTATTTTATCAAAGAAACGGTCAACATCAGGCAGTATCGGTTCTCCGATTATCCCAACAGCGAGGTTCGCCGCTGAGGAATATTCAGGAATAATCAGGTTTTCGATAATGAAAGGCCAAAGCTCATAACGCTTGATCTTGCCGCATGATATGATGGCTGCTTTCCTGACCGCCCTGTCCGGATCTTTTAAGAGCGTTATTAAAAGTTTAGACGTATTATATCGTCCCGATGAGCCCAGCATCCTGGCAACACGAAGTCTTATCCCGGTATCAGGCGAAGATGCGTATTCAACAAGTGTATCAAACGGCATGTCTTCGGCAGTCCTGAGTATTTCAGCTGTATCCTCGATAAGGTCCTCCAGTTCATTATCCAGTTCACCTTCCTGAAGTCTGTTGATAAATGCCAGGCCCGGAACAAATTGCCGTTCCTGGATTATTTTCAGAATGACCTTTTTTACAGGAACCGGGGACCTCATCCAGACCTCCTCCAGCGAGTTTTCCAGACCAGAGGGATCAACCTTCTCAAACAACTCATATAAGGCCCTGAATTGTTCGATGCCGCTGCCGGCGAGGGTGTTCACCAGAAGGGATGTAATGACCCCTGAATCCTGTTTCTCGATATGCCGGGCTTCCGCAAGTTTTGACTTGATCATGTTCCGGTATTCGAGGTACATTTTAAAAGCAATCCAGATCCAGAAGCCAAGGATCAGGAGAAACACATAATTGAACTCAACGATGTTAAATACGGGGATACTTGACAGAAGAAGTATAACCACACCGGTCAGCACGGTCCCAAGTGCTTTTGGAATTCCTTCTATCTGATTCTGAAAAGGCAGTCTTTGTTCGGCCGGAACAGGCTGGTATAAAAGCTGGAACGCAGGTTCATACACAGCGCCCCTGACCGAACGTTCAAACAGCCTGGCCATCGAGATGAAAGCAAAGAACAGGCCCACAGTTCCGTATACCGATCCAAAGAAAGCTGCAAGGAAGATCGAGAACATCAGTATGAGCGGAAGTGAAAGAAGGCTTGGCTTAAGGCCGTATTTGTTGAGGAACCTCCCGGAGACAAATTTAAATGCAAGTTCAACGATGGCAACAACTCCAAGGAAAATACCGAAGAAGCTGGCAATAGTTTCAGGGTTGTTTGCAAATTCACGTTTCGTTTGGGCGAGGAACAGGAAATCGACGAAGAGATAACCGAAAATGGGAAGCAATGCCATCAGTGAAATAAGCAGGAAATAAGGTTTCTTCAGCAGGTTCCAGTAGTTCCATTCCGATTTGACCGGGATTTTCACTGTTCCGGCGGGGATTTTCACTGTCTGGAGCTGTTCTTTGAATGTTCTGAAAATGAGGAATACCATCAACAGGCATATAAACAGTGAACCCGAGGCAAGGAAGAGCAAATCAGGCGCTTTTAAAAAATGAAGGATCAGGGGTATCGAAAAATACCCGATGATAATGGATATCACTTCACCTACGCTGATCAGTCCGAAGATCCTTTTACCCTGCCTGATATTAAACAGCTTCCCTGCTACCCCCCAGAAATTGACCAGGGTGATATACACCACGACCCTGACCCAGGTATACATTATGAATGCGAGCCAGCCGCTATCGAAAGCCCACACACCGATGCTGATCGCAAGGACCGTAACAAAAACAAAGAGAAATTTAAGGGCCACCTGGCTGAAAAAGCCCGATTTCTTGTCGATACGGGAAAAGGACCACCATGCAGAACATACAATGATCCCCGAAGCAATAAAAGAGACAGGGATCATTTTCGGCGGGAAATGTTTCAGGAAAATTGCATTCGAAGCTGTGAAATAGAAAGAAAGCGAAAGCCCGATAAAGAAGGAGAATAACATCAGCAGGAATACAGGCTTAAATTCCTCGCTGCGGATATTCAGTAATTTCGTGAACCACTCTTTCTTTAACATAATTCAGCTGTCATTTCAGAAGCAGGGGATGAAGCGGCGCCTCGTACATTTCAGTGAGGTCATCGGTGGCCGGTGTCATCAGGAATTGTTTGATATTTTCGGGGAGGACTTTTTCAAAGTCAATCCATTCAACCGTTCCCGTTTCACCCTTCGCCTTGAGCTGTAAAAGTTCTGACACCAGCTGTATGCACATCCAGCCTCCGATACTTGTTATTTTTTCAAGAAGGGTTAACAGGTTTTTCGGATATGTCCCATCATGCAGGCAAATGTTAACTGGACTTGAAACCCCCGTAATCGGTCCCATATCGATGAGCTCTGTAACCTGGTGGATGACCATAGGCGAGGTCTTTAAGCCGTTGCGGATGGCATTCTGAAAAGGCTGGGTGCCTGCACCCATCTTCTTCGGCAGGTCGGAAGGGTGAAAATTATACGACCCCATGGCTGGAAATTCGTATAGAAACTCATCCAGTTTCTGTCCGAAACAAAACATAATAAGTACTTCGGGGCTCCATGCCCTGTATATGGATCTGAAATATTCTGTTTTCACCGCCCCTGTATAGCAAGGGATCCCGATATTGATGCATGAATCGATGATACTGTTCTTCAGTTCGATTCTCTTCTCCGGAGTATACTGTGACCAGATCCTCTTTTTCAGTGATATTTTGGCATGAGGGTCAACCGGATCATCGGTAACGACCCCCATCACATTCAGCAAGCCGGGATTCTTTTTTTCGAACACAGAAAGCTGGTTCAGGACCCTGTTTCCACAATTACAACTCACGAACAGGACTATTCTGAGGCCCTTCCCCTGATTTATTTTAGGGTTTAAAGGTTCATAATACTCTCCCCAGAGTGATTCTTTATTCAAGATTTTCTTGTATTCCATTATATAGTCTTCATTAGAGATCATAGGTTAGTTTAAGTAGAAAATGTCTTCCTCTCTGGAGTATGCCTGTGGGGCTGTTAATACCGTCAGCTGCCTTCGTCCCCGGATCGTAATAGCTGGTGTTTAAAATATTATTGCATACCAGCTGGGCAGCAAGCCCGGGTACGAGCTTTTTATTTGAATAGCTTATGGTTCCGTTCAGAATGGCGGTGGCAGGAAACACCTGGGTGTTCAGGGGTACTGTTGTGCCATCCCCGGTAAGCCGGTTACCGACGAAATTCAGGCGAAGGTTGACGTCAAGCTGGTGAAAAAACACCTTGTCAGCCCCGATGTTGAACTGGTGGCTTGAAATGTCCCCCACGCGGTTGTCGACATCTCCCGTTTCGGAATAGGTTTGCTTCGGGTCACAAAAAGTATAGTTGAAATATGCAGAGAATGATTCAATCTGGTAGACCGCATTGGCCTGGACGCCGGTAATACGGAATTTCCCGATATTCTGGTTCTGTACTTTCCCCCCGTCAACGTTTACCGTACCGACAACGTTGTTGATAAAGTCCTGGTATATCTCAATATCTGCATGAAATGCCTTGTTTAGCCGGAACCCGGCACTGACTTCGACATTCTGCATATTTTCCGTTTTCAGGGCAGGGTTTGCAATCCTGTTTCCTGCGGCAGAATATTTCGTCCAGTTCGACACATTCATGATACCACGGGAGTAAATGGCTTTAAATGTGAACTTTCCGGGTGAATAAACGAGTGCTACCCTGGGGCTTAGTTCACTTCCGAAGCCGTCCTGGTCGCGTACCCGGTTGAAGTCGTACCTCAGGCCGAGTGTGATCTTGAAGTTCCTGAATGCCTGGAAAGTTCCCTGGCTGTAAACCCCCAGGTCCCAAACATTAAAATCATTCCCTCCTTTCGGAGAAGGCGTGATCACTGCCGAATCCTGGGGCGTTGGCGTGAGGCTGGTATAGTAGGCTCCCTGGAGAGAACTGTTCCTCAGTTCAAGGCCAGAAACCAGGTCAAACCTTGAAACAGGCCTGTATATCACCTTAAATTCGGTACGCAGTTGTTTTGACAGCTCGTACATGTACAAAGTGGTCCAGTAGGGCGCCTTGTTGTTGACCAGGTCGGTGAGTTTTTCATTGCCCCGGGCATAGTTGGAAACCGAAACAAACCTTGTTTCATCCGTGACTGCATGAATACGGTAAGTCGTAAGGTTGGAAAAGAATACTTTTTCACTGATCTGGTTCTCATATTTGGCGAAAAAATAAGAAAGCTGCGGGACCCAGTTAAACCCGTTGTCGGAGCCTGCAACATAAGTGTCGGTATATTGGGTAGTCCCTCCCCGGCTGTATTTCCAGGTCTGGAACCCGACTGTAAAGTTCCCTATCTTAACTTTTGCATTAACCAGCCAGCTGTTGGTTGGATTGGTGAACCCGATCTTATGGCCATTTACGATCTGGTCATAAGCTGATTTATCGAGGTTCCTCGCCGTCTCTGCACCTAAAGGGGTCAGGGTAAGCTTGCTTGAATCGTGTGAAAGCTGGTAGTAAGGATTTGAGAAAGGAAGCTTATTAGCTATCAGGTATTGTTTTGCACCAGACGAAATATCCATGAGCTTGTTATAATCCACCCCGTTGTATACATCCGGATTGTAATCGAAAAATTGCTGGCTCGAGAGATCCATCTCATCGGAATGATAGAGCCTGCCTGTTACCGTAAAAGAGATATTGCGCCGTTTTCCTGAAACACTCAGATCAACAGTACCCGTGTTATAGGTGCCGTAATCAACACTGGCACTGACCCCTATGCTCTTGCCGGGTTTGATGGCATCCACAGAGTTCCTCATGATCACATTAATAACCCCGGCAAATGCATTCGGGCCATACATCGTAGATGCGGGTCCGTAAATGATTTCCACCCTTTCGATGTTCGAAAGCGGGTATTGACGGTCGATATAGGCCCAGTTCGTCCATAGGTCATTTTCCTCGATCCCGTCAAAAAGCAGCAGGGTCTTCTCGGTGTTGTTCTGCCTGAAACCTCTCTGGTACACGTTTGCATATTCAGGGCCATAAAAAAGGGTCAGGTCAAAACCCGGCACATCCTTCAGCAACTCTACCAGGTCATTATAACCACGTTTGACAATGTCATCACGGCTAATCACCACAATGGTGGCCGGTGCCTCATAGATAGATTCGGCCTTCTTCGAAACGGAGGTTACAACCTGGGCTCCTCCGGCCAGCCTGGTCGAATTCACAAGTCGTATGAATGCCGGGGGGTCAAAAAGATTGGCTTCATACGTAGGACTTATCTGAAGAAGAAATCCTGTTTCAACAGCTGCCCGGTCATTGGAATCAATTGCAATGTACGTCATCGCAAGCAAGCGGAATGCTTCAACTTTTTGTTTTTCATTAAACCCTTTATCAAGGCAGGGATTAAGCATCCTGATCACCTCATTGAACTTCCCGTTTTCGTATAATTTTTTTGCGTCACCAAGGGTGACATCACTACACTGCTGTGCCATCACGAACGCAGGGAACAGCATACCCACAACGGCCATGAAGCTGATCAGTAAGATAAAAACAAGAGGTAAATGTCGTGTATGCATAATTCTATTTTTATCCTTTCAATACGAATGCAGACCCTGTTCTTTTCAGGGAAGATCGGGTCGTATTTTTTTATACGGGATATCGGCCCCAACATACTTGTTCCATTCATCAGGAGACATATTCCGTTTTACTTCTTTATTGAGTTTTTCTGCCATGCCGGAGCATTCAGTGGAGAAGATCCTTACTGTTTTATCTGCGCTGCAGGAAATGAGGTGTTTGCCATCGGGAGCATATGCAATATCGTACACCCATAGGTCGTGTTTTTCAATTGACACAGGTTTCCCTTCCCCTGACTGCCTGCTGCCCATCTTTATAGAACGGTCGTAACCCGAAGAAGCGAGGAATACTCCGTTCCGGCTGAAGGCCAGGGCCGTCACCCCTGAAGAATGTCGTCCGATCAGTTCCAGGGGATGTTCGTCAAAGTTAAGGGCATTCCAGATCCTTATAGAACCGCTTGAGAATCCTGCGGCCAGTGATTTGCCGTCTCCGCTGAAAGCGAGGGAAATAACAGGATCCCTCGATGAATAGATAGAAAGCGGGCCCTGATTCCTGTTTCCCGGGTCGATCCGGATTATGCTGCCATTGTTTCGGCCGGCGATAAGAATCCTGCCTCCGGGATCGAAAACCACTGCATTCACCACTAAATTAGATGAATCAACAACTGTCCTGATGAAATTTTCATTTTGACAGTTCCAGATGAGCACTTTCCCATCGGCACTGCAACTGGCAAATTGATTATTCGATGGGTTGCAGGCGAGATCAGAAATAACCGCAGAATGTGCCTGTATTATTTTTGGAGGGGAGTCCAGGCTTCCCGTTTTCCATATATAAAGTTTCCCGCTGAAGGTGCCTGCAATTACGTATCTGGAATCGGTGGTGATGATCACTGACCGGAAGCTCTCATGCATTGACCTGGGTACGTTCAGCTGGATGGGTGCAGCATTCCTGTCGACCGGCTTCCACTGGAAAAGATTACCGTCATCGCCGCATGAAACCAGCATATTTCCGTCTTTCGTAAGTGCGAATGCACGGACGCCATCCTCATGGGCCCGAAGAATCACCTGATCTTCAGCGATCGCTGAGAGCGCTGAATAGATGTCAGCATCGTTTTCCTTCCCGTTGTTTTCAAGGTTAAACTGATAAGCCTGTAAAGCAAGCAAAGCCGGCAGATCGTCTTTGACTGAACCGGCCAGCTGGCCGGCCTGTATTGCCATCGTCCTGGCTATCGAAAGCAGCCTGAGACGCTGGGTGTTCTTTTCCGATTCCGTCGCTCTCTCCCTTTCCTGATCTGCAATTTGTTTCTGGGAGACTGCCACCTGCCTCTGCGTCTGCGCCTCATCTCTGGCTACTACCGCTTCCCGCCTTGAGACATCCGCTCTCCGCTCCTGATCGATGGCAACAGCTGTCTGTTCCTGCGCAATGATCTGCTGTTTGACCGCATACTGCCGCTGTTGTTCTGTAATAATCTTTTGTTGTTCGGCAATCTGCTGCTGCTGTTCGGAGATCTTCTTCTGCAATATAGCTTCCTTGCGTTGTTCTTCAGTTTTCTTTCGTTCAAAGATGGCAAGTTTTTCTTTTTCAAGCGCCTGTTTCCGGCTTGCCTCTGCACGGAAACGGAGGTTCAGCGATATGATCAGGAAAAGGATGGATACCACGGCTGCGAACCCAAGGATAATTGCGAAATTGCGGGCCTGCTTCAGACTGCGTTTTTGCAGTTTCTCCTTCTTCGATAATTCGAGCTCATTCTGTCTCATGCTGTAGTCAAGGAAAGTCATGGCCCTGTCGAAAGCCGGGTCGTATCGCATTGCCCAGGTCGCATTGGGTTTTGTTTGTTCTTTCCATTTAAGGGCCAGCTGAAGTTCGGGATTTACCCATAAACCGGATTGCCCCATCTGGTAAAGCTCTGCGGTTTTCGACAACCTTAAATATAGTTCGGCAGACTGGCTTTCTTCTTCGACCCATTTTCTCAAACGGGTCCAGACCCGCATGATACTTTCATGAGAGATGTCAATGATGGAATCGGCATTCAGTGCAACGGAGGACGGGGGCATCAGGAAAGCCCGGCCGGGATCCCTGAAACTGTCGATAACATGGAGGATCTCTTCCTCTTTGGCATTGGCAAGTGTGCAGATCTCGCTGAGTTGTGTTGGCCTCCGGGTGCCCCGGCTCTCCTTGCTCACATCCGTGAGCGCCTTGAAAAGCTTCTCCGCGGAGTATTTGAACCTGGGTTCTTTCAATTCAGTGTAAATCTCTTCCAGGTGAACAGAAAGCGCTTCTTTCATCGTGCCGATCGCAGTGTAATGGTCGATCCCTATCGGTTGGCCACTTATGCGATTAAGGCTCCAGTAATCCCAGGTCCGCATCAATGCATGCTGCATAATAGGCAACTGGTCCGGATCGTCACCCACATCATCCAGAAGCCGGTCTACCAGTTCACCGCTTATCATGCTTTCCCGTTTTTGGACCGGGCCAGTAATGGCAAGACGGCATTCTTCACGGTTCATACGGGGTACCAGGTAATATCCCCTGTTCATCTCTTCGCTGAGGCCTCTGAATTCAGTACAGTCATCCAGGAAGTCAGTACGCATCGAAAGCACGATATACACTGGTATTTCCCTCTGGCGGATAACATGGAGTATCATCTCCACAAAGGCATTTGCTTCAGTGATTGTCTGGAAGCTCGTCCTGTTTTGTTTGAACCGGAACAACTCCTCAAACTGGTCGATTACGATGAGCCTGTATTTTTCCTGAGATGTCCCCAGCTCTTTGAGTATCTTTAACAGTGCATCAGGATCTGATCTTAATTCAACGGCAATCTTTTCGGCGCTTAATGTTTTTGTCGAAAGTGATTGGGCAAGATTACCTATCGGGTCATCGGCAGGCCGGAAGATACTTAACTCCCAGCTGGCGGCAAGCATTTTCGTTTTGTTCTTGATCAGTGTGGGAATCAGGCCGGCTTTAATAAGGGATGATTTGCCGCAGCCTGATGATCCGACAATAGCAAGAAAGTGCGTGGCTGATAGTTTTTCAACGAGTTCCCTGACCTGCAGTTCACGGCCGAAAAACAATTCGTCTTCCTGGATCTCGTAGCTCCTGATCCCCGGGAATGGATTTAAATGAAATCTGGATGCTGCCATGAAATAACTTTATTTCTTTGACCAAATATAGAAAAATATGAAATGAGAATGGTAATTTTTATAAAAAGCGATGTTTTTGGAATACCAGAAGAAAGCTCTTTGATCTCCGACGAAAGAGCTTTCTTCTGGTCAGGATCCGGTCAGGATAGTTTATGATTTCAGGGGTATAAAGGTGATAAAACAAAAAATCCAGGCTTCATAACACGGTAAATGTTAATCAGTCTGGATTTTCAGGCTTTATTTCGTCGGGGCGAGAAGACTCGAACTTCCGACCCCTTGCACCCCATGCAAGTACGCTAGCCAACTGCGCCACGCCCCGATACCCGAATTGGGAGTGCAAAGATAGAAAAGATTATTGATATTTCAAGTCTAAATTTCAGCAGGCTAATTGCATCCGGCCGCATGAATGCCACCCCCGCAATTCACAGGACAATGTTCACAAGTCCCTGCCCGGAACTTCCTTATTTTCCATAACTTTGCCGAAAGAAAAATTACCGGAACTATGAGTGAAACAATTGAAGCTGTAAGGTGCCTGATCATTGGTTCAGGACCTGCAGGATATACGGCAGCCATTTATGCCGCAAGGGCCGATCTTAAACCGGTCATATACCAGGGAATGCAGCCGGGCGGACAGCTTACCATAACGACTGAGGTTGAGAATTTTCCCGGCTATCCGAAAGGAATTACAGGCCCCGAAATGATGGAAGAGTTCAGGCAGCAGGCCGAACGTTTCGGAACGGAAATCCGTTTCGGGGTCGTAACTTCAGTGGACCTTTCGAATCGTCCTTTTATTGTGACTGCGGATGACGGAAAAACGGTCAGGGCAGATACCCTTGTTATTGCCACCGGTGCATCGGCCAAATGGCTGGGTATTGAATCGGAAAAGAAATTCATGGGAATGGGCGTTTCGGGTTGTGCAACCTGTGACGGATTTTTTTATCGGGGGAAAGATGTCGCTATCGTAGGAGGAGGGGACACAGCCGCCGAAGAAGCCACTTATCTTGCCAAACTCTGCAAGAAAGTTTACATGATCCACAGGCGCAACGAACTGCGTGCTTCGAAGGCCATGCAGCATAAGGTTTTGAACACTGCAAATATCGAGATGGTGTGGGACAGCATCCCCGAGGAAGTTCTTGGTGACGATAGCGGGGTTACCGGTGTCCGCGTACGGAATATGAAATCGGGTGAAAGTATGGATATCACCGTTCACGGCTTCTTTGTCGCCATCGGCCACAAACCAAATACCGAAATTTTCGAGGGGAAGCTTGAACTGGATGATATGCATTATATAAAGACCATCCCGGGTTCAACAAGAACCAGTGTTGAAGGGGTTTTTGCAGCAGGCGACGTGCAGGATCATTATTATCGTCAGGCTGTCACTGCAGCAGGAACCGGATGCATGGCAGCGATTGAAGCAGAGAGATTTTTAACATCATAATGAATATCGAATATCGACTGTTGAATCTTGAATTACGAATAAATATATAATATTCATCACGCCTTCACCCTCATCACGCAATCACGAAAAATACATGCTAACTTTCTTCAGGAACATCGATAAATATTTTGCAGTGGAGCACCAAAACCCACTGCCGGCAATGGATATTGAAAAACTAAACTGGCTGTTCGGCGATGCGGAATGTATCGCCGAACCTGCTTTACAGGGGACTTTCGTAGGGCCCAGGAAGGAAATGATAACACCCTGGAGTACCAATGCTGTTGAAATAACCCAGAACATGGGTATCAGCGGAATTATAAGGATTGAGGAGTTTACGCTGGTGAACACTTCACAAGCCCCCAATCCCCAGCCCCCAACCTCCAGCCCCGGCTTCGACCCCATGCTCCAACATATTTACCTCGGCCTGGATCAGCTTAGTTTTCACATCTTCCATGAGCCGGAACCCATCCTTTTCATTGATGATATAGCAGCATACAACCTTTCTGAAGGCCTTGCGCTTAGCGGTGAGGAAATTGAATATCTGAAGGGTTTAAGCAAAAAGATCGGCCGGAAACTTACCGACAGCGAAGTCTTTGGCTTTTCACAGGTCAACTCCGAACATTGCCGTCATAAGATCTTTAACGGTACATTTATCATCGATGGTAAAGAGATGACTGAATCCCTCTTTGCCCTCATCAAAAAGACGTCTGGTAAAAATCCAAACTTTCTTGTTTCAGCGTACAAGGATAATGTTGCATTCATCAGTGGTCCGCTCATTGAACAGTTCGCCCCAGGCAATCCTCAACATGCCGATTTTTTTACAATCCGCGATATCAGCTCGGTGATTTCTCTGAAAGCCGAAACACATAATTTCCCTACAACGGTAGAACCTTTCAACGGCGCTGCCACCGGCAGCGGGGGGGAAATTCGTGACCGTATGGCCGGCGGAAAGGGAAGTATTCCCCTGGCAGGTACAGCGGTTTATATGACTTCATATCCAAGGCTGGACGGAGGGCGTGAATGGGAAAAAGCTTTTCCAGCCCGTAAATGGTTGTATAAAAATCCGGAAGATCTGCTGATAAAAGCTTCCAACGGGGCAAGCGATTTCGGAAACAAATTCGGGCAAGCTCTCATATGCGGTTCAGTCCTGACTTTTGAACATGCCGAAAACAACAAGGTCTTTGGTTATGATAAAGTGATCATGATGGCCGGCGGCATTGGGTTTGGAAAGAGCGAAGACAGCCTGAAGGAAATACCCGAAGGCGGAGAGGATGTAATCATCCTGGGGGGTGATAACTACCGTATAGGCATGGGCGGGGGAGCCGTTTCATCGGTTGCCACAGGTGAATACGGAAACACGATCGAACTGAATGCAGTTCAGCGTTCGAATCCCGAAATGCAGAAAAGGGTCTTCAATGCCATACGGGCCATGGTTGAAATGGAGAAAAACCCCATCGTTTCAATTCATGACCACGGAGCCGGCGGGCATTTGAATTCGATATCCGAACTGGTCGAAGCCACGGGAGGTGAGATCCATATTGATGCTTTACCGCTTGGAGACCCTACACTTTCCGATAAGGAGATCATCGGCAATGAGTCCCAGGAAAGAATGGGGCTGCTGATAAGGGAAAAGGATATCAGTCTGCTCAGGGAAGTTGCAAAACGTGAACGGGCGCCATTGTATGTTGCCGGCAAAGCCACAGGCGACCACCAGCTTACGTTTACCGACCGCCGCAGCGGCATCAGCCCCATCGACCTGAATGTGGATGATTTCTTCGGACAACCGCCTAAGACTATCATGAAGGATATCACGGATTTTAATAAGTTCGCTCCTGTAATTCAGGATTCAGGATCAAACATCCTGCATCCTTCATCAGGCACCCCGGCCGATGACCTTCAGGGCATTCTTACGAAAGTGCTGCAGCTCGAAGCCGTCGCCTGCAAGGACTGGCTCACCAACAAGGTTGACCGTGCTGTTTCAGGTAAAATTGCCATGCAGCAAACCTGCGGCCCCGTTCAGCTTCCGTTAAACAACACCGGAGTGGTAGCCCTTGATTACCAGGGCAAAAAAGGGATCGCAACATCTCTCGGACATGCTCCCGCTATTGCCCTGATCGACCCCGCCGCTGGCTCCAGGATCTCAATTGCCGAAGCCCTCACCAATATAGTATGGGCTCCCCTGACCCACGGACTGAAAGGTGTCTCACTGAGCGCAAACTGGATGTGGCCCTGCAAAAATGCAGGCGAGGATGCCCGGCTTTACACTGCGGTGCAGGCGGTAAGCGAATTTGCCATCAGCATCGGGATCAATATCCCTACCGGGAAAGACAGTCTTTCGATGACTCAGAAATACCCCGACGGCAAGGTGGTTTATTCCCCCGGCACCGTCATCATTTCAGCCGTGGGCGAGGTCTCGGAGGTGCGGAAAGTGGTTAGCCCCCTGCTTTCAGATCAGAAGGGCACAGTCTTATTATATATTAATTTATCTGCGGATGAATACTCCCTGGGCGGCAGCAGTTTTGCCCAGGTAATTAACCGTCTTGGCGACTCTGCCCCGGATATAAAGAACCCACGGGCATTTGCTGCTTCCTTTGCCGTCATCCAGGAATGGATCAACAAGGGCAGGGTGCTTGCAGGGCATGATATTTCAGCCGGCGGACTCATCACTACTTTACTGGAAATGACGTTTGCCTATACCGGCCTGGGCCTTGATATCGACCTGGGAGGCATTGGCGAAACAGATCTGGTAAAGCTCCTGTTCTCTGAAAATCCGGGCCTGGTTTTACAGGTAAAGGAAAATGAAGCAGGGAATTTGATGTCGATAATGGAAACATCCTCAGGCCTGAAAGTTCACAACATTGGCCGCCCGGCGGATGAACGGAAATTACTCATCCGCCTTCATGAACAGTTTTATTCACTTGATATAGATCATTTCAGGGATACCTGGTTTAAAACCTCTTACCTCCTTGACCGAAAACAATGCGGTGAAAAACTGGCCCTTGAACGCTACACTAATTACAAGAACCAGCCGTTGAAATTCCGCTTCCCTGAAAAATTCCAGGGAAATGCTCATCAGTACGGCATTGACCTTGAACGCCGCAAGCCCACCGGCGTGAAAACCGCCATAATCCGCGAGCAGGGAGTGAACCGTGACCGCGACATGGCTTGGGCTATGTATATGGCCGGGATGGATGTCAGGGATATTCATATGACCGACCTGATTTCGGGAAGGGAGACGCTGGAAGATGTAAATATGATCGCCTTTGTGGGAGGTTTCAGCAATTCAGATGTACTTGGCTCGGCGAAAGGCTGGGCGGGTTCTTTCCTGTACAATGAAAAAGCCAGGAAAGCGCTCGGCAATTTCTTTGCCCGCAAAGACACCCTGAGCCTGGGTGTTTGCAACGGCTGCCAGCTGCTGGTCGAGCTTGGCCTGATCTACCCTGAACATCAGCTGCACCCAAAGATGTCGTGGAACGATTCCCATAAATACGAATGTGCGTTTATCAACCTCAGCGTACAGGAAAATCATTCGGTAATGCTTCATTCACTTGCCGGGACAAGGCTTGGAGTGTGGACTGCACACGGTGAAGGAAAGTTCAACTTCCCTCTCACCGAAGAAAATTACCATATCCCTGCCAAATTCAGCTATCACGGGTATCCTGCAAATCCTAACGGTTCGCAATATGATGCAGCCTGCATTTCTTCGGATGATGGCCGCCACCTTGCTATCATGCCTCATATAGAAGATGCTGTTCTGCCATGGCAATGGGCTTATTATCCTGAAGACCGCAAGGCGGATGAGGTTGCCCCCTGGATCGAGGCCTTTGTGAATGCAACAAAATGGATAGAAAATAAAATGGACAGGTAGCTCGTCGCCCACTTTTTCCGGAAAAATATTCCTTAACTTTACACAAATGTTGGCATATGGAAAAGAAAACGTTGCTCTTGGGTTGTCTTATCGCCCTTGGATGTTCTCAGATATCCCTGGCCCAATCATATGAGGGCTATATTTCAGGAAATTTACCTGTTTGGGCCGATTTAAACATCCCGGCAAATGACGGATCTTTTTCCGGCACATACTTCTATAAAAAAGACGGAGGGATCATTCCATTATCGGGAACATTAAGTGGTAACAGGATAATACTCAATGAAACGAACAAAGACGGGATATGTACGGGCATCTTTACCTGTACTAATTTCGGAGACAGTATTACCGGGAACTGGAATAAACCAAACAGCACGAAATTGTCATCCGTGAAATTGTACAAAACAGATGTTTCCTTTAAAACCTATGCGAGGATACCGGATGCCGCCAAGCTTATTTTATTAAACGGCAAGTCACTGAACGATGAACTGACAGAATATACAACTGAGGGCAGCAAAAAACCAAAACTGGTTTACCTCCTTGCCGAAAAGAATATTCTGAGCACTTCGTTTGAATGGGAGTATATGGGCCCTTATTTGTCTACAGGGAAGGTTTATCACACATTTGATTTAACGAAAAATAAGGAAATTTCGCTGTTGAATGAAATTGATCCTTCCAAACTCCCGGCATTGAAAAGCAAAATGAAAATCGTGATCGGGCAAAAATTAAATGAACACAAAAAAACGTATACCGAAAACGAATGGATTGATGCATTCGGGGATAAGGAGACTTATGAAAATTCATTTAAACTATCGGAAGTAAAAGATAGTTTGTTGGGAAACTATTATTTAAAAAGCGGAATGCTAAATGTTGTTATTGATGATTACTTCGCATTTCCGCATGTAATCCAGGTTATGGACTTCTCTTTTGCCTGGAAACTGCCTTTCCGGGAAATGGATTTGTATTTGAAAGACGGTTCTGTTCTGAATAACCTGAAATAAAGCAAGTTCCCGCAAAGCAGATTTCCGAAGGGAAACATCAGGTCGTCAGGTTCCCTGGCTTCTCTCCTCTATAGTTCAATTTCTGCAATATTCTCCTTCAGGTCCAGCAAAGCCAAAAATACTGCCATGGGTATAACAGCCCCGCCCTGGCGGTATTTGTTGTCTTCATAAGTAAACTGAACCGGTTTACCGTTAACTGAAACAGCTTTAGGAGCAAAATTGTTTTCCTTTACTGCATACCTGAGTGTTAAAGGATGGCCCATAAAATCCAGTGAAGCCGATAAGCCATCCATCGAACGGGAAATTACAGGATCAAGAATTACATTTCCCGATTCAACACGCAAACCAAGCAGTCGTGAAACTACAAGGCCGATGTAAATGCCCGGGCCGCTGGAATAAATCCTCCAACCCCCTTTAAGGGTAATCTTTCCTGTTTTAATTTCTTCGTAAAGTTCATCCGCTTCATAACGATTCCTGAATGTGACATCCGAGCTGCTGTAATAACAATTCGATTGCCTTATATCCCCGCAGGGCACAATATCCCTGTAATCCACCGGGATCGCCTGCCGAAGGGCTTTGATAAAAGCATCGGCCCTTCCGGTACGGGCCTGTGATTCGGCATAACGGATATGTTCGTGCACATACATCAGGCCGATTTCCCGGCCAAAGAAGGTACTGCTTTCGGCTCTCTGGAACAGAGTTTGAACTCCGCCTCTGTATTTAAGCGGACGGTCCATCAAACGTGCGCCATCAGGGCCTTTCAGCTGCTGCTCAATCAGGTCAAGGTGCTGCAGGGCCTGTTCTTTATTGAAAATTCCACTGATGATGCCGCGGTTCATCGGCAGTATGCTGTAACGGATGCCGGTTCTGCGATCACCGGGGTGAAGCAGTAAACTGATGCGGCGGTCTTCTTCAAGCAATCCGTACCCTGCAACAACCCCATCCCTGACGAGGTGCCTGTTGAAATCTGCTTTGATCTTCTCACAGATCCCTTTTAATTCTGCAGCTCTTTTTGCATCGGTTTGCTCATATACCAGGCGGTACTGATCAAAAGCCTGGTAATTCATTTCAACGGTCCAGCTCGATATCATTCGTTGCGCGAGCTCCCTGCTGACAGGCTGAAGGGAATCATTCCAGTCACCGCCTCCAAACGGGACCAGGGCTGTGCCAGGGATAAATGAATTAATGATCATTTTTATCAGCCTGTCCACATGTTCGCTCAGCGAAGTCTTTTCGGCATCACCGGCATCATTATCATGATAGTAGGGGAGGATCTCATCAAGGATCTTCAGGTCGCCTGTAACCCTGATATAGTTGCTGAGGGCAATGATACACCAGTAAAAAACATCTCCATGGGAACTGTCGGCCCGTATGTTGGAATAACTGTCGAACATCCACCATTGAGGCCAGCCACCGTCGGCATTCTGATTTGAGAAAATGACGCACAGCACCAGACGGGCTTCTGCATATTTTTCCATGCACAGCAGCAGGTCAAACGGGCCCTGTGCAATGTCGCGGGTTCCCCAGGCGGCTCCGCTGAATTGTTCCAACCCGTAAGGCGTTAAAAAATGGGTGAGCGCATTCATTCCATACCAGGGCAGGATCTCCCCGATTGCCGCAGTATCTTCCTGCTCCCCTTTCAGTGAGAGGTTTAAGCAAAGGTCCTGCCAGGCATGCTGTGCATCCCGGCAATCGGAGATCCACTGATCATCTGCGTTCTCAATTTTAACAACCTTTACAGCAGAACAAACCTCAGCGATGAAGCTCATGCAGAAATCGGATGTCTCCTTGACGCTAAGAACAAAAAAAGAATCCTGATGGCTTGTATTGTCGATGTAAAGCGCTTCATCTCCGTGTGCTTTATGTTCACCATCACTGCTGTTGACAAGCATCCTGAATTGTGCCTGGGGAAATTTGCCTGCGATCATGCTGGCTGCTTCAGGCCTGCCTGTATATTCACCCTGACTGGTTCCCGGGATGACTGTCCAACCGTTAAGCCGGTCAAAATGATGAGTAATCAAAAGGTCGACATCTCCGCCTTGAAGAACCTTGAAGTCCATATTGACCCGGGGGCTTGTTTTGGATGTCCAGCTGCGGACCTGGAAACAATGGTCTTCGTGTTTATAGATCCAGCGGCAGTGGTTTAACCCCATCTCAAAAGCCGAAGGAACCCCGAGCAGAAATTGACGTCCGTTGATACCGACAAAGATTCTCTGCCCGGTTTCAGGGGCCTGGTTGAATGCTGTCGTACATACCGAAAGGAAGATGTTGAAATTTGTATTGCCCTGGGTGAGGTGGGAATTAAAAACACCAAAGGCAAAAGATGTAGTGGAAACGATATTTTCATCGGGGGCATAACCTGCCTTCGCCTGCATGATATGGGCATGCGGACGGTCGGCCAGTACTTCTTTCGCACGCATCACAACGTGCTCGTTGTCTCCGCAGAAAAATGAAAGCAGCCTTCCGTTCTTATATTCGGCATGCCGTCTTTCCCTTCCGAAAAAGCCATCAAGATCATCCCCGTTCAGGTCATCAACAGGTAAAAAAGCAGAGGTGTTGAAAATATTTCTTTGAGCATTATGCAAGCCGGGTGAAACCCCGGATAGAACTTCATCATCAAATTCAGCTATCAGACCGGGCAGGGGTTTCAGGTCATCGTCTGAAGTTGCCCCGGCATGGTCAGCAAGATAGGTGGAAACAAAAACACTTTGATGATGCTTACCGGAAGGCAGTTCAAATGGTTTCTCCTGCAAGGCAAGCACAGAGGATTCACCGGAATATTCACCCCCAAGCTTATCTGCCAGAAGGCCTTCCGGGATTCCTGTTTCACGGTATGTTTTACCATAAAACTGCATGCCGTCAACACTAGCGGCTATTGCAGCGTTTTTGCAAGCCATCATAAGCCATGGATTGCCTGCCGGTTCTTTCATATTCTGCCGGCAGCATACCACTGAACCATAGTTCGGGTCTTCAAGGATCCTGCGTTCAAGATACTGGCTTACATAATACTCGTTGATGAGACCATCGGTTGCCTGTTTGAGCCCTGCATCCTGCACACAGATCAGATCAAGTTCAACTGTATCCTCAGATGAATTTGTAATATCAATGCTCCAGGCCCAGCTCAGGCTTGTTTTTGAAAGCTTCAGTACACACGTATAATCCAGCCCGGCCCAGCTGCCTTCAGTAATAAAGGCATCCTCTCTTATATTGAAACGGCTGTCGCTTTCAGGGCCTGAAAGAGCAGTAAATTCAAAGGGTTCTGTCCTTTTTCTGAGGTACAGGTTTGAACCTGGTCCTGAAAATGCCGTTGCAGCTTTCAGGCTGATCCTTATAGCACCGGCTTCAATGCACTTAACAGAGCCATTTCCGAGGAAACCAATCGAAAGCCCTTGCGAATTTCTGATCTCTCCCGGTAAATTCCCTTCAGCCTGACTTGGAACAACAGGCAGGGGCTTAGCCGGAGGGTCATCCCTGTGATTATCCTTTGTATTGTTTACTGCCATCTTCATCGAATTGATTCAGGTAATTCAGCTTATTACAATATTAAGAACCATTTCACTTTTGTGTTTATGGCTGAATAAAAATGAGATACGTTTTTCGTCACGGACCATTTTAACGGTTTTACCCCTCAGGGTAGCGGATATGATTTTATTCACATTTGCTCCTTCAAATACTATCTCCCCGGCAAGGTCGCGGTTGCCGTACAAAGTGATCTCTATCTGGCCGTAAATCTCTTCAATCCCCAGAATATCGGAAGTGCTGTGCAGTATCTTTATCCCGTCAGAAATTTCCAGGCACACAGGAGTAAGGATACCATACAAGGCCGGCCATGTAATCTCATCCTTCGAGTAAGGAATAGCGATGGCTTCCCCACTCAGGGGATGGGTATAGCTTACTTTCCCGGCCTGCTCTTCATTGTAGTAATTTCCTATGAAAAGCACTGCAGAACCTGCTGTGAATCTTTCTCTCACGGCTAAATTGGTATTCCCGCATGAGGCCAGCCTGAGCCTGGCACCTGACTTCTTCAGGATCGCTTCATACACGGGTTTATGCCCTTCCGTATCAAACCCGATCCAGGTTCCCAGGTGAAGCAGGGATCCGTTTTGAACCGGTTTTAGAAATCCACAGACAGTCCCATTAATGGTCCTGGCGATAACCTCGGCTCCTGAAAGCGATCCTTCTGAATAAATGATCTGAGGATTCGAGCACTTGATATCTTTAAATTCAAAAATGTCAACCAGGGGGGAATCAATATTCTCAACTCCCGATGGCGTCACTTCAATTGCATCGCGAATGATCGTACAGGGTTTTTGCGACATCTCCCGGTCGGGCAGGTATGGGAAAAGAACAATGTTGCCTCCGGCTTGTGTATAATCAACGATGGTTTGCTGGTCCCTTGCATTCATCTCATCAGTGCTGAAGCACCATACCTGTTTATACTGAAGGAGCTCATCGGCCGAAGCCTGGCTGAGATCAAGCATATCATAATCGATATTGAGGATCAGCAGGGCTTTAAGCAATCCGTCAAAGTATGCTGGTCTGCGGATGGCCGAAGGGGTAAATTTAAGTTCACAACTCGCGTCAAGTGGCCTTTCCAGCTCGGTGGCGTAATACGGCGGGTAGAAAAGGATACAGATCTCAGCTTTACGCTTTGCATTGACGATAAGGTTTTCGGATGTTTTAATGATTTTACTCATTCGTTTGACCAATGGGAAAGCGCTGCCGCGCTCGGCTTCGGCATTGAGTGGGCTGAACCAGTAAAAGCTTTCCCCTGAATAGCCTTTGCGTGCGGGGTTGCGGCCCTGCGAGAACATATAGTAGTTCCAGCCGGTTAAACCGTTGGCAATGCTTGCCTTGTAGAAGAGTTCCATCTCGCGGGGGTTAGTCACCACGTGATATTCGCGGGAGCCGCACTGGAACTCGGCAGCAAACATAGGTTTGTGGCCCTGCATTGCAAAAGTGATGTCATTGATAATGCGGTCATCATGCAAATTGCGGTAAGACAGGAATTCAGGAATATGATCGACACCGAATATGATCTCGCTCTTTTCGCCGAAAAGATCTTCGTACATGGTGATGTTGACCGGGAATTCATAACCGTTCCCATAGATCCAGCCGGGAAGATTGTGATACAGGGGGACTTTTACGCCCCTTTCCCTCGCCATCCCGCTGAGCATCCTGAGGTAGTCTCCGTAATAAGTTCTCCAGAAACAATGCCATTCATAATCACGGCCGCGGTCACCCTTTGATGCATAGGGAAGTTTATCGTCGGGAGGAAGCTCAACATCAGAGAAGTCTTTATATTCAGTTCCCCACAAATGATTTATTTCTGCAATACCTGTGAATTTCCCTGCTAAGTATGAAATGAAGCGTTCTTTCACCGCATTCCCGTAATCCCCCTGTTTTGCCAGCCAGGAAAAAACTCCGATCTCATTGCAAACCTGCATCATGATGATCGGACCGCCAGCCGATAGTTCACGTTCAGCTATGAAGGGCATGATCTGGTCATACCACAGGGCTGTCTTTTCCAGGTATTTCTCATTAAACAGGCTCACTCCGTCGCTTGGAAAAATTTCGCCTCTTCGGTTGCGCATTTTGACTTCATCGCGATATTGCTCCAGGAACCAATCGGGCAGCCCGGCTCCCCTGAACTCAGCCAGGATGAAAGGTCCGGGTTTTACTATACAATTCAAATTGTGGTCCTGGCATCGCTGAAGCCAGCCTTTGAGATCACGTTCGGGACATGTTGAGCCGTCAAAATCAAAAACCGATTCCTCCGGTTCATGCCATGCCCAGGGAATATAAGTGCTCACTGTTGTTAAACCGGCCTCTTTTGCTTCGTCGAGATGCTTGTCCCATAAGCCGCGCTTGATCCTGAAATAATGGATCTCTCCTGAATTGAGAAATACCTTTTTGTTATCGAGATAAAAATTGTTTCCTTTAATGCTGAAGTTCATTTACTCTTTTTTGGTGACTGGTGACTGGTTAGCAGTGACAATTCACAGTTCACTATTCAGTGCTCTTTTTTTAAGAAGCTCCTTGATCTCATGGCTTCGTTTTTCGGTGAGGGAGTAACGAAGGACAAAGAAAATTGAAAAAATGCTTAACAGCAATGGAAGCCCGATCTCAACAACCCGCATCATTAAAAGCGTATAAGGTGTTTGCTGGGTGAGCGGCCTGATGCTGCTTTCGATTGAGCCGAGCTCTTTTTCGAGAGAATCGGGTGATGATTTTGTGTTCAGGTTTACAAGGCGGTTATTAACGCTTGTTACCTCCTCCATAAGCTTCTTATAGTGTTCTTTGCTGTTCTTTGTTCCCAGGGATTTATCTTCCAGCCGCGACCGAAGCTCAAATGAGTTCATCCTTGCTTTTACGATCTTCGTCTGGAGTGTAAGCGGGATTGCTTGTTTTATGAGGCTGTCAATCCTGGAGGATTGGGCGACTGCCCCTGGTTTTTCAAAACAAGATTGCAGCTGTTCCAGCGAACCAATGGTTGCTTTTGTAGTGGAGATGGCGTTTAACAATTCATTTTTCTTCTGGTTCGGATATTCATGCATATTCAGGTTCGTCTCATCCTGGTTTTTAAGAGATTCTTTTCCAAGGTAAGTGAGATAGTCTTTCGACTCATTGAGTGCTTCAGCGTTACGGGTTTTAGTGTTTTCAAGCCACTCCTTATTTGCGCTGGCAATGCCATGGTAGCCTTTCCAGAACTGAACGGTGCTGCGCATTTCCCTTACACTGCCCTGTATTTTATCGACTTTTGTGACCTGGGTTTCGTCAAACATGGTAAATACGATCAACACACCAGTTACAAAGCTGGCCAGGGCAGATCCCATTTTGATGAACCACCAGAATACCGAGTAATAACTGCCCTCTGAACGATACCCGGTCTTTAATTCATCTTCATCACAGATATCGCCCACCATGGAAGATCCAAGTGTGAAGAAAAACAGCATTCCGGCAGAAAGCAGAACCGTGGGGATGATGATCAGGTAGGGATGTGTAGGGTTATAGCATATAATTTTAGATAGTTGTGCAAGACACATGAGTAAAATAGAAATGGTCAGGGTATTTCTTTTACCCAGTTTCGGGCTGATCCAGTTGAGGGGAAATACTGCCAGCACCCCGGTGATAGCCCAGATCATCCCATTGATCGCGAGCAGGTAAGCTCCGGCAACCTTATCTCCTCCGAAAACATAAAAAATAGGGATATATGACCCTATCAGCTGGACGAAATTAAAGCCCATAGCCAGCGTGAAGATCGTCAGCGTCAGCATGATAAAGTTCCTGTTGGTGGTTGTATGCTTCATGTCTTGCCAGAAGGGTGTTTTTTCATGCTTTGCAGCTTTTACAAAACCCGGTTCACGTAATTTGAAAAACCACCAGACTGAAAGCGGGATGAGGAAAGCAGCGATCATCAGGGAAACATAACGCATGCCATCGGCTTCATTTCCTCCGGGACCTTTGAAAATTTCCATGCTGGCGAGGGCAAAAAGCCAGGGTGTGCCCATGGCAAAAAGATTGCCGACAAAGCTCTTCGCGCTGAACAGCCGGGTACGTTCGTGGTAATCGGTGGTCATCTCCATGCCAAGGGCGCCGTGAGGGATCTCGAAAAGATTAACGGCAGTAAAAAACAGGAGAAGGGAAAAAAGAATATAGCAAAGCTGGAACCACTGAAAACCCGTATCCGAAGGGAACCACGTTCGCACCATATCCCCTTTTGGAATCCACCAGATGACCACAAAAAAAACTGCAACGAGTATTCCGCCAACCAGCAAATAGGGTCGCCGGCGTCCCCAGCGGGTCCTGGTATTATCAGAAAGATGGCCGATAAAAGGATCAGAAAGGGCATCCCATAAACGAGGGACAATCAAAATGGCACCCAGCCAGAACGCACTCAGCCCCAGGCTTATATTGCCCATCAATCCCACAAGTATCCCCGCTATATTGAAGAGGGCAATAGGGATAATGCCCCCGGCACCATATGCGGCTAATTGTGAAAAGTGAATCTGGTGTTCCGGTTTTGAATTCTGGTCCTTTACTGTTTCTTGCCCCATCATAGATATCCCTTAAGGTTAATGTATTTCAATACGGTACTACTCATTTAATAATAAATCACCACCTCTGCAGGACAAGATTTTACTGAAATCTCCTTCTCCGTAAAACCATTCTGCCCTTTACCGTTCACTGTCACTCTGAGAGGCAGTTTCGAAGAGTTAAAATTTTTAATCCTGATTCCGTTGGGAGGAAGTTTCAGATCACCGGAAATGGAAAAGATGTACCTGTCTTTGTCTTTTTTTATTGAATAGGAGATTTCCCCGTAATAAGTCGGAAGATGTTCTACCGACATTCCCGCCGGTGAATCGATCCAGTCCTGGTAAAGCGCCGCGGCTAAAACAAGAGATTGGTCATACTCATTCTCATAAACAAACATAGCTCTGATTGCATTGATAAAATCGCTACCAACCCAGGTGTGGGGCATGTCGCCTATATACCGTGGAGCACGGTAGTCTTTCCACACGACTTCCGCCCAGTCATTCCATCCGGGAGGGCGCTGGTCATGCAGGAAAAATGCAATCAACTCATGCGCTCTTTCAGGTTGGTCTAAAAGTATAAATGAACCGATCAAACGATTTTCATAAGGAGTGTAATTGATCCAGTCATTCTTTCCGTCCCTGCGGTTTTTGAAGAATTCAAAATACTTATCAAAAGTGTTAAAAACCTGGGGTTTTGGTAAATTGATCAGTTCATTGCAGGGTGTTAAGGCGATAGTGGTTGATGTGGCATCAAAATCACCAAGCTCGGCACAACCGGGGATGTAATTTATTTTCTTTGTTTTCATTGCAAGCTGCAATGAGTTGTACAGGTTTTCCTTAAACGCATCGCGAACTTTTGAAATTCTTTCAAAGGATTCCTTTTCGCCAAGAATCTTCTGGATCTCAGCAGCATCTTTCAATCCTTTCATCGTAAAGAAATCATCCCAGTAAGAGTGCATTGGTTTTGCCGAATATCCTTCGTGGCTGATCGATTCGGTTACAAGTCCGTAGCAGGCACGCACACTGTCGCTGCCGTTTTTAAAGTGGTCAGTTGATTGTTCTGCGATCAGGGATTCGATATAATCAACAGCCTTGAGTACATTTTTATTCTTTGACCTGAGAAAAACTGTATCCTGTGTAAAGTTGAAATATTCGCGGATCAGGTAGATCATCTCCCCGTGACTGTCGTTTTCGGGAACCGGATCAGGCCCCCTGAAGTCTACAACACAGGGGACTTTCCCGTTCCCGAACTGGTGGGAAGTGTACCATTCAATAAAATCTTTTACTTCATTTACAATACCTGATTTTAACAGTGCAGATGAGGTCAATGCTCCGTCGCGTATCCAGCTCCGTTCATATGAACGAGATCCGGGCTGAATGCCTGCTTTATCCCTGTTGATGAGTATGTATGCAAGGTTTGATTTGTAAGTATTTACAATCCTGTTTGCTGATGGAGGTAAATTAAATTTAATATGCCCGACTTTCGCTTTCCAGAATTCAGTTGATGCGTTGGATTCTTTGAAAACATCTTCCGGGCTGAGTTTTTCATTTCCTGTTTGATTACCATAAAACGGAACTACTACAAAGAATCCGGTTTGTTCACCAGGATTTAAGTGAAGTGAATATTTTATTACTCCATTGGCCATCCCGCCGGGATCAACGGCAGATTTTTTCAGAGGAATATTTCCTTTACGCAGAAGGTCAACAATATTTCCTTCATCAAAACTTCCTGCCCCGAAAGAGTCATACTTTTTCAGAGGAAGAACTGCTTTATTACCGATGATTAAAAACCTGCCATCTTCTTCTGTTATTGAATTTATTTTGCCAACACCACCGGTCAGATTCAGGAACTGGTAATATGGATTTACCTGGTAAGGGCGGATCAGCAGATAAAATTCAAAATCTTTTGGCTTACCCGACAGATTTTGAAATGAATAGCTGATGTTGAGCCTGGAATTTTTATTCGGCTCTCCGCTTGCAGTTACCCCGCAAACGAATTTCAGATCCCTGCAGTTCCAGCTGACAGATGGTACAAAACTAAATTCGCTTTTATCTTCAGAAGACCCTAATGACTGAACTGATTTAACATTGCTCCAGTTATAAAGTGAATCACCGACTTTTATCATGGGTTCTATTGAAAATGCAGCCTTGTCAACTTCAACCATTCCGTCTTCGTTGATCAGGGCTTCCTTTACATCATTATTAACACCGGTAATTGTCCAGTATGAAGCCTGCTTTGAAAAGTATCGCGGATAATTTCCTGAAGGTGAATTTTCAGCTGCGTAAATCAGGAAGTCATTCGGGGTCATCGAATTTCGAATATCAAGGAATTTTACTTCAGAGATACCGAATCCTTTTTCTGAATTGCTGCTTGCGAGATCTATCTTAAGATATTTTGCTTCTGCTTCAGGCAATCTTATAAAACTGACATCGTTCTGATTTGACTGGACTGAATAAACTTTCTCCCATTTTTTTTGATCCTCCGATAAAAGAATATCATAACTTTTTGCAGAATTATTTTTCAGCCAGTTGATCTGCAATCCTCCGAATTCCCGGCGGGTCTTAAAATCAAAGATTACATTCTGATTTTTTACTCCCTCGCATTGCCAGGATGTTTCCTTTGAATTATCGACAATAAGATCCGGTGAATGATTTTTCAAAGAGGCAGAAGCCGTCACTGTTGGTGTCGGGTATGAATGCGATTCAGGAGGAAGTGGTTCAAACTTAAGATCATCGATCCAGACAGTTCCTTTACCGCCAACAAAAGATGAAATTGTAAATTCAATCCTGTCGATACGTTTTAAATTTTGATCGGTTGTCGGGCCCCATGCAAAGTTGATATGTCTTTTCTTAATCCGGATTTTTTTCCATTCAGCGGGAAAATCGTAATTGTGGTTATTAACCCACCAGACATTATTTCCCGTACTGTCAATAAATTTTATTTCAAAATTATTGGAAGGGGATTCAGCTTTAACGAAAAATGTAAATTCGTAGTTCTCGGGGAGATCGATCGGGAACAATTTCTGTATTCCGCCGTAACCGGTTCCATTTGGAAAATCATAATCCAACCGGATTGCATTGCCTGTTAATCCTTTGTCATTGGATAATTTAAGATTAACGCCATCGGATCGGATGAAACTCCAGCCATCTTTGTTTTCAAACGCATCAAGCGATTTGACCTGTGCAATTACAAATGTTGTTGAAATAACAAACAAGACGGCTAAGGCAATTCTATTTATACTTAAATGTTTCATAAAATAAAAATTTTTATTTCACATATGCGAAGCCCAGCCTGTTTAAACCTTTTTGGATTATCGGATCTTTCATTACATAATTCCAGACCAGGCCAGTCCTGAAATTTTCAATCATGATCAGCATCGGGCCCTCATCAATGCCTAAAAAATCATCATCAAACCATTTGGCTGTTAAATTGAATGCATCATAATATCCGTATTTCCCCCAAAGTTTTTTTCCTAACTTTTTATTTAAAGATTTTATCGTCGGCAGAACTATCTCAGGGGCAAAAGGTAATGAAGAAAGGGAAGCGTAAGGGGCTATGGTCCCATCGTCAAAATAGTTGTATTCAGGGCCACTGGTTCCCCTCCCGGCATAACCTAAAAACTTTTTACCATCAAAATTATATTTGTCAGGAGGCCCGTCACTTGCTGTTACACCCCAGCAAAGCGAGTCATAACCTGTCCAGCCTTTAGGGTTTTCTGTTGCATATTGCCGCTGAACATATGTTGCACGCCGGGAATTTTCAAAATAATCAATCCCTTTTTCCTTCATGTATTTATCAGCTATACCCCGGAAATCTATAAATGCCTGGGAAAACTGATGACCAAACAACGGAGGGAAAGCAACATGCGACAGACCTTTGTACGGAGTATCCCATTTATAGGTTTTTAGCCATGAATTGTAACTTTGTTCAGCATTATTCATTCCGCTGCCGGCTGCTAAGATATATAAGAAGAGAGCTTCATTATACCCGAACCAGCCATAATCTTCCAATCCTTTCTCGGGAGACCAGGCCATCGAAATCGTATAAGCATATTTGCTTGAAGCCGGTAATACCATAAAATTCCAGTCAATTCTGTCAAGTAGCTTTGCCGCGAGCAGACGTATCTGTTTTTCAGATTCATTTTCCTTGTTGTAATAGTTCCGGGCAAAAATGATCCCCATCATCAGCAAGCCGGTATCGACGGAAGAAAGTTCACAGTTCCACTCGCGTGTGCCGGAATCCATTTTCAGGAAATGGTAATAAAACCCCTTATAACCTGTAACATCTTTGGCTGTACTTTGAACAGAGCTGAGAAAAAACCTCATGATTTTGAGGGTGATACCGGCAGCCTGTTCACGGCTTATCCAGTTCCTTTCAGCCCCGATTGCAAAACATGGGATTCCAAAACCGGTCGCTGCTATGCTGCAAGGCGCCTTGCTTAAAGTGCGGTCTTTTACAATTCCCTTTACCGGATGTTGTTCATTCAGGAAAAAAAGAAGCGTTTTATGCTGAATCGAATCGAGCATCCGCTCTTCAGAGGAAGTCAGATTATAAATTACTTTCCCATGAGAACTGAATACAGTGTTCTGCGGATGAGCTGCAATTGCTGCCAGCGTAAGAACTGCGGATATTAATAGGTTACTGATTTTCATACAATTGGTTTTAAAGGCTTTTATTCATAGCTGAAATAATGCAGAATCCACATCTGCCGTTTCTGATGCGTCCATTCATTGTATATCCCTATCTGTATACTCTGGCAGAGATATGATAAGTGGTTGAGGTCGCTGTAAAGATATACGTGATCAGGGTCTCGTTATAACCTCTCCCAATTTATCGGATTCTTTCTTTTTACATGTTGTAAAATAGTAAAGATTACTCCCTGCAAGGATTATTACCAGCAGTAAGAAAGGTACTAAAGTTGCGAAAACCCATACAATTAAACGATGTTTTGAAATATAACAGCAAGATACAATGCATTAAAAAAAATAAGCATATAAACTGTTCGCACAAATACATCATCAAAATGATTTGGGTTCAGGTGCTAAGTCAATGCTAATTCAATCTATAAATAAAACGTTTAAAATATTGACAATCAAAAGTAATATTTTTTTATTTTTTTTGAAAAAAATCTTTTTGAAGTGTTCCGACGAAAGTTCAAAATTGCATTATAAACTCCACCAGGTTGTTGTCGCATTCAAGATCCAGTCTTTTTCGTAACAATCAGAATAGCTATAAGACAGCTGTGCAGGGTTTTCTTCATTGGATCAGTTCATCAAAACGGAAGTCGAAAATACTAAAAATTCATAACTTTGACGGATCAGCCATTACCTGACCTGACAAACATTCAACATGATTATGAAGAAGATCGTACTTGTAACCGGAGCCACTTCGGGCTTCGGAAAAGCCATTGCAATAAAGTTTGCCGTCAACGGCTGCAAATTGATAATTACCGGCCGGAGAAACGATAGGTTGAAGGATTTAAAAATGAAACTGGAGCAGGAATATAAAACGGAAGTTCTGGCGCTTTGCTTTGATGTTAGAAATTCCGCTGAGGTTGAAAAAAACATACACTCCCTGCCTGAAAACTTGAAAGTCATAGATGTGCTGGTTAATAATGCCGGGCTTGCAGTTGGAATGCATCCGGTGCATGAAGGTATACTGGAAGACTGGGAACGAATGATAGATACAAATATGAAAGGATTACTTTACATGACCCGTTTTGTAGCCCCTTCAATGGTTGCCCGAAGGAAAGGACATATCATCAATATTGGTTCCATTGCCGGGAAGGAGGTATACCCTAATGGAAATGTCTACTGCGGCTCAAAATTCGGGGTGGATGCCATAACCAGGGGTACCCGTATTGACCTTGTCCCTTATAATATCAAAGTAACCCAGATTTTGCCCGGGGCTGTAAATACCGAGTTCTCGATTGTCAGGTTTAAAGGTGATAAGGAAAAGGCTGATAGTATGTACAAGGGATTCATTCCTTTAACGGCCGAAGATGTTGCGGATGCAGTTTACTATGTGGCTTCTTTACCAGATCACGTGAATGTCAATGAACTGATATTAATGCCCACCGCCCAGGCGTCATCCATGCATTTCCATAAGGTTTAATCTGTAAACCGTTTATCAGGTTCATCCGGCGTAGTTTATGTATTCCACACCCCGAATGCGAATAAATATATTGTGATATCATTTTTCATTAACATTGCAATTCAATAAAATATACCCAAATCTAATATTTGCAATCATGGAAGTAACCCGGATTTTTGACCTTCTTCCTTATTATGAGGAGAAATACAAAGCCAAGGATGATGTCATCGCTTCGAAGGAGAATGGTGAATGGGTAAAATTCAGTATCAGGCAGTACCGGGAAATGGCTGATAGCATCAGTTATGGCTTTCTCTCCCTGGGTGTCGAACCTGGCGACAAGATTGCACAGATAAGCCCCAACAGGGTTGAATGGAATATTGTGGACATGGCCATTTTACAGGTAGGTGCAGTTCATATACCGATCTATCCTACTATCAGCGAGTCAGATTACAAGTATATCCTCAACCATGCAGAGGTAAAATATGTTTTTGTTTCAGGGATGGAACTTCTGCGCAAGATCCAGCACATATTGCCGGAAGTACCTACTTTACAAGGTGTATACACCTATAAAGACCATCACGAACTGAAACATCTCAGTGAGCTGGTTGACCTTGGAAAAGCCAATCCGGTCCCTGAACTACTTGAAAAACGAAAAGCAGCCATTGAACCGGATGGGATAGCGACTATCATCTATACTTCCGGAACTACGGGCAATCCGAAAGGTGTCATGCTTTCACATAATAACCTTATTTCTAATTTCAAAGCCTGCGCACATATTCCGCCATTCGGGGAAGAAGCAAGGGCAATCAGTTATCTCCCCTTATGCCATGTGTATGAACGTATGCTGAATTACGTCTATCAATATGATGGGATATCAATATATTATGCAGAGAACATCGGGACTATAACTGACAACATGAAAGATGTCCATCCCCGGATCCTGAGCACTGTCCCCCGTTTACTTGAAAAGATCTACGACAGGCTTGTCGCAACCGGTCGTAAGCTCAAAGGTCCTAAAAGCTGGATTTTCTGGTGGGCTTTCCATTTGGCTCTCCGATATGAACTCGATGGTGCAAACGGTTGGTTTTATGAATTGAAACGAAGGTTTTATGACCGTTTGGTATACAGTAAATGGAGGGAAATTATGGGTCGGGATATTGAAATCATCGTTTCGGGGGGAGCGGCGCTGCAACCCAGGCTTGGACGGATGTTCACCTGCGCGGGCATTCATGTTCTGGAAGGATACGGGCTTACAGAGACCTCCCCGGTAATCTCGGTAAACGATTTCAGCGAAAACGGAATAAAATTCGGAACTGTGGGGCCGGTGCTTAAGAATACAAAAGTTAAGATAGTGGAAGACGGCGAGATTTGTGTTAAAGGACCCGGGGTCATGATAGGTTATTATAAAGAACCGGAAATGACGAGGGAAGCGATTGACTCAGATGGATGGTTTCATACCGGTGACCTTGGTCATATTGAACCGGAAGGGCAATTGGCAATCACTGGCCGGAAAAAAGAACTGTTTAAAACCTCATTTGGAAAGTATGTCAGCCCCCAGCCTATTGAAGATAAATTCAAGGAATCACTTTTTATTGACCAGATGATTGTAGTCGGGGAGAACCAGAAGTTTGCAGGAGCTCTTATTGTTCCTGATTTTGCATTTCTGAAAGAATACTGTAAGTTAAAGGAAATAGAATTCACTACGCCAGCAGGGATGATAGCCAATGACAGGATCAGGAAACGTTTTCAGTCTGAAATAAAAAAGTATAATAAACTTTTCGGTGAAACGGAACAGGTCAAATCCTGGGAGCTTCTTGACCATGAATGGACGCTGGAATCAGGAGAGATTACACCTACCCTGAAACTGAAACGTAAATTCATTCATTTAAAATATAAGGAACAGATCGACCGTTTATTCAAATAACAAATTTGCTGTAAAATGCGCACCCAACCGGTGACCCGTCTTTTTGACCTGCTGGATGTGTACCAGGAAAACTATCCATCGAAGGCCAATGCCCTGCTTAAACGAAAGGCCGGGAAATGGCATGCATATTCCTCGGCCGATTATATAGGATATTCAAGGGCTGTGAGCCTTGGCCTGCTTGCCCTCAGGGTGAAAAAGGGCGTGAATATCGCCACCGTCATGGTCAATAGCCCCGAATGGAATTTCTTCGATATGGGAATCATGCAGATCGGCGCTGTGCAGGTTCCTATTTATTCTACGGTGAGTTATGATAATTATTGCTATATCCTAAATGATTCCAACGCTGAATACCTTATCGTCGCAAACAATGAGATTTACCAGAGAGTTAAAACTATTTGCCCCAACGTCGCCAGCCTTAAAGGGATCTTCAGCATTGAAAGGGTAAAAGGAATAAGGCACTGGAAAGAGTTATTGGAACTTGGCCTTAAACATCCGCATCCTGAAGAACTGGATGATATAAAATCAGAAATCAAACCTGATGACCTGGCTACCATCATCTATACTTCAGGAACAACGGGCAAGCCGAAAGGGGTTATGCTTTCGCACAACAATTTTGTAAGTAATTTCAAAGCCTGTGCCGCAATTCCAGACTATACAAGTAAAGATAAAGTTCTGAGTTTTCTCCCCTTATGTCATGTTTATGAGCGAATGCTGAATTACGTGTTCCAGTCACACGGGATGTCAATTTATTATTGTGAAAACATTGAAAAGGTTGGAGACCATCTTCGGGAGGTCAGGCCTGATACATTTGCAGCAGTTCCGCGGATATTGGAGAAAATATATGACCGGATTTTAATCAGGGGAAGAAACCTGAAAGGAATCAGGAAAACAATTTTCTTCTGGGCTTTGCATCAGGGCCATAAATTTGAACTTCATCATGAACTCGGATTGTACTATGACATCAAACTTTGTATCGCCAGGCTTCTTGTCTTCAATAAATGGAAAAAAGCTCTTGGAGGCAGGGTAAGACTCATAATTTCAGGAGGAGCTGCACTTCATCCCCGTCTGACGAGAATCTTCTGGGCAGCCGGGATTCCATTAATGGAAGGCTACGGCCTTACAGAAACTTCGCCGGTTATTGCAGTGTCAACATTTGAACAAGGAGGGATAAAGTTTGGTACCGTCGGCCCTGTGCTTCCAGGCGTAGAGGTGAAGATTGCCGAAGACCAGGAAATCCTCTGCAAAGGACCTAATGTGATGATCGGGTATTATAACCGGCCTGAACGAACCAGGGAAGTGATCGATGACGAAGGGTGGTTCCATACCGGTGATCTTGGTGTTCTTGAAGACGGAAAATATCTCAGGATCACAGACCGCAAAAAGGAAATCTTTAAAACCTCGACGGGTAAATACATCGCCCCCCAGGTGATAGAACAGAAATTCAGGGAATCACCCTTCGTTGAGCATATCATGGTGATTGGCGAGAATCGGAAATACACGGCAGCACTTATTGTTCCTGATATGGAACATTTGCTGGGATGGTGCAAGGTGAAGGGGATACACTTCATCAGCCCGGAAAAAGCGGTCAGGAACGCTAAAATCATCAAACGTTTCCGGGAAGAAGTTGAACGTATCAACCTCGAACTGGGAAAAACTGAGAAAATCAAGAAGTTCAGACTACTTTCAGCTGAATGGACCATTGCTTCAGGAGAGCTTTCGCCAACCCTTAAACTGAGAAGAAAGTTCATCCAGGAGAAATACACGGAAATTATTGAAGACACCTACCGCTCACAGGAATATAACTATAAAGTCGGGGAAGAATAAACCTTCCCTGTTCAATGCATAATCTTAAATAAAAGTTCTTTCATCAGCTCACCATCGGTAGCAGAAACATTATCCAGTCCCTTTGCTTTCAGATCATACTCTCTCAGGAATGAGATCACGCTTACCAGGCGAGGTACAGGGTAATTTTTTGCCGCCGTCTCATAATCCTGCACGAAAAAAGGATTGACCGACAAGGCTGCGGCTGCATTATTTCGCGACTTGTCAGGCAGGTAATGATATGCAAGTACCTTTGAAAAATAGGAATACAGGTTCGGAATGACTTTCACGAGTGGATTATCTTTCGGGTTTGCAGCAAAATACCGGATGATCATATTGGCCTTGTAAACATCTTTCCTTCCTATTGCCTTCTGTAATTCGAAGACATTGAAATCCTTGCTGATACCAATATTCCTCTCAATAATGTCCTCATTTATTTCCGAGCCTTTGGGAAGGTTAATGAAAAGTTTCGTAAGCTCGTTTACGATCTTCGAAAGCTCATTCCCCACAAATTCCTGAAGCAGCACGGCAGCTTTAGGGGAAATTGAGAACCCCCTTTCTTTGATGTAATTGCTGATCCAGTCGGGGATCTTATAGTCTTGAAAGAAAGCTGACTCCATTACAACGCCCGTCTTCTCGGCAGCCTTATACAATGATTTCCGTTTGTCAACCTTTTTGTACTTATAACATAAAACCAGGATGGTTGAACTTACCGGGTTTTGCACATACGGCACAAAGGTTTCAGGATCATCGAGGTCCTGAGCCTCTTTTACGATCAGAACCTGGTAATTGGCCATCATCGGATATCGCTTCGCGTAACTGACAATCGTAGCAACGTCGACATCCTTCCCGTAAACGATAGTCTGGTTGAATTCCTTCTCCTGCGCATTCAAAACATGTTCCTCAATAAAATCCGAAATCATATCGATGAAATATGATTCCTCCCCGAATAAAAGGTATACCGGGTAATAAATTTTATTTTTCAGGTCTGAAAGAATATTCTCGTAACCGCTATCCCTGGCCATGTTTCAAAGCAGGCTTTACAGATATTCCTGCATTGCAAAGATAGCCATTTATCATCTTTTTCATTAACTTTGTTGTAAGATGATGCCCAAGCTCAACCTTCCCGAATATCATGTCAGGGTCCGCACCAAAAATGACGGAAAAGAGGAAATCCATGATCCCGTACGCCGGAAATTTGTCCGCCTCACACCTGAGGAATGGGTAAGGCAGCATTTCCTTAATTTTCTTGTGCATCACCACAGCTATCCTGCTTCCCTGATTCATGTAGAGGCCCCGCTCACCTATAACCACCTTTCAAAACGCAGTGACATAGTCGTTTACTCACCCCATGGAAAACCGCTGATGGCAGTCGAATGCAAAGCCCCGTCAGTTGAGATCACTCAAAAGGTTTTTGACCAGCTGGCAATGTATAACTTTACCCTGAAGGTATCTTATCTTGCCCTGACCAATGGGATACAGCATTATATCTGCCGCATGGTACCTGAAAACGGCAGCTATTCGTTTCTTGAAGACTTTCCTGCTTACAATGAACTCCATGAAGTGTTTCACGATTAAATCCTGAATGCTATGGACTATTTGAAAAACATTCCGCAACCCATGATCGATTTCCTGATCATCACGGTTTTCTCTCTGCTGATAGGTCTTTCCCAGCGACAGATCCATCATCAGAAAAATGATGAGAATCGGACCTTCGGAACCGACCGGACCTTTACATTTATAGGAATCCTCGGTTACGTGCTTGCGCTTCTCGACCCTGCCGGGTTCAGGTTGTTCATAGGCGGCGGACTGGCCCTGGTAACACTGCTGGCAATAGATTATTACTTCCATATTAAAGACCTGAAGGATTATGGGATCACAACGATACTTATTGCCCTGATCACATTCAGCCTGGGACCTGTCATCATCCTGCAGCCAAAATGGATAGTCCTGCTTATCGTTGTAACGGTGCTGATATTCTCCGAGCTGAAAGAGCTTTTCATTAACATTTCGATGAAATTCAACCGTAACGAATTTCTGACGTTAGGCAAATTCCTGATCATTGCCGGGGTCATCCTGCCGATGGTGCCCGATCAGCCTTTTATCCCGGATCTCAGTCTTACACCTTATAAGATATGGCTCGCAGTGGTCGTGATTTCAACCATATCCTATATCTCATATCTTCTCAAGAAGTTCGTATTCAAAGAGGGGAGTATCGTTATTTCGGGCATTCTCGGAGGGTTGTACAGCAGCACTGCAACTACAATAATCCTTGCCAGGAAAAGCCGTGAGGATGAGGTGCACATGAAACAATACATGGCAGCCATTGTCTTTGCTACAGCCATGATGTACCTGAGAATTCTGCTGATCATCCTGATTTTTAATCATGAGTTGTTTCTGAAGGTATGGATGTTATTTGTAATACTTGCCCTGGCTTCCTCGGCAGTAGCTCTCTTTATTATCTTCAGAAATAAAGAAAAAAATGTTATAAATGAAGGGCTTGCAGAGGATAAGAACCCTCTGGAATTCAAAGTTGCACTTATTTTTACCACCTTATATATTGCATTCTCTTTTATAACATATGCTGTTGTTAACCGCTTCGGTACGACCGGTTTGAATATACTTTCTTTCGTTGTAGGCCTTACGGATATCGATCCATTCCTGATCAACCTCTTCCAGGGCAAATTCAGCGTTGGCATAGACGTTGTCGCGATAGCCACACTTCAGGCCATCATCAGCAATAACATACTTAAACTCTTTTACGGCTGTTTCTTTGCCGGTCGCAAGGCATCAATAATCCTGGTTTCAGGATTTATAATTATAATTGCAGTCAATATCGTTTTTGTACTGATCGTCTGATCATATGCCTGAATTTTATACAGTCGTTGCGAACCGAGTTGATGCTGCTTTTACCACCCAGGAAACGCGGAATTTTGGTCTGTCGTTACAGTTCAATGATTTCCATATTGCCTATTGTGTCATGGATTACCGTCTGAACAAATATATTCTGCTTCATGAATTCAGGCGTAATGATTTTATCCCGAGAGCCAAGCCCGGGTTTAAATTATCTTTTGAGGATTTTCTCAGGAGTGTTCTGACAGCCAATCCGTGGCTTAAGAATCCATTCAAATCGGTCCGCATAGCGTATGAAGGGAAAAAAAGCACACTGATCCCGGGACCTCTGTTCGATGCCCAGGAAGCTGAGAATTTCCTGAAACTTACTTATCCTGTGCCTGCCGATGAACATGTCCTGGCTGACCATATTCAGCAATTTGATAATTATAACGTATACTCAATCCCGAAAAGTCTTGAGGAATCACTTATGAGGCTGTTCCCTTCGGCAAGGATCTCAAGCCTTTCGACTATCCTTTTACAGACCGTATGGATGAATTTTAAAACCCGTATCAATGCGAACCGGATCTTCCTTCATATCAAAGAAAAAAGTTTTGACATACTGATCTATAACGGGAAACAGATAAAATATCTGAACACCTTCACCTGGATGGTTGCCGAAGATGTAGCGTATTTCCTGATCTTTGTTCTGGAGCAGCTGGGGATGAACCCAGAACAGTCTTCAGTCGTCCTCCTGGGAAATATTGACAGGGGCTCAAACCTGTTTGAGCTGATCTACCGGTATGTGAAAAATATGGAATTTGGCAGGAGGAACGAAACATACAAGTACAGCCCCGTTTTTGACATTGTCGCGCCTCAGTCATATTATCCGTTGCTTAATTTTAATTCATGCGAATCATAAGCGGGACATATAAAGGCAGGCGACTTCAACCGCCAGGCAACCTGCCTGTAAGGCCCACCACCGATTTTGCAAAGGAAGCCCTGTTCAACGTTCTGAATAACCTGATCGACTACGATTCAACCAGGGTCCTGGACCTGTTTGCCGGCACCGGGAACATTTCGTATGAGTTCATTTCGAGGGGCTGTAAAAGTGTCACTTCGCTTGACAATCACCCCCGATGTGTGAGTTTTATCCATAAAACCGCCCTGGAATTGAAAATGATGAACCTTTATCCCTTGAAATCAAATGCGATGACTTTCATCGGGCAGACCTATGATTCCTGGGAACTGATCTTTGCCGACCCACCCTATGACTTGCCGCGGCTTCCCGATATCCCCGGGCTGGTGCTTGAAGGCAATATTCTTGCCCCCGGGGGAATATTCATCCTCGAACACCCCAAGAAATATAGTTTTACTGATATTCCCGGCTTTGAACAGCACAGGAAGTACGGAGAGGTCAACTTTTCATTTTTCCGGAAACCATAAGAAAATAGCGAGAAGCGAAAAGCGAGAAGCGAAATAAAGAGAAGAGACCAGGAAAAGTTAAATTTCGCTTTTCACGATTTCACCTTTCGCTTTTAATATTCGTCTTCGTGAAAGAAGAAATCGTCTTTCGTGGGGTAATCGGGCCAGATATCTTCAATACGCTCATAGGTCTCCCCTTCATCTTCAATCTCTCTCAGGTTTTCTACCACTTCCTGTGGCGCACCTGATCGGATAGCCCAATCGATCAGCTCATCCTTCGTGGCAGGCCAGGGAGCGTCTTCAAGTTTGGAGGCCAGTTCAAGTGTCCAATACATTTCTTTAAGCGTTTGAAAATTGCTGCAAAAGTATAAAAAATAAAATCAGAAAAACAAGTACAATCTTTTTTACTTCGGAGTTATCCAGGACCTTTCTTCCGCACCGAGGTCTTTACCCGTTTTTCGTGCAAGCACAAACAGGTAATCCGATAAACGGTTAACGAAGCGAATTATTATTTCATCAAGCTTGCGTGTTTGGCTAAGGCGGATGAGTGATCGCTCAGCCCTCCGGCAAACAGTCCTTGCGATATGGCAGTATGAAGTGACGGTATGGCCACCCGGAAGAATGAAATTTTTCAATTCGGGAAGCTCTTCGTTCATAGCATCTATTTCTTTCTCAAGTAAGTGGATGTCGTCATCGCCAAATTGAGGCAGCTTCACCGTTTCTTTATCCGGGTCTCGGGCAACAAGCGCCTCTGAAATAAAGAGGACTTCCTGTATCCGGCCAAGTATTTCCCTGTAATGAGGATTGATATCCTGGTCACGGATCAGACCTATAAAACTGTTTAGTTCATCCAGGTTGCCATATGCTTCCACCCTTTCATGGCTTTTGGGAACACGAGTGCCGCCGAGAAGGGAAGTCTCGCCTTTATCTCCGCCTTTCGTATAAATTTTGTTTCCGCCTGTCATCTGGCAAATTTTATTTCAGGCCTTGAGAAGCCTTGCTTTCAGCTTCCCGAATTCATTTGCCATTTCTTTTGGGAGCCTGTCGCCGAAGATAGCCTGGTGCTCTGCGATCAGATCGCATTCGGCCAGCCATTCCACGGGGTTCACTTCCAGGATCTTTTCCATTTTTGCAGCAAGATCAGGTAAGCCGCTGACATCAATTGCGGTTTTACCCGGCACCAGGCCGATAGGCGTCTCTACGACATCTGCATCTCCTTCCAGAGTTTCGAAGATCCACTTCAAAACACGGATATTATCGCCGTATCCCGGCCAGAGGAATTTATTATCGGGGCCTTTTCTGAACCAATTTACGTTAAAGATTTTTGGAAGTTTCGTGGGATCCGGAGCATTTCTGCCGATATTGACCCAATGGCCGAAATAATCCCCCATATGATATCCGCAGAAAGGAAGCATGGCAAAAGGATCACGGCGTACGCCTGCCTTAAGCCCGATAGCAGCGGCAGTCACCTCGGAGCCTACGATGGAGCCAAGAAATACACCATGATTCCAGTCGAAACTCTGGTAAACCAAAGGAACGGTACCAGGACGGCGGCCCCCGAAGAGGAAGGCTGAAATGGGTACGCCTTTTGGGTTTTCCCAGTCGGGGTCAATAGCCGGGCACTGTTTTGCAGGTGCAGTAAAACGTGCATTTGGATGGGCAGCCGGGGTATTGACCGACGAATCCCATACCTTGTTATCCCAGGTAATCGAGCCGGCGGGAATATCAGTGCCAATACCTTCCCACCAGATATCGCCGTCGGGGGTAAGGGCCGTGTTTGTAAAGATAGTGTTGGAAGCGCATGAAAGCATGGCATTCGGGTTGGTTTCCATGGATGTAAATGGAGCGACGCCGAAGAAACCAGCTTCAGGATTTATGGCATACAGCCTGCCATCATCGCCAAATTTCATCCATGCAATATCGTCACCCACGGTTTCAACCTTCCAGCCTGGAATTGTAGGAATAAGCATGGCGAGGTTGGTTTTCCCGCAGGCTGAGGGGAATGCAGCAGCAAAATATTTCTTTACTCCCTTCGGATTAGTGATGCCGAGGATGAGCATATGTTCGGCCAGCCATCCCTGCCTCCGGGCCATATTCGTTGCTATTCTCAAAGCGAAGCATTTTTTGCCGAGCAGGGCATTCCCGCCGTAACCGCTTCCAAATGACCAGATCTCGTTGGTTGAAGGGAAGTGGGAGATGTATTTTTTCTCAATAGGGGCACAGGGCCATTTCACGTCTTTCTCTCCTGGCTGCAAGGGTGCGCCAACAGAATGGAGACAGGGAACGAAATCACCATCGCGAAGAATGTCGAGCACCGCTGATCCCATCCGGGTCATGGTCCGCATGTTCACGACTACATATGGTGAGTCGGTGATCTGGATCCCGATATGTGCGATCTTTGAACCCAGGGGGCCCATACTGAAAGGAATAATATACATGGTACGTCCCTTCATGCAACCGGTGTACATTCCGGTCAGTATCTTTTTCATTTCAGCAGGCGCCATCCAGTTGTTCGTTGGGCCTGCGTCTTCCTGCTTGTCAGAGCAAATGAAAGTGCGGTTCTCAACCCTGGCCACATCACTGGGATCGCTCTGGAAATAATATGAATTCGGCCTTTTCTTTTCATTCAGTTTGACGGCCATGCCTGTGCCTACCATCAGGTCAAGCAGGCGCTGGTTTTCTTCCTCGGAACCATCGCACCAGTATACGTTATCAGGCTGACATATTTTCGCCCAGTCTTCAACCCAGGTCTTAACTTTGCTGTTCATTGTCATATCGCGTTTTTTGATTAGGTTAATTATTTTCTGAACTCGCTGCCTCGCTGCCTCGCTACCTCGCTATTTAAGCTGTCCCAGCGCTTCTTTTATTCTCCTCACTGCCTCAATAAGTTTCTCCTTTGATGTTGCATAGCTGAACCGTATGCAGTTTGGATCGCCAAAGGCATCACCGGGTACAAGCGCCACGAATACCTTATTCAGCAGGTACATACAAAGATCGTTTGAATTATTTACCTTTATGGTTTGATCCGACTTCCCGAAATAATACGAAATGTCAGGGAAAATGTAGAAAGCTCCGTCGGGATGATTGAGTTTCATTCCCGGAACCTCTGCCAGCATTTTCAGCATCAGGTCACGGCGTTCGCGAAAAGCATTCTGCATTTCACGGATTTCAGGCGTGTCGGGAGGTGTTATCTCTGCCATTAAAGCTGCCCTCTGCGCAATTGAACTGGCCCCCGACGTAAATTGTCCCTGCAGTTTGTCACATGCCTTCGCAATATCCAAAGGAGCCGCAATATATCCTATACGCCAGCCGGTCATTGCAAAGGCTTTCGAAACACCATTTACAAGGATGACCCGGTCCCTGATAAAATCAAACTGGGCAATACTTTCATGCTTACCGATAAAGTTGATATGTTCGTAAATCTCATCGGCAAGAATATAAATACCGGGATGCTTTGCAAGAACCCTTGCTATGCCTTCAAGCTCGTCTTTCGAATAAACCGACCCAGTAGGATTACAAGGGGAACTGAACATCAGGAGTTTTGTTTTCGGGCTGATGGCCGCTTCAATCTGTTCAGGTTTTACTTTAAACTCATTTTCAATCCCGGCCGGGATGAACACCGCTTTGCCTTCAGCTACCTTGATGATCTCTTTATAGGAAACCCAGTAAGGGGATGGCACAAGTACCTCATCGCCGGGGTTTACCAGGCTCAGAACAACGTTGGCAATAGACTGCTTGGCTCCGGTGCTTACAACGATCTGGGCCGGTTCGTAATTCAGGTTGTTATCCCTTTTCAGTTTTGTGCAGACTGCCTTACGCAGGTCTTCATAACCAGGAACGGGAGAATAGAATGTAAAATTCTGATCTATTGCATCCTTGGCGGCGTTTTTTATGTATTCGGGGGTGTTGAAATCGGGTTCCCCCAGGCTAAGGTTAATAACATCTTTGCCCTCTGCCCGCAATTCGCGGCTTTTACGCGACATGGCCAATGTCTCTGATTCAGCCAGATAGTTGATCCTGTTGGCAAGTGTTGTCATAAGGAAGGAATTATGAAATTTTGGGAAAGCAAAAGTAATAAAAATTACAATTGTTAAGCACCTTTAATTAGCGATCGGCGATTAATGATAAGCCATGAGAAAAGTCGATCATTCATTCAGTCAACCTCAAATTCTATATCTTTGTAAAAACGACAGCACCATGGACAATTTCTTCTGGACTACGCTCATTATCGATATTATACATGCTTTTATGATCATATGCCTGGGCTCGCTGGCTTCCTGGCTGCTGATCACTTATTATTTCAGTCAGAAAAACCGTTACCGGAAAGCCGCGACACCGGTCAGTACTGACATTAGCGAGTCAAAAAGGATCATTCTTCCTTTAAGGCTGCAGGCTTACGAACGGATTGTCCTCTATCTTGAACGAATCCAGCCGGTGAATCTTGTACTTCGCATCCAGAGATCTGAAATGAACTCCCAGGAACTTCAGCTGGCGTTAGTACGTACAATCAGGGAGGAATTCGACTATAATCTCAGCCAGCAGGTTTACATGTCTTCAACTGCCTGGGAAATGATAAAAAATGCCCGTGAAGAATCCGTCTCCATCATCAACCGCGCCTCTGCGCAATCAGACCCCCGGGAATCCTCGTCGGTACTGGTAAGAGCTATTTTCGATATCAGCCTCGAAAATGAAAACATGGCGACTGCAGCAGCCCTGAATTACGTAAAAGACGAGGCAAGGCTGCTTATGTAAAACAAGTGTGATGGCTATTTCAATTTATTTTTTCTGAATTTTAGCTTCTGACCGGGTGCCATCTTTTCTGTCGCATACTGGAAAATCAGACGGGCTGAGGAATCCTTCCACTTCAGAAGGAATTCTTCAGTGGGTTCGGATTGTTTTTTCCAGGCCTCCCTCAGGAACCATCCCAGCCCCTGGTGAACCACCCGTTCATTATCCATCATCATGATTTCAATAAATTCAAAATACGGTTCGAAATCAGACGCTTTCTTCATGGGTTTGATAAGCCCTACAACAGCAGCCCTTCTCTGAAACCTGTTTATTGCCTTTCTCCAGGATTTCAGCGAATCCATCGTCATCAGCTGACTTTTGATCATATCGGGGATTATCTCCCCGCATATCCAATCGGTATGGGCCCAGTTGTTAATCCCGACCCTGAACATTTGTTCCAGTGTCACGACAGTGCTTTCGTCCCACTGCTTCTGAATCTTTTTTAAAAGAAGCATCGCGATGGATGTCATTTCATACCTGGGTGATTGAACAAGGCGAATGCAGATTTTTTCGATGGATTCAGTGGTCATCCCGGGAACAGCGAGTATATCTTCGACCCTTTTGTTCAGGTTCTCAGAACTCACTCCCCAGGCTTCATAGCCTTCCTTAAAATATTTTGAATATTTAAGAACGATCAGGGGATCTGCATTGGCTTCGCAGAAAGCTTCCGTTTCAGTGTAAATTTTTTCGGCGGAGATCATAATGTTGTTGCTTTTTCCTGAGAAATTCAGAATAAAATTATTGAGAAAAACCAATGATGTTTATGTTATTCAGATGACTGCGGATGAGGGAGCGTCGGCTGTCTGCCGCTGCATGGCCTTCACTGGTGTTCATCGGACTAGAGTTACTGTTCCCTGAGTTTTTAATGTATAACCAGGTGAATCGGATAATTCAAAAGTCGCTATATAAATATATGTTCCGGCAGGGCAGGGTGAACCTTTGCTGGTCCCGTCCCACCCGGTTTCCATATTATCGGTAATAAAAACCTGTTGTCCCCAGCGGTCAAAAATACGCATAGTGAATTGTGACATCGCAGGTCCGAGGGGGTGGAAATATTTGTTCCCAACCAAGCTGCCGGGGGCAAAAGCGGTCGGAAAATAAATGCCCCCTGCACAGTAGTTTACGGTTGAAGTATCCAGCACGGCACAACTATCGTGGCTCACACGAACCCAGTAAGTTCCCGGTTGCGTCACGGTAAACAGGGAATCCTTTGAACCGTCCTGCCACAGATAGGCAGCACCGGGAAAAGTGGCATGCAGCACAATGGAGGAACCTGCACATAGTGAGGTATCCCTGGCAAGATGTATATTTATTGCCGGTTTCATGGCTATTCTTACTGTGTCCCCACCGGGGCAGTTGTTAACATCAACAGTATGCACCCAGTAAATGCCTGCCGTAGTAATCATAATGGTTTTTGAAGTTTCACCGGTACTCCACAGGAACGACGTGAAATTTTGCCCTGGATTCAGGATATACGATTGCCCTTCGCAGACTGCCGTATCGGGCTTCAGTTTCGTTGGGATTAATGGAAGAACCACAAGGTCAACAGTATCGTTCGCGGTACAACCTCTTTGCCCCACCCGCACCCAGTATTTTCCTGATTGTTTGGCTGAAATACTGCGTGTGGTTTCATTGGTAGACCAAAGATAGGCAATATACCCGGGTCCTGCATCCAGGATTGCCTGGGGCCCCGGGCATACGGTCCGGTCGGGACCCAGGTCGGGGGGGGTAACAGGGGCAGAGATGGTAACAGGAAGGCTGACAATCGGGCTGGGGGTACTGCTGCAATTAGTATTGGATCCGTAAACGGTGATGTCACCCGGAGTGGCTGTGAGAGAAAAATTCAATGTGACTGAAGGAACGGTTGTGGTTTCAGAGGGCAGAAAGGTTACGCCCATGCCGGTGTATCCCCAATGATATTCATCGGTGTTGGGATCTGCATTGACGGAAATGACAATTCCAGATGTGCCGGCGCAGGCTGTAAGAGGCCCGTCAACAAATGCCAGAAGCTTTGGACTCCGCCATTCAGCAACAGAGGGATAAGTGGAGCTGGAAGTCACGGTATACCACCAGGAATTAATTGTATTAAGGTTGCCCCAGCCTCTTCCTGCCGAGGGCCATTTGTGACAGCCAGGCGGGTAGATGACCGGGTTGGCACAGCCCCCTGTAAGAACGTTGGTTTTGACATCACCGGTGTTAGGCCCGTGACCTGCCTGGCAACCCACGCAGGTCCCGTCCCAGATGTTTGAATCGTCCCAGTAAACTTTAATCGGATTACCTGGGGGCGCAACCAGGGAAACAAGAATGCCGTAATCGCTGCCTTCAACATCATACAAAGGCAGATTTGTCAGCCCGTTAATATACGTGACTTCCAGCGCTACTACCACATTATTGGGCACCTCAATGCCGCTGCCGTCCTTCCCGTCCCAGTGAATCGTATTGGGCCCCGGACTTACGGCCTGGTCCAGATTGCGGGAAATATAGGCAGATGGAGTAAAATCCAGCCGGATCTGGACATTGCCCGCTTTGTTGACATTTACTATGTAATCAATTGCCCCGTCACAGTTCCTGATGCCGGTGGGATCAGGCGGGATGATCTGCCCTAGAGTTGTGGCAATGGGAAAAACATTAGGGTCGGGAGAGCTCAGGAATATTTTATACTGGGGAAACAGGGCCTGTTGGTTGAACAGTGATTTCCTGTCGTCCACCCAGTTGGTGTTTCCACAGCCGGTCTGGTTGGCATACTGTATCCATCCGCCTCCATTCATACCGGCAAACTCCACAGAAGTAACAATGCCATCATCAGACAAAATATAATTTATGCTCGTAAAATCGCCGGAAGCGAACTGCCAGCCTTTCGAGAATAATCTTCCCGCTTTGACCGAGGATGTTGTATTATCATAAATTGTTATGTCAAATAAAAAGAGCCAAAACCTGCTGTAATAGAATGAGCCATAATATTTCTGGGAAAACTCAATATAATAGGTTCCTGCTTTTGGAGGCGTCCATTCTATCGCGTCGTAACCGTTTCCTGTGGACGATAACTGTTTAGGCCCGTCACAGGCCTCGTATAATCCCGGAATGAAGCCCGTTGTGCCTGCAGCTTTCGGAAGGTAATCCTCGGAATATACAACTGTCCCTGTGCTGTCACATATACGATATACGATATCCAACCCGGTAAGGGTATCTGAAGGAGAACCGTTAAACCCCATATAAACGATCTCATTTGTCCGCGCTCTAAAATAGAGTTTTGAATTGTCAGCTGCGCTATGGGTGGTATCATATGCAGCAAACTGGGAACGTATACCATTTGTATCAGTGCAGTGATTGGTGAAATCGTTACACAAATAGAGGTAGGTTGACAAAAACTGGCAGTTTTTATTCAGCTCCTTCGAACCTTCACAATAGCCCCCCGTTGAAATGAAAACCAGGAATATAATAAAGGCTGATATGAATAATCGAAACTGTTTCATGCAAAGCCCTAACACATTATATTATAAATTGCAGAATGACTGTCACATAACCATATGCTTCTCTCGCTTTTATTCGCACCAATTGTTTATTTCTATTATGTGCTCATTTCGGCTTCGCCGAACGCTTTTAGCTTTTTATCTACTCTTTATACCGACATCACTATTTCCCTTGCTTTTTCCAGGGCTTTCAGAATACCGTCGGGGTTTTTGCCACCAGCAGTGGCGATATGTGGCTGCCCGCCACCTCCGCCCTGCACTTCTTTCGCAATGTTGCGGATAATATTACCGGCATTGAATTTGCCCTCCTTCACAAGCTCATCAGAAACGGCAACTGTAAGCCCGGCTTTGCCATCTGTTTCGTTGGCCAGAACAAGAAAAACCCGGTCTGTTGCAGTGCGTAATTCAAAAGCCAGGTTTTTAATGACTTCCGAGTCGGCATCCAGCTTTGATGAAATAAAAGTGATGCCATTAATAAGTTCAGCTTTTTTAAGAAGTTCTTCCTTCAACTGCCCGCCTTTGATTTTTCCCAGCTCGGCAGAGTCCTTTTTCAGGATCTGATTTTCTTCCACCAGGTTTTTCAGTCCTTTCATGAGATCTTTTGGGTTCTTCAGGGTATCCGACAACTCATCGAGCAGATGAAGCTTCTCATAGAACCAGTTTTCGGCTTTGCCGGCCGTGATGGCTTCAATTCTTCTTACTCCTGCAGCGATGGCGCTTTCCGAAATTATCCTGAACTGGCCGATCTGCCCGCTGGCGGAAACATGAGTGCCTCCGCAGAATTCAACTGAAAACGAAGGGTCGAATGTGACTACCCTTACAAATTCTCCGTATTTTTCACCAAAAAGGGCCATTGCACCAAGTTTTTTTGCCTGTTCAATCGGCATTGCCCTTTCCTCATCAAGGGAGATGTTTTCCCTGATCTTTGCATTGACTAATTTTTCCACGGCCTCGATCTCATCCCTGCTCATCCTTGCAAAGTGGGTAAAGTCGAATCTCAGGTGCTCCTCATCCACCAATGATCCCTTTTGTTCAACATGGGTTCCAAGCACCCTGCGCAATGCTGCATGCATGAGATGTGTTGCCGAATGATTGTTAGCGGTATCCCTGCGCTTCACGGCATCCACCTCTGCTGTCACCGGCTCTGAAGGGTTTGCAGGAAGCATGGCAGAGATATGAATAATGAGGTTGTTTTCTTTCAGTGTGTCGAGAATATCGATCTTAACTCCTTCCGAAATCAACCAGCCTTTGTCGCCAGCCTGACCGCCCGATTCGGCGTAAAATGGTGTTTGTTGCAGAACAATCTGGTAAAGTTCCTGACCTTTGAATGTTACTTTCCTGTACTTTGTTATCTCTGTTTCAATTTTCAGGCTGTCATATCCTACAAATTCGGGCTCCTCAGCATCCTCAACAAGAATAACCCAGTCTGACGTCTGCACGCTCGCAGCCTGCCTGGATCTTAATTTCTGCTGTTCAAGTCCTTTCTGGAAACCTTCCATATCGACAGTCCATCCCGCCTCACGGGCCATAAGCTGGGTTAAGTCAACCGGAAATCCGTAAGTATCGAATAACTCAAAAGCAAACGCCCCATCAATTTTATGCTCTGAATTCAATATTCCCTGTTCAGTATTATTCACACCAATTGTTAATTTCATATGTGTGCTCATTTCGGCTGCGCCGAATGATTGTTCAATATGAGCATTAAACTTCTGTATCCCCGTCGCCAGCGTCCTGAGAAACGCCGTCTCCTCTTCTTTCATCACATTGATGATTAATTCTTTCTGCGAAACAAGTTCAGGAAAGAAAGTTCCCATCTGGTTGATCAGCACCGGTACGAGGGAGTACAAAAATGGCTCCTTGAACCCAAGGAAGGTATAACCGTATCTAACAGCTCGTCTGAGTATTCGCCGTATCACATAACCGGCTTTGACATTTGAAGGCAACTGACCGTCTGCAATTGCAAATGAAATTGCACGAACATGGTCCGCGATCACTCTCATCGCAATATCGGCTTTGAGATCCTCTCCATATTCCTTTTCTGAAAGCTGCGCTATATGATGGATCAGCGGTTGAAAAACGTCGGTATCGTAATTGGATTTTTTATGTTGCAGGACCATGCACAAACGTTCAAACCCCATGCCGGTGTCAACATGCCGGGCAGGGAGCTCATTAAGCTTTCCGCCAGACTGCCTGTCATACTGAATGAATACCAGGTTCCAGATCTCGATAACCAGCGGATCTCCTGAATTCACAAGCTGATGACCGGGTATCCTCCTGCGTTCCTCATCATCCCTGAGGTCAACATGAATTTCGCTGCAGGGTCCGCAGGGGCCTGTATCTCCCATTTCCCAGAAGTTATCCTTCTTCGAACCCATCAGGATGCGATCAACAGGGATATGAGCTTTCCAGTGATCATAAGCCTCAGAATCTTTGGCCAGCCCCTCTTTGAGATCGCCCTCAAAAACAGTTACATACATCCTGTCTTTCTGAATCTTCATGACTTCAGTCAGGAATTCCCATCCCCATTCAATGGCTTCCTTTTTAAAGTAATCACCGAACGACCAGTTCCCCAGCATCTCAAACATAGTATGATGGTATGTGTCGATGCCAACTTCTTCAAGGTCGTTATGCTTGCCTGAAACCCTCAGGCATTTCTGGGTGTCGGCAACCCTTTTGAAAGCAGCTTCCCTGTTGCCGAGAAAAAGGTCTTTAAACTGGTTCATCCCGGCATTGGTGAACATCAATGTAGGGTCATTTTTAATGACCATAGGGGCAGATGGCACGATCTGGTGTTCTTTCGTTCTGAAGAAATCAAGAAAGGCTTGACGTATGGCAGCTGAATTCATTTAAAATGAAGATTAACAATTCGTTAACAGGCTTTAACAATTTTTGTGAAATTGGAATCAACTGCAAAGTTAATTATTTACTTAATTTTGCATGAGTTAGCAATCCTATTTTAAGCGATTCTTTATTTCGCTGCGAATGAGCAAGGTAAAATATAAATTCAATAAGAAATCCCTGACCTTCGACCGGGTGCAAACCACATTCCGGAAGAAGCTGTTGTATTTTTTTACCCATCTGTCGACGGGTGTGGTGTTTGCCGTTGCCATGCTGCTGCTTGCATATAATTTCGTCGATTCGCCAAAGATGAAAGCCCAGAAAAGAGAAATTGAGCAGATGGCTTTTCAGTTCAGGATGCTGAACGACCAGCTTGACCGTGTTACAAAGGTTATAAAAGACCTCCAGGACAGGGATGACAATATTTACAGGGTGATTTTTGAAGCTGAACCCATTCCGGGTTCAATAAGGGAAGCTGGTATTGGCGGAATTGACCGTTATGAGAACCTGAAAGGGTATAATTATGAAGATTTAATGGTTGAGACATCCAAAAAAATGGATAAGATCCTTGGCCAGTTATATGTTCAGTCCAAATCGTTCGACGAGGTTTTTAAGATGGCTAAGAACAAGGAGCAGATGCTTGCCAGTATACCGGCCATTCAGCCCTTGAACAATAAGGATCTCCGCAGGATAGGCTCTTATTTCGGAATGAGGGTTGACCCCTTTTACAAGGTCAGGAAATTTCATGAAGGCATGGATTTTACTGCTGCTGTCGGAACAGAGGTTTATGCTACAGGCAATGGTACTATTGAGTTTGCTGCAAGGGATGGAGAAGGCGGCTACGGTAATGAAGTTGTTATTGACCACGGCTATACCTACAGGACCGTTTATGCGCATCTTTCAAGGATCTTTGTCAAGCCGGGGCAGAAAATACTCAGGGGGCAGATCATAGGGTATGTCGGAAACACAGGTAAATCGACCTCTCCCCATTTGCATTATGAAGTCCGTAAAAATTTTATTCCCCTCAACCCGGTTTACTTCTTCTTTAATGACATATCTCCTGAGCAGTTCCAGATGATGCTGAATCTTTCACAGCAGCCTTCCCAAACCATGGATTAATATTCTTTTATGTTGAAACCTGACTACAGAATTGAAAAGATCTATTACACTATCGGTGAAGTGGCTGAACTATTTGAAGTGAATCAGTCGCTCATAAGATTCTGGGAGAAGGAATTCGACATCCTCAAACCACAGAAGAATAAGAAAGGGAACAGGCTGTTTACAAAATCTGATCTTGAAAACCTGAGGCTTATTTACCACCTGGTCAAAGAAAGGGGATATACACTTCAGGGAGCCAGGGAGAAACTCAGGCAGAACCGGGAAAACGTTGTTAACACTATCCAGATCATTGATTCCCTGAACCAGGTTAAAGGATTCCTTCTGGAACTTAAAAAGGAATTATAGCTCCTGCATGCCATTAAAGGAATCATTTTTTGATGATGTTTATAAAGTGGTTGAGAAAATACCCTATGGCAGGGTGACGTCCTACGGTGCAATCGCTGAATTCCTTCGGTTACGCGGCTCTGCCAGGATGGTCGGATGGGCCATGAATGCTTCCCATACAAGCAATAAGAATATTCCCGCTCACCGCGTGGTCAACAGGAATGGACTGCTTACGGGAAAGCATCATTTCGGAGGTCCAAAGGTAATGCAGCAATTGCTGCAAAGCGAGGGGATCAAGGTGAAAGACAATAAGGTTGTGAAGTTTGACAAGTTGTTCTGGGACCCGAAAATTGAAATAACGAAAAGCGAGTAGCGAAAAGCGAAATATTTCGCTTTTTATATTTCGCATTTCGCTTTTAAATAGTAACACAAATAATCATTAACCTAAAATGAAAAAAGTAACAAAAGAAAATATACTCCACGCTCTCTCCCACGTGATCGACCCCGATCTTAAAGAAGACCTGGTGACCCTGAATATGATCGACGGGATCAGGATAGAGGAAGGCAGGGTAAAATTCAGGCTGGTCCTTACAACCCCTGCCTGCCCGCTCAAGGATTATCTTACACAGGCCTGTATTGCCGCCATTCACGAACATGTCGGTAAAGACCTTAAAGTAGAAGTCGACCTGTCATCGAGGGTAACAACCAAACGGAAAGAAAATGAGGAACTTCTCAAAGATGTCAAGAACATCATTGCTGTTGGTTCCGGCAAGGGAGGAGTGGGAAAATCAACCGTTGCAGTGAACCTGGCAATTGCTCTTGCAAAAACCGGGGCAAAAGTCGGATTGCTGGATGCGGATATCTATGGCCCTTCAATTCCAATGATGTTCGGATTGCTTAACGAAAAAGCGAAAGGATTTGACCGCGACGGGAAAACATATGTTTACCCTTTCGAGAAGTTCGGCATTAAAATGATATCAATAGGTTTTTTTGTCGACCAGTCGAAAGCTCTTGTGTGGAGAGGCCCTATGGCTTCTTCTGCGCTTAAGCAGCTATTTACCGACATTGAATGGGGCATCCTGGACTACCTCGTCATTGACCTCCCGCCGGGAACAGGCGATATCCCACTTACCTTGGTTCAGAGCTTCCCTCTCACCGGTGCCATCATGGTAAGCACTCCCCAGGAGGTTGCCCTTGCTGATGTGAGGAAAGCAGCCGATATGTTCAGGAACGAGCAGATCAGGATCCCCATCCTTGGGCTGGTTGAGAATATGTCGTATTTTGCACCTCCTGATATGCCTGATAAAAAGTATTTTATCTTCGGAAAAAGCGGTTGCCTGAAATTTGCAGATGAATTAAACATTCCTATTCTCGGGCAGATACCAATCGAAGCTGTTATCACTGAGTCAGGAGACTCAGGGAAGCCGGTTGCTGTCGGACCGAATAGTCCTGCAAACGAGGCATTTACGAAACTTGCCGAAGCCTTGGCACAACAAGTGGCGATTTCGAATGCAATCAAGGAAACCTTTGGGAAATAGCGAAGAATGTGATTTCGCTCGCAATCTTGCAACGCCGCTAAATTGTCACTTTCATCACGAATTTTCCTATATTTGCACCCTCAAACATTGCATGACATGATAGATATTGAACTGGAGAAAAAAGTTAAGAATGTAATAGAACAAATCCGTCCCTACCTTCAGGCCGACGGTGGTGATGTTGAATATATTGAAACGACCGATGATCACATCGTCAACCTCAGGCTTCTCGGAATGTGCGGCAACTGCCCGCATTCACAGATGACTTTGAAAAACGGTATCGAAGCAGCTGTGATCCGTGCCATACCAGAGATAAAGGGAGTGGAATCGGTCCAGACCGTTTAATCAGGACAGGTATTTCCCCACGATAGGCATACGGCGGCCCATTCCGAAGGCTTTTGGAGAAACCCTGAGTATCGGGGGTGTCTGATAACGTTTATATTCACTGGTATTAACCAGGCGGAGGACACGTTTCACCGTTGCTTCTTCAAAACCTTCTTCAAGAAGCTCTTTCGGCCCTTTCCGTTTCTCAATGTACTGATATAATATCTTGTCCAGTATATCGTATTCGGGCAATGAATCCGAATCTTTCTGGCCGGGACGAAGCTCTGCAGAAGGAGGTTTTATAATTGAATTCCGGGGGATGACCTCCCGGCCGGAGTTGATGTAGCCGGCGAGTTCATAAACCTGGGTTTTATATACATCCCCAAGGACCGACAACCCTCCGCACATATCACCATATAATGTGCCATAACCCACTGCAGCCTCACTTTTGTTCGAGGTATTCAGTAATATATAACCGAACTTATTCGATAATGCCATCAGTATAACCGCTCTGATCCTGGCCTGGAGATTCTCCTCGGTAAGATTGAAAGGCTGACCGCGGAACAGGGGCTCAAGGCTGTGCCCGATTGCCCTGAAAGATTCATCAATCGGAATAATCTCATATTCCACCTGAAGATTGACTGCCAGATCCTTCGCATCTTTTATACTATGGTCGGAAGAAAATTCTGAAGGAAGAAGCACTGCCTTTACATTGTCTTTCCCAAGGGCTTCCGCAGCAAGAACGAGTGTTACAGCAGAGTCAATACCGCCCGACAAACCCAGTATAGCTTTTGAAAACCCCATTTTATGAAAATAGTCCCTGATACCCATTACAAGACCATCGTAAATAAGAGAAATGACTGATCTGTCTTCAGGACCCTGAAACGGACACGGGTTCAGGGCCTCAGTGTCAAATACACTGAAGTCTTCCTGGAATCTCTTTAAACCTGAAACCAGGTCGCCACCAGCATTGATGACCATAGACCCCCCGTCAAAAAGCAGTTCGGTTTGTCCTCCCACATGATTCACATAGAAAACCGGGATGCCATAGGTGATTGCGTTACGCCTCAAAACATCAAACCTGTCCGCAGCCTGGCCGTAATGAAAAGGAGAAGCAGCAATGTTGATCAGCAGGTCAGGATTAAGTCTGATCAGCTCATCCATTGGATTCCTTACATATAAAGGATCATCGCCTATGTTCCAGAGGTCCTCGCAAATCGTCAACGCGATCCGCCTGCCCCGGTATTCAACAACATCATAAGGCAGCCTGTTTGGCTCAAAGTAACGGTATTCGTCAAATACATCATAATTTGGCAGCAGTGTCTTATGCACGAGGGATTGCACTCTGCCATCAGCAAGAAAATAAGCCGTATTATAAAGAGGCTTCCCTTTTTCGGCGGGGTTTACCGATGGGCTGCCGATGATCGCGGCGATATCGGTACACTCCTCTGCAATCCTCAGAACTCCCTTATAGCATTTCTCAATAAAATCGTCAAACTCCAGGAAATCGCGTGGGGGATATCCGCATACCGACAATTCGGCAAACACCACAAGATCGGATCCTGCTTCCTTTGCCTTATGTATACCGGCTATGATCCTGGCCACATTTTGTTCAAAGTCACCGATACGGTAGTTCAGCTGTGCAAGCGCGATGTTCATACTTAAAACATTATTCCGAGATTCAGCTCGGCATAGTTCAGATAAGCTTTCTGATTAAGGCCGGACTTGAAATTATAACCCTTTAAAATGTTATTCAGGCTGTTGCTGTAGTCAAAGCCAATAAATAACCTGGTCGACTGGTCGAGGTTAAACTCAGTTCCGAGGCCAACGATCACCGATTCCCTGATGGTTGTAGTTTCGCTTTTGTAATCAAATTGCTCATTCGAAACGTACCCTTTGTCACCGATAAAGTCTGTTTTTGCACGTGCAACGATCCTGAACCCTGTGCCAAAGCCAATCTGCCCAAAAAAGGAGAACCTGCCGAACTTTTTAGTGAACATTTTGATCATCAGGGGAATTTCTATATAAACGAAGCTTAAGTTGTTATCTGTTATCCCTGTAAGTGTGTCCTGTTTGTCGGTAATGGTTTTATCGGAGTACGTGATCTTCCCGCCAAGAAATGAAAAATTAAAGCCGGTCGAAATAGCATAGTGCTCGGCGAAATAAAAATCACTTATCAGCCCGACCACTCCCCCGAATTTAACTCCATTGGAACTATATCCCTGTGTGCTCGGACTTATAAAAGAAAGGTCAGGTGAAAATTTCAGTCCGAGTTTTATCACGGGTTGTTTCTGTGCAAAAACCGACTGCAATGGCAGAAGGCAGATGATCGTAAGCAGGACTAAGTTTTTTCTCATGTTCATACAGGGGTTTAAACCTTCAGGAACAAAAATAAAGAATTACAAACGCCGCATTTTTCATTTTCAATAATTTTATCCAAAAATAATCAACCGTTTATCACGTTTATTTCTTTATGAAGCTGCATACTCTAATGCTGATCTTAATTTTGATTTTCTGCGGATGTGGACGCAGGGATAAATTGGATGCTGATGTTTCGAAGACCGACTGCCCGCCTGTGAAAATTCAGAGGTATGATCTCGATCTTTTCAATGCAAATAATGCTGACCTGAGGAACAACCTCATCAGATTGCAGCCCAGATACAGGCTTTTCCTGGGCGATACAATCGATACCCCTTCAAAGTTATCCACATTGAAAGAGTATCTTGACAATCCCAGAAATCAGGATTTCATTAAAGCCGTCAGGCTGAAATACCCTGAGGTCAGCAGGCTTGAAGCCGGCCTCACTGAAGCATTTAAACATTTTAAATACTATTTCCCTTCATTTCATATTCCCCTGGTTTACGCATACATTTCAGGCGGAGACTATGAATACCCGATTCAATTCTCTGATTCAATTCTGCTGATCGGCCTCGATAACTACCTGGGAAAGGACTTTACGTCATACAGGGCCGATGGAGTGTCATTATACCGTCTTCAAAGGATGGAAGAGGATTATATTGTTCCTGACTGCGTGAGATTGCTTTCAGGTTCTGATTTTCCCGTCGGGACAGGTGGCACCAGCCTTCTTGATGTCATCGTCGAGGCAGGCAAAAGGCTTTACCTTCTGGATGCCATTCTGCCTGGAACCCCCGCAAGAATCAAGATCGGTTACACCCTGAAACAATACGACTGGATCAGGAAGAATGAATACCAGGTGTGGGCGGCCATTATCGAAAATCGTATGCTGTATTCAAACGATGGACGCATTATCAGGGTGTTTACTTCGGATGGACCGTTCACAGCGGAGTTCTCGAAGGACTCACCTCCCTTGCTTGGCAACTGGATTGGCTGGCAGATCGTAAAGCAATACATCAAAAGGAATCCGGAAACAGGCATTGAACAATTGCTCAGAGAAAAGGATTCTCAGAAGATCCTTGCCGGATCAAAGTATAAGCCGGAAAAATAATTTCAATTCCTTATATCACTTTTTATGGTATGGCGGATTAAGGTATACCAAAACCACTGCCATGCTCGTGAAAACATACGGATGCGCCATTATAGGGATACAGGCCCTGCTCATCACAGTGGAAGTGAATATTGACCAGGGCATACAGTTTTTTATGGTGGGGTTGCCCGACAATGCCGTGCGTGAGAGCCATCAGAGGATCGAATCGGCACTGAAAAACAATGGGTATAAGATCCCCGGGAAAAAGATCGTGATCAATATGGCGCCGGCCGATATCCGTAAGGAAGGTTCTTCTTATGACCTGCCAATAGCAATCGGAATACTTGCAGCTTCAGAAATGATCAGAAGCGACAAGCTCGAAAAGTTTATGATCATGGGGGAACTTTCTCTCGATGGCAGTTTGCTCCCGGTCAAGGGCGCTCTGCCGATCTCCCTGGAAGCAAAAAAACTGGGCTTCAGAGGCCTTGTTCTGCCTGCAGGCAATGCCCGTGAAGCCGCGGTGGTTGAGGACATCGAAGTATATGGTGCAAATAATATACGGGAGGTGATAGATCTCTTTAACGGCTGTGGGAGTCTTGAGCTTACCAAAGTTGACATTAAAGCCCAATTCGGGCAGGAAAACAGCAATCCGGCTTTGGATTTTGCAGATGTAAGGGGGCAGGAAAATATCAAAAGGGCATTGGAGGTAGCAGCAGCGGGGGGTCATAATGTCCTTTTGATTGGACCGCCGGGAGCGGGTAAGACGATGATGGCCAAGAGGCTGCCGTCTATCCTGCCTCCCCTTATTCTGCAGGAGGCTTTGGAAACTACAAAAATTCATTCAGTGGCAGGAAGGCTGAACGGATCCGGCCCACTCATAACCAGCAGGCCTTTTCGCTCACCTCACCATACGATATCACCAATAGCCCTGGTCGGAGGCGGAAGCATTCCCCGCCCGGGGGAAATCTCCCTGGCGCATCATGGTGTGCTTTTCCTTGATGAACTGCCTGAGTTCAACAGGCAGGTCCTGGAAGTGCTCAGGCAGCCGATGGAAGACAGGGTGGTGACAGTTTCCAGGGCAAAAGTTTCAACAACCTATCCGGCCAGCTTTATGCTCGTTGCGGCTATGAATCCCTGTCCATGCGGGTTTTATAACCATCCCCAAACACCCTGCCAGTGTAATCCCGGCAATATCCAGAAATACCTTCACAGGATATCCGGGCCGCTTTTCGACAGGATTGATATACAGCTTGAGGTCATTCCGGTCCCATACCGCGATCTTCGGGATAAGCCATCCGCAGACAACAGCAATGAAATAAGAAGAAGGGTTGTGGGTGCCCGGCTGAAACAGGAAAAGCGGTTCAGCGGATCCAGGGGAGTATATTGTAATGCACAGATGAACCCCCGTCAGATGAGGCAGTATTGCCATCTTGATGAAACCTCTCATCTGCTGTTGAAAAATGCTATGGACAAGCTGGGACTTTCAGCGAGGGCCTTTGAACGTATTTTGAAAGTCGCACGAACGATAGCCGACCTGAACAATTCGGAAGAAATTCATGCTGAATTCCTGGCTGAGGCCATTACTTACCGTTCCCTCGACAGGGAAAACTGGGGGAAATGATCAAAGACAGAGATCGGCGATGACAAAACAGGCATAAATTACCGAAGCAATACCGTTCAGGGTGAAGAAGGCCAGGTTTACTCTCGAAAGATCTTTCGGGCTGACCAGGATATGCTGGTAAATAATGAGAGCGGTGTATACCAGCATGCCTGCCCAGTATAATTTACCAAAAGGGCCAATCAGGCCAGCAATAAACAGAAACCCGACAGAAAGGATATGGAACAGAATGGAAAGCAGAAGTGCATTCTTTTTGCCAAAAAGCACAGGGATGGATTTTAATCGTTCCGACTGGTCAAAAGCAACGTCCTGCATCGCATAGATAATGTCGAAGCCGGCCACCCAAAAAACTACTGAAAAAGAGAACAGAAGGGGAAGTAAAGCGAAATGGGCTGTGACGGCAATATAAGCCCCGATAGGCGCCAGGGCGAGGCCCAGTCCGAGAAAAAGATGGGAAAGGGCTGTAAACCTTTTCGTGAAACTGTATCCCATCACCACCAGTAAAGCAACAGGGGAGAGAAAGAAACAAAGAATATTCAGGAGACCGGCTGCAGCCATGAAAAGCAAGGCATTGATGATAATAAATGCCAGGGCTGCAGTCTTGCTGATAATCTTCCGGGGCATTTCGCGGCCTGAAGTACGGGGGTTCCTTAGGTCAATTTCCAGGTCGGCATAACGGTTGAAGGCCATGGCTGTGTTCCTTGCAAAGAGCACACACAATATGACAAGGAGAAGTTCCCTGATGCTGATGATCATTCCTGTTTCCTTAAAGGCAAGGAACAATCCTATCATTGCAAAAGGCAGTGAAAAGAGAGTATGATGGATCTTTACGAGGGAAAAATATCTGCCAATATTCTCAAATTGTTTTTGCACGAAATCGATTTTGCTCCTGCAAAATTAGTAAAAGAGTTTGCTTTAGGGCTATTCAGATAAATTTGCAGGCCGGTTTGTGTAACTTAAATGCACAATAATCGTCAAAAGAAATGGTTATATTTTTATGGGCAGGTTAAAGGAGGCTGTTTCAGCTTATATCAGATATCGCTTATCGGTTCAGTCAAAATTCAGCCTTCATTCGCCTTTTATTTATAAGTTCTGGGCAGGAGTGCTGAAGGATCATACGAATTATCCGGCTTACCGGGAAGTGGAAAGGTTCAGGAATGAATTGCTCAGCAACGAAAAGATAATTAGAAGAACTGATTTCGGAACAGGAGCAGGTGGTTCATCTCCACCTACTTCAAATGTAAAGGTAAAGGAGCTTGCACGCAGATCTCTTGTTTCAGTTAAAGAAGCGCGGTTTTTGTATAAGCTTGTTAAAGATCTTCAGCCCGATACAATACTTGAATTAGGGACTTCACTCGGGTTGAGTTCACTGGTCATGACTGAAGCGGCACCCAATGCAAGGATAATAACAATAGAAGGCTGTAATGAAACAGCTGCCATTGCACGTTTTAATTTTGAAAAAGCACACAAAAAAAATATTACGGTTCTTTCAGGGACCTTTGATGAGAAGCTTCCTGAAGCTCTCGGGCTTATCCCAAAACCTGATCTTGTGTTTTTCGACGGGAACCACAGTAAAGAACCCACCCTGAATTACTGGAGAAAATGCCTGCCCCACCTTCATACCGGGTCTGTGGCGATTTTTGATGATATTCACTGGTCAGGAGAGATGGAAAAAGCCTGGAAACTCATTATTGCCGGGCCGGAAGTGAAGGTCAGTATAGACCTTTTCCAGCTGGGTATAATATATTTTCGTTCAGAACTAAGTAAAGAAGATTTTGTACTACGATTTTAACCTTTTATCTTTGATCCATGGAAAAAGAGATCATTCGTCTTGAAAAACTTGTAAAAAATTACAAAGTGGGCACTATGGTTGTTGAAGCCCTGCGCTCTATCTCATTAGTCATAAGGAAAAATGAATTTGTAGCTGTCATGGGGCCATCCGGCTCCGGCAAATCTACCCTTATGAATATTTTTGGCTGCCTCGACACGCCTACCAGCGGAGACTATATGCTGAACGGTCATGATGTCAGCAAAATGGACGATAACAACCTCGCTGAAATAAGGAACCGTGAAATCGGTTTTGTGTTCCAGACTTTTAACCTCCTGCCTCGTTCCACGGCACTCGAGAATGTCATGCTGCCGCTGATTTACGCAGGTTATGGTAAAGCAAGGCGATTGGAAAAGGCAACCAGCGTTATTGAAGAAGTGAAATTGACGGACCGTATGACCCATAAACCGAATGAACTTTCGGGAGGTCAGCGTCAGCGCGTTGCCATAGCCAGGGCTTTGGTCAATAATCCTGCCATCATACTTGCCGACGAACCCACGGGGAACCTTGACTCAAAGACGTCTATAGAGATTCTCGGATTACTTGAGGAAATCCATCGCAAGGGAAATACCGTCATCATTGTTACCCATGAAGAAGATATTGCCCTGCATACTCACCGTATTATCCGCCTGATCGACGGCAAGATCTCATCCGACGAACCAAATAAACATATAAAGACCATTGCCGACTATCAGTTTGCATAGGCCTTTGATATAAAGTCTGAGCATGCCAAAAGAAGTTAACTATAAAAAACTTTTCGATTCATTCAATCGCCTGAATATCATGATCATAGGTGATGTTATGGTGGATTCATACCTCTGGGGAAAAGTTGAAAGGATCTCACCTGAAGCGCCTATTCCGATCGTCGCCCTGAGAAAGCGGGAACACAGGATGGGAGGAGCAGCCAACGTTGCAATGAATATCAGGGCCATGGGCGCCAAACCTATTTTATGTTCGGTGATCGGCACAGATGATAAAGGCGACATTTTCCTGGAGCTGATGAAAAAAGAGAAGATGAATGCATCCGGAATTGTCAGGAGCCAGAGAAGGATCACAACGACAAAATTCAGGATATTCGGGAACGCCTATCAGCTTCTGAGGGTTGATGAAGAAGTCGAAGATGATCTTGTGCATGCCGATTACCTTACACTCTCAAGGGTTATCGACCGCATCCTTGAGACCGAGAATGTCCATTGTATTATATTCCAGGATTACAACAAGGGTGTTCTCACTCCCAAGCTGATCCAGGAAGTAATTAAAAAAGCCCGCAAACGGAACATACCCACAGCGGTTGACCCCAAGAGGAAAAACTTTGACGCATTTTCAAATGTGACTTTGTTCAAACCTAACCTGAAAGAACTGAAGGAAGGTCTGAAGATCGAACTGGATGCTGAGGACAGGGATACTATCATTGAAACAGCACAGGCACTTAGAGAAAGGATCAGGTGCGATTACGTGATGACCACTCTTTCCGAACACGGTATGCTGATGAGTATGACAGACAGGATGGACCAGAAGAATCTTTTTATTCCTGCCCATGTCAGGTCGATCTCCGATGTGAGCGGGGCAGGGGATACCGTGATCAGCGTGGCTTCCCTTTGCCTGGCGGCACAGCGCTCTCCATATGAAATAGCCTATATTTCGAATCTGGCCGGAGGACTCGTTTGCGAGGAAATAGGCGTGGTTCCGGTCAGCAAAGACAAACTTCTGAGGGAAGTCCTATCCCTTTTGTGACCATGGATCCCGATGCCGATGTCATCATTTCAGGAGCCGGTCCTGCAGGTACAATAGCCGCCTGGCATCTGCAGAAATCGGGGATCCGGACCTTAATCTTTGACAAGTCTTCTTTCCCCCGGTACAAGGTTTGCGGAGCCGGCTTAACACATAAAATTCTTTCTGTTATCCCTTTTGACATAAGCCCGGTGATCCATACGACCATTCGTTCATTTCGTTTTTCATCCGGCTTTACGGATGTTTTTACGCGAACAAGTGAATTTCCTTTAATGTATTGCACGATGAGGGATGAGCTGGATGCTTTTTTACTGGCAAAGGCGGAAGAAGCGGGCGCAAAGATAATGACGGATGAAAAAGTCATTGAACTTAAGCAGGATGACAAAGGGGTGATGGTAAAGACCGCGAAAGGCGAATACCGTTCCATGTTTCTGATTGGAGCAGATGGTGCATCAAGCCGGGTAGCAAGAACATTTGGGTTGAACAGCAGCATCGAATGGGGTATTGCATGGGAAGCCGAGGTAACCTCAACGCCCGAAATGATTCAACAATATAAGGATACGGTATTTCTCGACTGGGGGACCTTTCCAGGAGGCTATGCCTGGATATTCCCGAAAAAAGATCATTTCTCGATAGGAATTGGCGGCCCTGCACATATGGCAAAAAAAATGCCTGCTTATTATGAAAAATTTCTTGTTTCGGCGGGCATTCCCGTTTCAGAAACGATTTCGAACCGCTCACATCCTTTACCAGTCCGTACGCGACAGGCTGTTTTCCATTCCGGCAGGACTCTGATAGCCGGTGATGCCGCAGGTCTCACCGATGCATTGACAGGTGAAGGGATTTTCTGGGCTGTGAAGAGCGGGATGATGGCTGCGGAAGTGATAAGACAAAGGATGGACGGGGAAATTTCCGACCTTGCATTATATTCCGGAAGGATCAATTCGGAGATCTTACCCAAGTTGCTTGAGGCGAAGAATATAGGCGCACTGTTCAATGCAATACCACTCAGAATTCATCACTGGGTGAGAGACAATGAGCGGGTATGGAGGGCGTTTCAAAAAGTACTCAGGGGTGAACGTACATTTACTGACGTGCCCCGGGCTTTCGGAAAGTGGCAGCCGTTATGGAAGCCGGTCTGCATACTGGCTTATGTCATCCAGAGACTAAAAGAAAAGAAATACATGAACCATGCCTGATACGGAAAAGACGGTTCTGATCACCGGGGCAGGGAGGGGCCTGGGTAAAGCCCTCACCCTTACGTTTCTTTTAAAGGGATGGAAAGTCATTGCTACCGATATTAAAGAACCTGTATTCGATGATCCCGGGATCCCAGGATTGCTGAAAGATCAGCTCTTCCTTAACAGCCATGTAAGGTTGATGAAAATGGATGTCACCTCGGATGAATCTGTCGCTGAAGCATTCAACCTGCTGAAGGCTGAAAATATCAATTTAAGCCTGATCATTAATAGTGCAGGGATTGACAATTATTTTTTATTGTCAGAAGCTCCTGTAAGTGAATTCAGACATATCTTCGAAGTGAACGTTTTCGGCGGATACCGGGTGAACCAGGTTTTCCTGCCCTTACTCCTGAAACCGGGAGGACGGATCATACATATCGGCAGTGAGAGCCTGAACCTGACGATGCCTTTTATGGCGTACCCTCTGTCGAAGAGACTGGTTGAAGGATATGCGAAAGCGCTCAGGCAGGAATTGAGATTTTACGGGGTCGATGTGGTTGTCATAAGGCCCGGGGCCATCAATACCGAACTTCTGAAAACCGTTTCCGGGCTGGCTGCGAAGCCCGGAGCAGAGGCAGAAACAGACCCTGTTAAAGCAGCTTTTCAAAGCTTTGCAATCCAGGCCTCAAAAGAAATCGGGAAAGTGATCAGCCCTGAAAAAGCAGCAGAATTTATTTTCAGGGTATCATGTATCTCCCGTCCAAAGGCTGTATACCGGATCAACAATATGCTCCGGCTCAGGATCGCGGCCCTGCTTCCTTTCAGTCTGCTGGAAGGCATCGTGCATAAACGTCTCAGGAAAGCGAAACTATGAAGAAGGCTGCAGGAATATCAATTAATCTTGGGATATTGTTAGTCATTCTCCTCTCATTTTTTACATTTTCTGAACGGTTTTTCCCTCTTTTAAATTCAGATATGGCAGTCAACATTCTGATGACGCCCTCATTCTCACTTCCTCATGATATTTATTTCTGGGGGCAGGACCGTTCAGGAAATCTTATACCTATGCTGGCTCATTGCCTGTATATATTCACCGGATGGCAACCTGTGGTGCTCGTTTCAATCGTGCATTACCTTATCCTTGCTGCCGGGTTCTGGGCCCTGATGCGGTTTGTTAAAAGCGGCTATGGCCGTTTTATCGTTGCGTTGGTCTGGTTCCTGCCACCCTGGCATTTTATTGAATTTCTCCTGATACTGTATGGCATACAGGCAAGCTGTATGATCCTTGCATTGAACTTTCTTGACCGGTCGTTCGGCACAAGGGTACAATGGAAATGTATTGCATGGCTTTCCTGTTCCTGCCTTATGTTCATTGTTGCCGTTTGGGTTTCCGATATGGTTCTCATCAGCCTTATTGCTGTTCTCATGACAGCAGTTTTGTATTTAACAGCTGCGCGCAAAATTCCTGGAAGCTTACTCGTGTGGAGGGGGTTGCTGATCCCTGCTTTTTGTATTGTTTTCTGGACTTTTGCCGGATATCTTGTTTTGCATTATGCTAAAATGATTTCAACTCCGGTTCTGGCTTATGATAAGGGATTTGTTGCCGATTCCGCATCCATTTTATCAAGCCTGAACATCGTCATAACTTCAGTGTCAGGAGTTTTTCTTTTTTCTTCCGAAAGCAATATTGAAAGTGTGTTTGCCTGGGGTTTTTTTGTAAGCCTTCTTTTTGTTATCATTTCGAAGAAGCAATATGTTAAAACTTTTCCCGGAATTACCGAAAAACCCTGGTTCTATTTCTTTCTCTGTGACGCCCTGTTAACGATCATTGCCGTGATGTCTTCAAGCTGGGTCGCGGCCAATGGCTCGGGAAGGCGGTACTTCACAACCTTTTTCATTTCATCTTTTATCTGCCTGGTTTTATGGCTTGAAAATTTGCCAAATCAGAAACCAAAAAGAATATTGCAGCTTGCTTTGATGATAGTAATGATCACTGGCTCTTTAAGCGGGATTTTCAGGTTTTATTATCCTGAAATAAAGCCGTCGAGGATCCGTGTGATATCGGCGTTGAAGTCCCTGGGAAATATTGGTATCATTGCCGAATACTGGAATTCCTATATGTCGGGCAGCTCCGACCCTGTTCACATAAAAACAACACCCCACGAAAAGGATTATGTACGAAATCCTGACCTGGTCGAAGAAGTTCTTAAGCAACCAAAAATCTATCTGATCAAGGATGGCTGGCTTGATTCCTTTCCTGACACTATTGTACAGTTTCGAAAAACCCTGAGAAAGAAAGGTGCATGCATTCACATAGCCGATGCCTGGCTGAACAGATATGAGATCATTAAGCGATGACCGGCTGTTAATCTACATTTTTATGCAGAAACGAGTTTTCCGAACGGATCTCTATGTTTTTGTCAGCTGATTCGCTTAATGAATATGTCGGTGCATGTGGTTCAGATGAAGGAGCCACATCGAGGAGGTCAACATTCCTTCGTTTATAGGCAGGAACAGTCTCAAGTTCATAGATGTTCGAGGGGTCAATAGGAGTATGGCTCTTCAGTTTTTCACTAAGGGCCCTGAGTTTATTTACTCTTTCATTTGCCCGGTGGTCATGTTCTTCCTGGGAAGGATTATGTGAGGGATGCTCCAAAGGCCGGGTCGTTATGGAAAGTGCGGGTCCTTCTGAATGTTGTGGAATCACTTCATTAACGATTTCATGCTCACTGATGCTGACTGTTTCGCTGACAATAGTCTCAGGCTGAATAAAGACCCTGGGATTTTCAAGTGAAAATTCTATTGAGCGGGGGGAAGTGTCGGCGCTGAGTTCAACGGATGCTTCCATTACAGGCACGGGCTCAACGGCCAGGGGTTCAGGGATTGGAGTGATCAGTGAGAATTCTTCAGTTTCAACTTCGGTTTTTGGTTCAGGATAAATTATACGCTGTTCGATTATACGTTTTTCGACCCTGGGTTCCACATTCTGTCCGTAAAGAGGATGAACTTTCACATCCTGAGGCCTGGCAGGGTCTTTCTGCCTGTGTTCAGGATCAAAGCCGGTGGCAATGATCGTGACACTGATATTTTCAGCCAGGTTGTTGTCGACACCCGTTCCCCAGATGACTTCAGCTGAAGACTTGGTCTTCGCCTGGATGTAATCGGTGATCTCAGTCACCTCATCCATCGTGATTTCATCTGTGCCGCTGGAAATATATAAAAGGAGGCTGCTGGCCCCTTCAATATCGTTATTATCAAGAAGGGGAGAGCTCAGAGCCTCTTCAACTGCACGGAGAGCACGATTCTCGCCGCTGGCTACGCCTGTCCCCAGGATTGCAACACCACTGTTTTTCATTACCGTCTTCACATCTTCAAAATCTACGTTGATGTGCCCGGTAACTGTGATGATCTCAGCTATGCCTTTGGCTGCGGTGGTCAAAACGTTATCAGCTTTTTTAAATGCTGCCGATAATCTCAGATCGCCGCATAATTCCCTGAGTTTGTCATTGCTGATGATCAGCAAAGCATCGACTTGTTTTTTAAGCTGCTGAAGTCCTTCTTCAGCGTATTGCTTACGCTTTCTTCCCTCAAAAGCAAATGGGATGGTGACTATCCCGACAGTGAGGATGTCAAGTTCCTTCGATATCTGGGCAATCACAGGGGCGGCTCCCGTACCTGTGCCGCCTCCCAGACCAGCAGTTATGAAAAGCATTTTCGTACCCTTATCCAGTATGTCCCGGATATCAGCCGCATTCTCGAGGGCTGCATTCCGTCCGACCGATGGAACGGCACCGGCGCCAAGTCCACTGGTAAGATTTGCTCCCAACTGGATCTTCGTAGGGACGGGACTGGATTCCATCGCCTGGGCATCAGTGTTGCAGATAATGAAATCAACACCAACAATTCCCTGGTTGAACATATGTGTAACAGCGTTGCTGCCACCACCGCCAACACCTATAACTTTTATTATTGATGACTGGTTCTTAGGTAGATCGAACTTTAAAATTTCGCTCATGTCGTAATAATTAGATCCGTTTAAAATTAAATAATAGGACTGCCCGTTTTTTTTCGTTTCTTGTTTTTTATTAACAGAATGATTGTTAATAGCGTACTTATTCAATATCTTCCTCGAATAAGCCCTTTATTTTATCAAGGAAAAGTTCAGGAAAAGACCTTCTCGCTTTCGAGGGATCCTTAACCTTTTTTTCTTTTATCTTTTTTTGTTTGCCCGGTTCAGCTTTCGGTTCTTCGGGCTCCTCTTCAATATCTTTCAGCTTATCCTGCTCCTTCTCGTAGCGATCGATACCGATTTCAACGAGACCGACACCGGTAGCATACATCGGACTTGCCATTTCAGGAGGAATTTCATTGCTGAGGTGTTCATTCGGATAACCGATACGCGTATCAAAGCCGGTGATGAATTCAGTGAGCTGGGCAATATGTTTCAGCTGTGCACCTCCGCCTGTAAGCACGATCCCGCCAAGAAGTTTTTTTTCATACCCCGAATTTTTAATCTCATAATAAATATGCTCTATGATCTCTTCCATACGTGCCTGGATAATGCTGGCAAGGTTCTTAAGGCTGATTTCCCTGGGGGGACGGCCACGGAGACCGGGAATTGCAACGATTTCTTCCTCTTTATTCTCACGTGCCAGTGCAGATCCGAATTTTATTTTCAGCTCTTCTGCATGCTTTTTGATAATGGAACAGCCTTCTTTGACATCATCGGAAATGATTTCCCCGCCAAGAGGAATAACCGCCGTATGACGGATTATCCCTTCGTGGAAAATGGCAATATCGGATGTCCCGCCGCCTATATCGACAAGGACCACACCGGCTTCTTTTTCATCTTCACTTAACACTGCATCTGCAGAGGCTATTGGTTCAAGAATAAGTTCCACAACCTCCAAGCCTGCTTTCCGCACACATTTATAAATGTTTTTTGCTGCGGCTGTCTGGCCGATGATAATGTGGAAATTGGCCTCAAGCAGCCGTCCGTTCATGCCTTTTGGCTTTGAAATACCGTGCTCTCCGTCAATACTGAATTCCTGGGCGATAACGTCAAGGATTTCTTCACCCGGGTTCATGTTCAGGTTGTACATGCTGTTGCAGAGTTTATTGACATCCTCCTGACTTATCTCGGCATCAAAATTTTCACGGATCATGCTGCCCCTGTGCTGAAGGCTTTTGATGTGCTGACCCGCGATACCGACATTTACATACTTGATATCAACGCCAGATTTTGCCGAGGCTTCAGCAACGGCCTCGCGTATCGACTGAACAGTGTTTTCAATATTGGCTACAACCCCCCGCTTGACACCTATGCTGGGGACTTTCCCGTAGCCGAGTATTTCAATTTTTTGATGTTCGTTTTTACGCCCTACGATTACAGCGATTTTCGTTGTTCCAATGTCGAGACCGACAATGATTCCTGAGTTTTTCATAAGCTATTAAAGTTTTGAACACACCACTTGATTTTTATACTTTATGTTGATATAGTTGTATTTATTCCATCCCATGATATTGAGGCCCTTTTTATAAAAGGCGAGAAGCTTTTTGAACTTTTCATCAAGATTTTCAGCCGGTCCGAACATGATCACATGGTTACCGACTTTTGGCACCAGTTCGAATTCCCGGGAAGGTGTCACATATATCTGGTCTATCTCAGCTTTAAGAAATCTGCTGCGGTTGATGTATAATGCGAGCTTGTAGAGTTCGAGCAGGAGAGTGTCGGCCGGACCAAGTGTATCTATTATCGTCGGCGTTTCTATTTTGAAACTTGTATTGGCAATGTAGGAATGTGAAATGTTCCCGCTTGCAACCAGAACCCTGGCAGGGAAGAAAGGATTCGGAGGCAGCAAATGACCTGATTCGTCAACATAGAACGTCTCATATTTGCTGTTGATGATGCGGAGTATAGGTTCTCTTTGTTTAACCTCGGCAAAGATATTGCCATCTAGGCTTTCATAAATATGGACTTTCTCAACATAAGCCTGAGACTTGATCGAATTCTCGATCTGCCGTATATTAATCCATCCCATTGGCTTTCCGCTGATTCTTCCTGTACTTCTGCGAACCAGGGAATCAATGTCTTCTTTCGTTACCAGCTTATCGGCCTTGCCATAATCCATCATAATGTAGATCCTCCTGCAGGGCCTGTAATATTGTTCGAAACTTGTAAAACCAACCAGCACGCAGGCTCCTGCTATTAACAGCACCCACATTGAAATACCTGCTATTTTCCAGAATTTTTTCATGTCTCAAATACTGTTCTGATAGGTTGAACCAACTGGTCGATATCTCCAGCTCCCAATGTGAGCAGGATTGCAGGCTTTCGCTGTTTCAGGTATTTTACAAGCTTCTCTTTCTCTATAATTACTTTATTCCTGGTCTGCAGTTTTTCGAGTATCAATTTACTGCTGACTCCTTTTACAGGTTTTTCCCTTGCAGGATAAATATCAAGTAAAATGACCTCATCCAACAGATCAAGGCTCAAAGCGAATTCCTTAGCGAAGTCACGGGTGCGGGAAAATAAATGAGGCTGAAAAACCCCGATGATCTCTTTGCCTGGATACATCACTCTCACGGCTTCAATGCAGGCTCTGAGCTCTTCCGGGTGATGGGCATAATCATCGATATAAACAAAATCGTGCTTCCTGATCTGGAAATCAAATCTCCTTACAACCCCCTGGTAAGAGTGTAACGCCTTCGCAACCTGAGATCTGTTTATGCCCGTGAGGAAGGCTGCGGAGGTTGCTGCAACAGCATTCTCGAGATTAAAAAGTCCAGGCAATCCAAGAACCAGGTCCTTCCATACATCATTCGGGCTGCAGAAATCATAATGATAAACGCCACTTTTTATTACTGCTCCTGTTGCCCTGAAGTTTTTCGAATTCGTGGTTTTTGAGGAATTCTTCGTATCCACCGAATAGGAAAATACATTGTATGCGGAACTCCCGACAGGTTTTATCTTAACCCCTGCTTTCAGGATCAGAGACCCGCCTTTCCTTATCTTTCCCGTGAACTCTTCAAAAGACGCAAGCATTTCCTTATGCGTGTTGTAGATGTCGAGATGGTCAGGATCGGCAGAAGTAATGATGGTAATATCGGGGTTCAGCTGAAGGAATGAGCGGTCAAATTCATCGGCCTCAACAACACATACCGGTGGTTTTGACCCGGAGGTCTCAATAAGGAAATTGGTTCCATAATTCTTTGAGATACCTCCAAGAAAAGCAATATGCGGGATACCTGCGCTTCTCAGAATATGGGCAATGAGAGTGGAAGTGGTTGTCTTCCCGTGAGTGCCTGCAACAGCAATGGTTATAAAGTTTGAAGAGATCATCCCCAATACCTCGGAGCGTTTCATCATCCTGATCTTTTTTCTCAGGATAAACCTGTATTCTTTCTGTTCTTTCGGGATAGCCGGTGTGTAAATTACAAGTTCTGTATCCCTGGGAATGAGATTTGTGTCCTCAACAAAATGAATATTGATGCCTTCGCGCGACAGCTGGTCCGTCAAGGCAGTGGATGTTTTATCGTACCCGCTCACTTTTGCTCCGAGATGTATGAAATACCTGGCCAGAGCGCTCATTCCAATCCCTCCGATCCCTAAGAAATAAACCGATGAAAATTCTTCAGCTCTCATTTGTTTTATTCAGCCTTTCCGTGTTGAATTAATGCCAATGCCTCAGTAGCAATTTTTTCAGCGGCAGCCGGAACTGCCATTGAAAGTATATTCCGTTTCAGTTCCTCCTGCAGGCCCTTGTCGGCTATCAGCTTTGTAAGTGTATCGGGAAGATTCACCTCAGCCTCACTATCCTTCAGCAGGATTGCAGCTCTTCTTTCCGAAAGTGCCAATGCGTTTTTAGTCTGGTGGTCTTCAGCCACATTGGGTGAAGGAACCAGGATGACCGGCTTACCCGCAGCACATAATTCGGAAATTGCTATCGCCCCTGCTCTGGAGATCACCACATCAGCTGCGGAATAAGCAAGTTCCATTCGGTTTATGAATGCATGCAGACGGATGTCGCTTTTCTCATTGTTTATGCCGGAAGCATTTAACTCATTGCTGAGATTCTCAAAATAATTCCTTCCGCATTGCCACAGCCATTGTATGTTTCCTGCAGGCTTGCCCGAATTGATGCAGTTCAGGACACTGCGGTTTATCGTCCCGGCCCCCAGGCTTCCCCCAATCACCAAAATAGTAATCTTATTTTCTGCAAGTGTGAATTCCTTCAGCCCTTCGTTCCTTTTATCCTCCAACCCTTTCATATCCTGCCTGATCGGATTCCCCGTCAGCACAAGTTTGTCTTTTGGGAAATACTTCTCCATGCCTGAATAAGCTACGCATATTTTCTGGACTTTTCCGGCCAGCATGCGGTTGGTAATCCCCGGGAATGAATTTTGTTCCTGAATAAGAGCCGGGATCTTCATCGCAACTGCGGTCCGCAAAACAGGCCCGCTTGCATAACCACCAACACCAATCACGACATCCGGCCTGAAACCCGCAATTAATTTCCTGGCCCTGATCATACTGGCCATCAGCTTGAACGGGAAACTCAGGTTCTTCAGGGTAAGCCTTCTCTGGAACCCGGCGATGGTCAAACCTTCAATACGATAACCGGCTGCCGGTACCTTCTCCATCTCGAGTTTCCCCCTGGCTCCAATAAACAGAAGATCAGCATCGGGCCGCTTTGCCTTTATTGCATTGGCAATTGCAATAGCAGGGAACACATGTCCTCCTGTACCTCCTCCGCTGATGATGATTTTTGTCATTTCAACATTTATCTAAACCGGGACCGGTTCTGTAATCATTTTATTTTCGTGATCAGTAAGTATTTCCACTTCCGTCCCGTTTTGCGTGTCGATCTCGGTCATCCTGCTTACGCTCAGAATTATCCCGATGGCAATACTGGTGAACCAGATCGAGGTGCCTCCCATACTGATCAGAGGCAGGGTTTGACCGGTTACCGGGAATAGGTTCACCGCCACAGCCATATTGATCATTGCCTGGAATACCATGCTGAACCCAATCCCCAGGGAGAGCAGGGTCCCGAAATTTCCCTGGCATTTGCCTGCTATCCGGATCACACGGAAAAACAGGATAAGATAGAGCAGCATCACAAAGCTGCCCCCTATCAGACCGTACTCTTCAATAATAATTGCGAAAATGAAATCGGAATAGGGATGGGGAAGGAAATTCCTCTGAGTGCTCTTACCCGGTGATTTCCCAAAGATCCCTCCGGAAACAATGGCGATCTTGGCCTGGTCAACCTGGTAAGTGGCATCCGTACTGGCCTTCTCTTTATTGATAAAATGTTCCACTCTTTTCACCCAGGTTTCGCCCCGGGGGAACAAATGAGGGAATATAATGGCAATTCCAAAGATCATAACTACCGAAACAAAACCCAGGCCAATGAGAGAAAAAATATATTTCAGGCTGATCCGGCCAATGAACATCAGGATCATGCAGGTGACAAATAAAATAGCTGCCGTGGAGAAATTCGCAGGCAATATCAGTATCGTGACAGCAATAACCGGAAGCAATACCGGTAAAAAGCCTTTTCTGAAATCTTCAACAAGTTCCTGTTTTTTGCTTAAAACCCTGGCCAGGTACATGATAAGAAAAAGTTTTGCCATATCGGAACTCTGGAAGGTCAGGTTGACGATCGGTACTGTAAGCCAGCGGTTGGCTTCGTTCAGGTTGGTCCCGGAGACCAGGGTAAATGCGAGTAATGGGAGAGTAAGTATCAGCCCGATCTGTGAAATCCTTGAGAAATACGTGTACTTGATAAGATGGGTAAGGTACATCAGCCCAAAACCAAGACCCAGGATGAGCAAATGTTTCATAAGATAATACTCGGTGTTCCCATGCTGTTTTTTATATGCAAGAGTTCCTGTTGAACTGTAAACAGCCAGCAATGAGAATATCGACAAGATGATCACTACGATCCAAATGACTTTATCTCCCTTTATGTTTTTAAATGAGCCGACCATCACACTTTTTTAAAGATCCTTAACTGCTTTTCTGAAGGCAATGCCCCTTGCTTCATGGTTGACGAAGATCTCATCTTCCCTGCATCCCGGTGAGAATAAGGCAACATCGCCTTTCGTACCAAGGTAATATGCAGCTTCCACAGCTTCTGCCATCGTATAGGTGTCGGCTATGGGTATTTCAAGATCGCTGAAAGTCTCATGAATAGCTGCATTCCCGGAACCAAGACAAATAATGGCCTTCACCTTCTTGACAACAACGGCTTTAAGGAATTCCATTTCCTTTCGGGAACTGCCTCCTCCCGCAATCCAGATCACAGATTTCGACATTGTTTCCAGCGCAAACCATGCACCGTTCAGACTTACTGACATTGAATCGTTAATGAATTCAATGCCATGAATATTTGCCACGAATTCCAGCCTGTGCTCGGTATTACTGAAATCAGAGAACCATTCCCTGAAACAGGCCTTCCTCGCCTCCCGGATACGGGAAGAAACAGTGGCGGCCAGATTCTCAGAAATATTCGTGTTTCCTTGTAAAGCCAGGGATTCTAAAGTCATAGTATTTTATTTTAGTGATATGTTGTTTTAATAGCTTCCGGTCACATCTTCACATCGCCGCTACGGTGTCGCTGCGCTCCACCTGAGGCGGCTTATGTGAAATGCTCCCTTCAATAATTTTACTTATCATTATCTTATTTTCAGAGTAACAATGCTAAGCACCGCAAGCATGATCCCAACGATCATAAACCGCATTACAATTTTCGCTTCATGGTATCCCAGTTTTTGATAATGATGATGAAGGGGCGACATTTTAAAAATCCTCCTCCCTTCGCCGAATTTTCGTTTCGTATATTTAAAATAACTTACCTGCATCACCACCGAAAGGTTTTCTGCCAGAAAGATCCCGCAGAAAATGGGAATCATGATCTCCTTGCGGATGATGATGGCAAAAACGGCTATGATCCCGCCCAGTGCAAGACTTCCTGTATCTCCCATAAATACCTGGGCGGGGTAGGAATTGTACCATAGAAAACCTATACAGGCCCCGACAAACGCTGCAATATAAATGGCCAGCTCGCCTGTATCAGGGATATACATGATGTTGAGGTAATCGGCGAAATTCGTATTACCCGACACATAAGCCAGTACTCCCAGCGTTACTCCAATAATGGCCGACGTTCCGCTGGCGAGCCCATCGAGCCCGTCGGTCAGATTAGCTCCGTTGGAAACCGCGATGATGATAAAAATGACAATAGGAATAAATACCAGCCATGTCCACTTCTTTGCTTCCGGACTGATCCAGGAAATGAGCCAGCTGTAGTCGAACTCGTTATGCTTTATAAAAGGGATGGTGGTTTTTGTCGACTTGATCTCGGTCTTCGAAAAAGGACTGATCCTTTCAGAGGCATTTTCAACTTTGAAAATATCCTGGGACGGAACATAAGCCTGGTTCTTTGTCTTTTCCCTGATCACGACCCCTTCGCTGAAATACATTGTGAAGCCCACAATGAGTCCAAGCCCCACCTGGCCCATTATCTTCAATTTGCCGGGCAGCCCTTTTTTGTCCTTCTTGAACACCTTGATATAATCATCAAGGAAGCCGATCAGACCAAGCCAAACGGTTGCAACGAGGATAAGGATAATATAAACGTTGTGAAGTTTTGCGAAAAGCAGGGTGGGTACAACGATCGCAGCAAGAATGATCAGTCCGCCCATCGTAGGCGTTCCCTGTTTCGAGACCTGCCCCACAAGGCCAAGGTCCCGAATCGTTTCTCCCACCTGTTTTTTTGTAAGGAACCCGATCAGCCTTTTCCCGATGATCATCGAAATAAACAGGGAAGCGATCAGGGCAATGGCGGCTCTGAAGGAAATATACTGGAACACGCCTGCACCCGGGAAATTGAATGCTTCATGCAACCATTTAAATAAATAGTATAACATAGGCTATGGTTTTAATGAAAATAATTCCTTCACTATTTCCCTGTCATCAAAGGGATATTTCACCCCTTTGATTTCCTGATAGGTCTCATGTCCCTTTCCTGCAATCAGTATAATATCATTTTCCCTGGCCAGGGTCACTGCTGTTTTAATTGCCTGCCGGCGGTCGGCTATCACTAAAACCTTCGGTGAATCTGCAGGCTCTATTCCTTTGATCATATCATCAAGAATGGCTTCGGGCTCTTCAAACCTGGGATTGTCGGAAGTAAGGATAAGCTGGTCGCTGAGGCGGGCCGAGATCCTGGCCATAACAGGCCTTTTAGTGGTATCCCTGTTGCCTCCTGCACCAACAACGGTTATCAGTTTCTCATTGTGCTGACGGATGTCGTTAATCGTTTCCAGTACATTCTTCAAAGCATCCGGCGTATGTGCGTAATCGACGATCGCTGTGATGTTCCCCTCACCGTTAATATAATTAAACCGGCCGTCGACAGGCGTCATACGGCTAAGTAAGGTCAGTACCTGCAAAGGATCCTGCCCCAGTAAAACAGCGGAAGCATATACCGATAATATATTATATGCATTGAACGAACCAATAAGCCGGAACCAAACATCCTGCCCGTCAATATTCAGATGCAGGCCGATGAACTGGTTTTCTATTATCCTGCAGCGGAAATCAGCCATTGACAGTAAGCTGTAAGTGAATTTTGAAGCTCCGGTGTTTTGGAGCATGACGTCGGCATTTTTATCATCCTTGTTCACCAAAGCAAAAGCTGTGTCGGGCAAATTGTCAAAAAAGCTTTTTTTGGCCCTGAGATAGGCATCAAATGTTTTATGATAGTCAAGGTGGTCATGGGTAAGGTTTGAAAAAACACCCCCCCTGAACATTAGACCGGCAATGCGTTTCTGATCCACAGCATGAGAACTCACTTCCATAAAGCAGTATTCACAGCCTTCTTCACACATTTCATTGAGCAAGTGGTTGATCTGAACAGGATCTGCCGTGGTATGGGTTGCCTTAACCTCACGCAGGTTCACAAGGTTCCTGATCGTGCTCAGTAAACCTGATCTATATCCGAGCTCTGTGAACAACCGGTGTAAAAGGGTGACCGTGGTTGTCTTGCCGTTCGTACCCGTAATGCCTATAAGCTGCAGTTTATGGGATGGATTGTCATAGAATTCCGAAGCCATGTAAGCAAGAGCGAGTGCGCTGTCGGAAACAATGATCCGGGTAATCTGAATTGATATTTCCGCAGGCTCCGATTCACATATTACTGCTGAAGCGCCTTTCTCAATGGCCATATCAATAAAATCATGGCCGTCGGAAACACTTCCTTTGATTGCAAAAAATACATCGCCTGTTGTTACCTGTCTTGAATCGAACTGCAGGGATCGGATCAATATATCGGTATCACCCCTGATGTCAAGAATGATCTTATTCGGCAGTAACCGGCTTAGCTTCTTCATGTTTGTGTTTTAGCTTTTGTAACGGGGCCCTGAAGATCAAGTACTACCGTCATCCCCTTATTTACAAGCGTTCCGGGTTTTACTGACTGATTTACTACAGAACCTCTGCCATTGACAACCACATTAAGTCCCTTTTGTTCAAGTATGAATAAAGCATCCCTGATACCCATACCGCTTACGTCGGGCATCAGGTTCCGTGAAACAGCCTCCGGATACAAAACAATCTTGTTCTCAGTCGGGATGACCTGTGTCCATTCAGCCCTCACATTGACTTTACTGACGCCGTAGCCCAGAGCATTATATACTTCCTGAAGGTCACTCTGCATACCGGCATGAGCAAAGGGCATCAGGCTGTTAACAGTATCTTTTTTAAAAGGGAACAGAATATCTTCCTGCATGGCATACAGCCGATCGGAGATCTCCCTGAACACAGGAGCTGCAACACTGGCTCCATAGTACTTGCCTTTCCTGGGATCAACGATGACCACCATCATAGTGAACCTGGGATCATTAACCGGAAAAAATCCCACAAATGATCCTTTGTATTTTACATTCCTCGTTCCCTGGTTGTATCCCCTGTTGTTTTGAGCAAGCTGTGCCGTCCCTGTTTTCCCGGCAATTCTGTACAACGGACTGTTGATTGCTGTGCCTGTACCACGCAGCACAACGCCTTCCATCATGATCCTGGCTTTTTCCACAGTTGATGGTGAGACAACCTGGGGGTTGAGTACTACGGGGTTGAACTTTTGCACTACATCGCCGTTTTTCAGGATCTCCTTCACAAAAAGCGGCTTTACCATTTTCCCGTTATTGGCAATTGCATTATATAAAGTAATCAGGTGTATCGGGGCCAGGGAAACTTCATAGCCATAGGCAATCCAGGGAAGGGAAAGGTCTGACCAGTACTTGCTTTTTGTATTCTTTATATACGGAGATCTTTCCCCGTCAATCTGAAGGTTAAGAGGGCGGTTGAGGCCGAGCCGGTAAAGCCCGTCGATGAATGTCTGAGGCTGAGACGAATAGATATTATAGATCATCTTTGCCGTCCCCACGTTTGAAGATTTTTCAAAAACCTGCTGGGCTGTCAGAGATCCCGCTCCCATATGATGCGAGTCTTCAATTTTATGTCCTGAGAAATATACGGTCCCGTTCCCGATCTGGATGGGTGTGTTAAGCTCGACCTTCCCGTCATCCAGTGCAACCAGGAATGAGGCCAGCTTAAATGTTGATCCTGGTTCGTTGGCTTCACCTATGGCATAATTAAACACTTCTTCGTAGCTGCCTTTTTTAGTCCTCCCCAGGTTCACCATAGCCTTGACATACCCGGTTTTTACTTCCATTACCACCAGGCAGCCATGATCAGCGCTGTCGGCAATCAGCTCTCTCCTTAAAGAGGCTTCAGCCATATCCTGGAGCTCAATGTCAATCGTGGTGACTATATCAAGCCCGTTCTGAGGTTCGATCTGGCTTTCTATGTCGACCGGCATCCAGTTACTGCCTCCAACCCGGCGCATCATCCTGGAACCACTTATTCCTTCAAGCTTTTTAGTGAATTTACCTTCAAGCCCTACATAAACTTTATTGTCGCCTTCGCCCTTTTCATAACCAATGATCCTGCGCGCAAGTGATTTGTAGGGAAGCTCACGTTCCCACTGGGGGATCACGATAAGCCCACCCTTGTATTTCCCCCTTCTGAATATAGGGAACCTGCGGATCTTTTTTAGTTCAGGATAGGTTACATCACGTTTGATAAGGAAATACCGTTCCTGGTTCCTGCGGGCTTCCCATAATTTTTCTTTAACCTGAACAGGGGATTTATCCGGCGATAGACCAGCCAGGCAAATGGCAAGTGAATCAACCCCGGTCTTAAACACTTCATCCGTCAGGGAATCTGCATTAAGATCCATGTGGAGTTCGAAGATTGGAACCGAAACTGCCAGAAGAGTCCCATCATCTGAAAGAATATTACCACGGATAGCTTCTATCGTAAATACCTTCATCTCCTGCTTTTTGGCCATATCAAGCAATTCCTTTTTTTCGAAATTCTGGATATAAAAAGCCCTTCCCAGTATAGCGAGGCCAAACAGCAATACCCCCAGATAAACAAGGTAAACTTTTGTTAATATGCCTTTCCTGACATCCTGGGTCATCAGTTTCCTGTTTGAATTGAGTCTCCTGAATAAAATATTTTATAAGGAGGGATTACGGTTTCCTTCAGACCAATGGCCTGGGTCCTTTTATTCAATTCCGAAAGCTTGCTTTCGAACATCAGTGATGAGCGTGCTGTAATGTATTCAAACCGCAGCTCCTTCAGTTCAGTCTTTGTCTTCTCAATCTCTTTATATATCCTTTCGGTATTGTATGTGTTGGCAATGTAAAACAGGGTCAGGACAGCCAGGTAGATCAGGAAAGGAACATTGCCGGCTACCGTCTTTTTTGACAGGTAATCCCCACCCAGTACATCCTGGACCCTTTTCCTGCCCCTGTGAGGCTTTTTTACCGGTTTCGTTTTTAAACGACCTTTCTCTTCATCTTCTTTCGGAATGCCGGCAACTTCTTCGCGGGTATCTTTTACACTGGAAATTTCATTCCATTCCGTCTCCACGGCATTTTCCCGCATCTGATTTCCTCTGAACTCCGTCATACTTTTTCCGCTACCCTTAGTCTTGCACTTCTTGCCCGGCTGTTTTCCTCAATTTCCTGTTCCCCGGCAACGACCGCTTTACGTGTTACCATTTTCCATGGAGAAAGCACATTGCCATAAAAGTCCTTCTTCAGTTCACCTTCAAAATTTCCTGTCCTGAAGTAATTTTTAACCATCTTATCTTCAAGAGAATGATAGCTTATTACGGCCAGCCTTCCATTGCTTTTAAGCACATCCAGGCATTGTTTGAGGAAGTCCTCAAGAACCTCCATTTCCTGGTTTACTTCAATTCGCAGTGCCTGAAAAACCTGCGCCAGGTATTTATTCTCTTTTCCCCTTTCGGCGCAGGTTTTCGCGATGGCAACAAGCTCAGAAGTGGATGTAATTTCTTTTTCTTTGCGGGCTGCAATTATTCTTGAAGCCAATTTTTTTGAGTTAGGAATCTCTCCGTAAACCCTGAAAATTTCCACTAGTTTCCCCTCCTGATGCAGATTGATAATAGTTTGAGCTGTTATGGGCTTACGGCAGTCCATGCGCATATCCAGGCTTCCTTCCGCCCGGGTTGAAAATCCCCTCGCCGGTACATCGATCTGGTGAGAAGAAATCCCCAGGTCGGCCAGGATACCGTCAACGGGAACCTGTTTGTGCAGGCGGAGGAAATTTTTTAAAAACCTGAAATTGTGACCAACAAAAGTGAAACGGGGATCTTCGAAGGCGTTTCTAGAAGCATCTTCATCCTGGTCAAAGGCAATTAACCTGCCGTTTTCAAGCTTGTTGAGGATTTCACGGGAATGACCGCCCCCGCCGAACGTTGCGTCAACATAGACTCCTCCCGGGCTGATGCCGAGAAGCTCAATGCTTTCGTTAAGCAGAACCGGCCTATGGTACATCGTCGCGACTGTCGCTTTTTTCCTGTTTGCCCATGACATCTTCGGCCAGAATTGAGAAATCTTCAGGCTCATCGGTCATGAGTTTTTCATACCTATCCCTGGCCCAGACTTCAATCCGGTTGGAAAATGCAAACAGGACGACATCGCGCACGATACCGGCATAACTTAACAACGACTTCGGGAGAAGAAGACGGCTGGCATTGTCAAGAGTGAGTTCCGTAGCACCGCGGTAAAAATACCTCGCGAAATCCCTGTTCTTGCGGTTATACAGGTTCAGACGGTTGATCTCTTCACTGATGCTTTTCCATTCATTCATTGGATACAACACCAGGCAGTTCTCAAACCCCCTGTTGATGACAAACCTGTCCTGTGCCTCCTGTGAGATCTGTTTTTTCAGACCTGACGGAAGAATCACACGGCTTTTATCATCAAGCCTGCATTCAAATTCACCGATAAGATTGGTTACTGGGGCCATTTTTTAATTCAACGGTGCTAAGATACTGTCAATTTTCCCACATTTACCCACATTCACCCACTCGTGTTAATAACTTCTTTTTATTAACAGTATTGTACGGCAGTTTTAAAAAATAGTTACGTTTTAAAAAGCCTATGGGAGTAAGGAAAGAAAAATAATGACGAAAAAAAGAAGTTTGGTGGGGGGATTTTATAAAAAGGTAATTGTTGACAAAATATGCGACCTGAATAAAAGGGATGCTGCCGGTATAGTTAAACTTACCCTTGAGCAAATCATGCAATGCGATTAATCATGCATGGTTCTGATGATAAGAAACTTACCCCTTGTTATTACAGAAGATGCCTGTTGGTATAGTTCGGCGATGTAGATTCCTTCAGGCAGGTCGTCAATGAAAAGCGCGGCCTGAGGTTTATATTCCGTCTGTCTGACTTCTTTGCCAAACGCATTGAAAAGGCGGAGTATGTATGGGCCTGTATTTCCGGATAAAGCATCCGTGAAGCTTTTCCCGTTTTTCAACAGTTCAATTTTAACTTCCGAACCAGCCGGATCGGGATATATCTTTAATGATACGACGGATTCGCCGGACACGTGTTCCTGTATACCCGGAATCCTGCCTTTCGTGAAATAATTCAAACCACCGCTGAAATTTCCGCAAACCAGGTCATTATATCGGGGATCACTTAAAGGTGAAAGAAACCCTGAAGATCTCCACCCGATGCGGAGACTGTCATCTGGCAAGCCAATAATGCCGTTCAGGGAATCAATTTCAGTGAATTTCCCGTTTAAATTGCCGTCAATGGCTGAATAAAGATGCATTTTCCCTTCATCGGATCCGCTGAGAAGGTAAGTGATGTTATTGTGTATGAAGAAATATGGCGTGCAATATCCGAAATAAGAAAGATTATGATTTGTTACATCAACCCCGCCGAGGCTGTCACGTGTAAAAGTGAAGGTGGGATTGCCTTCACTTCCTGCGTTCCTGAAATATTTGATGGTCCCATTCTGCTGTCCGACAACCAGGTCGGCAAGGCCATCATGATCCAGGTCGAAAAGCTGGGGAGCGCTGAATGCCCCGGTTTTTATTTGTTGGAAGTTTTTCTGCGGACTTCCGAAAACGGGAATCCCGGCGCTGTCGCCCCTGCCCTGGAAATAAATGAGGCTGCCATCCTCACAGCCGCAAAGCAGATCCATAATGCCATCGTTATTAAGATCGGAGAAGGCAGGATACAAGCCATGAATATGAAGCCTGGAAGCCTTGGCAAGGTCATTGGTGAGCAGCTCGAACTCAGGGGCTGTATTGTTTCCGGTGTTTTTAAGCCAGGCAATGGAAGAAGTATAGTATGATTGCAGAAAACCACCCTTGTAATCCGAGGAATCGTAGACTCCGTAATTACCCACTGCAATGTCAATCAGACCATCATGGTTCAGGTCAACGGGGACAGGATTTGAACCGGTCCCGAAATCCAGCATTTCCGATTGAAACACATTATCGGTCTGGAAAACAAAATGAGGGTTTGTATTGCTTCCGGTGTTTTTATAGAACCAGCAGCTTCTGGTATTTTCGGAATGGTAATAAGCCGGGTCAAAAGGCGAAACGACCAGGTCTTTTACGCCATCATTGTCGAGGTCCAGATATGACATTGCCGGAAATGAGAAGAGCCTGATACTTCTGTTATAGGAAGGGAAAAGCGTATCCTGGCTCACCATCAGTGCGGAGTCTTTTGTCCCCCCGTTTGTAAGTTCAATCAGGTTCGGGAAATCCACATCTCCCACGATAAGATCCGCCAAACCGTCTCCGTTCAGGTCATTGGCCATCATCGTGGAGCCGGTATGCTTCTTAGGGGAAAAGCCATCCGCAGAAACCAGATCATTCGTTGATGTGTAAGGGCATACGGCATTCAGGATAATATGATTCCCACCTTCGCTTTCCTTGAATTTTCCCCAGCAATGGTCGGTCAGGCGGTAATCGAGACTGTCACAGTTTTGAAACGTTTCTATAGAGAAGTTCTTATGATATTCGACATAGGCGCCGAGACCGAAAAAAGTCAGGAGATCAAGGTCGCCGTCCCCGTCAATGTCGGCTAAGGCCGGATAATCGGCAGAAGTTACCAGGATCCCGACAAAACCCGTGTAGTACCAGGATTGTAAAAGATCGGTCTGCAAGTGAAAACTAAGGCTGCCGGCCGAAGTATTTCTGAAAACTCTTACCCCCCCGTTTGCGTATGTGAAGATATCCATTTTCCCGTCGCAGTTATAATCAGCGGTGATCACCCATTCCTGCATCTCAGGAAGCCGGGATTCGTATTCAGGTGCATACCTGTAACTGATCTGTCCGCTCTCTCCCTGATTGATGAAGGTGAGTTTCCTGTTTCCGTGACGGTCAAAGATGAGAAGGTCGCTGATTCCGTCAAGGTTTAGGTCAATTGAACAGAACTGGCAGGAATTCAATCCGCCCGCCCATGTGTACTTCAATGTGCCCGGCAGGGACGACTGCCCGTAACCAAGCTGGATGCAGGCTAATATGATAAGCAGAGATACGAGATAGGGGATGAATCTCTTCATGGTAACAAGCTGAGTTTATACCCTGTTGTGGTTTCACAAAAATACCTAAGAATTAACTACTTTTGCTTTCAAATTTGATAAATGCCGAGAATTCTCGTGATCGATGATGAACAAAGTATCAGGAGCACCCTGAGGGAGATCCTGGAATATGAGAAGTTCAGGGTTGATGATGCCATGGACGGGGTCCAGGGCCTGAAACTTGCACGGGAGCATCATTATGATGCCATTCTTTGCGATATAAAAATGGCAAAGATGGATGGTATGGAAGTTTTAAGCCAACTCCTCAGCTTCTCAGAAACTCCGGTCATCATGATCTCAGGCCACGGGAATATCGAGACAGCGGTGGAAGCGATTCGCAAGGGAGCTTATGATTATATTTCGAAACCGCTTGACCTGAACCGGCTGCTGGTGACCCTGAGGAATGCGATGGATAAGGGCAGGCTCGTAGATGAGACCCGTCTTCTTCGAAAGAAAATCGGGATGAACTACGAAATGATAGGGGAATCGGAAGCCATGAAAGGCATTTGGGAGATGATCCGGAGAGTGGCGCCGACCGATGCGAGGGTGCTTATAACCGGGGAAAACGGTACCGGGAAGGAACTGGTAGCCCGTCACATCCATGCCCTGAGTAACAGGGCCGACGGGCCTTTTGTGGAAGTCAACTGTGCTGCAATCCCTTCGGAACTGATTGAAAGCAACCTCTTCGGGCATGAAAAAGGGTCCTTTACATCAGCTGTTAAACAGCATAAGGGTGATTTTGAACAAGCCGACGGCGGCACGATCTTCCTCGACGAGATCGGCGATATGAGCTTGTCGGCACAGTCAAAAGTTCTGAGGGCGCTTCAGGAAAACAAGATCACAAGGGTAGGAGGGGAAAAAGAAATAATGGTAAATGTGAGAGTAATTGCAGCTACAAATAAAAATCTGAAGGAGGAGATACTGAATAAAAATTTCAGGGAAGATCTTTATCACCGTTTAAGCGTGATTATAATAGATGTTCCCCCTCTCAGCAAAAGGCTGGACGACATTCCCACACTGGTTCAGTATTTTATTGCCCAGTACTGCAATCAGCAGGGAAAAGCTTTGCTGAATGTTCAGGAGGATGCAATGGAAGAACTCAGGAAAATGAAATGGACAGGCAATATCAGGGAGCTGAAAAATGTTGCTGAACGGCTTGTTATACTGTGTGATGGCAGTGTAAGCAGCGAAGACATCCGGCGGTACGCCAATCCTCTTTATGAATGAAGAAAATTCTCTATATTAAAAGCGGGAATACCACGTTTTATGCTATTGACCAGGCTATCATGGAAGAACGCTACCTCGTTGTTCCATACCAGCTGCGAAAGAGCCTCAGGGGTTGGCCGTTTATCCGCAGCATGTTCTTACTGTTGTTTTTTATCCTGAGAAACAAGAAAAAAGCCAGCGCTTTTATTACCTGGTTTGCCGATTACCATGCAGCCGTCATAGTATTCGTGGCCCGCCTGTTCGGGAAGAAAGCAATCATTTTTGCAGGAGGCCAGGAAGCCATCTGTTACCCTGAACTGAAAAAAGGTGTTTATTATAAACGATTCAGGGGCGTTTGTGTAAAATATGCGCTTCGTAATGCATCTCATATAATCCCTAACCATCAATCCCTTATCTGGCATGAGAATTTCTACTATTCTAAGGATGGCAAAAAGGATGGGATCAAATATTATATACCGGATATTAAAACACCCATGACGGTGATCTCAAACGGAGTTGACACTTCGAAGTTTTACCGTGACAGCACGATACCGAAAGAGGACGACAGGATACTTACAGTTGGCACCATGGGTGGCATCAGCGATTTTTTTAATAAGGGATTTGATTTATTCATTGAAATGGCCGGTCGGTTCCCCGAAAAGAAATTCACCCTGATTGGATTCAGGAAGGAGTTTATGCCATGGATAGAACATAATTACAAAATCAGTGAAATCCCTAACCTGGAGACCATTCTGTTCTATTGTCCCGATGATGTGCTTTTCATGAATTACAACAGGGCCAAGGTGTTTGTGCAGGCCTCGATAACCGAAGGCATGCCTTTCACCCTGAATGAAGCAATGCTTTGCGAATGCATCCCTGTTGGCTCTAATGTGAATGGTATCCCTGATGCAATAGGCGGCAGTGGTGTTATTGTAATGAAGCGTTCGGCGCATGATCTGGAAAAGGCTGTAAGGCAGGCATTACAATTAGACAGCGGTGAGGAAGCGAGGCAACGGGCGCTGGATAATTTTTCGATGCCAAAGCACAGGGAGAAATTACTGGATCTTTTAGGGCAAATACTATCCTGACATCCACAGACATTAATAAAACGAATATTATAACTAACAAGCAATGATCTCCAGGCAATTCTTCAAATCCTCTATGATTTACTCCATCATAGGTGCATTGCCTTATACAACGGGTGTTATACTGATCCCGTTTTTTACAGCCAGGCTGACTCCTGTTCAGTTCGGGATCAATGCGATCTATTTTACTTTCATGTATTTTGTTCAGCTTGTTGCCTCTGCCGGAATGGATACTTATGTAGGAGTGAATTATTTTCAGCAGAAGGATGATCCCCGTCGTCTAAGGGAATTCCTGGGCACGGTACTGATCGTTCTGATCACACTCGGCACTGCTATCATGTTCATCATGCTGATGGGGGGAAGCCTGTTATTCAGGGTCATTTTCAGAGGCGATACAGCCCTGCAGTTTTTCCCGTTTGGTATGATCACTGTGGTTACGGCTATTTTCAACGGTTTTTTTAAGACCTATTCGAACTTATTGGTCAACCAGCAACGTCCTGAAAGATTTTTCTGGCTGAATATTTCAAACTTTATCATCATTCTTGCAGCTTCGCTGGGTATACTTTATGCCTACCCTTATACCCTGAACGGGCCTATTATAGGCCGCATGGTGCCTGCGGTTATCTCCTGCCTGGCTTCGGTGGTCATGCTTACAAGGGAATACGGCCTGAAGTTCAGCCGCAAACATCTTGACGGCATGCTGGCCTTTTGCGGCCCAATGATTATTTATGGTGCAATGATATGGGTGGTGAATTATATTGACCGCTATGTGATAAAATATTTTATGATAGATCCCACTTATGTTGGAATTTTCGATTTTGCCGTAAAACTGAGTCTTGGGATCGGACTGCTTCATACCGGCCTTGTGAATACCATTCAACCGAAGGTTTTCAATATCTGGAAGGACAAGGGTCTGAAAGAAAGCACGCCTGAAGTAAACCGCTATTACAATGCATTTACAGCCATCACTCTACTGGTCCTGCCGCTTGTTACAATTGCAATTCCTCTCCTGGTTCCTATAGTGATTAAAAACCATATCTATTACCAGGCCTTTGCTTTCATTGGAATCCTCTGCCTGGGTTATGCAACAAGCCCGGCGTTTTATCTCTTCCTTGCACCCGTTTTTTATTTTAAAAAAACCAGGGTTTTGCCGAAGGTCTTTTTATACTCAGCCGCGATACAGCTTGTCATGAGCAGTTTACTGGTATGGAAATTCGGCCTTATGGGGGCGGTGTTTTCCAATTTTCTGATCAAGCCCATCCAGGCATTCTTTCTATACTTCGAAAGCCGGAAATTCTTTACCTATCACCTGAATAAGTGGAAGCTGATCTATCTGCCTTTCATCATTATTGTCACAGGGATCCTGCTTTATTGTTTCTCGCCCGACAAAACCGGCCTGATCCCCGGCTGCATTCAGCTAGTTATAACAATTGTTTTGGTTTATTTTTCCTATAAAAGGGAGTTGCTGAATATGGTTATACCGATTTTTAAAAGAAGAGCGGTTTAAGCTTATTCAACCTGGTATGCTTCAGCAACATCATGCCCGGCAACCCTGATGCTTGCATTCAATTCAAATCCCATCAGAAGTATGAACGAATTGGAATAGATCCACAGCATGATCACAAGCAGGGTGCCGATAGAGCCGTATAATGCATTATAACGGGAGAAATTATCCACATAAAAATTAAAACACTGGGTAGTCACAATAATGAGTAAGGTTGATAGTGTTGAGCCTGCTGAAATGAACCGGAACCTGTCTTTACGGGATGGAGCAAGGAAGTACATAAATGAAATTGCAAGAAACAAAACCGACAGGATAATCAGCCATCGTAACACCTGGAGCAGGAAGATAAAGAAATGTGCATCAACGATGAAATCGGGAAGTGCCAGTTTCAGCAGTGTAAATCCGAATGTCATCAATCCTATCGCAATGATCAGAAGAAAGGATATGATAATGACCAGGAAAAAGGCGACAATGTATTGTTTTACTGATGTCCTGGATTCGATGTCATGATATGTGTTGTTAAATGCTTCGATCAGGCTTTTTACGCCTTTCGTTGAAAAATAAAGGGCCAGGAAAAAGTTGAGGATCAGCACTCCGCTTCTAGGCCTTGTAATAATATCGGTGATGGTTTCCTGTACCGATGCCCAGGCCATGTCGGGCATGAAGTCCTCGATCAGTGTCAGCAGGGTTTGCTGAAAATTTGCGATCGGGATGAACGGGATGATCGAAAACAGGAAACAAAGGAATGGGAAAATTGCAAGGAAGAATGAAAACGAAATGGCCGAGGCCCTGGTTGCAATATAGCCCTGCTGCATTCCTTTGAAAAAGAAGCCGAATACATTGTAGAGGGGAAGCCCGTCAAAGCCCGGCAGAATGATCTTTTTGGAGAGTTTTATCAGGAACGTTATGAATTTCCAATTGAGAAATTTCTGCAACATATCTTATCAGGTTCAGACAAAGATAAGCAAAGCCGAAGAGAAGCAGGTTACTTGGACGCAGCTTTATGTTTGTTATAGTCTTTAAGCTCTTTGATCCTGTTCCGGGCATATGCACTGTACGACATCACCTGGGGCAGGTTCTGAGCTGATGCGGAATCGGTTGGCTTCATCTTCATAAACGCCTCATACCAGGGCAGGGCCATCAAGGGTTTGTGCAGGTAATAATCATACTGGTAAGCGATCTTGAAAACAACAGCCGGGTCCTTTTGGTCTGTATTATGCGCTTTTAAAAGAATTTCGAGAGCGGTATCAGGTTTTGAGCTTAAATTGTACGCCCCGGCCAGTTCGGCATAAAGTGTGAGAAGGAACTGTTCGGAAGGCATTATGATCTTCATTGTTTTCTGCAGGTAACACAGCCCGGTATCTGGGCTGAATGAGCGCATGGCCGAGACCCCGTAGTAGAAACAGACTTCCACGTCGGTGGTGTCCATAACATAGGCTTTCCTGAAGGAAGGAACAGCTGAGTCGTACATTTCAAGCTTATACCTGCAAAGGCCAAGGTATTTCAGGGTGAATTTCGAGTTGTCGCCCATCCGCATCGACCGCCTGAACCGTTCGGCCGAGCCCGGGTAGTCTTTAAGAAGGTAAGTGGCATAAGCGTTAAGGCGCATAACAGAATATGCCTTTGTGTTTTCCTTCATAAACCTTGCTGTAATTGAAACGGCTGAATCATAATCTTTATGGCGGATGAGGATGTTGGCTGCTTTTACCATGGTCCCTGCATCGGCAGGATTTATACGAAGTGCACGGTAATAGAAAAGCAGGGCTGAATCGGGTTTCCTGAGATCCTGGCAAACGTTGCCTATCTGTTTCAGCAGGTAAAAGGATGTGGAATCGTAACTGTAAAGCGGGATCAGCAGTTTAAATGCGGCAGGGTTATCCTCAGTCTGGGAATAAATGGCAGCCAGCTGTAAACATACAGATTCATTCAGGGAATCTTTTGCAAGGATCTTTTTATACCAGTGCACCGCCTGTTCAGTCTCGCCGGTCTGACGGTAAAGGCCGGCAAGCTTATTCATGATCCTGAGGTTGCTGCTGTCGGCATGCCAGGCGCGCAGGAAAAGATTTTCGGCTTCCTTAAAACGGAACAGGGCCGACATGGCCTCCCCTTCCAGGAGTATAATTTCGGTCAGGGTCGTGTCGGAAGAAAGTTGTTGTTCTGCAAGTAAGACAGCTTCTTTATACTGGTAATTTTCAATCAGGGACTTTACCTGCAGTGCCGGGGAAGCTTGCTGTGCGGGTAAATTTAAAGAAGCAATGATAAGCAGGACAAGTATAGCCCGGGTTTTCATCAATTTTAAGAAGATTGCTTTTTGAGTATAAAAGTAGGAAATATTCCGGGAGACGGAACATTTAGCAATGAACTTCAGGAACCAGGGCGGGTTTTTGAATGCTTTTTCCGGTCATGTGTTTATTAAATGATTTTTCACTTTTATTTTCCATGACGGCAAGAGTGTTATTTACCGATGCCAGGATATAGGCTTTTTGTTTCTGAAAATGAATGAACATTGCAGCAAGGTTCACAGCAACTTCGACGCCTTTGGGGTTCCTGAACAGGATCCTGAAAAACATCATCCAGTAATGCAGTCCAGTTTCCTTTGAAAATCCTGCCTTTTTGCAAACACGCAGAAAAGAACGCATATAGATCAGCCAGGTGAAGAATGAAGGTTTATGACGGTATGCAGGCCTGATGTTAAGGCTGGTATAGATAACCCTTCTGTAATAATTAGCCGGTGTGTAAACTGAGCCCAGAATCTCAATGTAGTTTTTCAGGACTTCCGACCTGGGGACCAAGGTGGCGAAGTTGAGCCCGCTGGTCATTTGATCTATATCGCTATCGCTGACTGTTTTGGCAGCAAGATGAAAAAGCCTTCCTTCATCTTCCAGCCTGCGGGTAAGTTGCGTATTTGGCAGGGCGTATAAAAGTCCGATCATAGCCATGCAAATACCGGATTCCTGGATTGAATTGATCATGTTGGATGCAATCTGCGGGCTTTCATGGTCGAACCCTACGATATAACCTCCGTTGCTGACCATTCCGTATGAGAGGATTTTGCTTACCGCATCTTCAATCGGTTTGTTTACATTCTGATTTTTATTGTTCAGCGCAAGGATTTCATTTTCGGGGGTCTCAATGCCCAGGAAAACATATCTGAAGTCGCAATCCTGCATGAGTTGCAACAGCTCGTCATCATCGGCAAGGTTAACCGAGGCCTCGGTAGTAAAATAAAACGGGTATTTCCTTTCTTTTGTCCAGACCTTGATCTCCCTCAGTAACTCTTTTACTTTTTTCTTGTTGCCGATGAAGTTATCGTCAACCATGTCGATATGGCCCCGGTAACCCAGGTCATACAGGGTCTGCAGTTCTTTAAGGATCTGCTCATTTGTTTTAAAGCGCGGAGTACGGCCGAACAATTCGATCACATCACAAAACTCGCAGTTGAACGGGCATCCGCGAATGAACTGCATGCCTATCATTATATAATCGCGAAATTTTATCAGATCGTAGCGCGGGATGACCGATTCGAGCATATTGGCTCGCTCAGTCGAAGTATAGGTTCCCGAAGTGATCCCGACTTCAAGGTCTCTGAGGAACATCGGAATGGTGATCTCGCCTTCACCCAGGACAAGAAAATCAGCTTCTTTATAAAGATTAGGCTGGCTTGTAGGATCAGGACCTCCGACAACAACAAGCCGGCCCAGATCATGGGCCCGGCGGATGAATTCGAGCATGCTCTTCTGCTGTGGAAGCATCCCTCCCGTGCATACAATATCAGCCCAAAGCAGCTGCTCGTCAAGCAGGTATTCCACATTTTCATCAACCAGCCTGAATATCCATTGTTGGGGAAGAAGAGCTGCAACGGTAAGCAATCCCAATGGGGCTGCCGGGTACTTTGCGCCAACAATGTCACAGACATCCTGGTAATTCCAAAAACTGAATGCAGAAAATTTTGTCTGTACAAGCAGACATTTGGTGGGTCCGGTAAACAGATCCCTCATTGAAATCCCTTCTCAGTAAGAACAATTCATTCCATGTAATTAAAAAATAAAACCTCTGAAACTGAGCTTAAAATAAGCGTGTTCAGGGATTTTCAGTGGAGCTGGGGGGATTCGAACCCCCGTCCAAACAGGCAGCAGAACTGCTTTCTTCATGCTTAGCCAGCGGTTAATTGTCGGGAGAAGGATGGCCCGCGGCCGGCCGGCCTAAACCGTAGTTACCTTAATTTCGGATGTTCACCGGAACCTTGAACAGCCTATCCCGTCATTTCTGATGCCTCGGTCGGGACGCCGGCAGGAGGGGCTTCCCGGGAGACAACGGTTGACTAATCTCTAAGATCAGGCAGCCAGTCTGTAAGCGAAGTTATCGCCGTTTATTGTTTGTGCAGATTCGTATTTACGGGACTGATCCACGAACTCCCGGCATGCTTACAATCCCACTTCCCCGCTGTCAAAACCGGTCAACCCCGTTTCACCCCAGGTTAATGAGGGCTGCAAATGTACGAAAAAAAGCGAAAAGCGAGAAGCGAAATTTCGCCATTTCGCTTTTCGCCATTTCGCTTTTAATTTCAAGGTTCATCCATTTCCAGAACCGCGCTGACAAATTTCGCGATATCGTATTTCTGAGTCAGTACTTTATACAGTTCACCGATAATCGGAAAACGTTTATCGACGGGAGCCTCCCTGGTAAATTTTTCATAAAAAATAATAGCGGCTGTCTTGCCTTCGAGCACTAATTCATGAGAGACATGCTCGGTGAAAAATCCCTTCCCGATAAGAAGCCCAAGGGTGCGGTTACGGCTGAGGTCATTGAGCGCAGTAAGGGTGAAATCCCCGTAGCCGCAATATTTATAAAGTGTTTCTTCCCTGCCCCCGAAATACAGCATAATATTCATCATCTCCCTGAAAGCCCTGGTCAGGATAAGAAACCGAAGGTTAGGTGAATTAAACTGGGCATCCACAATACCCAGAACAATAGCATAAATGTTTTTGAGAATACTCAGGATCTCAACTCCCTGGATGTCATCGGTTAAATCAAGATATATCGTTGAACCTTTAAATAAAGAAGATACCCGAGAAGCAAACTCTTTTCCCGGATGTCCTAAAGTAAATCCCGTCGGAATACGGTTGATGATTTCCTTTGCAAAGCTAGGCCCTTTTAAAGTACAGACCGGGTTATTAAAATTCATCTTCAGGCAATCAACAACTGTGCTTTCTCCGCAACCAAACCCTTTGGCCAGGTTAACAAGTACTGCGTTTTCAGGAATATTGATCCTGATCGACCCTAGATAATCAAGCATGCTCACAGAAGGAATGGCAAGAAAGATCACGGAAGATCCATGCAACTGACTTGCGTCGGCCGTTGCCCTTAGACCGTTGTGAAGATGATAGCCCGGAAAATATCTTGCATTGATATGTTGTTCATTCACTGATCTCACAACACTTTCCTCAATTGAAACAAGCAGGACCTCCCCGGATCCGTTTTCAGATAAAATATTCCCCATTGCAGTCCCTATGGTTCCTGCCCCGATTATTGATATCTTGTTCTTTTCTTTCATTCTCTGTTCTCAGTTAAATTCCTTGGGAAATGCGGCAAAACGTAAAGTGAAGGAAGCACCCGGCTGATGCAGATACTCATAATGAGCTTCCAGCTGTTCTATAAGGATCAGGATGATCTGGGAACCGGTCGACAAGTTATGTTCAAGTGAAAAAGTCTCCGGAAGACCCACTCCGTTATCCCGGATATTTAAGACATAGAGAAGCGATTCCAGCCCCGTTTCCTCAGCCTGAGATGTTTTGTCAAGGTGTAGATCGATCCAGACATCCCCTTTCCTGTTATCGGGGAAAGCATATTTAAATGCATTAGTGAAAAGTTCATTCACGATAAGGCCCAGTGGCAGAGCAATTTCAATTCTTGCAGCGCATTCCTGTACAGATTTGTGAATTGTAATATTAGGCTTGCTGAAAGCACTGCTGATAATACTGGTCAAACGGTCAAGATAAGAACCCAGAGGTATTGCATCAATACTTTGATTAGAGTATAATTGTTCATGTACCAGCGACATGGTCCGTACTCTGAGCTGGAGATCTACCAAAGGCATGTCCAGAGAAGCCGATTTTGCATATTGTCGTTGCAGTTCCATAAGGCTGATCAGGATTGCAAAATTATTCTTAACCCTGTGATGGATCTCATAAAGCAATATTTCTTTTTGCCTTTCATTTTCAGAAAGATGTTTTTCATACTCCACCCGGTCTGTGATATCCCTTACAACGGTAACCAGCTCGTTCACATCCCCGCTTACCGGGTCAAACATCGGATTTATATGGTTCTCCACCCAAAATGAACTTCCATTTCTTTTTCTTGCCTTATACACCAGGGTCTGTGGCGTTTTACGCTGCAGTATGGATTCCAGGGAAGTTCTGACCTGTTTCCTGTAGTTAAGGTCAACTACTTCGAAGGAGTCGGGCCTCGTAACGAGTTCTTCCTCTGTAAAACCATACATTAAAAAACAACTTGGAGAAACGAACTGCATTTTCAGGTTGCTGTTGAGAAGTGAGATGACATCCGACGAATGCTCTGCCAGGAAACGATAAAGGTTTTCACTTTCATTTAACCTCCTTTCAGCTTCTATTGTTTCCCTGATCTCATTTTCAAGCTTGAGGTTCAGGACCTGCAGTTCCTTTGCAGATCTCTTGGTTCTCCCCGTCACCACCTGAACGATGATACCAACAGTCAGGATAAGGAAAAGAATGATCACAATAAAGAGAAGCTGCAGCCTGTGATTGCGCAATATAAGCGTTTGGGTTTCATTTTGACGAGAAAGGAAATCGTGGGTGTTTTCAACATAATGTACCAGGTGTTCAGCCTCAAGGGTTCGTAAAGCCACTTTATTATGGTCCTCGAGGATCTTTTGATGGTATTTGAAATATTCCTGGTAATGCGAAAGGCTCAACCTGTAATTTTTTTGCAAATAATAACAGTCGGTCAGCAAATCATGAGCTTCCGCTGTAAGGGTATTTCGCTTTTCCTGAAGGCTGAGCTGAAGCCCAAGCCTGAGAAAGTAAAGGGCCGAATCATAGCGTCCAACTTCCATATAAGATCCACCGACATTAATAATGGATGAAGTGATCATATATTGAATCCCGAGAATCAATCTCTCATGGTACGCTTTGTTGTTATATACCAGGGTGAGCTGTTTATTCTTTAAAACTGAATACGCATGGGCAATTCGTGTATCCAGAATGCTGATCTGTGTTAAGTCACCGGTTTGTTTGAAAATCGCAGTGGCTTTCTGATAAATAAAAATTGCCTTTCTCAATTGCTTCAGCTGAATATAAGCATCTCCGATCAGCTTATATGCTCGTCCCACCATGTGATGGTTTTTATGACTCATGCTTTGCCCGGCGCTTCGGTAAGCGTAAGCTATAGCTTCCCGGTAACTGCCTTTTCCCATCTCCACCAGGCCTCTTGTAAGATATATCTCTGCCGGATTATCGGGATTAGTTGAATTTTTCAAAAACATTTCCGCATTATTCAGGTATTGCTCAGCTTTTAAAGGGTTATTAAGTTGTAAGAACAACAAACTGATAGAATTGTACACCTTGATTTCATTATCGGCATCATTCAGGGAATGAAAAATATCGAGGCTTTTAAAAAAGTAATCAAGGGCTGCCGGAAAGTTGTCCTTATAGAAATCACTTAATGCATGATAATACAGTGCAAAGGCTTCACCTTTCTTGTAATGGATGCTTTTTGCCAGATTCCCGCTCTGATTCGTCAGTGATTTGGTATAAAGGATATCTTCAGTAAAATGTTTTGCAGCAAGGTTATTCAGGGAGTCGACCTGTAATTTGATGGCCGGAAGTTCCGGTTTATCTTCTGTGGCGCCAGCGAATTCTCCGGCACAGCAGAGGATCAGGATCGTAAGGCAAAGCCTGAAGGATTGTAAAAGTCTTTGCATCATTTATTTTTCCTGTAAATTCCGATCAGATAACTGCTGATGAAGGCTGAGTTGAACTTTCTTAATCCCCTGAACCTGAACGAAAACAACACGGTCAGAACCTGTATTTTAAAATAAACCAAACGGTTTAAAAGGTTCCTGTTTTCCAGTTTCTTCATGTTGAGGGGTTCAAACCCGCCGATATAGGCCCTGTAAAGTGTTTCTAAGCCGAACTTCTGTTCAAAATCACTCCAGCTGCTGAGGTCCATGATCCTGAGGTTATGGGTCTTATACATCGATGGAGCCAGATGTTTCAACACCAGGTGATATATCCCTGAATAATTGGGGACTCCAAGCAATAAGACACCACCGGGCCTGAGAAGCCTCAGGTGGCTTTCCACAACAGAAGCGGGGTCTTCAAAATGTTCAATAAAACCAAGCGAAAAAACAATGTCAAACAAGGGCAGATCTGAATTGTCAGCAAAAAGATCCCGTTCATAAACCTGCACTTTGTAACCTGCCCTGGAAAAGGTTTCAAGAGTCTGTTCATTTCCGGCGCTGGAATAGTCAAGCGAAAAACCATCATAGCCAAAACGTCTGACGAGATAAAGCAGGTATTCACCTTTTGCCCCTCCGATCTCCAGCGCTTTTAGCCCCTTTTCGGCTGGCAGCTGGCTGTCAAAAGCCTTTAATATCTCCTGAACGCAGAGACTGGGCCTTTTCTTTTTCTTATTGTCGGTATCAGTTTCCCAATAGGTCTCCCAGAAGTTCCTGCCGGTCAGTTTTTCAGAGTTCATATACTGCGGATGTCGTTCGGGATGTTTATCAGGCAAAGGTAGAAAAATATAGCGTTTTGCATATTTCTGGTCTTTATTCTTAATTTTGTCAGGAATTCGTAAGAGTATGGAAATTAAAAATACCAAAGTCCTTGTCACCGGAGCGGGAGGCTTCATTGCCAGCCATCTCGTCGAGGAATTGCTGAAAAGGAACTGTGAAGTGACGACTCTCGTGCATTATAACTCGTTTAACCGCTGGGGGTGGCTGGATTACTTCCCTGAAGATCTGAAGAAAAAACTGAATGTGTTCAGCGGAGATATCAGAGATCCAAACGGTATACGCGAAGCCATGAACGGCTGCGAAATTGTTTTTCATCTTGCCGCTCTTATCGGAATACCGTATTCGTTTCATTCCCCGGATGTATATATTGATACTAACATCAAGGGAACTCTGAATGTTTTGCAGTCGGCACGGCAGCTGAATGTAAAAAGAATCATCCATACCTCCACTTCAGAAGTATACGGGACAGCCCAGTTTGTCCCGATTTCCGAAGAACATCCTGTAAATCCCCAATCACCCTATGCGGCTTCAAAAGCAGGGGCAGATTTCCTGGCTCTTACTTTTTACCGTTCCTTTCAGACTCCGGTTATCGTGGTAAGGCCATTTAATACTTATGGCCCGCGGCAATCTGCAAGGGCCATAATCCCGACCATAATCACCCAGATACTTGCAGGGAAGCAGGAAATCTCGCTGGGTTCTCTTTCCCCGACGAGAGACCTGAATTATGTGAGGGATACCGCAAACGGCTTTATCAAAGCTGCCGAAAGCGATGCAGCCATGGGAGAAGTTGTAAACCTTGGCAGCAATTATGAAATTTCAATCGGTGACCTGGCGCGGAAAATTGCTGCATTAATGGGTAAAACCATTGATATCGGCCGGGAATCTGCAAGAATACGTCCTGAAAAATCTGAGGTTGAAAGGCTTTGGGCCGATAACAGCAAAGCAAAATCATTATTCGGATGGGCGCCTGAATATAATCTGGAACGGGGGCTGAAAGAAACCATTAACTGGTTCAGCTCACCTGGAAATATGCAGTTTTACAAACCCGATATCTACACTATTTAACTATCATGAAGGCTGTTATTCTTGCCGGAGGAAAAGGCACAAGGCTTAAACCCTATACCACCGTTATTCCCAAACCCCTTGTTCCTGTAGGGGAAAGGGCCATCATCGACATCCTGATCACAAGGCTCGTAACATGCGGGGTTGATGAGGTTTATATATGCCTGAACCATTTCGCGGAAATCATCATGGCATACCTTGGGGATGGGACCAAATTCGGTATTAAGATCAACTATTCACTCGAAGAAGAACCCCTGGGAACAGTCGCCCCAATAGGACTTATTCAGGGCCTGCCGGAGAATTTTCTGGTGATGAACGGCGATCTGCTGACCGACCTTGATTTCAAAGAATTGTTTTCAGTTCATATTGCCCGGAATGCCTTACTCACGGTTTCCACTTATCACAGGACAACAAAAATTGATTTTGGGGTGCTTGAGATGGATCCGGCGAATAACAAAGTAACCGGGTTCCGCGAAAAACCGGAGTATTCTTTCAATGTCAGCATGGGTGTGTATGCCATGAACCGGAAGGTTCTGGACTATGTACCCAGGAACAAATTCTTTGGTTTCGATAATCTCATGCTCGGTCTTCTTGAAAAGAAAATACCCGTCAATGTTTTTCCATACTCTGGTTACTGGCTCGATATAGGCCGCCCGGATGATTATGAAAAAGCCAATGATGACCTCGTGAAACTTTCGTCTATTCTTTGAAGAAAATACTGGTTACCGGTTCCAACGGGTTTATTGGCATGGCAGCCGTAAAGCGTCTGCAAGCTGAAGGTTTTGATGTGGAAGGACTGGATCTTGCCCAGGGAGATATCACGGATCCTTCTTGTTTTGACAGGTACAATCTGAAACGGTACTTTCACGTGATCCATCTGGCGGGTAAAACTTTTGTCCCCGACAGCTGGAAAGATCCGGCATCCTTCTACAGGATCAACCTCACGGGAACGATCAATGTGCTTGAATTCTGCCGCCGTACGGGAACAGGACTTACATATATCAGCTCCTATCTTTACGGCCCTCCCGAATACCTGCCCGTTGATGAGAATCATCCAGTTAAAGCCTATAATCCATACAGCCACAGCAAACTCCTGGCCGATAATACCTGCCAGTTCTATGCAATGAACTTTAAACTCAGGATCTCTGTCCTCAGGCCGTTTAACGCTTACGGGCCCGGCCAGCCAGCCCATTTTATCATCCCCGAAATCATACAAATGGTAAATGATCCGTCAGTTAAGGAAGTTCAGGTGATGGACCTGAGGCCTAAACGTGATTATATATATATTGATGACCTGGTGGATGCTATTTTCAGGACGATAGAAGGAGAACCGGGAATATATAATGTGGGGAGCGGACAATCGGTTAGTGTTGAAGATCTGATCAAAACAGTGATGAATCTGAGCGGCATCATCAAACCATACAAAGCTAAAGGTACGGAAAGGCAGAACGAGATCTTCGATCTTTTTGCAGGGATAGACAGGATAAAGAAGACCCTTCAATGGCAACCGGGAACAACATTTGAAGAAGGTCTCAGAAAGTGCATTAATTTCTCGAGGTAAATTCCACGCAAACGCAGCGGAAACAGGGGCCGGGGATTGCCCCGGGGTTCATAATATTGATTCTTTCACAGCTTTTAGGCTCATGTCAAGGCTTTCAATATGATGGGTGAGAGCCCCGACCGATATGAAATCAACACCTGTTGCGGCATAATCCCTGATATTGCTTTCATTGATTCCACCTGAAGCTTCGGTCTCAAACCTGCCGTTAATAAGCTTAACGGCCTTTTTCAGATCCGGGGGAGAAAAATTATCCAGCATAATCCGATCCACTCCCCCGTGGTCAACAACTTGCTGCAGCTCTGAAAAATTCCTTACCTCGATCTCTGTTTTCAATTCTTTACCGTTTTCTTTCAGGTAGAATTGTACCGAATCAATAGCTTTGACGATACCTCCCGAATAATCCACATGATTGTCCTTGATAAGGATCATATCGTAAAGCCCGATTCTGTGGTTCAGGCCGCCTCCCTTTCTGACTGCATATTTTTCAAGTTCCCGGAGCAGGGGAGTGGTTTTTCTGGTATCGAGGATCCTGGCATCAAACCCTTCGATGAGTTTAACCATTCTGGCCGTGGCCGTGGCAATACCGCTCAGCCTTTGCATAAAATTCAGCACCAGCCGTTCACATTGAAGAATTGAAGAGATCCTGCCGGATACTTCGAATGCAATATCACCCCTTGCGACACTGTCACCATCGTGCAGAATGGTCTTCATTATTAAATCCTGATCAACATGAGCAAAAATTTTTTCTGCAACATGCAATCCGCACAGTATGCCCTCTTCCTTTATTAAAAGCAAGGCCTTGCCATGTGCCGATAAGGGGATTGTTGATCTTGTCGTATGGTCACCATCCCCGATATCTTCATCCAGGGCTTTAATGATAATATCATCGAGGTTCATATCAGTTTATTCTGACTGTATTTGCAATTGATAGATCTGGTAGTCTCCTTTTCCTTTCCGGAGAAGGAAATACAGGCTGTACTTCTTTCCGCCGGCGGTAAAAGTTCCCATGATGTATTTCGAACCGTCGGCAGAACTCCCTTCCTTGCTTACCGAAACCATACTCACAGGCTTATTGCTGAAAAAGTCCTTAATGATCCTGGAGGCCTGTGTTTTACTGTAAAGTTCTTTAAAACCGGGAATATTCAGGTCTACCATCTCATTAAAATAATTTCCGAGCTCAACCGGATTTCCTTTCTTTATGGCGTCAATGATTTCTGATGAAGGATCTGACTGGCAAAATGCGATGCCTGAAAACCTGATACAGGAAAAAAACAAAATTGCGAAGATCCTGAACATGGTATTTTTTTTCAAAAGTAATGTTTTTAATAATTCCGATATTTGCGAAAGCCGAAAACCCTGCTTGCATGAAGATACGTTTTATTGTCATCGGTAAAACCGATGAAGAATATCTCAGGATAGGAATCGCAGAATACCTTAACCGGCTGAAACGTTACGTTCCTGTCGAATATGAAGAGTTGCCCGCGCTGAAGAATGCATCTTCATTAAATATTTCGGAGCAACAGGCACGGGAAAAAGACATCCTGGAAAAGAACCTGCTGCCCGGGGAGACTGTAGTTCTGCTGGATGAACACGGCAGGCATATGAAATCAACCGAATTTTCGGGCTACCTGAACCAGCGGATGGTCTCGGGAATCAAATCACTGGTGTTCATGGTTGGCGGGCCCTATGGGTTTCATCCGTCTTTCAAAAAAAAGCAATTCGATACGATTGCGCTTTCGAAAATGACATTCTCACATCAGATGGTCAGACTTATATTCGCAGAGCAGTTGTACCGTGCCTTTACCATTCTCAGAAACGAATCCTACCATCACGAATGAAGCCTTGTTCAAGGATTCTGTTAACATTTTTTTAACGAAGGGCTTAACAAAAATTAACAACGACCGTTTTAACAGCTCGCTGAGCTTTTATACATTTGTAGCATCAAATATTAAGATATATGGTTGAGATGGATATTAAAGCCCTGAATGACCGGATCCAAAAGGAAAGCGCCTTTGTGGACATGGTCACAATGGAAATGCATAAGGTGATCATAGGCCAGAAACATATGATCGAACGCCTGCTGATAGGTTTACTTGCCAACGGGCATATTCTCCTTGAAGGTGTTCCCGGACTGGCTAAAACTTTGGCAATTAAAACACTGGCAAAAACGATCGAAGCAAAGTTCAGCCGCATTCAGTTTACGCCTGATCTGCTTCCTGCCGACCTTATCGGCACTCTGGTTTACAGCCAGAAAAAAGAAGAATTCCAGGTGAGAAAAGGGCCCGTTTTTGCCAATTTTATTCTGGCGGATGAAATTAACCGTTCCCCGGCGAAAGTCCAGAGTGCATTGCTCGAAGCCATGCAGGAAAGGCAGGTGACTATCGGGGACCAGACCTTCATGCTGCCGGAACCTTTTCTGGTGCTTGCAACGGAAAACCCTATTGAACAGGAAGGGACTTACCCTCTTCCCGAAGCACAGATCGACCGTTTCATGCTGAAAGTGGTTATCGGATATCCTGATAAAAAAGAGGAAAAACTTATCATCCGTCAGAACATTGGCAATGAAATCGCTTCCGCAAATACTATTGTCAAGACAGAAGATATTCTCAGGGCAAGAGCCGTTGCCAGGGAAGTTTACCTGGATGAGAAAATTGAGAACTATATTACCGACATCGTTTTCGCATCACGCTTTCCGGCAGATTATAAGCTCAAGAAATTTGAAGGACTGATAAACTATGGTGGTTCCCCTAGAGCAAGCATCTATTTGGCGCTGGCTGCAAAAGCATATGCCTTCATCAAGCGCAGGGGGTATGTAATTCCTGAAGACATCCGTGCTGTTGCACATGATGTTCTCCGCCATCGTATTGGTCTCACATATGAAGCCGAAGCAGAAAACATCACATCAGAGGACATTATTAACGAGATTTTAAATACAGTAGAAGTACCGTAAAAAGATAGCGAAAAGCGAAAAGTGAAAAGCGAAATATTTCGCCTTTCGCTTTTCGCCATTTCGCCTTTACAATTATGGAATCCGCCGAACTTTTTAAAAAGGTAAGAAAGATCGAAATAAAGACCCGGGGTCTGTCGAATCATATTTTCTCCGGTCAGTATCATTCGGTATTTAAAGGGAGAGGTATGGCCTTCAGTGAAGTCAGGGAATATCAGTTTGGAGATGATATACGGAATATTGACTGGAATGTGACGGCCCGCTTCAACCATCCTTATATTAAAATATTTGACGAGGAAAGGGAACTCACGGTAATGCTGCTGATCGATGTCAGCGGGTCGAATCATTTTGGTACGAAAAAAAGCCTTAAAGAGGAAGTGATTACTGAGATCGCTGCCGTATTGGCTTTTAGCGCCATCCAGAACAACGATAAAGTAGGGGTGATCTTTTTCAGCGACATCATCGAGAAATTCATTCCTCCGAAAAAAGGGCCGTCGCATATTCTCAGGATCATCAGGGAGCTTGTGGATTTCAGGCCTCAGCAAAGAGGTACGAATCTCACGGAACCCCTGCGGTTTCTGACAAACGCGATCAAAAAACGCTGCACTACATTTGTTATTTCAGATTTCATCGAACATGGTTTTATGGATGCGATCAAGATTGCGAATAAAAAGCATGATCTTATCGCGGTTCAGATTTATGATGAGAGGGAAACCAATCTGCCCGATGTAGGCATGATCAGGGTGAAAGATGCAGAATCGGGAATTGAACAATGGGTTGATTCCTCCGACTTCAGGCAGAGGGCATGGTTTAAGAAATGGAATGACGATCACCAGGCTTTTCTCAACGACACTTTCCTGAGAAGCGGGGTCGACTGGGTGAAGATCAGGACCGACCAGGATTATGTAAAACCGCTGATCAATCTGTTCAAAAAACGAGGAGCAAAAAGGTAATTATATGCGCAGTATTCACATCATCGGTATTGCTTTGTTACTCCTCACAGGAAAGCCGTTATTTCCACAGGATGTCAGGGTCACTGCCAGGCTTGATACCGGCGCCATGCTTATCGGAGACCATGTTGGACTGAAGCTGCAGTTCAATGGACCTGCCGGGTCACAGGTCCTTTGGCCGGTTTTTAACGATACTATTCTGCAGAACATTATCATCATTGGCCGTTCAAAAATTGACAGTAGTTTTTCAAAAAATAAAAAAGACCTGACGCTTACGCAGGAACTCAATCTGACATGTTTTGATACTGGTGTTTATACATTTCCTCAGATCCCTTTTCGCTACAGGCTGCTTCCTGACACTTCCGTGAAAACGGCCTCTACAGGCCTGAGCATGCTTATGGTTCATACGGTTAAAGTTGACACTACAAATGTGATAAAACCGATAAAAGGCCCATTGAAAATACCTATCACTTTTCTGGAGATGCTGCCTTATATTCTGTTGGCTCTTGCTTTGATCGCACTCACACTAATCCTTATATGGTACATCCAAAAAAGAAAGAAGAATGAACCGCTGATCCAGATCAGGCCGAAAGGGAAACTTCAGCCTCATGAAAAAGCTTTGCGTGACCTTGAGAAACTCAGGATCAGGAAACTATGGCAGGAGGGGCATATTAAAGAATACCACAGCGAACTCACTGATATTCTCAGAACATATATTGAGGAAGGATTTGGTATCCCTGCGATGGAAAGCACAACCTTCGAAATTATAGAAAAACTGAAACAGGTGAATGATTTTACTGAACCTGTTATTGAGAAGGTTAAACAAATTCTGCAGCTTGCCGATATGGTAAAATTTGCAAAAAGAATCCCCCTGCCTCAGGATAATGAGAATGCCCTGAACTCAGGCATTGAATTTATCAGGGAAACGACGATACCGGTGAATGAAAAACCCAGGACAGAAGTTTGAACCATGGAAGCCAACAAACTCAATCTTAACGAATTATGCACGGACTGACCTTTGCTAATCCAGGCTTTCTGATACTGCTGGCGGTCGTTCCTGCTCTGGCTGTCTGGTATTTTTTCCGGAGAAAGGAAAATCCTGCCGTCCTGCAGGTCAGTTCAATCCGTGGCTTCCGTAAAGATTATGTCCAATGGAGGCATTATTTATACAATGCTTTATACGTTGCAAGGCTTCTTGCAATAACTCTGCTTATCGTTGCCCTGGCCAGGCCACAGACCAGCCTGAGCAGGCAGTCAATAAATGTTGAAGGGATTGATCTTGTAATTGCCCTGGATATCTCGGGTTCAATGCTTGCACAGGACTTCCGGCCTGACCGGTTGGAGGCTGCGAAGCAAGTTGCTATGGAATTTATTGACGACCGGCCCAACGACAGGATAGGGCTCGTTGTTTTCAGCGGGGAATCATTTACTCAATGCCCTATTACTACGGATCATGCAGTATTGAAAAATCTCTTCAAGGAGATTAAAAGCGGGATGATCGATGATGGTACCGCACTGGGCGACGGCCTGGCGCTTGCCATCAGCCGCCTCAAGGACAGCAAAGCGGTGAGCAAAGTTATCATCCTGCTTACCGATGGCGTAAATAATATGGGCTCGGTTGATCCTCTCTCGGCTGCAGAAATTGCCAAGCTGTTCAGTATCAGGATTTATACCATTGGTATCGGGACTATGGGGTATGCTCCTTACCCTGTGCAGACCCCTTTCGGGATCCAGATACAGCAAATGAAAGTCGAAATTGATGAACCCCTGCTTGTCAAGATTTCACAGATGACCGATGGAAAATATTTCAGGGCCCAGAATATCACAAAGCTAAGGGAGATATACAAGGAAATTGATAAAATGGAAAAGACAAGGATCGATGTAACTGAATTCAGAAAAAAGAAAGAGGAGTTTTTTCCATTGACCCTGATCGCATTTATTCTCCTGGCGTTTGAAGGATTTGCAAGAAATGCTGTTTTAAAGACAATACCGTAATTATATAGAATGTTCAGGTTTGCACATAGTATTTTCTTTTTCGCGTTTCTCCTGATTCCGGTTATATCAGCTGTTTTCGTGTTGTTTATGATCAGGCGGAAAAGAGACATGGATAAATACGGGGAAAGCAATCTCCTGAAGATCCTTGCACCGGAGTTTTCGACGGCAAAACCAATCATTAAATTTGTACTGTATTCCCTGGCTGTTGCCGCTGTTGTTATGGCTTTAGCCGATCTCCAGTCGGGATCCAGGATCGAAAAAGTAAAGCGAAAGGGGATTGACCTGATAATCTGTCTTGATGTTTCAAACTCAATGCTTGCTCAGGATATAAGACCCTATCGCCTCGAACGGGCCAAGCAGGCCATTTTCAAACTTATTGATAAGCTCGAAGGGGATAGGATCGGATTGATCGTTTTTGCAGGAAAAGCCTATACACAGTTGCCTATCACTACCGATTATGCAGCAGCCAAATTGTTTGTAAGCACTGTCAATACAGGAATGGTCCCCACCCAGGGAACCGCTATAGGTGAGGCCATAAAACTTGCTGCTTCAAGTTTCGGTGATACCAGGCATAATAAAGCCATTGTGCTGATAACTGACGGAGAGGACCACGAAGGCCAGGTCCTTGAGCAGGCGGAGTCGGCCTCCAAATCGGGAATCATACTGTATACCATCGGCATGGGCCTTTCAGAAGGTGCACCTATCCCCGTTTTTGAAGGCGATGTTCAGACAGGCTACAAAAAAGACAAGGATGGTAACACGATTATCAGCAGGCTCGATGAGGCCACTCTGAAACAGATCGCCAACGTTGGGAAAGGAATGTATGTAAGGGCCAGTAATTCCGATGCCGGGCTGAATACTGTATTTGAAGACCTTGAAAAGATTGAGAAATCAGATATAGAAAGCAAGCAGTTCTCTGATTTTGAAAGCAGATTCCAGTATTTTGCAGGTCTCGCCCTGCTAATACTTGTACTTGACCTTTTTGTTTTTGAACGGAAAACGAGATGGATCAGGAATATTAAATTATTTGAGGATTTTTAATTATGAGGACAACGCTGATTTTATTGTTGCTTTCGTTAATGCTGAATGTTCCTGTTTTTGCACAAAAGGAAAATACCCTGTTGCGCAAAGGCAATACGCAGTATGACAAGGGGGACTATAAAGAAGCCGAAAAGGATTACCGCAAGGCATTGGAAATTAATAAGGAGTCGGTTAAGGGAAAATTTAACCTGGGTACTGCCGTTTACAAAGAAAAGAATTTCGAAGAAGCAGCCAAACTTTATGGAGACCTTTCCTCGAAGAACCAGGACCGGGATATCGAGGCACAGATCTACCATAACCTTGGTAATTCTTATCTTGAAGCCAAACAGTATGATAAAAGCATTCTGGCTTATAAGAACTCTCTGATGAATAAGCCCTCGGATCTGGACACCAAATACAACCTTGAATACGCAAAAATGATGCTGAAGAAACAGCAGGAGCAGCAGCAAAAAAAGCAGGATAAACAAAATCAGGATAAAAAGGATCAGAAGAAAGATCAAAAGAAGCAGGACCAGAATAAGCAGGATCAGAAGAACCAGCCCCCTCAGGATCAGAAAAAATTGAGCAAGGAAGATGCAAACAGGATGCTTGAAGCATTGAAGAACGATGAAAAGAAGACGATGCAAAAGGTGAAAAAAGAAAAGGCCAAGGTTCAGGTCACGGGAATTGAAAAAGACTGGTAAGATGGTTTTTGTAAATTGCGATAGGTAATTCGTGTACAATAATATATATATGGTGTTCAGAAGGTTTTTATTGGTTGTGGGATTCTTTGCAATTCTTGCAACAGGCTTCGCCCAGGATGTTTCTTTCCAGGGTTCGGCAAAATCAACTGTAAGCCTGGGTGAATCTTTTACATTGACTTATACCCTGAACAGCCAGGGGACTGATTTCAGGGGACCAAGGCTGAGTGGCTTTGACGTGATCAGCGGCCCTTTTACTTCGACGTCTTCGAGCATTCAGTCAGTCAACGGCCGAACTACTATGTCGGTACGTTACTCTTTCCAGTATATCCTTCAGGCAAACAAGGAAGGGACCTTTGATATTCCTCCCGCCACAATTACGATAGACCGGCGCACCATAACATCAAACTCTCTCACGGTCAAAGTGACGAAAAATGGCTCTGCGCAAACCGGGACAAGCCAGGGACAGCCGTATCAAAATACACAGCAGCAGGGCAATATTCAGACTAACCCTAATGACGTTATGCTGAAAGCCTATGTAAGCAATTCCAATCCTCAGCAGGGAGAAGGGATAACAGTGACATACAAAATATATACGAAAGTGCCTGTTTCGCAGATTATGTTCACGAAGGAACCTTCATTCCCGGGATTTTGGTCTCAAAACCTGACTAAAGAAAAGGAAAAACTTCAGCAATATAACCAGGTCATTGATGGCCAGCAATATATTGTGGCAGATTTACGCAAGTATACCTTATTTCCCCTTAAAAGCGGAAAGTTAACAATTGAACCTCTGGAACTTGAGTGCCAGGCACAGATCAAGCGTCAGAGTAAAACAAGAACCGGAGATCCTTTTTTCGACGATTTTTTTAATGACAGTTTTTTTAACACCTCTTATACACCGGTAGAGAAATCACTTCGTGCCAGCGCTCTGGTGGTCAATGTCAGGCCTTTGCCTGCGACCGGAGTTCCTGAGGATTTTGCAGGAGCCGTCGGGAGTTTTAATTTCCATACTGAGCTTGACAGGACCCGGGTCAAGACGAATGAGGCAATCAACCTGAGATGTGTTGTTAGCGGAGAAGGGAATCTCCAGCTTATTGACAAACTTAATATTACGTTCCCGCCTGATTTTGAGACATACGATCCTAAAGTTTCCAATGATATCAGATCTTCAGAAAAAGGTGTCAGCGGTTCACAGGTATTCGAATATCTGATCATACCCCGCAAACCTGGAAAATTCAACCTGAAACCGATTTCCTTTTCATTTTATGACCTGAAGAAAATGAAATACGTGACCCTTACAAGCCCTGATTATACCATCGAGGTTGAAAAAGGGACAGGTGAGGCGGCAAATGTTACATATACAGGAGCCAACCACGAGGAGATCAAATATATCAGCAGTGATATCAGGCACATAAAGAACCAGGTATTCAGTCTTTCAAAAAGCGGGGAATATTTTTTTAGTTCTTTGGGATTCTTTCTTTGTCTTATTGTCCCTCTCCTGTTATTCTTCATCTTTATCATGTTATTCAGGAAATTCAGTGAACGCAGAAGTGATGTGATGTTGATGAAGAACCTGAGAGCGACCAAAGTAGCCCGTAAACGCCTTAAAAAAGCCGAACTTTATCTGAAAGAAAAGAAAACGCAGGAGTTTTATGTTGAGATTTCCCAGGCTTTATGGGGGTACCTCGGGGATAAATTCAGCTTGCCAATCGCAGAACTTTCCATCGACACTGTAAAGCAAACTCTGATTAAAAAAGAGGTGGGTGAAGAAATAATCCAAAATTTTATTGATACTTTGAATAATACCGAATATGCCCGGTTTGCACCCGGGGAGAAATCGGTAAATATGGAACGTGTTTATAATGAAGCGCTTGCAGTAATTTCAAGAATAGAAAGGGAACTGAGATGAGCGAAAAACAAAATTTATTGGCATTCCTGAAAAGCTTGATCTTCCTGTTATTGCCGGTTTTTATTGCAGTAACCGCGTATTCATCCGAAAATCAATTATTGATTGCAAAAGGAAATACTGCTTACTCTTCAGGGAAATATCAGGAAGCGATCGTTACATATTCATCACTGGTTTCACAGGGACTCGAATCTACTGAACTGTTCTATAACCTGGGCAATTCCTATTTTAAACTCAATGATATTCCACATGCCATACTTTGGTATGAACGTGCCAAACGTCTTGATCCCGGAAATGAGGATGTTAATTTCAACCTGAACGTTGCAAACAGCAGGATTACCGACAAGATTGAACCACTGCCCGAATTTTTTGTGAAGCGCTGGCTGAAACTCGTTTCCGACCTGTTCCCGATGGATACCTGGGCAATTGCTGGTGTCGCTTTTCTCATCGCGTCACTGTTCATGTTTTTGTTGTATCTTGCATCGAGGGTACTTCTCATTCGTAAGTTAGGTTTCTGGCTGGGGTTTTCGACATTGCTTCTTTCTGTTGTTTTTCTTTTCTTTGCTTGGGGGAGCTACCGCTCCATGAAGTCCGACCAATCAGCTATAATCATAAATCCCACCGTAACAGTCAAAAGTTCGCCCGACGAAAAAAGCACCGACATATTTGTTATCCATGAAGGGTGCAAAGTTCAGATCGTCGATCATATCGGGAACTGGTATGAAATCCGCATCGTGAATGGCAGTGTAGGCTGGGTTGAACAGGATAAATTTGAGAAGATTTAAGAGTACTTCTCATCAATAATTTTTCCATCCGATTTTTTTTTTGCAGTTAAGGTATTTTAATTTATATTTGTTCGTTTAAAGGAGAAACCGTTAAATCAAACCTAAAACTATGAAAAATAGACATTTACTCTCTCTATTACGGACAGCTTTTGTTGGATTGTTTTTACTCGTCCTTGCATCAGTTATCTTTGCCGGCAACCCTGTTGTCAAAGGAAGTACACGAAATGATGATCCTTATTTTCGTCAGAAAGCAAATCAGACCACTGGCGTTATTTCAGGGACTGATGTGCTGAAAGCTCAGTTACAGGCAGAGCAGATGCATTTAAAATCCTCATCAAGGCTCAACCTGGATTGGGCTCCGCTTGGTCCGACAAATATTGCCGGGCCTGTTTGGTCTGCAATTTTTGACAACCGTGATGCAACGGGTTCAACTATTTATGCAGGAGCTCCTGACGGTGGCATCTGGTATTCGACAACTTTAGGTTTGACATGGCATGCAGTTGGTACCCCTGATGGGAATATCCCAAGGGTTTCCTGCCTTGCCCAGTCGAAAAGCGGTGTTTTTTATGCCGGCACCGGCCAGGTTTTTAAAAACAGTTATGACTATGGAAACGGGCTTTACCGGTCTACCGATGGCACTAATTTTACCCTTGTCCCCGGCACCGCGTTCAATGCGCATTGGTTGGGCATTGCCCAGCTTGCTTCCGATCCCAGGAATGAGCGCATGTATGTCGCCACAATAGGAGGTATTTATTATTCTGATAACGGGACAGACTGGATCACTGCTAAGCCCGGTTATGCAAATGATGTTGCTGTGGGCAGCGACGGAACGGTTCTTGCTGTCGTTGATGATTCGGTTTATGTTGCGAGGGCAGGGGATATAAATAACTTCGTTCTTCTCAGCACAGGTGATTCAACTAAACTTCCAAATAAGACCATAGGATGGAACAGGGTTGCAATTGCTCCTTCCAATCCTCTCGTGATGTATGCCTCCATAATTCTTCCTTCAGGATTCATGAAAGGCATCTACAACTCGGTAGACGGCGGAGATACATGGACATTGATTTTCCCGGCAAGCGTTTCAATGGAACCATACGGAATTAACGGCTTTAACGATAATGCAATTGCAGTTGTACCGAATAATCCGGATCAGATCTTTATCGGATCAAAAAAAATGTGGAGTGGCAAAAGAGTTGCCGATCAGAATTATTTCGACTGGGAAATCGTAAGCGACGGTTCCATCCCGCCATCAGACGTAACTTTTGCACCAAATTACCATCATCAGTATTCATTCCAGCCTGGTAACAGTGGCCGCATGGCATTATCTACGGATGGAGGAGTTGCGATGGCAACGATCAGGCCCGGACAAATTGTATATCAGACTTCACCCCTGAACATGCAAATTGGCCGTTTTTGGACTTTGGCGAATACCTACAATAAAAATTATGTAATGGGGGGGGCATACCATAACGGGTCAATCGTTGTTGGAGCATATTATCCCAGCCTTGTCAACGATCCTTCGAACGGTGTTCAGATTTGGAAGGATGGCAATAGTTATGGCGATGAAGGCCGCACGGGAGGCTCCTGTGTCTGGAGTAAGATCAACCCGAATATCGTTATCTATACGAATACCGACTCCAATAGCTCAACTTACCGTACCATGCGCCGTCGTGAGCTTACCGACCTGACATATGACAATGATCCTCTCGGATCTGATATCCTTGTTACAAGTGCTGTAAATCTCCCGATCGCTCTTGCCGAAAGCTTTGATTATATTCATTCTTTCGACAGTGTAAAATATTACAACAAATCAGACAATCCGATTCCGCCCCAGACCCCACTCACTGTAAACAGCAAAAACGGTAATTTCCCGTTTGTATATACTACTGCAAGCATCATTCCTCCCCATGACAGCTTAATGATAGCTGACCCGATTGCCGCCCGTTTCTTTATGTGTACGACAAAAGGAGGCCAAAAAGGCGTTTTCATGTCAAAGGTTGTGCTGCAATTTGACCATAAAGCTCAATGGTTCCTCGTATATAAGGACATTTCCCCGGTTTCCTACGGCGATATCTCTACTCTTGCAGTCTCGAACGACATGAATACCCTCTGGATGGGAACAACGCAAGGTCATTTATACAGGGCAAGCAACCTTCTGATGGCACATGATTCAGCCACTGCTGATTATAACAGCCCCACGTTTATTATCAGCAACGACACCTTACAGGGAACTCCGTTTTCAGGCAGGTATGTAACCGCCATCTCTGTTGATCCGAATAACCCGAATCACGTGATGGTGACTTTGGGGAATTATGGAAATGCGAATTATGTTTACCAGACTCAAAATGCCCTTGACCAGGTGCCTGTATGGCATGATGCAACCGGGAACCTTCCTGGAAGTCCTGTACTTAGCGGGATCATCGAAATGCATAATGCAAATAATGCAATCCTTGGAACTGAATGGGGCATTTATACAACTTCGAATCTTACCAATGCTTCCCCTACCTGGGAACCCGATATGGCCAACATGGGGAATGTTCCGGTACCAGTCCTTTCACAACAGACAATTCAGAATTATTCCATTCTGAATTACGGTGCAGTTTATGCTGCTACCTGGGGACTTGGGTTATACAGAGACACCACCTATCTTACTCCGGTTGGGGTTGATCCCGGACCTTCATCGGGAAGGAATAGCCATGAACTGAAAATCAGTCCAAACCCTGCAAGAGATTTTGTAAGCATTACATATACTCTGAACCAGTCATCCAATACCGAAATATTTGTATATGACCTTAATGGAACACTGGTTATGAGCGGCAGCCTTGGAACTAAACCCCAGGGAGAGTCAACCTCCCGTATTGATCTCACTTCTCTTCCATCAGGCATGTATATTATTCGTATAAATAATTCTTACGGTAAAGTTGTCAAGCAGTAATTATCAATAACAAAATAAAACTCCAGATATGAAAAGATTTTTATCCATCCTCTTGCTGTCACTCTTTGCCGCTGCTACCATGGCAGGAACAGAAGTATATGCACCCACTCTGAAATCACCGGCAGACAATTCCATAAACCAGATGCCAAATGTGATTGTCAGCTGGAATGCCATTGTCGGCAGTACGGGATTGCAGTATGAAGTGCAGCTTGATACTATCGCAAGCTTCAATTCGCCTAAGCTTACCGATACAACACTGACATTGTTGACGGGCTACACCACCCATGAACTTCTGTTTGCTAAAAAATATTACTGGCGTGTCAGGGCAATTGACCTTCAACAAACATCGGCATGGTCGACGGTCAGGACTTTTACTGTTTTCAGCCAGGTTACTCTTTCTTCCCCGAAGAACAATGCAACCAATGATACTCTCGGACCTTACCAGGTCCTGATATGGTCAAATCTCATCCTGGGTAAAGCAATCACCGGTATAAAATATTATGATGTTCAGGTTGATACGACATCGAATTTTAATTCCACTCAGTTGCATTCAGGATCTGTTGCTTCAGGCACTACTTATTTCAGGGTCAGTAATCTGAGATTCGGAACTAAATATTACTGGAGGGTTCGTGCACGTCATGATTTGAGTAACAGCCTGTGGTCAATAGTCTGGAATTTCACTGTTGCCAATGTACTTGTACCGTCCTTACCTACTAACAATGCAGTAGATCAGATGCTTAATGCGAAACTTACCTGGAAAGCCATTAAAGGACTCCTGGGATATGAATACCAGCTTGCTTTGGATCCTGGTTTTATAACTGTTGTGGCAGCCTCTGAGGTGGATACAAACTTTGTATACAGCCAGTTCACAAGGTTCGGAACAAAATATTACTGGAGGGTAAGAGGCAGGCACATCTCAGATACTATGGCATGGTGTAACAACTATGCTTTTACTACTATCGATTTAGTAAAACTTACAGCCCCTTCGAACAACTCGACAAATATTGCAGTAAAACCTACAATGAAATGGACCAAGCAAACAGGGATTGTTAAGTTTCAACTGCAAATCGATGAAGACCAGTCCTTCAGCGGTCCCTTTTTAGACGTAAAGCTGTCTGACACCCTCACCCTGTATGTTTTGACGAAAAGAATGAACAATGCCACGAAATACTACTGGAGAATGAGGGCTTTCTCTGATTCGCAAATCCCCGACACCAGTAACTGGAGCCTTGTTTGGAATTTTACGACCCTGCCATCGACAGGGATTGGCGAAAACGGAGTGCTCACAGCCAGTATTTATCCCAACCCTGCTTCAGGAAAGGTTAACATAAGGCTGGATGCAGAAGAGCCCGCAACATTGCAGGTGGCTGTCATTGATCTGCTTGGAAGTACTTTTATCCGTGAGCAATTTGAACTGGTCAGCGGAACCAATGTACGGGAAATCAACCTGACAAACCTGAGTAAAGGAATCTATATTGTACGCCTTTCCTATAATGGAACAGTCGTTAACCATAAGCTGATCGTCGACAGGTAGGAATTTATTTGTTTTCGAGACTTTTTTTAAATTCCCCGAGGACGATCAAATCCTCTTCAGTGATATAGTTGATATTGAAGGCCTTTTTGACCAGATAATCAAAATCGGTAAGGGTGATCAGTGGGCAATTTTCCTTTTGAAAACTGGATTGCGCAATACTCAGATTATATGTAAATATTGCAAGCATACCTTTAACCTGGCAACCCACTCCTTTTAGTGCACTTACAGCCCCCAGACTGCTTGAACCGGTTGAAATGAGATCCTCTATAATGACGGCCCGCTGACCGGAACGGACTTCGCCTTCGATCTGGTTTGTAAGGCCATGCTCTTTTTTCGATGAACGAACATAGGCAAAAGGTAAAGCAAGTTCCTGTGCGACCAACGCACCCTGAGGTATCCCGCCGGTTGCAACTCCAACGATCAGTTCAGGTTCCCAGTTATTCTTTTCGATCGCAGCCACAAAATTTTGTCTTATAAAGGTCCTGATTTCAGGATAAGACAGTGTAATTCTGTTGTCTGTGTAAATTGGGGATTTTATTCCTGATGCCCAGGTGAATAAATTCTTAGGGCTCAATTTAACTGCCTTTATTTTTAACAATAATTCGGCAGTTGTCAACGCAATATTTTCATTGAATATCATATTTGCAGTATTTTTTTGCATCAAATTTACACAAAAAATGGAAGCTGTTCCTGTCATCTCAATTTACTACCTTTGTTTGTTATAAAACGGCCTGCAAATGAAAATTGATATATACTGCAACGAAAGCCTCATCGTTCTCATAGATACCAGGCCGGTAATGAAAAAGGATGGTGAAGTTCAGGTTCAATATCAGGGGAAAAAAGCTCTGAAGGAGATCGTTTTTGAGTTCGAGAAGACTGGTTTAAAAGGTATATTGTCTGTTTGGTCGGAGGATAAATTCAAGCAGATGGTAAAGACTTTTTTTGCCCTTCATGAAAAAGTCGAAGCTGCCGGAGGGGTTGTTTTCAATGAGCATGAAGAATTGCTGGTTATCCACAGAAATGGAAAATGGGATCTCCCGAAAGGCAAAATAAACGGTAAAGACCGGCGTAAAGCCTTAAGCAATAGATCAGGCAAAAATGGAAAATCATCTGCAATGGACCTTGTTGAACGAATCGCACGAATAGCTGCCATCAGGGAAGTCAAGGAAGAGACAGGCTTAAAGAACCTTACAATATCGTCAGAGCTATTCGTTACATACCACATATATTTTAATAATGATCGGAGAATCGTCAAACATACACGCTGGTTCAGGATGGAAGCTACAACCGAAGACAGCCTGAAACCGCAAATTTCCGAGGGAATTATTATTGCGCGCTGGATACCGGCCAATTCACTTGGCTGTATTTTTGCGCATACATACGAATCCCTGAAACCTCTCATTAAATCGGTAATGTAAAATACCTGATCTTAAGAACGTAGTATTATGGACCAGCATTTAATCAAACCTTCCGAGCTGATTAAGGCGTTTATTCGAAAATCCTCCTTTAAACAGGAAGTCTATCTTAAAACCCTTGAAGTATTCCGGCAGTTTAAAAAGGAATGCGAGGGGTTTATCACTTCCAATCAGGAGACTGTGCTGCGATCAAAAAATCCATTGCTCTTTGAATATAAAGAAAGAGGAGACTTCCAGTTTGAACTCCGGTTTGGATCCGATATTCTTATCTTCATGATGCATACGAATGTGTTTGAATTTCCGCGTGATCATGAAGTTATGAAAACCGATTATATCAGGCAGGATAAGCTCCGTTCGTATTGCGGCAATATCATGATTTTTAATTTTCTTGCAGATTCATTCAAATACAACCGCTCCAACGATCTGGGTTATCTAATCGGAAGGGTATTCGTGAACCGTGAACTTCATTATTTTGTGGAGGGGAAACGCGAACTGGGCATGCTGTATAATAATTTCGCTCATACCAGGTTGAATCAGAAGACTATAAGATCTATAATATATTCCAGTATTCTGTATACTATTAATTTTGATCTTCTGACTCCCCCTTTCGATAATCTCAAAGAAGTTACACAACTTGAGATGCAATCGCAGATGGATTCAATGGCAATCAGAACAGGCAAGAGAATTGGTTTCAGGTTCCAGGCCGACGGGCTCGAGCAAAACGGGTGAAAGTCTTTATATATTCCGATCTGTGCTTTTCTATACTCATTATCGCTTATTCAAGCGATAATATTGATAAATTCAGAGAAATCTTCTCCTGATCCAAAATCGGATCTTTTTCCTTTTATAGTATTGAGATTGTTTCAAACTGACAATCAAATAATTAAAAATGTCGTACCTTGCTTTTGATTTTTATAATTAATTATGGCTCGTCCTTTGTTTCGTCTTATCATACAACAAGTCAATAAAACTGTTTCTTTATCAATGCCGGTCTTCAGGATGATTCAAGGCATGGATTGACTTTTTTAATTGAACAAGGTTATCTAACCAACAAAGAGTGGAAAAATCAGGAAAAGATGGTCTGACAAAACCACTGGACGACCCGCCACGACTACCCGGCCATTCCGGCAAGGAGATGACGCAACTCGTTCTGAAGCTTATCAGGCCTTATTATGCCTGGTTGGTTGTGATCTTCTCAGCGATGCTTCTTGAGACAGCAATGAGCATAGCTGCACCCTGGCCGCTTAAAATTATTATCGATAATGTGATCGGGAAGCACAAACTGCCTGAATTTATGGGGTGGCTTCGTGATTTTTCATTTGGCGAAAATACGATGGCGCTGGCCGGTGTGGCCGCAGCCATTACGGTTCTGATTGCAGTGATCGCTGCGGTTGCGGGCTATATTGACAACTATTTTACTGAAAGTGTAGCTCAAAACGTTGCAAATGATTTGCGCCAGAAACTTTACCATCATCTTCACCGCCTTTCGTTGAGATATTATGACACACACAAAATTGGCAACCTGCTTAGCACCATTACATCTGATGTGAGCACCGTGCAGAGTTTTGCTTCAACCGCACTGCTTAGCATCCTCATTGATTCGCTCACAATCGTGGGTATGGTTGGGGTCATGCTATATCTGAATTTTGACTTTGCGCTTGTTGCTGTTGGCGTGACACCCTTCCTTTTACTTTTTGTTGCACGTTTCAAGAAGGCGGTAAAGAAGGCCACACATGAGGTGAGAATACATCAGAGCGATATCCTTGCCGTTGTACAGCAGGGGTTGGAATCAGTGCGATCGGTCAAAGCATTCGGCAGGCAGGATATGGAGGAGGGACGTCTCAGGGAGGCCAGCATGGAGACCGTACAGGCAGCGCTTAAGGCAAGACGTGTCAAATCTCTGCTTTCACCTATTGTATCTGTTACCGTTTCATGCTGTGTGGCTTTTGTCCTCTGGCGCGGGGCTGGCCTGATCCTCCGCGATGCGATGACCATCGGCGCCCTCACTGTGTTTCTTTCGTATCTCAGCAAATTTTTTAAACCGGTGCAGGATCTTGCGAAGATGACCAACGTCATCGCTCAGGCTGCAGTGGGCCTGGAACGTATCCAGGCTATCCTCGGGGCTGATACGATCATTCCTCAAAAAGCAGGCGCACTAAGCCCGGCCAAATTAAAGGGCGAGATTGTTTTCGAGCATGTTGCCTTTGCCTACGATCCTGCCTCTCCTGTGCTTCGCGATATCAACCTCACGATTAAACCCGGCCAGCGAATCGGTGTTTGCGGGCCGACCGGCGGTGGCAAGTCCACTGTTTTGAGCCTGATCCCGCGATATTACGACCCTACTTCCGGACAGGTTCTGATCGACGGAGTGGATGTGACCAATTACAAACTGGACCTGCTTCGTGAGCAAATTGGATTCGTTTTGCAGGAAACGGTCCTGTTTGCAGGCAGCATACGTGACAATATAGCTTATGGAAGGCCGGATGCGTCAGCCGGGGAAATTATGGAAGCCGCCGGGATGGCCAATGCAGATGAGTTTATCATGCAGATGCCGCACGGCTATGACTCTCTTGTCGGTGAACGCGGACTGACTCTCTCGGGCGGTCAGCGACAGCGCATCGGTATTGCCAGGGCCATCGTACGCAACGCACCCATCCTCATTCTTGATGAGCCAACCGCCGCCCTGGACACTGAATCGGAAAAATCAGTCATGGAAGCTTTGGAACGCCTGATGAAAGGCCGCACCGTCATCACCATTGCACATCGTTTAAGCACCATTCGCGATGCCGATAAAATTGTCGTTTTAAAAGGCGGTTATATTGCAGAAGAAGGCACGCACGAAGAACTCATCAGGAATAATAAAATTTACGCAGAACTTTATCAGATACAGGCCGGAACCAGGCCTGAGCTTAACTCAACCCAGGGTGTCACCGGTTCAGGAATGGAGGCCTTTTCCTCTTCATAACCGGATATTTGTTAATATTTTAATCACAATTCAAAACCAGTATTTCCAATGTCAATACGCACTCTCATTGTTCTCCCGGATGAATCCCCGAAACCCTTCCTCGATGCGATCAATGCTGCGAAGAAATCACTTCAGGTCAAAATGTTTGTTTTTTCCGACCCGGTTTTGCTCAATACCGTTGTTGCCGCTCACCAACGGGGAGTGAAAGTCCGCGTGATGCTTAATGCAGCCCGGCGAGACGGGGAAGATGATAACAAGGAGGTGAGAAAAGCGCTTGAACTCGCAGGAATAGAAGTGAAGGACAGCAATCCCGGCTTTGGCATCACACACGAGAAATCGATGGTAGTGGATGAAAACATCGCCTATGTGAAATCACTTAACTGGGCAACACAGAATCTTACCGAAACCCGCGATTACGCCATCACCACGACCCATCCCCACGGAGTCGGCGAAGTTATCGCCTGCTTCGATGCTGACTGGAACCGTCAGGTATTCAAACCCGGTTTGAGCGCCCATATGATCTGGTGCCCTGCAAACGGGCGTGAACGCATAGCACAGTTTATTGATAATACAAAGCATACCCTCTTTATCCAGAATGAACGTTACCAGGATATGGTGATCATTGAACGTCTCGTTCGTGCCTGTGAACGAGGCGTGAAAATCCATCTCATGGCCCGCCCTCCGCATTCACTGAAAAAGGAAAAAATCATTGAGGGGGTCGGGGGCTTGCGAATTATGGATGATGTTGGGATCAGGATTCACAAACTGAAACATCTGAAACTGCATGGTAAAATGCTGCTGGCAGATGGCCTGCATGCTATTGTAGGTTCTATCAACCTCGCTCCCGGCAGTTTTGACGACAGGCGGGAACTGGCTATTGAAGTGCATGATGAGGATATCGTTGAGCGGCTTCACAGTATCGCAAGCCATGATTGGGAACATTCGTACCCGCTCGATCTCACCGACGAGGGATTGTTCACCGATCTCGAAGAACATGGACAGGGCGGTGCTGAGAAACTTGTACTCAGAATGGACGATGAGCATGCAAAAAAGCATAAATTATAAATCCTGTTAAAACCCTTTACAGATTAAGCCTGAGAGATAAATTGTTTAAGTTAATATTCATATAGACATAAAATTATGGCACTGCACGAAAAAGAAAAGATCATTGCGCTGATGGACGAAGATATTTATACTTCAACCGATTTAAGGATAAGTATCCCAAAATACAGGATTCCAGAAAAAGACAGCAGGAGCGAAGATGTATATTCAATCATTCATGATGAACTCATGATAGACGGAAACTCAAGATTGAATCTTGCAACATTCTGTTCAACCTGGCTTGATTCAGAGATCCATAAATTAATGGATGAATGCCTGGATAAAAATATGATAGATAAGGATGAGTATCCTCAGACTGCTGCCATTGAAGAACGATGTGTGCACATGATGGCCGACCTGTGGAACGCCCCTAAAAGTAAAAACACAATAGGTTGTTCTACTACAGGCTCAAGCGAAGCAGCCATGTGCGGCGGACTGGCGATGAAATGGCGCTGGCGTGAAAAGATGAAAGCTGCAGGTAAGGAGGCTTTGAAACCAAATTTAATAACGGGTCCTGTACAGGTGTGCTGGGAAAAATTCGCGAGGTATTTTGATGTGGAATTAAGGCAGATTCCAATGGAACACGGGCGATTGCTGATGAATGCGGAGGAAGTTCTGAAACGTTGTGACGAAAATACAATCGGCGTTGTTCCTACTCTTGGTGTTACTTTTACCTGCCAGTACGAAGATGTAAAATCAATCAGTGAAGCCCTGGATGGTCTTCAAAAAACAAAAGGGCTGGATATCCCTATCCATGTAGATGCAGCCAGCGGAGGTTTTGTTGCTCCGTTCCTTCAACCTGAGCTTGTATGGGATTTTCGTTTGCCCAGGGTGAAATCTATTAATACTTCAGGACATAAATTCGGGCTGTCACCTCTTGGAGTGGGCTGGGTGATCTGGCGTGAGAAATCAGATTTGCCTGAAGGATTGGTTTTCAATGTAAACTACCTGGGAGGCAATATGCCGACTTTCGCACTTAATTTTTCAAGACCCGGTGGACAGATCGTTGCACAGTATTACAATTTCCTGCGCCTGGGCAAAGACGGATACAGGAGGATACAGCAGGCCTGCGCCGATCATGCAACATATATAGCCCGTAAAATGGAAAAAATGAAAATTTTTGACATTATTTATGACGGACAGGGAGCTCTTCCCGGAGCATGCTGGACTTTGAAAAAAGATGCTGATCCCGGTTTTTCACTTTATGACCTGTCTGATCGTATGCGCAGCAGGGGTTGGCAGATTGCCTCTTATTCCATGCCTGAAAATTGTGAAGATCTTGTTGTACAAAGGGTTTTGATCCGCCATGGTTTCAGCCGTGATATGGCAGATCTTTTAATTGCTGATTTTGAGAGGGCCCTCGAATGGTTTGCGAAACATCCGGTTAATAATTCGAAAGGAATTGAGGAGGCTAAAGTTTTTAATCATAATTAGTTCACAATGTTAATCTAAGAAATTTATCATGGAACCGACAAAAAAGAGCAATATGACAACCACCCGTCTTGTTTTTATGACAGGTGCAGCTGTATTCAGCCTTCGTGGATTATCCTTTATGGCCATAGAGGAATTAACAATGTTTTTCTATGTCTTATTCGGGACGGTGCTGTTCCTGATACCGGCATCGATGGTTTCGGCTGAACTGGGCGGGGCTTTCGGATCCACCGGAGGCGGTGTGTATACCTGGGTGAAGGAAGCCTTCCATAAAAAGCTGGGGTTTCTTGCCATCTGGCTCCAATGGATACAGAATGTGGTATATTACCCTATCCTGCTTGGGTTTGCTGCTGCCATCATTGCCTATATGATCGGGAAGCCTGAGTTAAGCAACAATGGAACTTATGTCGGAATTTTCTGCATCGTTGTGTACTGGATATCCACACTGATTACCCTGAATGGCACCCAGCTGATGTCAAAAATTGCAAGTTATGGATTTCTGCTCGGAACAGTTATTCCCGGGGCTGTATTGATTATTTTCACAATTATATACATGATACAGGGTAATCCCATGGCCTTTTTGCATCCTTCCTCGGTTGATACAACATCTGCATATCTTTTAAACGGGATCAGCCATCCGCGGTGGTTCCCACATATTACAAGCCTGGATAATGTCACTTTCCTTGCAGCTGTAATATTGATATTTGCCGGGATTGAAGTCCAGGCAGTCCATGCCAATGAATTGAAAAACCCTTCAAAACAGTTTCCGAAAGTTCTTCTTTTTGCTGCTGCACTGATCTTCTTTTTACAGATATTAGGTTCCCTTGCAATTTCGATAGTTTTACCTGAAAGCAAGATGACGTTGCAATCGGGTCTCATGCAGGCCTTTGAAAATATTTTTGTGAGTATGGGCCTGAAATGGTTGCTCCCTGTAGTATGTATTCTGATGGCATTCGGGGTTTTAGGCAGCGTGATTTCATGGATTGCAGGCCCCAGCCGTGGTTTGCTATGGACCGCGAAGGATGGATTGCTGCCTGCCGGTCTTGCAAAAGTGAATAAAAAAGGCATACAGCAGAATATCCTCATGGTGCAGGGTCTGATCGTAACACTTCTGTCATCCATTTATTTTATCATACCTAATGTTGGTGTTGCTTTCTTCCTGCTGGGTGCTTTAACTATCGGACTTTACCTGATAATGTATATGCTTATGTATGCCGCAGGTATTAAATTGCGATACTCCCAGCCCGACCTCGTCCGTTCTTATAAAGTTCCAGGCGGGAATAACGGCATGTGGGCGATTGCGGGTATCGGGTTCCTGGCTGTATTGTTTGCCTTTATCGTATCCTTTTTCCCGCCTTCGCAGCTGCCTGTTGGAAGTCCGTTGGAATATGTTTGTTTGGTAGCCGGAGGAACAATCCTCTTTACAATACTGCCATTCCTGATTACCATCGGGAAAAAGTAAGTCATGATAATACTCAAGGGATTGCTTAAATTATTGCGGTCCACAGGGTAATCTGAAATAAAGAAAAAAATGGCTGATATTTTATTCCGTGACCACCATCTTTCTGGTCTGGATAAAACCGTCACACCTCATTTGTACGAAATAAATCCCTGGAGGATAAATTTCGTTGTTGACTGAAAACCGAACTGTATAATCGCCGGGCTGCCTTTCTTCGTTCACAGGGTTTGCAATTTCAATTCCAAGCTGATTATAAACTTTAACCGTCACAAACGCGTTTCTTTTCAACTGGTATCGGATTACGGTGGAAGCGCTGAATGGGTTGGGGGAGTTTTGCGACAGGTTGAAATCAGCTGATGAAAAGTTGATGGTGCTGATGCCTGTATAAAGGAAGGCAACCTCATCGGACCAGGGGCTCCATTTTAAATTATCATCCCTGTACTTTACCCTGTACCAGTATGGTGTGTTATGGGTGAGAATGCTGTCGGGCACTACAAGTGAATCGAGAACGATACCTGCATTTTTATTGATGGGGAAAAAGTCAGGCGACCCTGTATTCTCAAAAATATCTTCCCTGTCGCGGAGCTTTTTCAGGACCGGATTGCCATAGTTCCCCTGGGTGGCAGTAACCTCAAACCATGACGACATGCAGGAATCCGAGCCTGCCATGGGGGAAGCTGAAAGGATTATGGGATTGGTTGAAGTAACCTGATTGGCCACAGGTTTCAGAGGAGCCGGCTGGTTCATCCTAAAGTGCCAGGTAGCAAGTACCTGGTGAAGGGGATGCTCGGGTTTACCCATTGTATAGGTTTCGGCCACGTACGATTTGTCATCAACATTGATATCCATAATGACATAGTTGTAATCATCGACGGTTTCCTGGATTTCCGGGTAATCAACCGAACCTGAAAAATACCTGGTTAGCTCGGCTCCCCCTCCGCCTGCAAGGACCGTGCGGAAGTCATGCATCACAGTGTTCTGGGAGTTGGTATCTACGATTGCTCCTTTTTCAAAATCGTGGGCATGGCCGTAAGAATACTGAACCATTTTATAAAACTTCACGAACTCTCTGTAAAAGACAATATCAACCGAATCGTTGTTCCCTTCTGTCCAGATCTCCGTATGCCAGGGGTGGTGGGCGAAAGTGAAAACGAGGTTTATTCCCGGATCGGCATCTGATTCAGTCAGGACTTTGTTCAGCCATGTTTTTTGTATGGGTGCGCCGATGATTTTTTCATTGCTGTTAAGTACCACGAATTTGCATCCGGCGATCTCAAAGGAATAAAACCTTTCATTATAGGCCGTCCTGGCAACCGCAGAATCGGTGAAATCCTCGTACTTCATGTAATCAAAATAAAATGCCGATTCGTGTTCATGGTTGCCGATGGCGACCATAAAGGGCAGGGAACAGGAAAGATTCGCGATCTTATTAAAATATTCGGTCTGGAAACGGTCGATGTCCCTGCCGGTCCACACTATATCTCCTGTATGCATGACCAGGTTGACCGAATCGAACCATACAGTCCCGTATTTTGTTTGCAATGTTTGCTGAACATTCAGACAAAGCTGGCCAAGAATAGACGGGATCGTGTCGTTGTACCTTGAATCCCCGAATATGACGAAGCGGATATGCCTGCCTGCCGTTCCCGGCAGGGGTTCGCTCCTGAAAGGATATACGGCAGAAGAATCAGTACCGCTGATGCAACGGTAATAATACCTGGTATCGGGCGTGAGTCCTGCCAGCTTGACCGTATGCCAGTACTTGCCGCTGATGTTCTGGAAAGAACCGGTTTTAACCTGGTCGAGGTTAGTGCCTGAAAGGCCGTAACGGACTTTCGTGAAAGCCGTGTCGATAGAATGCCAGCTGATATAGACCGAAACCGGCGTGGGGGTTTGCAAATAAGGGTTGATCTGTGCCTGCAGAGAGACACTCCCGATCAGGATCAGGATACAAACCATGGCCGGTAAAGAGATAAATTTTTTCATAGGTTCAGGAATTGAATCTGCATTAATTTTCGAACAAATAAATATAGTAATTTTTTTCATTCAGGAAATGATCCTTCCTGAAAACAGGACATATTATTACGTTATGACTAAAACTGACTATTCAGGGCAGCCTTACTGCACAAACGGGATATTTTCTGAAGGGGGGATTCGTCATTTCAGGGGTTCCTGAAATGTTGTACCTATGTTGTACCAAAAATGAAAAAAGGCCGATATTCTGTTGAATATCAGCCTTTTATAAGTGTATCGGTAGCCCGTAGGGGAATCGAACCCCTGTTACCAGGATGAAAACCTGACGTCCTAACCCCTAGACGAACGGGCCAATGTGTTTTGGGAGTGCAAAAGTACAAAATGAATTGAAACCCGCAAAACATTTTTACATTTTAGCCCGGCTAAAATATTGTGAAACACAGGGGATCTGAATAATTGTTTTTTTTGATTTTTAATTAAACCGTATTACATTTGTCCAAATTAATATTCATTAATTACATAGTCATGAGAAGTATAAAATTTAATGAAGCAGAGCTGGAGTTCCTTGTTGGACAGTACGAGCTTGAACTTATTGAAGCAGAAAAATATGTTGGAGAAATAAAAAATATTCTGAACAAACTTGGTGTTATTTCAAAAGATGTTTCAGGCAAAAAAGAAATTAAAAAGAAAAGGGGAAGGGGACGCCCTGCAAAAGCAGTAACCCCTGAAACGAAGCAAACTTCTGCTGAAAAATCAGCAGAACCTAAAAAAAAGAGTAAGGGAAAACCGGGCAGGCCTAAGAAAAAAGGTCGGAAAAAAGGATCGAAGCGTAAGCCCGAAGTTGTAACCAAACCGGTGAAACCGGATATTGCCGTTGTAACGCCGGCAAAGTCCCGGAATGCATCTAAGAGTAAAGCCAAAACCGCGCCTAAGAAAAAAATCAAAACTGCTCCGGCAAATCCTGCACCTAAAAAATCAGTGCTTCCTGAATCACCACTAACAGTGGTTAAGGAAGAAAAACCTGCTGAAGTATAAAAGAGTGTCGTCCGGGCCGGTGAAACCGGCCCGGAACATTTAATGCAAATCGCATTTCTGCTATTTCATATTTCAAATAAATGTTGTACTTTTGCGCCCTGATTTGAAAATAAGGACAATTCATTAATATTTTAATCCATGGCCAATCACAGAAGTTCGGAAAAACGCATCAGGAATACGAAAACAAAAAGAACACAGAACCGTTATCAGGGTAGGACAGTTCGTAATTCAGTGAAGAAGCTGCGTTCTACTGAAGAAAAAGAAGCTATACAAAAAGATTTACCCGTTGTTATCTCCCAGATAGATAAACTTGCAAAGAAGTCAGTTATCCATAAGAATAAAGCTGCGAATCTGAAAAGCAAGCTGATGAAGCATGCGAATAAGGCCAAAACTGCCTGAGAATCAAGCCTGAGTCCTTTCTCTTTTACGCTTCCAGCGGAACCCCCTGAACGATAATCTCTGGATATAAGTCTTTAAATGTCTTTCCTTTTTCCGCGGATAGATATCATCAATTTTTATCATAATCCCTGTTTCTTCGACATCGCCGAATCCATGGTTAATGGAAGTGCCAAAAGTGCGCATTGTTGCACTGAGATTCATATATGCATTAACGAGGGGAGGGACCAGTTCACCAGACTGCCTCACTTCATGTACAAGCACCTTGTAATTTTCTTCGAAGGATGCTGCATTGAAAATATTTTTCAGTATGTCTTCGGATGTCTGGGTAGTAAGTTGAAATTTAGGGGTCATTAAATTTTCATTATCGGGAAAAAACCTCCGGAGAAAATACAAAACCACATCACGTGCAGCTTTATTATACTGCGGATACATCGTCATCTTTCCGAAGAAGTACCTCACATCGGGATTTTCAACGATCATGGCCCCAAGTCCGTCCCACAGGTTATCGAGGGAATACATGCCTTTCCTGAAGTTCACGGTAGGCTGATATTCGGGCTGCACAAAAGAACGTCCAAGCTCGATCGAATATGGAAGGTAATCACGGATGAATTTATGCGAGATTTCAAAAAGTTCGGCGGTGGCTGAGTTTAAAAAGCCATTGGCATTGCAGGGAATATCCTTTCCGTGGATAAAACGATATCCGCCCACTATCTCATGGTCTGCAGGATCCCATACAATAAGCTGATGAAATGGCTCTTCCATCACATCAAACTCATCAATATCGATCGATTTCCCCGTACCTCCGCCGGCATCCCTGAAAGTGATCTCCCTTAACCTTCCAAGCTCTTTCATGAGGTTCGGGGAATCATGGGCAGTAAAAATGTAGATCTTGTTCTGGCCGTTATTGGTGTTGCGCACAAATTTGGATTCGGTCAGTTCAGTTTCAAGCAAGTGCTTGTCAACCGGGGGGATGATTATTTCCATGATAACGGAATAAGACTCTTTTACAAAAGTAATAAAAGCAGGCAAACCGTTTTCATGAAAACCCATGATATATAATCCTATTTCCTATTTTTGCAATATGACAGACGTTCACATCGATATTCCTGAAAAGCTGATCAATGTTGAGGCTTTATTTGAATCCAAAAATCCAAAGCTTCTCAGGATCATTCCGCGATGGTTCATGAGTTACCTGAAAAGGATAATACACCAGGATGAAGTGAATGGCTATATATACAGGAACAGGGATAAGTTCGGGCTTCCTTTTGTTGAGGCCATACTCAGGGAATTCGGAGTTACTGTTAATACCGAAATCCCCGGAACCGGGCCCTCAGAACTAAAAACCAATCTGGAGTCAAGATTACTGAACCGCCGCCTGATCATTGCGGCTAATCATCCATTGGGCGGGCTCGACGGACTTGCATTAATGAACCAGATAGGGAAAGTCAGGCAGGATATAGTGTTTCCTGTGAACGACCTCCTGATGAATGTTCCCGGCCTTAAGCCCCTCTTCATCCCTATTAATAAACATGGGAAGAACACTGAGAATTCAAGAATAATTGAAGAGACATTTGCAGGAAATAAGGTCATTTTGTATTTCCCGGCCGGACTGGTTTCACGTAAATTTAAAGGAGGGGTCATCAGGGACCTGGAATGGAAAAACACATTTATTAAAAAGGCCTGGAGATACCAGCGCGACATTCTGCCTGTGTATATTTCCGGCCGGAACTCAAATTGGTTTTATAATCTCTCAAAGTGGAGAAAAAAGCTTCGAATAAAAGCCAATGTTGAGATGTTGTACCTTGCTGATGAAATGGCGAAGCAAAGGGGCCAAACCATCACGTTGAACATAGGAGATATAATCCCATGGCAATCGTTTGATAAGTCCCGTAATGATCTGCAATGGGCCGGGTTGGTACAAAACAAGGTCTACGACCTGCACATATGATCTTATATGGATAAAGGCAATGAGATATCAGCAAACATGAACCTGAAATTTATTTCAAGCATTGTGCATCCCAATGATGGACCCGGAACAGGCCTGCCAGAGTTTGCATTCATTGGACGTTCGAATGTCGGAAAATCCTCGCTGATCAATATGCTCGGGGGCAGGAAAAACCTTGCAAAGATTTCATCAAACCCCGGAAAGACAAGGACTGTTAATCACTTCCTGGAGCAGGACCTTTTGTTTTACCTCGTTGATCTCCCCGGATACGGATATGCAAAACTCTCAAAAGACGAAAAGGCTAAACTGGAATATATAATTAAAACCTATATCCTGAAAAGCCAGTTTTTGAGGTGCACCTTTGTTTTGATCGATTCCAGGCATGACCCTCTCAAACAGGATGCTGAATTTATGAAATGGATGATGAGGAATGAAAAGCCTTTCGTAATAGTCTTCACGAAGACTGACAAGCTTTCAAAGGCCGGAAGGAAAAACCTGAAGTCAAATTATAATAAAGAGATACAAGGTTTCATCCCGGGTTTTATAACTGAAATGATCATAACATCGTCAACAACCCGGCAGGGGAAAGAAGAAATAATGAAGCTCATGAAAGAAATGATGCTTATTTAAGCTCAACCAATAGCTGGTTCTTTGTAACCCGTTCACCCTGCTTGACATAGATCTTTTTAACCACGGTATTGAAAGGTGAGAGAAGATGGTTGTTCATTTTCATGGCCTGCAGATCAAGCAGGGTTTCACCGGCCTTGACTTTCTGTTTTTCCTTTACACAGACCTTCACTATGGTCCCAGGGATGAAAGCCGTTATCTTTTTCTGATCCTCCGGTTCAAACGGCTTGCGCATCAGGAACGTACGGTTCGCTAATGTTTTGAATGTAACATGCTCCATCTGAAAAGAGATGAATTCAGGTTCAGGCAATACCTGTTCTTTTTCGTTTTCTTCCATAGGATGACGAAAATATGTTATGATAATCAGAAAGGTGGAATCCCGTGCTTTTTTTTCGGGGTGATCTCAGTTTTATTCTGTGCAAGTGTGAGTGAATGGATGAGGAAATTCCTTGTTTCTGAAGGTTCTATGACAGCATCAACATAACCGTAGGCTGCGGCTACGTATGGATTAGCGAATTTCTGTCGATATTCCTCGATGAGCCTTTTCCGGGTTTCCTCAGGATTATCCGAGGATTTAATCTCGGCCCGGAAGATAATATTTGCAGCCCCTTCAGGTCCCATGACTGCAATTTCAGCGGTTGGCCATGCAAGCACGAAATCAGCACGAAGGTGGTGTGAACACATGGCGATATATCCCCCTCCATATGCTTTACGTAGAATAACCGTGAGTTTTGGTACCGTCGCTTCACTGTATGCGTATAAAACCTTGGCTCCGTGACGGATAACACCTGCATGCTCCTGGTCGATGCCGGGAAGGTAGCCGGGAAGGTCAACCAATGTGATCAAAGGGATATTAAATGCATCGCAATAGCGGATAAATCTTGCGGCTTTATCGCTGGAGTCAACATCCAGCACACCGGCAAGCACCATTGGCTGATTGGCGACAAAACCAACAGTTTGCCCGTCAAGCCTTGCAAAACCCACAACAATATTGGCAGCCCAGTGTTCATGGCTTTCGAAGAAATCGGAATCATCAACCAGGGCCTTGATCACATCCCTTACATCATAGGGTGTCATTGGGTTTGTGGGGAAAATGCTGTCAATTTTAAAGTGCCTTGATTTAGGCGCTTTTTTTGGGAAAAGTTCAGCCTTTTTATCGTTATTCCAGGGGATAAAGCTAATCAGCCTTTTAACCTGGTCAAAGCATTCCTGTTCGCTTTCAGCGAAGAAATGAGCGTTCCCCGTGATTTCAGCATGGACTTTTGCACCTCCGAGGTCCTCCATCGAGATCTCCTCGCCAAGAACAGTCTTGATAACCTCCGGCCCCGTGATGAACATTTTCGAGATCTTATCAACCACGAACACAAAGTCGGTCAGGGCCGGAGAATACACCGCACCTCCGGCACATGGGCCCAGGATGACACTGATCTGGGGTATAACTCCGGAAGCCTGGGTGTTCCTGTAAAAAATCTCACCATAACCTGCAAGCGAGTTCACACCTTCCTGGATACGGGCACCACCTGAATCATTGATCCCGATCAGGGGCACCTTCATTTTCATTGCGTGATCCATGATCTTCGTGATCTTCTTCGCATGCATATACCCTAATGAACCACCCGCTACAGTGAAATCCTGGGCAAAGATGCAAACAGGCCAACCTGTGATCGATCCGGTACCGGTAATGACACCGTCGCCGGGCAGGTACTTTTTATCCATGTCGAAATCCTGGCCGGCATGTTTTACAAAGAGATCATATTCGTGAAATGAATTTGGATCCACCAATGCCAGGATTCTTTCACGGGCTGTCATTTTTCCGGATGCTTTCTGCTTTTCAAGGGCTTGTTCACCTCCTCCCTGAAAGGCTTCATTCATCCTTCTTTTGAGTTCATTTGTCTTGGCTCTTAAACTCATGATCTAGGTTTTTGGCGCAGAGTGGGCAAAAGTACGACTATGACGATGAATAATGAATTATATAAACATGGGAATTCGCAGATTCAATCCCAATTGCCAAATCCGGATTGAAATCATCATTGTTTCCTATTGTTGTAGAAAACAGGGATTCAAGTAATTAAGAACGCCTGTTAGGGAATTGTGGCGGTAGAATCTGTTGTGAAAAGAAAAACGTTAAAAATTGTTAAATGCCAGGGGGGATTGTTAAGAATGAACATCTATTTAAATAACACAACTGTAATTCCGCTTCCCCCTCTTTCAAGGAGTTCATCCTTTGCACTTTTAATTTCTTTGACAGAACGAAGATAATCACGTGTAACCTGCCTCAGAACGCCGTTTCCTTTGCCATGAAGTATCCTTACTTCGGGTATGGACAGCATGATGGCATCATCAATATATTTCTGCAACAGTGATATGGTTTCATCAACCCGTTTACCCCTCAGATCCAGAGTCGATTGAAATTCAATCAGCTTCATATGAAGATCATCAAGGTAAGACTGGTACTGAATGTGTTTCGGACTTTCATACCCGGTTGCCTGAGGTTTCAGCAGAACAGTACGGGGTGTTTTGGCCTTTCGATCGGGCTTGGTTTCACTTGCCTTCAAATTTCCCGCTTCAATATTGACAGCCGGCGGCGGATTGTTTTCCAGCTTCTCTTTAAATTCCTTAAGATCTGCACGGGCGGTTCTTGTCTTTTCCTTTTCTGCCTGGGCTTCTTTAATTTCCTTAATGGTTTTTTCAACCGTTTTATTTGCTTCGGAAATTATACGAAGCGCTTCATTGCGGGCATTTTCGATAACCTCTTTTTTTGATTTCTCCAGATCGCCTGAAAGCTTTTCATATTTTGTGATGAGTTCGGCAAGGAAATCATCGGCAACGCCGAGTTCCGTCGTTTTTTTGCTCATTTCTTCTTTCTCGGTTTCCAGGTCCTGGATCTGCTTCTCAAAGTTGAGCTGGCTGTGCCCTGTAATATTCCTTGCCTTGTCTAAAACTGCCGATGGGAATCCTATCTGAGCAGCAATTTCAAAGGCGAAGGAATTGCCCGGCTTTCCTTTTTTCAAACGGTAAAGCGGTTTAAGTTTCTTTGAATCATAGAGCATGGCCCCGTTCACAATTCCCCTTATTTTACCGGATAACAACTTTAGATTTGAATAATGGGTAGTGATTATTCCGTAAGTATTCTTTAGTGCCATTTCTTCCAGGCAGGCTTCAGCCATGGCCCCTCCCTGGGAAGGGTCGGTCCCTGAGCCGAACTCATCTATAAGGAGAAGGGAATCCTCATCCACATGCTCAAGAAAAAATTTAAGATTCAGGAGCTTCGAAGTATAGGTGCTCAGGTCATTGTCAATGGACTGCTCATCTCCGATATCAATAAATATCTTTTTAAAAATCAGAAATTCAGAATCTTCCCTCACAGTTGGCAGAAGCCCGCACTGAAACATATACTGGATTAAACCGACAGTTTTCAGGCATACCGATTTTCCTCCTGCATTGGGCCCTGATATGATGAGGATACGCTCGTCTGCCTCAAGTTCCAGGTCAAGCGGAACCACTGTTTTTTTAATATTTTTAAAATGAAGATAAAGGTTGGGATGGATGGCCTGGTACCATTTGAAGGCATGCTTCCTGCCTCCCGGGAAAGAAGTCCGACCGGCCTGTTTTGGAAGGATGCCTGACACATCGACGGCAAACAAGGCCTTCGCCCTGATAAAATCGATAACTCCCATAAAGTGATACAGGCTGATCAGGTTATGTGTTTCAGGCCTCAATTGATCGGTAAAAGCGATCAGGATTTTAACGATCTCACGTTTCTCGGCATATTCAATTTCCCGTATCTCATTGTTCGTTTCAAATATTTCGGCCGGTTCTATATAAACGGTTTGTCCGGTCGCAGATTCATCATGCACATATCCGCTGATCTTGCGTTTATGGGCACTGAGCATAGGGATCACGAGGCGGCCGTTGCGGATAGTGACTTCCGCATCATCAGGGGTCCATCCGGATTGCCTGGCGACTTTCAGGTCATGATGTATCTTAGATTCTACGCTTGCAATTTTAAACGCTTTCTCTTTTCTCAATTTTAATAATTCAGGCGAAGCATTGTCGCGAACCTGTGAGCGTTCATCCACTATCCTGTCAATCCTGTGAATAAAGTCAGCCGGAAGGCCCAAGGCTGAGCTGTCGGCAATCGTCGATTCGATCTGCGCAAAAAGCAAGGGATAGCGTTCCTGCCTCGAGGAAAAAAACGAAATAAGGTCTGCAACCGTTTGCAACGAAAGCCTGAGCTCCGAAAGAATTTCTTCTTCAAGATAAGTTCCCGGAATAGTTATCCTGCTTATATCCGGTATCAGATTATAATAGTCCTGTGAAGGAAATCCTTCTTCAATGTTTAACACATTGAGCATTTCTCCGGTGAGTTGTAAATTCAGGAAAATATCATCCCGGTCGGCCGAGAAGGCAATTGACGATACAAGGTCTTTCCCGATGGTTGACAGGCACTTAGACTTCAGCAGTTCCCTTATTTGATCAAAGCCCAGTTTATTTTCAAAAGAAGTTGGATATAACATTCTGCAAAATTAAAAAAATTGTACCTTTGCAGTCTGTTAATCGATTCACAGTGGACAGAATCAAATCATTAAAAATCAACATATTATGACTAAAATTAAAAAATATTTGACTTGTGACGGTAATCAGGCTGCCTCGCATATGGCTTACATGTTCAGTGAAGTGGCTGCTATTTACCCTATCACTCCTTCCTCGAACATGGCTGAAAATGTTGATGAGTGGGCAGCAAACGGACGTAAAAATATTTTCGGTGACGAGGTGAAAGTGGCTGAAATGCAGAGTGAGGCAGGTGCAGCAGGCGCTGTTCACGGATCGCTGCAATCGGGCGTTTTGACTACAACCTTTACCGCATCCCAGGGCTTATTGCTGATGATCCCCAATATGTACAAGATCGCAGGTGAACTTCTTCCCTGCGTTTTCCATGTATCTGCAAGAACGGTAGCTGCTCATGCTCTTTCGATTTTCGGCGATCATAGTGATGTTTATGCAACCAGGCAGACCGGTTTTGCCATGCTTGCATCCGGTTCGATACAGGAAATTATGGACCTGTCAGGTATAGCCCATCTTGCTGCCATTAAATTAAGGCTGCCCTTCCTTCACTTTTTTGACGGTTTCCGTTCATCCCATGAGATCCAGAAAATCGAAGCCTTTGAAAACGATGATATGGCCGGCCTGATCGATTACAAAGCACTTCAGGAGTTCCGCGATCGCGCTTTGAACCCGGAGCATCCGGTAACCAGGGGAACGGCTCAGAATCCCGATATTTTCTTCCAGGCCAAGGAAGCTGTAAACCGTTTCTACTATCCTGTTGCCGATGTGGTGGATGAGTATATGAAAGAAATTACAGGACTTACCGGCAGGGAATATCATCCTTTTGTTTATTACGGGGATCCCCAGGCTGAAAATATCATTATCGCGATGGGCTCTGTCACGGATACAATTCGTGAAACCATTGACTACCTTAGAGCAAAAGGCGAGAAGGTGGGATTAGTGGTAGTTCATCTGTACCGTCCATTCAGTGAAAAATATTTCTTCAATGTGCTCCCGAAATCAGTCAGGCGGATTGCAGTGCTTGACAGGACCAAGGAACCGGGAGCGAACGGAGACCCTTTATACCTCGATGTCAGGGACATGTTTTACGACCGTCCCGAAAGGCCGATGATCATTGCAGGCCGTTACGGGCTCAGTTCAAAAGATACTACCCCCTCACAGATCATTTCGGTATACGAGAACCTGAAGATGAAGGAACCGAAGAACCATTTCACGGTGGGTATTGTTGATGACGTGACTTTCACCTCACTGCCGGTGCTTCCCGAAATCGACATTCAGCCGGCCGGAACTTTCTCGGGAAAATTCTGGGGAATCGGTTCCGACGGTACCGTGGGTGCGAATAAAAACAGCATCAAGATCATAGGCGACCACACTGATAAATATGCGCAGGCCTATTTCGCCTATGATTCGAAGAAATCAGGAGGTGTCACCGTTTCACATCTTCGCTTTGGCGACAGTCCGATACGTTCGCCCTACCTGGTTAATATGGCTGATTTCATCGCCTGCCATGTGCCTTCGTACCTCGACAAATATGACCTTATCAAAGGACTGAAGCCGGGGGGTACCTTCCTTTTGAATTCGATCTGGAATGCAGAGGAAACGAAAAAGCGCCTTCCCGAGGCCATGAAAAAATATATGGCCGATAACAAGGTCAAATTCTACATGATAGATGCTACGAAGATCGCTGAAGAGATAGGCTTGGGTAACCGCACGAATTCAATCATGCAGTCGGCCTTCTTCAAGCTTTCAAATGTAATTCCTTTCGACATTGCAACAACAGCGATGAAGAAAGCTATTGAGAAAACATACGGGCGTAAAGGAGAAGAGATCGTAAATATGAATTATGCGGCCATTGACAGAGGAGGAGAAGCTGAAAAAATCGAGATCCCTGCCGAATGGTCAAATATCGTTGTTAAAGCTGCAACTGAAGATACCGGGGTTGACAAGTTTGTAAAGGAAATTTTCGAACCTGTCAGTGCAATGAGGGGAGACGATATTCCCGTGAGCGCCTTTTTAGGCAGGGAAGACGGTACATTTCCTTCGGGCATGACTGTGCTTGAAAAGCGCGGTATTGCTGTGAATGTTCCCAAATGGGTTCCCGAAAACTGTATACAGTGCAACCAATGCGCATATGTTTGTCCACACGCCGCAATACGTCCTTTCCTGCTCAGCGAAGAAGAAAAAAAGAATGCTCCGGCCGGTATGCTCACTTTGAAAGCGATAGGAAAAGAACTGGCAGGATATGAATTCAAGATCCAGGTAAGCGTCCTTGATTGTACGGGTTGCGGCAACTGTTCCGATATTTGTCCTTCGAAGACCAAAGCCCTTGAGATGAACACCCTGGGCAGCCAGATTCATGAATCTGAGAACTGGGATTACCTGATCGGAAAAGTTTCCTATAAAACCAATGTTTTCGACAAATTCAAGACTTTCAAAAACAGCCAGTTCTCCCAGCCTTTGTTCGAGTTCTCGGGAGCCTGTGCAGGTTGCGGTGAAACTCCTTATCTCAAGCTCATCACCCAGCTTTATGGTGAGAGAATGATGATCGCCAATGCAACCGGATGTTCCTCGATTTACGGAGGTACTGCTCCTTTCACTCCTTACCGCGCCAATTCGGAAGGAAAAGGCCCGGCATGGGCAAACTCACTGTTTGAGGACAATGCCGAATACGGATACGGGATGGCCCTGGGTGTTGGTAAACTTCGTGAGCGTATAGCAAGGAAAATGAGGGAAGCTGTCAAAACCAATTTGATGGGTGCCGAAACCCTTGCAGCTTTCCAGGAATGGATTGAAGGGAAGGATGATGCCGGGAAGTCTAAGGCTGCCACCTTCAAGCTTCTGCCTTTGCTGGAAAAAGAAACAGATCAGCTTGCCCGGGAAATCTTAGAACTCAGGCAGTATCTTGTGAAAAAATCAATCTGGATCATAGGTGGAGACGGTTGGGCTTATGATATCGGCTATGGCGGGCTTGATCATGTTATAGCCTCCGGTGAGGACATTAATATTCTTGTCCTTGATACCGAGGTATATTCAAATACAGGAGGCCAGGCTTCAAAATCAACACCAGCCGGGGCTGTTGCGAAGTTTGCCGCTTCCGGAAAAAAGGTCCGCAAGAAAGACCTTGGAGCAATGGCCATGACCTATGGTTATGTTTATACCGCACAGGTTGCCATGGGAGCCAATAACAGCCAGCTTTTCAGGGCTATTAAAGAAGCAGAGGCTTACAAAGGACCCTCACTGGTGATTGCATATTCCACCTGTATCAACCACGGCCTCAGGCAAGGTATGGGCAAAGCCCAGGAAGAAATGGAAAAAGCTGTCAATGCAGGATACTGGAATCTTTACAGGTACAACCCAACGCATGCTTTGGAGGGAAAGAATCCGTTTACCCTCGACTCTAAGGAGCCGGATTGGAGCAGGTTCCAGGAATTTCTCGGAAGCGAAGTCAGGTATACTTCTCTCAAAGCCATGTTCCCTGAAGAAGCTGCTGAACTTTTCAGGGCAGCGGAGGAGAACGTACGCTGGAGGTACAATAATTACAAGCGTCTTGCTGAAATGAAATTTGAAAATACCGCTGCAAAACAGCCTGAATGAGATATTTTTGTAAAAATCTTTAAATCATCAACTTATGCGTACCCTGACCACAACCTATATGGGGTTGAATCTGAAGAACCCTATAATTGTTGGAGCCAGCAATCTGGTTAAAGACCTTGATACTATACAACAACTTGAGGGAGCCGGTGCTGCTGCAATAGTTTACAAAACGCTGTTTGAAGAACAAATTGAACTTGAACGCCTGCAGCTTTCAGAGGAACTGAACCAGTATAATGAGAGGCATGCGGAAATGATCAGCCTGTTCCCCGACATCAACCATGCCGGACCCAGCGAGCATCTTTCACATTTACGAAAGGTCGTAGATTCAGTGAATATTCCTGTGATCGCAAGCCTCAACTGCCTGTTTGAGGATACCTGGGTTGACTATGCGAAACGAATAGAACAAACCGGCGTAAATGCGCTGGAAATGAATCTTTACACACTTTCAACAGATTTTAAAAAAGAGGGAAAGGCAATCATCAATGAGCAGCTTAACGTGATCTCTGAGGTGAAAAAGAACCTCAAAATACCTGTTAGTGTCAAGCTTAGCCCGTTTTATACCAATGTTCTCGGGGTGATCCAGCAAATGTATCATGCAGGAGTTGATGGCTTTGTTCTTTTCAACCGCCTTTTTCAACCCGATATCGATATTGAAAAAGTTGAACATCATTTCCCGTATAATCTCAGCAACGAAGAGGACAACCGCCTTGCGCTGAGGTATATCGGGATGTTGTATCATGAGATCCGCGGTTCCTTATGCGCCAATACGGGTATCTTCACCGGAAAGGATGTAGTAAAAATGTTGCTGGCCGGCGCCGATTGCGTTCAGGTTGTCAGTACCATCTATAAGCATGGTCCTGCACAACTTACAAGTATGATCAGAGACCTGGAAGCGTGGATGGATCGGAAGAAATTTGAGAGCATCGACAGCTTCAAGGGCAAGCTTTCCAGGAAAGAACTTAAAGATCCTTTCGTTTATAAAAGAGCACAATATATCGACATCCTGATGAAAAGCGAAGAGATTTTCAAAAGGTATCCGATGAGATAATAAGGATCCCGGATACAAAAAAGGCTGCCTTTGTCAGGGCAGCCTTTTTTGTATCCGGGAAATCTCAATTGATATCGAATTCATACAAGCATCTTGCCTGTACGCCTTTCATACCGCGAATATCTTTAAGTATCCTGTAATATTTATAATCTTCACCCATGACTGATTGTATCCTTGTTTCAGGATTGTTACCGAACAGTTCATCAATGATTTGCTGCAGGGGCTCTTTTTGTTCGGGTAAGGCCCATAATTTGTAGGATTTCAGTTTTGCAAGATCAGCTGCTATCTCAATGGCCTTATTAAGACCTCCGAAATCATCAATCAGCCCAATCCGTTTTGCATCAATACCGCTCCAAACCCTTCCCTGACCTATACTGTCGACCTGGGCTTTCGTGAGTTTCCTGCCTTCAGCAACCTTGCTTATGAAAGTGTCATAAAAGGTTTCGATCTCTCTTTGGATTGTTGCATATTCAAAGGGAGTGAGCGGTCTTTGAACCGAAATAAACCCTGAATTTTTATTCGTTTTTGCTTCATCGAAGGTTATTCCCAATTTGTTTTTCATCAGTCCTTCAAAATTGGGGATAATTCCGAACACACCGATTGACCCGGTGATGGTATTTGGTTCGGCAACGATCCTGGTGGAGGCACAGGCAATATAATATCCGCCGCTTGCAGCCACATCGCCAAAAGAAGCAACAACAGGCTTGACTTTTGCAGCCAGTGCAACTTCCCTCCATATGATATCCGAAGCAAGGCCGTCGCCTCCGCCCGAGTTTATACGGAAAACAATGGCTTTGACTTTATCGTCCTCCCTGGCTTTACGGATAGTCCTGGAGATGCGGTCCGAACCAATATCCTGATCGTCTCCTTCGCCACTGCCGATCGAACCCTGGGCATAAATGACTGCAATTTTATCCTTTGAAGAGCTTTTCTTTTCGTGGTCCTCCACATCGGTATACTTATCCATCGAGACAGTCCTGATCTTGGCTTTTTCGGAAAGGCCAAGTTTCGACCGAAGGTCTTTCAGAAATTCATCCTTGTACGCTATCTGGTCAATGAACTTGTATTTTAAAGCTTCTGCAGCCCTGCTTAATTTCAGGCTGTCGGCAATGAGGTTCAGCTCATCCCTGCTGATATGGCGGGACTCACTGATCCCGGCAATCATCGTATCCCACAGATCAGTTATCAGCTCAGTGGTCTGCTTTCTGTTTTCCGGGCTCATTTTATCCAGGAACAGGGGTTCTGTCGCTGCTTTGAATTTGCCATGCCTGATCACCTGAACTTTTATATCAAGCTTTTCAAGCGTCCCTTTCAGGAACATCATATTGGTGCTAAGCCCTGTAAAGAAAACCATGCCCTGGGGAGTAAGGTAGATCTTGTCGGCTGTTGAGGCAAGGTAATATGCTTTCTGGTCATATCCTTCACTATAGGCCCAGATGAATTTCCCCGACTTTTTAAAGTCAAGGAGGCCTTCCCTGATTTCTTCAACCGTGGCCATGCTTGCCTGAACCGAAGAAAGGTCAAGGTAGATACCCGGAACATTCTTATCGGTTTTAGCTTTTTTCAGATTCTTTAAAATATCGGTCAGGCCCAGGTATTTTTCTGTTCCGAACATCCCGAATACAGGCATTTTCGGAGACCGGTCTGCAACAGGTTTATCCATTTTAAAAACCAGAATAGTGTTTTTATCGATCACAACCTCATCACTTGAGGTTGCAGCAACTATACCTGCAACGATCCCCAGAGAAATAATAAAAAGGATAATAAGCACAAGGACAGTGCCAAGCATGCTGGCAAACATGAATTTGAAGAACTGTTTCATCGGATATAGGATTAGGATTTCGGTTTTGATTTATGGTACCAAGTTAGTTGTAAACAAATTTCTGTGCAAAATTTTTATTATAATTCCCTGATGACATCGCTAAAATAAATTATCATTGCAGGCAGAATATTCGACGTGTGAGATTAAGACTGGTTACAATTATTATTCTTCTTTTATTCTTTTCGGGCCACGGAATTGCTACATATCCGCATGAGACCGCCAGGAAGAAGTCAAATTCTTTAACGCCCTCAAGATCCGGGAAGGGGCCTACCCTGAAGATAATGACAAAGGGTAAAGCATCTCCCGAGACCATGAAGAATTTTTTTATAAGATACAACAGCGTTGCAGATGAAGCTATGGTGAAACGCCTGATAAAAATATATATTATAGAATCAAACCGGGAAGGTGTAAATTATGAAATCGCGTTTTGCCAGATGTGCCTTGAAACCGGTTTTTTAAAATTTGAAGGCAGTGTGAGCAAAAATCAGCATAATTACTGCGGATTAGGTTGCATCGACATGTTCAGTGGTGGTGACTGGTTTGCAAGCATGGAAGAAGGAGTAAGGGCGCATATACAGCATTTAAAAGCCTATGCAAGCTTTGAACCTGTCAAAAGCCCGATGGTTGATCCCCGCTTTAACAATGTCAAAAGAGGCACGGTAAACATCGTCACGGAACTGACCGGTAAATGGGCAAGTGATCCTGAATACGGCCAGAAGATCTCATCATTGATTAACAGGATGTACGGCTTATAGAAGTTCGTCACACTTCATATGCAGCAATCGGTATTTTTACTGCTTGGAAGCAACCGGGGCGACAGGGAACAGAATCTTCTGAAGTCCTGTGCCGGGATCAAACGAAGTATCGGAGACATTCTGAAGACCTCCCCGGTGTATGAAACAGAACCCTGGGGTTTTACTGACAGCATCCCGTTTTATAATCAGGCATTGGAGGTGGGTACAAGCCTGTCGCCGGAAGAGGTATTACATGAGATACACAGGATCGAAAGCGAGCTTGGAAGGGTAAGGGAGCTCCGGGGCTGCGAACCTGAGGGTAGCTGTTCATCCGAAACATACTCTTCACGTACAATTGATATCGATATCCTGTTTTACAGCTCCAGGATATTATTTACAGATGAACTGATGATACCGCATCCCAGACTGCATGAAAGGCGTTTTACACTCTTGCCCTTGAATGAAATAGCCCCGGATTTCGTGCATCCGGTTTATCGCAGGGCTGTTTCCGAATTATTAAGGAATTGCACAGATACAGGGGAAGTGAACAGGGTCAGCCTGTAATATCCCCGAAAAATTTCAGGCAAAAAAAAACCCGGCTTAAAGCCGGGCTTTTTTTTCAGTAAACATTACTTCACAATATTCTGGAATTCAGGAGTTTTTGCGAAGTTGAAAAATTCACGGTCACCCTGTGCCTGTACTTTCAGGTTTGCATCCTGGCAGGCTTTCATGAGATATTCGTAAAGCATCTTCGTATTGTTTGTACGTGCACCAACAATTGCGAGCAGATAGGAATTTCCCGGAGTCTGGGGAGCGCACTTCAGAGTAGCTTCAGCAGCGCTGTTATTTCCAGAGACAAGCTGGGCCAATCCTAAATTGTAGTTGCATTTTGTATTGCCAAGCATGTTGAGAGCTTTCGGGTAGTTACCCCTGGGGATCTCATAAATGCCAAGGTTGTAGTTTTCATTTTCACCAAGCTGCTGGGCTTTCTTGAACTGTGCTTCAGCTTTTTTACTGTTATTCTGCATGGCAGCAACAACACCCAGGTTATTTTCGATTATCCCGTTGTTCGGGGCAACGCCCTGAGCTTTCGTGAGGTAATCATTGGCTTTTGCATAATTGCCTTTAACGATATTGGCAGCAGCAGCATTATTCAAAGCTTTCCAGTTGTTCGGGAACTGTTTTGCTGCATTATCATAAATCGTCAGTTTTGCAGCCGGATCATTCGTGATCGTGGCAGCATAGAGAAGTTCTTCAACCTTTAATTTGGAAGGATCGGAAACTGCATACTTGCTGAGTTCTTCGTCAGTAAAACGAGGTTCATACAGGTTGGCAGTAACTTCGCAACGACGCAACGGCGGCAGAAGCTTCTCTTCGATCTGCGGATAAATCAGGATCATATTGCGGATTTCCTGTTCTTTTTTCTTCGGATCTGCAACTGAATTCACAACATTCAGAATCTTATCCTTGTCTTTCAGGTCGCTGTTCTGAACTCCCTTGAGGAATCCGTTCCAGTCGGGGCCATGATGTGCCAATGGAATGTTAACATCTTTTCCGGCAGCTTCGATGGCAGCTTTTACAGCCTTCTTGTCCTTGTTGTTTTTTTCAGCTTCTTTTGCCCAGGCTTTATATTGGTCGACCATCCATTTCTGGCCGGTCTTTGAACGGTTCTCCGAAAGGTTTGCATTGAAAGTTTCTTCACCTTCAGGTGATGCCCATCCATTCATATCAATGCTCTTGATCTTCCAGCCCTGGTGTACAAAGTTTGCCACATCGGTGAGGCCTGCTTTTGCAGCATCAGTTTTGTTGAGGCCATATTTAAGGTCAAGGTCAAACTTGTTCTTCTTGAAAAACACCATGCCCGTTCTGCTGACAATGACTTCTTTCTGATAGCCATGGTCTGCAATAAGAGCAACCTGGTCGGGGATGATACGGGTCGGAGTATAAATAACCCCGGGAACGAGATCCCTGCTCGGCAGCTCGATGAATTTTACTTTCTCCTTGATCTCGGCCTTCTTTGCATAGGTTTTTTCTTTGGCTTCGTAAATAACAGGAGCAACTGTGAGCATCGAGGTATTCATCTCGGGTTTATACGGGAATGTGGTGGTATAGGTAAATGAACCGCCTTCCTTGTATTTTACAGGAATTCCATCGCCTGTAACTCTTTCACCCTTCAGTGTGATGGCCTTCAGTTCAGTCTGACCTCCGTTGTAGGTAAGCACCGGCTGGAACTGCATGGCAGCTTTCTTTGCGAAATATTTTTGTGGGAAGGTCCCTTTGATGGTAACGACAACGGAATCGCCTTTTTCACTCAGAACAGGAGGTGTGGTTTCATATTTCACTTCTCCGTAACGTTTTGCCATTGTTTTGAGATTCCCGCCACTGTAACCGAATTTATAGGCAAGCCCGATGGTTGCTGAGGAGTACATGTCGTTGACAACCTGTTTCGAACCTCCGGGGGTCATGTCGAGGACATCACTATTTTGCCAACGCCAGTAGAATTCAATGGGGATGGACCAATGCTGGTCGATATTGAAATCGAATCCAAGGCCGGCACCTACTTTTAATGCAAGGTTTGTACCGCTGATACCGCTGGTATTACCCAGGTTGTTCGATGCGCCTTTCTGGCCAATCCATGCGTCGTCCTTACTTGTCAGAAGGTCAGTACGATGACCGACAGTCTGATCAACACCAAAACCAAAAATTAAGTAAGATGAAAAAACTCTCTCCGGTTTATAGCCCAATGCCCAGTTAAGCCAGTTAACAGTGAGCTGAAGATCGGATTCCCAGGGATAAGCAACAAATTTTTTACTGATGAACGCATGGGGGTCGTTTAAGCTGTAATCCCAGGCGTTCTTTGAATCAACTGAACTTTGAAGTTTCCCATGGGCAAACCTGAGGCGCACTCCGATGACGCGGGTAAATTGTTTGGTAACAACCAAACCATAGTTGTATCCGATGGAATTCGATCCAAGATTGATCCAGAGATTCTTGGAAAGATCGCCGTTAAACTGCATAACACCACCGAAAAGACCGATGGACCAATAACTGTATCCGCTTGCGGCATTAGGCCTGGATTTCTGTACCGGTTGATCCTGCTTCTTCTCCTGAGCATATGAAGCTGCAGAAATGAGTAGGACAAGCAGAAAAATTACGGTCTTCGACAGTAATCGTGAAAATTTTTTCATACGACTTTGATTTTAGATTTCTATTTGTTTGTTTACTGATTTTACAAATATATTAAATTAAGATTACAAATTGCAAGTTTATACCGTTATAAAATTAACATTTTAAAGTTAATTTACAAATCAATCTTCCAAGTGATTGATTAACAATGGTAAAAAGCAGAGTCTTTGTTTTTCAGATATCAAAATTAAAAGATTGAAATGATTTTCACAAACTTTTCTTCTTTTATGTTGTACGGCAGATTTTAGGGAAGGTTTCAAGGTTCAGATTAATTTTATTTTCTTCAGGATTTCCCATAACGTAATCCCAACAGCCACAGACACATTGATTGAATGTTTGGTCCCGAACTGGGGTATTTCAAGACAGGCATCGGCCAGGTTGATGGCTTCTTCGCTGACTCCCTGCACTTCATTGCCAAAAACCAACGCAATTTTACTGCCTTCCGGGATCATATAATCCCTGATGTTCAGGCTTGAAGTCGTATGCTCCAGAGCCAGCACCAGATAACCCGATTTCCTTAATTGCAGGATGGCTTCAGTGGCGGAAGCGCAGTATTCCCATTTCACTGATTCTTCAGCCCCGAGGGCAGTTTTATGGATTTCCCGGTGCGGTGGAGTGGCTGTAATCCCGCAGAGATAAATCTTTTCAATCAAAAAGGCATCACATGTCCTGAATACAGATCCTGTATTGTTTTGTGAACGGATATCATCCAATATTATAGTCAGCGGAAATTTCTCAGCTGCCCTGAATTCTTCAGTACTCAGGCGGTTGAGTTCGGGCATGCTTAGTTTGCGGCGCTCCATAACACAAAGATAGGGAATCGCTCGCAACTTCATACCGCAGCTACGGTGTCACTTCGCTCGCAACTTCACAACGCCGCTTTCACTCGCATCTTTGCAACGCGGCTACGGTTCGCTGCGCTACACCTGATGCCGCTTATGCAAAATGCTCGTTCAATTTATGCGGCTTGTGTGAATTGCTTCGCTAGTTACATCAATTTGGCTGATCGCTCATGGCTCATGGCTCATGGCCCATGGCTCATGGCTCATGCCTCATGGCTCAATAATTCTTTTGCCGACTTTTCAACAAAGGGGCAAAGTGTTACGCTGCGAATCGTATTTTTGGAAACTGGCCGGGGTGGGGAAAATGTCATCCGCAGTCATTAACCATCATGAAGCAGAATCTGAAGGAAATAGCTGAAACGCCATTGATGAAGCAATACAATGCCATCAAATCAAAATATCCTGATGCCCTGCTGCTTTTCAGGGTTGGGGATTTTTATGAGACGTTTGGGGAGGATGCCATCAGGGCTTCAGGCATACTGGGGATTGTACTTACCCGGAGGGCCAATGGTGCTGCTTCGTATATTGAGCTTGCAGGTTTCCCCCATCATTCCCTTGACCTGTATCTTCCGCGGCTTGTTAAAGCAGGCCTGAGGGTGGCGATCTGTGATCAGCTTGAAGATCCGAAACTTACGAAGACCATAGTCAAAAGAGGTGTAACCGAGCTGGTCACTCCCGGCGTTTCGTACCATGATAAAATATTGGATCAGAAGGAGAATAATTTCCTTGCATCGGTTCATCTTGAGCCCGGGATCTCAGGCATCTCTTTTCTTGATATCTCTACCGGGGAGTTTTACCTCGCACAGGGAGGCCCTGAATATCTTGATAAACTGATCCAAAGCTTCAGGCCTACCGAAGTCATCGTACAGAAAAGCAAAAAGCAAAAATTTTCGGAGCTTTTCGGAAGTAAGTTTTATATCAGTACGTTTGATGACTGGGTATTTACCTATGATTTCTCGAACGAGCTGCTGCTTAAACATTTCGGCACGGTGTCCCTGAAAGGCTTCGGGGTCGCAAACCTTGAACCGGCCGTAATTGCCGCCGGTGCAGCGCTTCATTACCTGGCCGAGACCCAGCATGAAAAAGTTGCGCATATTTCGAAGCTGACCAGGATAGAAGAAGACCATTATGTATGGCTCGACAGGTTTACTATCCGCAACCTGGAATTGCTTAATCCAAACAGTGAGAATGCCCGGACCCTCCTTGATGTCCTGGATCAGACTGTTTCGCCTATGGGCTCCCGCCTGCTCCGGCGCTGGATGATCCTGCCCTTGAAAAACCTTCAGCCTATTGAAGAAAGGCTTGACGTTGTTGAGTTCTTCACCCAGGATCCCGGGATGGTTGAGAAGTTCAGGCATGAGCTGACCATGATAGGCGACCTTGAAAGACTGATTTCGAAAGCTGCCGTTGGAAAAATTCAGCCCAGGGAAATGATGCATCTTAAAAAAGCCCTTGATTCAACAGACACCCTGAAAAACCTGGCCTCTTCATTAAAGAATGAAGGGCTGAAAAAGACAGCTGAACAACTAAATCCATGCCTGCAGGTGAGGGAGAGAATTGGCCGTGACCTCAATCCCGACCCACCAGCCCTGGCAATCAAAGGCAATGTGATAGGCGAGGGGGTGAACCCTGATCTTGATGAACTCAGAAAAATAGCATATTCAGGTAAAGATTACCTTGTCCGGATCCAGCAAAGGGAAACGGAACGCACAGGGATCTCATCACTGAAAGTAGGGTATACCAATGTATTTGGCTACTACCTGGAGGTCACACATACGCATAAAGATAAGGTTCCGGCCGAATGGCAGCGAAAACAAACCCTGGTCAATTCGGAACGATATATAACCCCGGAACTTAAGGAATACGAGGAAAAAATCCTGCATGCGGAAGAACGGATAGCGGAACTGGAAACCAGGATTTACAATGACCTGGTACTTTTTGTCAACGATTATATTGTCCCGGTTCAATTGAATGCAACTCTTGTTGCAAGGCTTGATGTGCTTATTTCTTTCGCTCTCAGTGCATGCCAGTACCACTATGCAAGGCCCCTGCTCAATGACTCTTACGAACTGGAGATCATCAGCGGCCGTCATCCGGTTATTGAAAGGCAGATGAAGCCAGGGGAAGAATATATAGCCAATGATGTTTTCCTGGATGACCAGCAACAGCAGATCATAATTCTCACAGGTCCGAACATGTCGGGTAAATCTGCCCTGCTGCGTCAGACCGCTCTTATTGTATTGATGGCGCAGATGGGGAGCTTTGTTCCGGCTGAAAGGGCAAACATCGGCCTGGTCGATAAGATTTTCACCAGGGTCGGGGCATCCGATAATATTTCCTCAGGAGAATCCACTTTCATGGTTGAGATGAACGAAACAGCAAGCATTCTCAATAACATCTCAAACCGAAGCCTGATCCTGCTTGACGAGATCGGCAGGGGGACCTCCACATACGACGGGATCAGCATTGCCTGGGCCATTGCCGAGTTCCTTCACAGTCATTCCCTCTTCCGACCCAAGGTTCTGTTCGCCACTCATTATCATGAACTTAACGAAATGGCTTTGATTCACAGCAGGATAAAAAATTTCCATATTTCAATAAAAGAGATCAGGAACAGGATTATTTTCCTCAGGAAGCTTCAGCCGGGAGGAAGCGAACACAGCTTTGGCATCCACGTTGCCAAAATGGCCGGGATGCCTTCAAGCGTCCTGGAACGTGCGGAAGAGATCCTGCACCAGCTGGAAGAGTCGCATCAGGCCGGGGAGTTGGGCAGACAAAATCCGGAATCGCAGTCAGGAGAAGCGAGAAGCGAAAAGCGAAAAGCGAAAATGCCATCGCGCATCCGGAATTCTGAAACAGCAGATGCGGGGTTTCAGCTTAGTTTCATCCAGCTTGATGATCCCCTGCTGCAGCAGATCAAGGAAGACATTCTGAATACCGAGATCAACACCCTGACCCCGGTTGAGGCGCTGATGAAGCTTAACGAGATCAGGAAGCTGCTGAAAAAAACCTAGAATTGACAGGGATCTCAGAAAAAGTTCAATAAAGATTTTGTAGAATGGCAGACTTATTTTACTTTTGCACCCTCAAATTAACCCTGCAGAAGTAGCTCAGTTGGTAGAGCATGACCTTGCCAAGGTCAGGGTCGCGAGTTCGAGTCTCGTCTTCTGCTCAGAGAGAACCCTCCCAGTTGAGGGTTTTTTTATCCGCGGAGAAGCCGAAATAAAAAAGGCCAAACCGCAACAGTACCGAACAGGATACTGCAGGAAATGTTCTTCAGATTATTGCCCCGGTGGTGGAACTGGTAGACACGCAGGACTTAAAATCCTGTGACCATTGCGGTTGTGCGGGTTCAAGTCCCGCCCGGGGTACAAATCACTTCTAAAACCCACGTTTTACGTGGGTTTTTTAT